>Ga0209238_1000213_pt1 | contig 19535 bp, 14 predicted proteins | sample GraSoi013_1_20cm_FD_185823 | JGI IMG/M metagenome (GOLD analysis project Ga0209238, IMG submission 185823) | Grasslands soil microbial communities from the Angelo Coastal Reserve, California, USA - Sample 10_02_2013_1_20cm (SPAdes) (version 2) | ecosystem: Environmental > Terrestrial > Soil >...
GGAGGCATAGCGTAGAAGTGGCGAAACAGCTCGTAGGTGCCATCGACGAGGTAAACGTCCAACTGAATGGCCCTAAGATTCGGTCCTCGTCAATAGGATGAGTGCTTCGAGAGAAAACCTAGCACTAGTTGATTGAATTCCTGGGGTTTTTCGAAGTGCGGGAAGTGTGCGGCGCCGGAAATCATTGAGACTTCGCTCTTGGGAATCGCCTTTCCAAGACGGTCGACGATAACGTGCAGTACCGCCGGGCTTTCGGTTCCGTGGATCAGAAGTGTTGGCGCTGATATCTTGGACGCTTCTTCTCTGCCAAACACTGGGACTTCAGCCATTAGTTCTCCGACAGTTCTCTCGTTCTCCTTTACCATTGTGCGCACTGGTTCAGGAAACTTTTCGAATACTCCGTGTCGATTCATTATGCCGTCAAGATTGTATCTGAGCGCGGCATCGAAATCCCCCTGGCGAAATGCCTTCAGTGAGGGGTCCAATGAGTTTCGCTGAAACTTGGCGGCCGAGATGGCTACAAAAGGATGTGCGAGGAATAGGGCTAAGAATTCTGACTTGCTCTTCAAATTCTTCAATAGAATAGTTGAGACGGCCGGTTCGATCAGCGTGAGAGTCCGAATCAATTCTGGGTTGGTTGATGCGCAGAATGCGGAGGCGAACGCGCCATAGGAATGGCCTACCAAATGAACGGGGGAAATCCCGAGTTCTTCGACCAAACGAACAAGATCTGCGGAATTGTTTTCGACCGTGCTCTTCTCATAGTCCATGGCATTCTGATTCGGCTGGGCGAGGCGTCGACTGTAAGCAATCACATGATACTTGCCAGAGAAGGGTCCAATCTGGCTGTTCCAAGCACGATAATCGGTCGGTATTCCATGAACAAATACTACCGGTTCGCCGCTGCCAGCCTCAACATAAGCTAGTTTCACCTGACCAAGATCGGCAATTCGAAGATCTATCGGCTGCACATTCCTCACCAAATCTTCTCGTAGGGAGGTAGATATCATGGTCGCTCTTGCCAACTTTCAAATGTTTGAGCTTGCGGGGTGAAGCTAGGTCTTAGTAGCACTCTAATAACGAGTGAACCATGTCTCGCATCGAGGTCGTTCGAGGCTCTGAATTAGGAGCCGGGGATTCGACTGAAGGAATCGTTAGAAAAAAGGCGTTCGAATCGGAGACTGCTATCGTCTCGCAGTCAAAGGTCGCTCCTAGAGTCGTCTCCGGATGGCATCATCATGGGACTCGCCAACTCTATGGGTTCATCGTCTCAGGTCGACTTCAGCTCGAGTATTTTCTTAGAAGACAGGAAATAGCCGACTTGAATGTTGGAGACTTCTTTCACATTCCAGCTGGGCTAGTTCATAGAGATCTGAATCCAAGAAAAGACCGTGAGCTAGTTGTTGTCAACATTCTTGTAGGTAGTGGACCTGCAGTGATCAATATTGACTCGCCGTCTCAGGGAGATTAGATGATCCAGCTTCGACCGAACCAGGGTGATCTCGAGAGATTGAAGGAGCCGTTCGGGAAACTGATTCTAGGAGACCCACCCAAGACAATGCCAGAATTGAATTCTATCATCAGCCGACTCCATCCCCGAAAAGTCGTTGGAGTCGGAGACGTGGTCTCGCGAGAAACCTATGCAGCTGGGATCAGAGTGGATCTCAGAATAATTGATCACATATCGATGCGAAAACCAACAGCCACGTTCAACCTAAGGCCAAAGACCACTTATCACGTGAAGAACCCGGCCGGAGTCATCACCCTCGAATCCTGGGAGGCTATCAAAAGAGCCATGAAGGATGACGACGCTGTGATTCTCGTTGACGGGGAGGAGGATCTTCTTGCGCTACCCTGCATTGTAGAATCTCCAAACAATTCCCTAGTGCTATACGGCCAGCCCTCTCAAGGTCTTGTTGTAGTGGACACGAGTTCCACAGTTAGAAACGAGGCCAGCCTAATACTCAGCCGGATGACGAGGGAAGAGACGAGTCGAACCTAGCCCAAGTGGGTATCGGGCTACGGTCGCCCATTTCGCCAGCTGTGAAACGTGAGTTCTCGACTCCTCGGAACCTGTGCTGTATCCAAGCATATCTTCAGACATGCATTTATTTCAGAATATTTCTCCTCACCATGAAGTATAAGAGTCGAGGCAGACACTGGACAACAATAATCGCGGGTGTGGAATGACGAGGCAAGAACGAGATATCTTTGCCGACGCCGGCAACATGCAAAGATCATCTGTCCGAGCCTGGCCGAGTCTTGAAACAGCGCATCTGAAGTTTTCAAACTAAGCGTGGCTCCATCAAGAATGAATCCTTTGCGCATATCCGTGATTGGCGGCGGCTATTGGGGAAAGAAGGTAATACGTGAAACGCTCGAGGTTGGTCGAACTACCGGTTCGAGCCGGCTCCATTCGATTGTCGACAACTTTCCGGAATCTCTCGCCCAGTGCCGACAGGAATTTGGCCCGGGTCTTGACTACCGAACAGATTACCACGCTCTCGCAACAGACCCCTCTGTAACAGGAGTGCACATCTGCACTCCAAACAGCACGCACTTCGAGGTAGCCTCCGCATTCCTTAGGCAAGGCAAGCACGTACTCGTCGAGAAACCTTTGACATTAAGGACTGAGGAAGCTTACGAGCTCGTAAGGCTTGCCAATGAGAACAAGGCAGTTCTCTGCGTCGGACACATTCACAGGTTCAACAATGGCGTCCGCGAACTGAGGCGCGTTCTTGCCGAGGGAGTCCTGGGAGAGGTGTATTACTTGCGTCTGAGATGGACAGCCCTCATGAATCCTCAGCTACAGAGAGAGGTGATAACCGATCTCGCTCCCCACCCCTTCGACATTTGCAACTATCTGCTCGAAGCGTGGCCCGACAGGATCGCGTGCAAGGGACGAGGATATAGGACAAAGCAGAATGAAGAGGTTGCTTTCATAACCGCAGATTACAAGAGCGGCCTACTTGCTCACGTCGAAATCAGCTGGCTCGATCGCGATAAGCGAAGAGAGGTTACAGCCCTTGGAAGCAAGGGAATGGCTCGTCTTGACTGTGTCGATCAGAAGCTCGAGCTCGAACTCTCGAGCGGCCGACAACAGATCCCCGTCTCTCCAAGCAACACTCTTGGAACTGAGATACGCCATTTCTATGACTGTATCCGCAATAACCAGAATGCGACCCCATATTCGAACCATTCTGACGGAATCCTGGGTGCCAGAGTAGTCTCCCTCTTGGAGGCTTCACGTGAGTCAATGTTCCAAGACCGTACTGTCCCAATCCAGCTTCCCATAATCCCGGCGATACCGGTCAGATGAAACCCTCAAAATACTCTGTGATCAAAAGGGTAGCGATAGGCCGCGACTCGCGCGTCTATGACCAAGTGAATCTGTACGGTTGTAAGATCGGGAAAAATACGAAGATCGACTCTTACGTGTACATTGAGGAGGGGGTTACGATTGGGGACAATTGCAAAATTCGACCCTTCGTCTTCATCCCAACGGGAGTAGTAATAGAGAACGATGTCTTTATCGCACCTAACGTCACATTCACCAACGACAAACACCCGAGAGCTCACGGAGAATGGACCCTGCTCAATACTAGAGTCAAGAAGCACGCATCAATAGGCGCGGGAAGCACAATAAACCCTGGGGTACAGATCGGTGAAAACGCTCTGATAGGAGCAGGCTCAGTCGTCACAAAGAACATACCTGACAACGCCATCGCTCTAGGCGTTCCTGCCAGAGTAGTGGGCTCCAGACCCGCACCCAGCGAACCAAATGGCCACTCGCCTAGTCGTAGAGTTAGACCGAGTCAATGAGACGCCTTGCAATAATTCCGGTCTTTCGAGAAATCGGCAAGATTGGAACTGTGATGGAAAAATTCAATCTTGACTCCGTCGACGAAATCTGCCTTGTCGTAGACGACCCCGATGAAACGATTCTAAGAGAGATAGACGAATCTCGACGGAAAACCCAAGTTCCGGTCACGATTATCGAGAATCCAACGAGAAATGGAATAGGCTTTGCAATCAAGAGAGGCTACCGGTATGCGCTCTCTCAAGGATTCGATCTGATCGTCATAATGGCAGGCAATGGTAAGGACGATCCCAGGGAAATCCCTCGATTGACCGAACCCATATCCAAGAACGGATTTGACTACGTACAGGGATCGAGATTCCTCCCTGGAGGGAAGGGCGAGAGAACTCCTTTCTTTAGAAGAATCTTCACACGACTGTTCCCTTTTGTTTGGACGTTCCTCACGGGCGTCCGTTGTACCGAAGTCACTAACGGCTTCAGAGCCTATCGAGCCGCGATACTGGAGGATCCTCGGATCAACATCTGGCAGGACTGGCTGAACGGATACGAGCTGGAATACTACCTCCACTACAAGGTCCTGACGTTAGGCTACAGATTCACCGAGCGACCAGTGTCCAAAGTTTATTCCTACGCGAAGAAAGAGGCATACTCTCACATATCTCCCTTGAAAGACTGGCAGCAAATAGTCGGGCCAATAGTCCTACTTCGACTCGGAGCCAGACACTAAAATTGACACTAGTATCTCAGTATCGACCCATCGTCATCCAAACCGCTGATCCCGTCCACTCGAAGATCTTGACTGCTTATGCGGAGTTCTGGAAGATACCCTGGCAGACAGGGCCGGGGACGGATGAGCAGCATAAAATCTTCACAACTGGCAACCAGATAACTCAGGCAAGAGATGCTACGGTCATCGTCTCGCCAGCGGGGACAGAGGCGGCCGAGAAGATTGCCCTAGACCATGGATTGACATTGAACTCGAAGGAGGCATCGATCACTCTCCCTGCGGCACGTGACGTTGAAGTTTCGCTGAGAACAGAGGTTTACGAATTCTCTGGATCGAATCTCGATCCCGTCCTACGGGCCGGAGACCTCTCGATCCTTTCGAGAATCCGCGGAACAGAGATCTATCTGCTCGCAGTAGACCTAGTCGGCGAATATGTTAGAAGAGTCTTCCGTGGATTCGAAGACAAACCGAGCAGAAAATTCTGGCTGGCGACCAAACTTCCTTTCTCATACCAGTCAATACCACGATTCGTTCGAGACCGATCATTCCGATCCTCTAAGGGAACGGGCGAGCTCGCGATAGACAAGTTGGGTCCTGTTGAGTGCCTTCGGACAATATTCTTGGCCAGCTTAGTGCTGTCCTCGGGTCCCATTCCTCGGATTGCCTTCTGGAAGCTTGGAAAATCCTACGCCCTGGCCGTGACTCATGACGTCGAGACCAAGGCCGGTCTTGAGACGGGAGCTCCCAGACTCATGGATATAGAAAGAAATCTGGGAATCCGGTCCACCTGGAATGTTCCAAGCGCACGCTATCCGTTGCCACCCGGATCGCTAGACAGTCTGGCAGAGAACGGAGAAATTGGTGCCCACGATACAGGGCATGACGGGAGACTCATATTCCTCGGTCCTGAAGAGAAGGTCCGACGGCTGCTGGAATGCAAACAGGGACTGGAAAAGTTGACAGGTAAAGAGGTGCGCGGATTTCGATCCCCGCTTCTGCAACACAACGTAGACCTAGCTTCAGCAACGGCGAAGGCCGGCTACTCGTATGATTCCTCCTGCCCATCGTGGGAGATCCTATCCCCGACATCCCTCCGCCCACATGGAGTCGGCACGGTCTTTCCCTTCGAAATAACTGACACGTTGGAGATTCCAATTTCACTGCCCCAAGACCACCAGCTAATCAGGGTCGCTGGACTCGAACCGTCAGCTGCGGTTGAACTACTGCTGCGCTTATCCATATGGCTACGGGGTCTCGGCGGACCATGTATCCTTCTCGTACATCCAGATTACGAGCTCGCGATGGAAGAGAATGTTCACGAGTATCAGAGGCTTCTTGAGAACTTTGCCTCGGATCCTCAATGCGACATCATGACTCTTGGCGAAATGGCAGACTGGTGGAAGTACAGGGCGCTTGCCAGGTGGAGCGCGAACTCGAATGCCACTATCGTCTCACCAAAGGGCGGCGCTCCAGGAATGGAGCTGCAAGCCGAACTTGTCACAGGGTATGGAAGCGGCGGCTTCACTACTGAGCGTCTCCCTAGTTAGAGACCCGAGCGGTCGGGGCTGAACGATTTCTGAGTCGGGGGTCTCTTGTAGCATTCTCCGGAGTAGACGGGAGCGGGAAGTCGACCCAGATCGGTCTCTTACAGGAAAGCTTCAGAAACTCTGGCACGCGGTTCGTGACTATACGGTGTCGATGGCGCCCACTGCTGTCTTTTCCCCTCCTCGTACTTCTTCGACGGCTTGGCTATGCCAGGGTCCATGTTAAGGGCGGGGTCTACATCGTCCGGACCCGGATTCCGAGAGCATCACGCCTGAATTCGCTGTGGTGCCTAGCAACGCAGATCGACAACCTCGTCAAGGCTAGCCCGAAAGTCCTCCTCCCCATGCTACTTGGTCTGACCGTCATCTCCGACAGATACGTTCTAGACATGCTTGTTGATGGGATTGCCGGCATGAACGAGGATACAACTCGACTCAGATTAGGTTTCAAGCTTCTAAGATTACTACCGAAGCCGAGATGTTCTTTCCTCATCATGGTTGATGCCGATGTTGCGTTCAAGCGAAAGCAGGACCTTCCCAGCCTCTCGGATTACACCGAGCGTCTAGGCCTATACGACGACCTCGGGCGAAGAATGGGGGCAGTAGTACTGGATGGAAGAGAAACGCCCGAGGAAATTCATCGTAAGGTCTGGAGAACTCTACCAGCGGGCCTCGGAACTCACTCGCAACAACCGCTAGCCCAAACCGTCCAGGCGAAAACGTAGGACATGGACCCAGCCCGCGGTCGTGGGTCCTACCTGTCACGAGACATGACTGTTGGCCGAGAAGGACCGTGAGCAAGACTGTTGGAAAATGTTATCGCGAACAATCACCATCGACTAGGAAGAAAATTCGTTGAAATAGCGGTAACGGTTGGAATGAGAGAATCAGGCCCGTTTCGAAGCATGTCGAAAGTTGAAAAAGAAATCGTTCTCATGGTCGATTCCGTAGATCCCAAAGCAACCATCCAGCGTGTCTCAAAACTCAACTCACTCAGGGGCTATTCTCTGAGAGCACCAGCATCTTTCCAGTTCCACGACATTTATTTCGAAACTGCCTCAGGTTCACTTCGACGAAAGAGGCTCAATCTTCGAATTAGGAAGGGAAAAGATGGTTGGCTCATCACGATGAAACGCAGCCCCGGGCTCCTACAGTGGAGGCGTAACGAAAGGGCAGAACTGGAACTTGTTTGGTCGCATGAATCGCTCGACAGGATTCTTGCAGAACTCTCAGCTAAGGGCATCACGCTCTCAGCACATCAGCACTTGGACATGACGAATCCAGTTGAGACCATGAAGAGCATTGGCCTCTTTATCTTGCAGGACAGGGAGACGGAACGCAACACCAAGAGTGTATCATTGACGCCGGAAGGTGGAGCCGATCTGGCCGAGCTTGCATCCGACTGTGTAACATATCACTTTCAGCGTTGTGATGTCAGGCTCTATGAGCTGGAGGTAGAGGCTAAGGGCAGTGGCAGCGACAAGGTTCTCTCCGACATCAGGATTGGGCTTCTCAACACCTTTGGGTCGGAACTTGTTCCCTGGAACTGGGGAAAACTGGTTACGGGAAAGATGATTGAAACACTGCTTAAGGCTGGAACTCTCGACGATCTCTTTACAAACGATCTCTTGACGAAGAGGGGCATAGAAGAGGTCGAGAAAGCCCTCCGCAACGGATCGCCAAAGGCAATTCTTCGGCAATAGAGATCCTCCGTGTGGCCAGGTGTGGAAGCCCTTTTCAGGTTGGAATCGTGCCGAGGGCTGGAGTGACTACGCACCACTCGACGGGCAATTTTTTTCGCCTCGACCCCAGCCTGATCGGCAACCAGAGGAAACAATAGTATTGCTGCAGATACATGTTGAGCGCTCAGTATTCTCGTCCCGGAATTGGATAAATATCGGTCTAGTGCAATTATTGCTCACCGTGTGAAGTGGCTTCCTGATGTCTCTACACAACATATGGATCATAGGACCGTCTTTCCGGCCTGCTGTCCGACTACTGGAAGAACCACTGTTTCACCTGATACTAATCTAGATGGACCCCGTGATGAGACGAAGTTGACCTTCCTTGAAGAGATAGGAGGAGTCAAGACTGCAAGAAGAGAAAGGATTTCACTCCAGCTCGCAAGATCGTTGTTGAAAGAAGGAACTTCTCCACCAGAGACCTCCGACCAGCTGCTCAAGCTTGCCAGAAAGAATAAGGTGCTACTGAGGTCCGCGCACCTCCTCGGACTCTCGTCAAAGGACATCGAGGACGAGAAGGCGGGGGTGGAGGAAGCATTCAAGTTACAAGACGAGATGAGCGAGGTCTTCGAACGAAATGGCATATCTCACGTCGTGATCAAGTCTTTCGATTCGCTACCCGACGTTGGTCACGATATTGACTTTCTGGTTCCTCGAAAGGCGGAGATGGAAAAAGCTCGAGATCTACTCCTTGGAAAATTCAAGGCGAGAACTCAAGCACTGACCCACTGCGATAAACTACTAGGCAAGTTCAGCTGTTTCCTCCCAGGCTACACTCACGATTTTGAGCTGTATCCCACGATCAGCCAACTGGGCGAAGTTTACCTCGACCCGGAAGAAGTCTTGCAATACCGCAAGAAAGAAGTGATCGAAGGCAGAGAGGTCTGGACGACCTCGAACGAAGACAGAGTTCTGATAAGGGTAATTCATACGATATTCCGGCACAACTTCATCAAGTTGTCAGACATTATCGACTTCCTCAAACTCGCCCAGAACTCCGCTCCCGAAAAAGTTCTAGACAAGGTGGAAGCAGCCAACATTTGTGCCGCATTCCTCTTCTATCTAGGATGCATTCAGCGGTTCCTCCTGGCTTGTGAAGTCGACAACCCGAGCTTCACAAGGCTACGAGATGAGAGCGCGACAAGATTCGGACCCGACAGGCTCAAGTTTCTTAGTAAGGATCGGCTAGTTCTTCCCTACCGAATACCCAACCGTGCCCTCTTTATCATCTTCATGTTGAAGGCGGTTCGGGAAGCTGCTCAGGGGCGGTGGAAGAGTTCGCTTGACTGTGCAGTCGCACCAGCTCTAGTAGTCTTGGACTTTCTCAGCGCCGCAGTCCGATCCGGAGGTAGAGGCATGGTTTGGTAGCAAAGACAGTTCTCGTAACCCTCAGTGGGACCCACGGCACAGGTAAGTCCACAAATGCGGGAAGATGCTACTATCTACTCAACGGTTCAGGACACAAATTCTCATACCTCAGACACCAAGATATCCTTGACCCCTTCGGATTCATCATCAGACGAGCTGCAAAGGTTCTCCATATCCTCCCTAACACTTTGGACAGAACTAGACCTGTTCGCGTGCTCTGGGGGCTATACATCATCTTCGTATACTGCCCTATTCTTGTAGGAGGAATTAAGATCCGAACCCTACTTGGGTACAGCACAGTATGTGATCGCTACATCTACGACACTCTCGTAGGATTCCGCGACAACGGCGTCCACGTTCCTCTCGAAAACCTCGTTGTCCAACTCGTCCCGAAGGCCGATGTGTCGTTCCTCCTCGATGCACCCGAGGATAGAATCCTCGCAAATAGACCGGAACACTCGGAAGGCTTCATACGAAAGGAAAAATGGTTGTACAACGACATTGCGGAACAGTTTCATCTCACGCGAATCACTACTACGGACCCACCCAGGATAGTATGGGAAAAAATGCTCCACGAGATCGATAAGGTCCTCAACGGACGGCAGGCCCATCAACAGGTAATAGGCCGACAGAAATGAAAGCCATGGTTATCGGGATCGACTCTGCTTCTCCCGTCCTCATAGAGAAATGGAAAGACAATCTCCCAAACCTCCGATCGATAATGGATCACGGAGCCTACGGCGTACTCAAGTCAATAGTGCCACCCGAAAGCGTCCCTGCGTGGCAGTGTTTTGCCACAGGAAAGAACCCTGCTAAGATAGGCCTGTTCGGCTTCAGCTACATTGGACGTGACAGGAAACTAAAACATGGGAGAACTACTCCTGACCTAGGTTGCTTCTGGGACATCTGCTCAAACCGTGGACTGAAGGTGGGTGTGTTCAATGTGCCAGGAACTTATCCGGCATATCCTGTAAACGGGTTCATGGTATGCGGGTTTCCAGTGCCAACGAGGGCTGCATGGTCATATCCAAAGACTCTCATGAAGAGACTGGATAAGGCAGTCGGCGGGTACGAAATCGATGTCCCGGTAACAAAGCCCTCGGACCTCAAGGGGGGCGAAGAAGCCTACCTACCCCAGGTAGACAGGCTTCACACAAAGTGTCTGGAAGCAGCCAAGGCACTCTTAGGATGGTTCCACCCTGACGTCTTCATGATGACCTTCCAGGGTATAGATCTTGTGCACCACGACTTTTGGCGATACATGGACGATCAGAACTCACCGTACCGGAATGTTCTGCGCGACTGGTACATGAAAATGGATCATGCTGTCCAAGAACTTCGCCAGTTCGCCACCGCTGACACGAATCTCCTCCTCTTGTCAGACCATGGGTCTGCACCGGCATCAGCTGCCCTGTACGTCAACGAGTACTTGGCGGAAAATGGCATGTTGAAAACGAATAATCATGTGAAGCAGAGCGGAGAAGTTCTAACAAGGTTCCGGTCTTGGCTCCTCAGGAATCTTTCTCCAGAGACCATAGCCAGAGTCTACAAGATCTCACCCAGTTTCATAAGCAAACGTCTAACCCTTTCAGGGTCGATAGACAGAGTTCTCCAAAACCTGATAGACAATATCAGCTGGGACGAGACAAAATGCTTCTCAACAGGTGGGCACCAGGCCCACTTCTACATCACAAACCAGAACGGAGACGTGGCTCAGTCGGAGCTTCGTGACAAACTCATCAACATGATGGGCCAGCTAATCGATCCAACCACTGGAGAAAAGGTGCGCCCTATATTTCACCTGCGCGAAGACACATTCAAAGGCCCATTCCAGGACGAGGCCCCGGATCTTTGCGTCGAACTATACTCGGGCGATGAAAAAATACAGATCAGCCCAAGACTCGGCACGGGCAAACTATGGAGCCTATCTCCCCATTTCTCCTCTATTCACACACGGGAGGGATTCTGGGCTCTCGAGGGTCCCAACGTGAAACAAGGGCTCCGCCTCGACGCTGGTCTCCTAGACTTAGCCCCAACTCTTCTCCAGCTCTTGGGCTTTGAACCCTCAACGGACTTTGACGGAAAGATTCTTGATTCAGCTCTCGCTGTAGCTCATCCAAACGAGGGAATCCCCTCCTCTAGAGACGTCCTCGTCTCGAACCCGTGAAAATGGAAAGAGCGGCCTGAGGTAGCCGACCGGGTCAAAATCTTCGATGCTCAGCTTCCTTTTGGTTTCGATTCGTCAGTAATCTGTTCGATCGGATCAGCCCTATGGATGGAGCCTCTTTCACTGTCGATTATCGTTCTAGGAGTCTTGAGGATCTGTTTGTAGTCGTCAGCTTTAGTATCCAGATCGGAAGCTACTCTGTGCCAATGGTTCGGTACTGTCGCGTATACGGGTTCGAAGATTGCCCACTCCGTAACGTATGAGAAAAATCTGGAGCCGATTCCCATGAGAAGAAGATAGGCCTCTCCTATCGACTGCTCGTCGAGAGTCTTCAGGTGTTCTCTGTGGAAGAGCATAAGTCGTTCCCTGTGACCCTTCATCGTCTTGGTGCGTGCTAGCCTCCATCTTGGATACTCCTCCAGTACTTCTCTCTGCGCAATCTTGCAGAGTGGGCAGCCGTCTCGGTTGTCACCCTGGCTCGTATCCGCGTTCGTCAGTCCTGTCATTTTGCTGTAATCGATGCAGTTGATGTTCTAGTCTCGGAAATCTGTCCCCATTTGACGACTGGCCCCTTGACAATGAGCCTGATCAGACTTGCCAAAAGGGCGAACTGGAACAGGAGGAATGCTGCCGCGGCCAGTAGCCAAGACCCTGTACCACGAACTCCCTCCAAGTCCTTGCTACTGTACTTGTCCATCAACCTCTGCATGATTACGAGACTGGGCAAAGCCGATAGCCCCGATACTAAGACAGCGATGGGTAAGGCAGCCGGGTTCGTTACTGCCAGTATGGCCATGAAGGATACTGCTATGACGAGAAGAAGGGGCGAGATGATGTGTGTGAAGAACTCGAATGGATAGACAAGAGTCCCGTATCTTCCGTAGGCCCTGTTGAATAGCACGTTGTGGTTGCGGAGGAGCGCATGTTGATTGGCCATTCCTCTCCTAAACTTGTGGCGGAGCTTCGAATTGAAGGTTCCTGCCTCGGCTTCGAAGAAGGAAGCTCTCAGATCGTATTCTGCCCTATATCCCGTGGACCGGACTCCGACTGTCAACTCAATATCATCGCACATGGTACCGGGCCGAAGCGGCTGGAGTAGCTCTCTGCGATATGCTGAAAACTCGCTTTCGCACATGAATGGAGTATCGATGCTAGCTTCCGCCATCCGAATAGCTGTGTATATCCTCCTGTAGTCACCTTCGACGCCGCCCATCATGTCATCTCCGCCAACAGGAACTTCGACACCGGAAACAGCACCAATACGCGGATCCTGGAAGCCAGCAACTATCTCATACAATGAACCCGACGGGAACGTCACATCAGCGTCCGTAAGGATCAATATTTCGGCATCAACATGGCGCAATGCCTCGTTTATCGCCTCACTCTTCCCCATCCGAACCGGCTGTTCTAAGAGAGTGCAAGCCAGATTCCCCGCATTGTCAACAACAAACCTCTTCACTAGACTAATTGTGTCATCTGTAGACGCGCTGTCTACAATTACTATCTGCAACTTGTCCCGTGGATAATCTAGCTGACGAATGTTTTCGAGCTTTCTCGGGATTACGGCTGCTTCATTGTAAGTAGGGATGACAAGTGCAACTGTTGGATTGAATTTCCCCCTCGGCTCCGCTCTGTATTCCTTGGCACCCAGCAACAGAGTGGACAGCCCCAAGGTGTACACAACGCTCAGAAGCATTAGGGCTCCGTAGAAGAACGCATCTAGACCAATCAAGAGTTTTCCACGAAAGAGACGAGCCTATCCTCCCGCTTACTTGAAGTGCTCAATTAACACTCTATTGTTTTTCTAGTTATTGAGGTTTCCAAGAGATTGCCCTAAACGAAGGCAAAGGCGAAGACGTGATTCCGCTCGAGACCTTTGTCAGGGTCCCCTTGGAATATGTTAGCTCCGTACCGCCGTTCCCGATAATGTAGGCTGTGCCCGACGGTGACCAGGTGACACCGTAGAGCCAGCTGAATGTCACCTGGGAGAGAAGGGTTAGTGTTGATCCGTTGTAGCTGAGGACCATGCCGTTGTTTCCGACTAGAATTGCTACAGTGCCCGTTGGATTGAAAGCTATTGACGTGATCGCGTTGGTCCCAGTGAGTCCGTTCGCGTTGATCGGGGTGATCTGTGTCCCGTCGAACCTGAGAATTGTTCCGTTGAGACCTCCGATAAGAGCGTACTGGCCATTCGGGTTCCAGCCCACCGCGTCCAGATCGTATGATGTACCGCTGGTCAACAGGAGGATAGAGGTGCCATCGTAGGTGAGCGCAGTTCCACTCTTGCCCACCATGAGCGCATAGTTGCCCGTCGGGTTCCAGCCGATCGCGAATATCGTGAGAGTGTTTGGATCGCTGATCGTGGTGACGGAGACTCCGCTATACTTCAGGAGCAGCCCTGAAGTGCCACCTATCAGGGCATAGGACCCATCAGGCTTCCAGGAGACTGTCCAGAAATTGTAGCTTGTCGAGACGCCTGTTGGGATAGAGGTCAGTTGCGTGCCATCATACTTGAGCAGTACAGCAGAGTCGCCCGAGATCAAGGCGTAGGATCCATCAGGCTTCCAGCTGACCTGTCGAAGTTGAGTCGTAACTGGCTGACCAATGAAGGTCATGGTTCCGTTCGCGTATGTCTTGTAGACTTTGCCGTCAGCTGTGACCGCTAGCGCGTAGGGAGTAGTCGAGGCAGATTTGACGGATTCGAGTCTTGTCGTTTGGCTTATTGAGCCGCTGTTGTCGGTCGCAACAATGGTGATTGTGAAGTTGCCCGCTGCCGAGTATGCGTGAGTGTCCGAGGTCGCAGTCCCGGCGAGGTTGTGGACAGACGTTCCGTCTCCCCAGTTTACCGTGATAGATACGACGCTCCCATCGGGATCTGAAGCGGTGAGGTTCGCGGTCACCGTCTGCCCCGTGATGCTAGGGTTAGGAGAAACGCTCGTCAGCGCCACCGTAGGAGGCTGGTCATTGACGGAGACGCTTGTGACGGCTGAACCCGATCCCGCAGCGTTCGTTGCCGTTACCGATATAGTGAAAGTTGTAGTTTGGACGTTTCCGGCGGAAGTGTAGACGTGTGTATCGGATGTCGCGGACCCCGCGAGACTGTCTGTTGTTCCATCACCCCAGTTGACGGTTACCCCTGAAACGCTTGTAGTGCTCGACACCGTGAAGGTCACAGTGACTGCCTGTCCAGTGCTGGCCGGGTTCGGCGAGACATTATTGATCGTCACAGCAGGCGCTAAGGGAGCGGTTACATTTTCGGTAATTGTCCCTGTACTGCTTGAACCACTATTGTCCGTCGCGGTGACTGAGATGGTGAAGCTGCCGCCCGAAGCATACGTGTGAGTGTCCGATGTGGACGTTCCTGCGAGAGAATCGGACGGGCTGCCATCCCCCCAGTTGACAACGATTGAGGAAACCGTCCCATCTGGATCACTTGTTGAGAAGCTTACGCTGACAGGCTGGCCTGCTATGGCGGGGTTCGGCGAGACACCCGTGACACTCATGACTGGAGGTCTATCGTCAACTGTCACTGAGGTGAGGGCCTGTCCTGTAGAGCCGCCATTGTCAGTTGCAGTCACGGTGATGGTGTAGACCTTGGATGGCGAGCTGCCCGTGGTTGTGTAGATATGAGAATCAGACTTGGCAGTCGCGGGCAGAACGTCAGCCGATGTCCCATCGCCCCAGTCGATCGATAGCGATGAAATTGTCCCATCCGCGTCACTGGCATGGAAGGTCAGGTTTACCATCTGGCCGGTGTTCACCGGGCTTGTTGAGCTGGAGACGGTGATGGTTGGGGGCCTGTCATTCACCGTCGCTGTCATCGTGCCTGAGCCGGGCCCGGCCGCATTCGTTGCCGTCACCGTTATCGTGAATGTCTCCGACTTTGCGTTTCCTGTCGAAGCGTAGATGTGCGTATCAGAGGTAGCCGTTCCGGCTAGGCTGTCGAGGGGTGTGCCATCGCCCCAGTTAACGGTGATCCCTGTAATGCTGGTCGAGCTTGAGACGGCGAAGTTCAAGTTGACAGTTGCACCAGTAGTCGCAGGGTCGGGTGCTGGAGTATTGACGGTCACGACCGGAGGCGGGGGAAGTTGAACTGTCACACTGGCAGTACTGTGGCTGATTGAGCCGACGATATCGGTTACCGTGAGCGTTACGGAGTAGGAGCCTGGCGACGAATAGGAGTGGACTACATTGGCACCGATTGCAGAACTTCCGTCGCCAAAGTTCCAGCTGAAGCTGTAGGGAGATATCCCCCCGCCGGAGCTGCCGGCGAAGGAGACCAAGACTTGGATGGACGGGTTGGAGGGGGAATACGTGAATGACGCCGACAGGGTCTGAGGGACCCAAGCAATACTTGCAATGTTAGAAGTGGTGCCGCTCGATAGCTTCGTCAGAGTCCCTCCCGTGTACGAGAGCAAGGTTCCACCCTGTCCTGAGATGTACGCGGTGCTTGAGAACCAGCTGAGAGAGTATAGGTTACTGTTTGTTCCACTCACTAGAGAGGCGAGTCTGGTACCATCATACGTTAACACCATGCCCGTGTCGCCAACCAAGAGTCCTAGGCTACCAGCCGGGTTGAACCCGATGAAATGTATGTTCTTGCCTGGCAGAGACAATCCTGTCGTGCTGACGGGTTTGAATGTGGTGCCATTGTAGGATAGAACAACATCGTTCGCTCCGGCTGCTAGAGCATAGGATCCGCTTGGGTTCCAGCTGACAGCGAAGAGTGGCTGTCCGGTGCCCGAGGAGAGAATCGTAATGGTGCCCGGTACTGTGTATTTCAAGGCGGTTCCTGAGTCTCCGACTATCAGTGCCGATTTCCCGTTAGGGTTCCAGCTTATGGAGTAAATATTCTTGGTAGATGGGTCTGAGACCTTCGCGACAGCGGTACCGTTGTAGCTGAAGATGAGCCCGTTTTGGCCTCCGATGAGCGCGTAGGATCCGTCAGGCCTCCATGCAACGGTGTTGAGATTTGTACTGGCAATGATGGTTGATGAGAACCTCTTCAAAGTGGTCCCGTTATAGGTGTAGACGACGCCTTGGTCGCCAACAATCAATGCGTAGGATCCATCGGGCTTCCAGGCTGCCTGTCGCAGGGCGCTACCAACAGGCCTGCCTACGATGACACTGGTGCCGTTCTGGAAGTATTTGTAGACTCTACCGTCGAGTGTTGTCATGATTGCAAAGGGCTGCCCGACAATGACAGAGACATTTCGGGAGGTTCGGCCCGTGGTGCCCGCAGAATCTGTCGCGTTCAGCCTAACAAGGTATGTTCCCGTGAGGACGTAAGTGTGTGCGACGACTGATTTGCTGGCTGATAATCCTGAACCATCTCCAAAGTTCCAGTTGTAAGTGTAGGGAGAAATGCCGCCGGTGGTGGTTGCTGTAAATGCTACTTGCTGGCCCACCTTTGGACTCGACGGAGTGTAGGTGAAGCTGGCCAATACGGACGATGTTGTCGAGGCGAGCCTCCAGGCTGTGAACGGGTGGAGTTCCCATCCGGACCAGTTGTGCGATGACGAGTTACTCGAGTCAGCATCCCAGTAGACGAAGCCTTGGACGTCGATCATCTGTCCGATAGGCGGAGCAGTAGGGGCGACCTTAGATGCGTTCCAGTCACCATCTATCTCCGTGTAGATACTATGCATGTAACAAGAGGGACACGTCGTGGCTGAAGGGTTGCTGATGTTGAAGACGATATCGCAGTTCTGCCCGTTCGGAAACAGAGTGCCTCCGTTCACGGAATTATAGTAGTTCCTACAGTCGTAGGTTGCGACTGATGGCGCAGCTGTTAAGGTCACATTGTGCAATTCCACGAACGTTGGAACACCGTTGACTGTGCATGGCGGTTGCAGGGCTCGTTTGGAGTATGGCCAGTTGTCAGGGTTCGAACCGTAGGGCAGGTTGCCCGCCAGCTCATACCCTCCACCGCTATAGTCTGCCCCGATGCTGGAGGGATTTGTCGCATTTCTCTGAATAGAAACCTTCCCGATAACCTGCTCGATGGTGGACTGGGTTGGTGCGCAAGCCACCGCCGGGTTCCAAGAACCTACTGCGATAACGGTTCTAGAGGATCCGGAATGGCTGGCGGAATCTGTTGCGGTAGAGGTCACGTCGAAAATTCCTGCCGCTGCATAGCTGTGAGTGACCGTTGTTCCAGCGCCGCGTCCACCGTCGCCGAAGCTCCAAGAGAAGGAGTATGGAGCAACGCCGCCTGAAGCCGTCGCAGTAAACGTTGTCGTCTGTCCGATCTGCGGCGCAAGAGGCGACCAGGATGCGACCGGGATCGGGTTCGCACCGTTTGCAATGCTGAAGCTGTCCGAGAAACCTCCCGAAAACGAAGTCTGTACGTCTATTCTGGTCGAGGACACTGTGTATTTAGTGAAGCCCAATCCATTGCCGGGAGTATTCTTTCCCATCAACTCGGCAAAATACGGTGCCTCTGCAACGTTCGCCGGAGTTGATGCTGAAGCGTTGACTCCGTAGAGGTCATTTATCCACGCCCCTTGAACGACGACGACGCTGCCCACGCTTCGCGTGTAGTTGCCCAATCCACTGTCTACAACGCACCCCGAGTTGTATACCGCGTATCCGTTTCCATCCGTAGGAATTTTCGGACAAGCAGTGGTGCTAAGCGCAAGTTGCTTTGATCTCTCATACGCGTTGTCGTGTGCTTGAATGATCAGGTCCACTTTCTTCGCAATTAGCAAGTTGAACAACTGTATACCCATTGAGCAGGTGGCGTCAGCGCTGCTTATGCAGAGCTTGTGGGTTGCCACGATCACCCATCCTATCCCCTTTGCACGGGCGTCGTCAATCGCATTAGCGGTCCAGTTGTAGTGGACATCGTTCGCATTGTACTGCCAACACCCATACTGGTCAGTACAGGGCTGACCAGTCTGCGAACTACAATTAGGAGATGAAGCACATACCCCGGTGATGTTGTATATTTTTGGAGAGGCGAAGATGAACCGTGCGATGGGGTTCGTGGCAGGATAGTCAAAGTAGTATTCCTTGCCATAGCAATTGCCTTGGACCGGTCCACATACGACGGAAACACCAAGTGTTAGGGGGCACCCGCCAAGGTATCTCTCGTAACTGTGGGTTTCGCCGAAGGTGGCCGAATTGTGCCCTCCAGTGTCGTGATCCCCGGGAATAATCTCAATGTTGTTGAGCGTCGACTTGAACTGACCACACCAAACGTCCCCAGTGACCGATGGATCATAGCTCATACCACCAAGGCTAAGAAAGAAGTTAGGATTGGCCGTCGCTAACCGGCTCAGGCTATTCGTAGAGGTGCTGACCGTAAGGCTACCCATATCTCCTGAAGCCCCGAATGAGAAGCTCGCGGATACAGCATTGGCGGGGGGAATGATCCCGCTCCAAAGAGGAAGAGAGACGATAGACAGAATCAAGAGGAGCGTAGCTAGAAGGGGAGTACCTCGCATCCAATTCGCTGAGACCTTTCGTTAGGCCTGATATTAAAAGCGACCATAGATCGATAATCCATATGGTATAACTTTCATCCCTGGTATATCCATTCTTATCCAATGGGGTCAACGCCCTTGCCACGAGCCCTTCTTGCATCACATGATCCAAGGGAACATTCCTGGTTGGCTTTTGGAGATCCGCCATCAGGGGACAGCACAACCTCTTAGAGGCTCACCCCGTTAAAGGATATTTCACGAACTTAGCAAGAGCGAACATACTATCTCGGTTTTCTCCAAAAACTACAATAGCTTCGACGGGCAGCTCCCTCCCAGCAAATCGATGAAAACTAGCCATCGAACGATTGGTCTATTGATGATAGCCCTTCTGACCTTAGGAATGGTGGAGGCTCCGGTGCCCTCCCATGAAGTGTCCGTTAGTCCTCCCGTCAGTTTTACATTCTATTTCGGAGGGGACACAGGATACTACTCTAGCAACTTCACGGAAGCCATAAAGAGCCATCAGTTGGTGCAGCCAGATTTTTTCCTAAATCTCGGAGATATCAGCTACAACGGAACCAGCAACGGCAATCCGCCGACTGGAAACGAGGTCGACTGGTGCAACTTCATCAAAGCCAACGTTCAGAACAGGCTGGGCAATCCAAACTATCCTTATGTCATGATTACAGGAAACCATGAGGATGGTCACGCTACCCTGGACGGCACCAATGATGGATACA
>Ga0209238_1000215_pt1 | contig 19412 bp, 14 predicted proteins | sample GraSoi013_1_20cm_FD_185823 | JGI IMG/M metagenome (GOLD analysis project Ga0209238, IMG submission 185823) | Grasslands soil microbial communities from the Angelo Coastal Reserve, California, USA - Sample 10_02_2013_1_20cm (SPAdes) (version 2) | ecosystem: Environmental > Terrestrial > Soil >...
GAATTCCAGGACGCGTCGAAGAGCCTTGTGGAGAAGGATCCCAATGCGCACCTGGTGTGGTTCAAACTAGGAGAAGCCTACGATACCGCAGGCCGCAATGACGATGCTGTCCAGGCATACCAGCAGGCCATCAGCGCCAAGCCCGACGTGCCAGGGTATTACAACAACTTGGGCAATGTGCTGGCGCGCGCAGGGAAGATCGAGGAAGCCAAGGCTGCATATACAAAGAGCGCGGAGCTTGACCCGCCGAATGCTGCAACCGCGTGGCGCAACTTTGGCATCAGCCTGTACAACGCGAATCGGCTTGGCGACGCCGTCGAACCCTTGCAAAAATCCGCGGACCTCGAACCCAAGAATCCGCAAACCTGGTATCTGCTGGGAGCTTCGCTGGTCTATAAGATGACAACCAAGAAGGTGGGCGATAAGGAAGTCGTGCAGTTCGCGCCGGGAACGATCGAAGCCTACCAAAAGGCGGTCGAGCTGGACCCCAATGGTACTTGGGGCCAGCAGGCCAAGCAGGGCCTGGAACAGCTTCAGTTGATGGCTCCTGGCATCGACACCAAGATCAACGTGAAGAAAAAGAAGTCTTAATCAAAATCGAGTCAGCTCTTTCGGGCCGGTTCGGCGACACAGATCCGGCCTTTTTTCTTGGATGGGGGTTAGCGAACAGCCGAAATACTCGGTAGAATACCCGCAAAGGGGCATTTCTCCCGTTTCGGTGTAAACAAATGGAAGATCGAAGGTTCCCTGGAACCGCGCCGATGGTTTCTTTTACCAACCGGGCCGTAACGCCGGCTCACGTATTGGTCCGCATTCTCGATCGGGAATCCGTCCTGCTGAATCTCGAGACGGAACAATACTTCGGATTGGACGAGACCGGCACGCGCATGTGGCAGCTTGTGACGGCCTCGCCGAACATCGAGGCAGCCTACCAGGAGCTGATCGCGGAATTTGATGTCGAGCCTGAATTGCTCCGCTCCCACCTGATGGAACTTCTGACCAGGCTCATGGAGGGCGGGTTGCTCCAGGTAACCCCTGCTGATGTGGGAACGGCTTCGGCGATTTAGCGCGCTAGAGCGCCCGGCGCGGAGTCTTTTTCTGCGCGCGACCGTCCTGCTGCCCCTGGTCGCCCTGAGTCTGCGATGGCGTGGCTTCCGAGCCACGCAAGCGACTCTGCAGCGCTCCCTCTTAAACGGCAACCAGAAACGTGAAGCCGCTCTTGTAGGCAAATCTGCGGCGATGATCGCGCACATGGTCAACGCCGCGGACCGGCACGGGCTGGTTCATCCTTCCTGTCTGGCAAAGTCGTTGACACTCTGGTGGCTGCTCGCGCGACAGGGGATTGCTACGCATCTGCGCATCGGCATTCGTAAGAAAGAAGAAAAGTTTGAAGCGCATGCCTGGGTGGAACGCGATGGAATTGCGCTGAACGAACCGGACGAACATCACTATCACTATGCGGCTTTCGATACAGCGTTTTCTTCGCCGCCGCCCGAAGAACGATGACTGCGTATTTGCGAGAGGAAAATAAAAAAGGCCCTCGGCGGCACAGAGGGCCTGACCTCGACTGTGTCAGCTAAATGCTCGTGCGGCGAGAGAAGACGTGCTTGGTGCGCGCGGCGGCGGGAGCAGGCAACTCGACGGTGAGTGAAACCTCGCTCTTGTTGCGCAGAACGCCCAGCTTCACCGTCCGGTCCTTTTCATCGCGCTTTGCCGAAAGTTTCTCGCGAAGCTCTCCGACGGTCCGAATGCGCTCGCCATTGATTGAGGTAATGACGTCGCCCGCTTTCACGCCCGCCTTTTCCGCAGGCGAACCGGAGTTGACTTCCCGAACGAGGATTCCCTCGCCATCAGGAGCGCCGAAAAACGCCCCTAGCTGTCCGTTAAGATCTTCGGCGTCAATGCCGAGCCGCGGCTGGCCGCCGAATACCATGTTGCCACTCCACTCCATCGGCGGGATTTCCGGCATCTCCGGCATCCGGAATGCAAATGCTCCCGGCATTGGCGCTACTCTCGTCATGACGTGACGGCGCTCCTCGGACTTGGCAAGGGTCGCGCTGACGGTTTGCGTGCGTCCATCGCGCCACACCGTGAGCTGAATCGTGCGGCCCGCCGCGCCTTCGATGCGCTGCCCGTTGATTTCCGTGACTACGTCATTTTCCTTTAGGCCGGCTTTGGCCGCCGGGCTGTCAGGAACGATCTTTCCGAGCACCACGCCGCGTTCGGCGGACAGCTTCAGTGCCTTGGCTTTGTCCGCGGTCACTTCATGTGTTTCCACGCCGAGCCAGCTCGAACCATCGTCACCGATGACGATATTCAAGTCATCGGTTGCAATTCTCGGCTGGACTTCAATTTGCGCGGGTTCCTGATCCTCCAGCGCAACATCTCCGACGGCTTCCTCAAGCGCGTCTGCATCAGCAAGTACCGCCTGTTGATCCTGCTGGCGCTCCATTTGAGTCTGTAATTTTGCTTCTAGTTCATCGATTCTCTGTTGCAAGCGGGCAAATGCGGAAGCGTCGGGCTTTTGCGGTCCTGCGGAACTAACCGGCAGCGCGATTAGCGCGAGCCCCAGGGCCGCAGTTCCGGCCATCGTAAGAAAAGTTTGTTTGTTCATTACCGTCCCATCCTCCTCAGCGATTAGACGCAGCAAACGGAAAAGCGTCAGACGGTCGACCGTAGAACGATCAGGCGAATCCCGCCATTCACGGTGCGTAAATGAATCGGCGCCCCGCCGCGGCCCAGCTTGCCGTGCATCTCCCGGGGACGCTGGCTGCTCTCCATCGTGATGGGGAGTTCGGAAGAGAAGTTTCCATTTAGGCAGCGCGCTTCGACGTCCGCCTGCATGTCGGAAGGGACAGCGAGGACGAGGGAGCCATTGGTAGTTTCGCCCGTCGCGCCGGTCTTATCGGTAAGACGCGCCAGTTCCAGCCGCACATTGCCGTTGATGGTGTGCGCGTGGATGCTCCCGCCGGCCTCGAAGACTTCGATATTGCCGTTTACGGTGTGCAGGTCTTCTACCGAGTCTACGCCGGCGATGCGCAGCGTGCCATTCACGGTGCCGATATGCTCCACGCGCGCTCCGTGCGGAACGTGGATGGTGTAGTGGACCGCCACTTCCACGCCTTCGTTTTGCGGGTAGCGCGTGGTGATAGAGACCGCGTCCGTCTTGGCGTCCACCTCGATAGAGACGCGCTCAAGATCGGATTCCTTGTGCTTCGCGGTCTTTACAGCGTGGACTTCGACCTCGTTGCGGTCCCAGCCCTGCACGTCCACGGTTCCGTTGACGTTTTGCAGCTCCAGGGAACCGCCGGCTTGCAAAGTGTAGGATTGATTGAACTCCTTGCTGATGGCGAAGCTGGGAACGGCCCAAACAACGGCTGCGAGCAACGTAGATAAAGCAATGGCGCGAAGAGCTGGACGAAGCATAACGTTCTACCCCCTTCGAGTACTTGCTACCAATCAGAACCGAGGACCCCAACGAATCTCGCGCGTACTGAGGCGGCTGCCGCTCAGTGCAGCTGAAAATTAAATGTTACCGTCGAAATCACTTCGACCGGCTTGCCGTTGATCCAAGCGGGTTTTGCCCGCCACTGCTTGACGGCGGCGATAGCGGCATCGGCAAGCGCCGGCTCGCCTTCCAGAAGTTTCTGCACCTCGACGCTGCCGTCCTTCTTCACCCGCACCTGGAGCTTCACGAAACCTTGCAAGCCCGCCCGTTGCGCAAGCGCCGGATACGATGGCTTGGGGAAATTGACGAGGCGCTTCTGGAAATCATCGGCATCCTCAGTCATGCCGCCCCTGAATTTGATTTCCAGACTGGTGAGCCAGCTTTCCAGCCAGTCCGTTTTGATCTCGCCAGGTCCAACGACAGGATTTGTATCGACCTTCCTGTCCATATAGTGCGGCTTGAAGTCCGGAATACGCTGACTGATACGCTCAATCTGTTCGCGGATCAGCGAATCGCGCAGAGCGACTTCCGAGTCTAAGTATTGGAGCCGAATTTTCCCCGCTGTGCTGCGCAACTTAAGCGGAGGACCGCCGCCGTTCAAGACGACCGTTGCATGCACCGGGCCAGTCAGATTGTTTGAAGCCTGAACTATGAAGTGCAGCTCGGGATCCGCTTCGATGTGGCGCTCGTCCCCATTTGCGACGACGGCGTCAATGTTTGCCGCCAGATTTCGCGGCAGAAATACGATGATGTCGCCGTTGCCCGAAGCGAGCTGCGATGCGCCCGCAAGCCGCACGTTTCCGCCTCCGGCAGGCGGATCGGGATTAATCCACGCGGTAATCGTGCCGCCGGAAGTAGCCGCCTGCAAGGCGCCAGCCACGCGAGTCAGGCAAATGCTCCCGCTGCTCGATTCCAACTCCATCGGGCCGGAGACGTACATGACGCGGATGCCGCCTCCGCCGGTCTGCGCGTGTACCGAGCCGCGCACCTCGCCGAAATCGATTTGTCCGCCGCCGGTGCGTACGCTGACGTAGCTTCCGGCATGAGCGACAGTGATGTTGCCGCCGACGGTGTCCAGTTCCGCGCGCCCCCCGATTTGGCCGGCGCGAATATGACCGCCTCCGGTGCGCAGCGAAGCATCTCCCGCAATGTTTCCGACGTTGATGTGGCCGCCCCCGGTGAAGGCTGTAAGGTCGCCTGCGACGTCCAGCACTTGAATGTGCCCGCCTTCTGTTTCCAGTTTTGCGGCGCTGCGCCCCCATGCGGTATCGCGGATTCCCGAAGCGCCGATTCGCCCGGTCTTAATGTTTCCACCTAAAGTGTGAAGAGAAGCTGTGCCGCCAATATCGCCTGTCGTAATGTCGCCCGCTTCAGTGTTCACTTCCACGTTGTAACTGCGCGGCACGGCGATCTCGAACTGCACCCAGAACTGCGCATTGGCGGAGCGCGCCGCTTGCGACGGAAGTGCGCCCGTGATTTCTACTCCCGACGGTGTTGCCCTTGCCTTGAGAGAATAAGCATCGAGAAGCGGTTGCGCGGCCGCGCCTCGGGCATCGGTTTCGATCCGCACGGTGTACCGCACGACCGGCGCAGCGCCGGGCTCGAGTTGCGTGATGTTGACTGGCCCAAAATCCGTCGTCAGCCGAAGCGTCAGGCCGTCCCTGGTGCTCAGCACGCCAGTGCGAACAGCCGACGCGTGTTGCGAACCCGGATCAGCAGGCAGGGCGAGGGCTGTTGGCTCTCCAGGATCAGCCTTGGCCGCAAAAACCGACACGAAACATGCTGCAGAAACAAGGAGCGCCACCGTGCGGAATAATGCCACGCAGTACAAAAGTCTTTGATTGAATTGCGTGTTCATCGTCGAACGAGATTTCTTGCCGTCAAAGCAGTTACTGCACTTCACGCGGGCCAATCTGCCGCAAGGCGGCGGCGCTGCGCAACCGCACGTACCGGCTGGGATCACGGTGTTGCAACTGCTCCAGCGCGCGCACCACGCGCTCCAGCGACGGGTCGTCATCGGGACGACCTGCGATCGCTGGCGTTGTCGGAGCCGGTGGTTCCGGCGCCATCTCTTCGGTATCGCCATGCTGCAAAGATCCAACAAGCACATTCACAGCTTCAACGCGCACGCCAGGATTGGTGTCCTTCTCCAGCGCATCCAGCAGTGTTTGCCGGACATCGTCATCTGAAGCTGCAACCCGGAGCGATTCCAATGCCTTCATGCGCACCGCGGGATTCTGATCCTTGCGTGCCGCGGCGATCAACGCCCGCCGCACCTGCTGATCCCGCGCGGCCGCCTTCAGCGCTTCCAGGCAATCGAGGCGTACGCCCGCGTCGAAGCGCTCGCCATTTTCAACCACGTACGTGAGCACGCCGCGGATGTCGCTGTTGTCCTCCACGTTGCCGCTCAAAACCATCGGCTGTTCCGCGTTGAGATGCACTTGTACGTTCGGGGCTCCCGCTTCCGAGGAAGGCGAAAAATTAACGCCGGAGAATGTAATCTTCGACAGCTGGTCAGGTGTAAGTGGGGGCTTGGCCGTGACGTTCATGGCCTGACTGTTCGCGTCGCCGTTACGGCGGTTCTGCAGCCATGGAACAATCTGAGTTCCAACCACGATCCCGACGAGCACCAAAAGCGCGCCGCTCCAGGCCGGCCGCAACGCCATCCAGCGGCGCAGCCACCCGAAGGGACGCCAATGTTCCTGGATCGGAGGCGCGGAAAGATCGTCGAGGGCTTCGGCAAGTTCGCTGCGGCACTGCGCGAGGAGAATTCCGGTGGCATCAAGTTCATCGGCAGGCTGCAAAGCAGCGGTCATGGCTTTCTGAAGATGGTTCTCTTCGGCGAGCTGAGCGGCGCAAGCTTCGCATTTCGCGACGTGGGCCTCAATCTGTTTGCGTTCTTTGTCGCTGACTTCGTCGCACGCGTAGAACACCAAAAGCGGCGCAATGTCCTTGCAACCCAAACTTTTTTCAAAAACGCTCATCGCAGGCCTCCCAGTTCATGGCGGAGTTTGCGCGTGGCGCGGAAAAGCGAATTCTTCACGGTTTCCTCGGTGGTGCCGAGGGCGTCCCCGATGGCCCGGAGCTTCAGCCCCTGATAGTGCTTCATCTCAAAAACAATCCGTTCGCGCGGCGAGAGCCGCTCCATCGCCGTGGCGATCCGTGCTTTGATCTCCTTGCCGATAAATGTACGTTCGGGATCCAGCGTCGGGCGGTGCTCACGCTGGCGCTCGAAGAAATCAGTGATGCCTTCTTCGTGAACTCCAGAATTCAGCTCCGGAGACTGGTCTTCGGGGCGGGCTTGGCGGCGGCGCAAGTGGTCCAGGCAAACGTTGGTGACGATGCGGTAGAGCCAGGTATAAAAGCTGCACTCAAAGCGGAATCGGTGGAGATTGCGGTATACCTTGAGGAAGGCTTCCTGATATACGTCCCGGGCGTCCTCGGGCCGCTTCATCAGGTTCAGCGCCAGCCGCAGCACGTCCCGGTCGAAGCGGCGCACCAGTTCCTCGAAAGCCGCGCGGCTGCCCGCTTGCGCTTCCGCGACTAGGGCCCGCTCGTCGAGGTGGGACAAGGAGATCACCGAGGCCAGGACGGCGTCTGTGCTGCCCGAGCGACCGTTATCATCGGCCAAAGCCAAAGCCCATCTGGGGAGCGGCATTTTTCGCTTTCTATTCGCGTGAATCGGCGTTGTCGCTTGTAAAGCAACACCTTAGCGCAATTTCAGGCACTCGGCTGAACGCTGCGCGCCACACGACCACCCAATTTGGACGCACTCCTCCACCCTTGGGTGAGCACCGCCTCCCGCTATAACAACGCCCAATCTGTGGATTTTGTTTCAAGAATAATCCCGAGTTTAGACCCGCCAAGCCGTGGTCTCCGTCCTCGTCTTATCGCTTAATGAGCCATATCGGCTTGTCCAGCGACCGGCGCTGAATTACCCATCCGCCAAGCAGCAAATGGCCAGCCAAATAGTAGAATCAACGCGAGCAGAACTGCGTAGCCGTTTGCCTTATAAAACGAATCCGGCTGGGAAAGCAGTTCGTTGGCGCCGCCGAGCAGGAAAGTGGCCGCGACCACCAGGAAGCAGCCGAGAATGTTGAAGCGCATCACGCGTCGCACCCCGAATGCGAGAACGCTAAGCAGGATTAGCCGCGCAAGGAATTGTTTGGCAAAATCCGCCGGGCTGCCCCAGCTTCCGCCCACAGTCGCAAGCACACCGACAAAAAACAACAGAACGCGAAGCCACGTCTGCCGTACTTTTGCGGCAACGGAGGAAGCGATGACCACAACATAAGCTGTCATCCTCAGACTCCCGAGCAGAGTCCCTCCTAGGATGGAGGCGGCTGGAAAAACCGCATCGAAATCCTGCCCGAAGGAGACATCGAGATAGCGATGGACGGTCGGCCAATATGTCGAAGCCACCGCAACAAGCCGCTCCAAACCAAGGAGCCCGCCGCTGCCGCCCAGACCAATCCACAACGCGTCGCGGTAGTAGTGTCCCGGCATTCCTGCCCAGCCGGGGAGGTTCTCCTCTGCAAAGGCTAGCTTCGCGTAATACCAGGCAGCGCCAAAGAGTAGTACCAGGACACCAAAACTGAATGGGCCCCCCAGCAAGGCACCAATGCTTCCAAGCCCGATCGCTGTTCTAAAAGGGATTGCCGTATTGTACGTGTTCATCGCTCTCGGGATGCTGTTGCCGAGCCCTAAAACCACGTAAAAAGAAACGAATCCCCAAGCCGCCCAAAGCGAAAGCCTTCTCCATGGCACTGCGCGCGCCGCCTCCGAGCGCAGATTTTTTAGGAAAAGAATAAACGCCGTGAGACCCAAGCCGACGAGAAGGACGATGGGTCCAAAGGTGATGGCATCGCGCGGAAGTGTCGTCTCTTCCTGTTTGCGCCGCCAGTCATCGGGAATTTTGATGAACGTGCTGAAGCCTTCGCTGGCCGGTTCGTCTTCATCGGCGGAACCGGACCGCCGGAAGTAGGCGCGCCGGTAGTCTGTCACTTCATCGCCAAGCACCGCTACCCTGACGCGTACGTACGCATGGCCGCTTGCCGAGAGAGAAGCCGTCGAATCAAGCGGGCTATTCTGCTGCCAAGTAAGCAGATGATCGACCCGATGAGGGCGCGTTTCGGAATCGCTTTCGACGAGCGTCCATTGGCTCAGGTCCATCTTTTTTTCTTCACGCAGGAACTCTTTCGCCCGTTCCGCCGCCTCTTCCTTCTTCAACGACGCGACCGCGGCGTCTTCCGCGATCTTGTGTTGCACGGCGAAGAGCGAGCCATCCGGCTTGAGTTTGACGGCGTACTCTTCCGTCTGGCTATCGCGGAAATAGCGCGCCTGCCACACCGCTCCCGGCACTTGCTTGTCGTAAATTTCGTTCACGCGGGCGATGCCCACGCGCTCGCGGAGGAATTCGTTTGTGACCGAATCCACGATATCTGCAAACACCACCGCGCACTTGTAAGAATTCGGGTCCACGCCCCGGCTGCGCAGGATTTCGTCCGCTCGGGCGCGTGCGGTCTTGGCGTCCACGGATAATTTCAAGTAATCGCCGATAGATTCGGGTTTCAGCCGCCAAACGATGAGCCCTCCCGCAAGCAGGCATGCAGCGAGGAGTGCAAGCATTCCCGGCGCGAGGGCGGTGTAGCGCCGTGTCTTGGCGGCGGTGGCGTCCGACGGCGGAGCCATAGCAAGGTCCAGGTGGGGGGGAGGCGTCGCGCCGTTCCGGAGGTCTTCATCCGCTTCGAATCCCCCGCGGGTCAGGTAGGAAAAACCCGCAAACAGAAGCGGCGCGAATGCCGCGGCCGCCACGATCACCCCGGACGCTTTGAAATAAAGGTTGTTCGAACGCAAGAGAAACAGGCCCACCAGCGAAGCATCCACGGTGTAGTGCCAGATCAGCGTCGCCAGGATGCCCCACCGCAGCATCACGATTCCCGCGACGATCCCGATCAATCCGATCTCGATGCCACGGATGTACGGCGGTTCCTGCGGATAGTTGCTGTGCAGAAAGCTCCACAGAAAGGCCGGAACAATCACGGCCAGCCATCGCGACTTTGTAAATTTGGTGAAAAATGGAATGGCAAAGAGACGGAACGTGAATTCCTCATTCGTGGACGCCAGCAGCCCGATGGCCGCGCCGGTAATCCACGGAAACAAGGTGTTCACGGAATTATCAAAATTGAGCTCCTGAGGCGCCCACGCTCCATAGCGGCTCGCGATTATGTAAAACGCGACGACGTACCCGATATGCACCGCGGCCAGCGACAGACCCACGACTGCCGCGGAAAAAAACTCTTTCGAACGCAATCCGCGCAGCGTGAAGGTCTTGGAGAGCTGCAATCGCTGCGGCCATGAAAAGCGGTACAGCGGCTCGGCTGCAGGAAGCACCAAGGCGACGGTCAGCGCGGATAAAACCGCGAACAGGAGTGCACCGCCCAACTTTCCTGCGAGAAAACTCCCGTAAGAAGCTTTTGTATCGTAGCTTGCGCCCCACAAGGGCCAGTCGTTCAGGCTCTGCAAAAAGAGGAGCCCGGCCACCAGCAAGCCGAGCAAAATGGCCCCGCGCCATCGCGTCTGTCCTTGCAAGGTGAGCTTGATTCCAAACCAGACCGCCACGACAAGCAACGCGATGTAAAGGACAGAAAAAGCAAGTGCCATCGCGTCGTTGCTAGAGCGCAGCCGCAAGTAGCTGCGTTCCCACGCTTCGGGAACTTTCAAGAACTCTTCGCTGCCGCCGACTTTCTCTCCTTGCAACGTGACTTGCAGACGGTACGGCGCGTCTTTCGCGCGAAAGCCGTGCTTCTCCCAGGTAAAAGCCCAATCCAGACGATTCGGCCGCTTGCTCGAATTGGCTTCCTCGGGAAGAAAGTCCCATCCGCTCAAATTGAGTCCGAGCTTTGCGCCGAGATACGATTGCGCGGCAGACTGCGCAGTCGCGCGGTCGAGCGACGCTCCAGCGCGCGATTCTTCGATTTTGTGATTGTAGCCGGCGATTTGCCCTGCCGGGCTCACGCGCACGCGAAACTCTTCTTCCTGTTGCGGCTTGAAGAAGCGCATGTCCCAGAACCAGATATTCACATCCGCGGACATCAGCCTGTTCGCCTGCTGCAAACCCAGTTCGCGCTCCAGGTAGACTTTGCCGTTGTCATCCACGTCGAAAACAATGGTGGATTGGTAGCCGCTGACGTTCTCACCGAGGCCGGTGACGAATTTTTGCGCTCTCGCGAGGGCTTCTTCGCGGGAAATCTGAAAATTAACGGACGCCTCCGGGAACGCCCGGAAAAAATATTTGTAGGCGAACAACGCGCCGGCAACTCCCGCCATCACCCACAGAATCAGCGCGCGCTTGTCGGTACCCGTCAGGCGCTCTCCCGTCACACGAACCTCCCCGCTTGGAACAAGGAACACTCACTCTATCGGTACGCGTGCCAGGGACGCAAGTTTCGCGGCCGTTTTGCGGGCGTGCTTCTGTTTGTTCGCAGAGGGGATGATATAAGAAGAAGGCGTCCCGGCTTTGCGGTCGCACTTGCCGATTGCCCGCTTTGCGGGCGTACATATCCAATGACGATGAACCTCAGCACCGAAGTACGCATGATCAAAGGCGTTGGCCCGCAGCGCGCCGAACTCCTCGCGCAGCGCGGCATCCACACGCTTGAGGATCTCCTCGGCTACTTGCCGTTTCGTTACGAAGACCGCATCCATTTTTCCAGGGTGAAAGACATCCAGCCGAACGGCGTTTACACCATTCGCGCTCGCGTGATGAGTGGCCAGGCCGTCCGCACCATGCGCGGCCGCGATGCCATCTATCATCTGCTCGTCCAGGACGAAGCCGGTGGCTTGCTTCCCGTCAAATTTTTTCACGGCGGCTACCTCGAGGGGCGTTTAAAGCCCGGCCAACTCCTCATCCTTCACGGCAAAGCGGAAATCGATAAGCTCCGCCCCGCGCGCCTCGAAATGATTAATCCGCAAATCGAAGTTCTCAGCAACGAAGAACTCGATTCCACCGAAGTCGGCCGCATCGTTCCCATCTACGAAGCCATCGGCACTTTTGGCTCGCGTCAAATTCGCCGCGCCATGTACGCCGCCGTGCAGCTCATCGATCAGCGCATGCCCGACGTTTTGCCGGAAGCCTTGCGCGCGCGGCTCGGCTTTCCCACGCGCGGCGAAGCTCTGATTCACACGCACTTTCCCGAACCCGGCGAGTCCCTCGACGCCCTGAATACCTTTCGCTCACCCGCGCAACAGCGCCTCATCTTCGAGGAGTTTTTCCTTTACCAGCTTAGCCTCGCGCTCGACCGCAAAGCCTCTCGCAAGGAAAACGCCATCGCCTTCCGCCTGCGCGAAGATGCAATCCGCGAAGCGCTCAAGCGTATCCTGCCTTTCAAGCCTACCGCTGCGCAAAAACGCGTGCTCGCTGAAATCGCCGCTGACCTCGAAAAGCCCGCTCCGATGAACCGTCTCCTTCAGGGCGACGTCGGCAGCGGCAAAACAATCATCGCGCTGCAAGCCGCCGTCATCGCCATCGAAAACGGCGCGCAAGCCGCCCTCATGGCGCCCACGGAAATTCTTGCCGTCCAGCACTTTCTTTCCGCGCGCCGCATCCTCGCCAAAGCCGGCTATCGCGTCGAGATGCTCATCAGCGGCCTGAAATCCGCGGAAAAATCCGCCGCGCTCGATCGCATCCGTTCCGGTGAAGCCCAGCTCGTCATCGGCACTCACGCGCTCATCGAAGACAACGTTGCATTCGCGCGCCTCGGCTTCGTCGCCATTGACGAGCAGCACCGCTTCGGCGTTCTCCAGCGCAAGCGTCTGATGGACAAAGCCGCCGCCCTCGGCCACGCCCCGCACGTCCTCGTGCTCACCGCCACGCCCATCCCGCGCACGCTTTCGCTCACTCTCTATGGCGACCTCGATGTTTCCGTCCTCGATGAGCTCCCGCCCGGCCGCACGCCCATCGTCACGCGCATGACCACCCAGCAGCATCTCCCCGGCGTCTGGGAATTTCTCCGCCGCGAAGTTGCCGCCGGCCATCAGGCCTACGTCGTTTATCCGGTCATTGAGGAATCGAAGCTCGAGCTGAAAGCCGCTATGGAAGAGTTCGAGCGCCTCTCGCGCGAAGTCTTTCCAAAGTTAAAGCTCGGCCTCTTGCACGGCCGGCTCTCCAGTGACGAAAAAGAAGAAGTCATGCAGCGCTTCCGCAAAAACGAAGCACAAATCCTCGTCGCCACCACCGTCGTGGAAGTCGGCGTGGACGTCCCTAACGCCACCGTCATGGTCATCGAGCATGCCGAGCGCTTCGGCCTCTCCCAGCTTCACCAGCTTCGGGGACGCATTGGCCGCGGCGCCCGGAAATCCCATTGCATCCTCGTCGCTCCCTTTCGAATGACGGACGAAGCCCGCGCCCGCCTCGAAACCATGGTGCGCACCTCTAACGGCTTCGAAATCGCCGAAACCGATCTCCTCCTCCGCGGCCCCGGCGAATTTTTCGGCACCCGCCAAGCCGGCAACCTCGGCTTCCACATTGCCAACCCGTTGCGCGACAAAGAACTCCTCGAACTCGCCCGCCGCGAAGCCTTCGCCCTTGCCGCCGACTCCGCCCAGCAGGACGCCATGCAGCGCCTCCTGCGCTTGCTCCCCTCCGAATGGCAACGCCGCTACCACCTCGCCCGGATCGGCTGATACGTCAGCACTTATTAGCGTCGGTCGGCCACTTTCCACAAATACGAACGGCCGATGTCGTGTGTGAGAATCTGCAACTACGTGGAGACGAATAATTCGGATTGCGACGAGTTGGGATTCTAATCGTAGATCCAGTCGGAGAGTCCATGTTTTCGATACAGCAAATATAACTTGTCACGTTCCGTGGACTCTTCGTCTGAATACGCACGAGCCTTCACAAAGTCGTGGTTGGCAATAGCGCCCTCCATGCGGCTCACGATTGACCTAATGCGGGTTCGCAATTCAACGATATCCTCCGGCATCGGACCGGATTCTCTGACAAATTCCTCGCTTGCCGAATCGTCATGTGGGATTCGCAACAAATCCTCGCGAGTAGCCGCGAGACGAACGCCAAGCTCGTGCAGTATCTCTGCGGCAAAGCACTTCTCTTCCCGAAGGAGGCCAAGTAACAAGTGCTCAGTGCAAACATGCTTATTGGAAAGCAGGTCCGCTTCCTCTTCGGCAAGAGCTAGGACATGTTTGGATGCACTGCTGAGTGGAATTTCCCGGGAGCCCGGAATCTTCTCACGAACGGGCTTGCTTTGCTCGATCTTTCTCCACAAGGCATTCGCTGCCCAGGGTGAGCCGAGGCATCGGCGTGCTAGGACTTTGTCCTCCCTCAGCAATCCCAAGAGAAGATGCTCTGTTTCAATTTCCGGGCTTCCGACACGGCCGGCCATGTAGCGCGAGGAATGGATTGCACGCCTTGCCGTCTCCGAACAACGTTCAAACATGCCTTTTTTTCTCCCCGAGGTCTTCGCGAACCGCGAGTAAATCGTAATCGAAGCGGTGAGCCGTCGCAATTCTTTGTTCCTTGACTAAAAACTAAAAACTGACGACTAATAACTGCACTCATGCGCGTCATTGCTGGAACTTACAAGAGCCGCATCCTAAAGAGTCTCAAAGGCCTTGCGCTGCGTCCTACCAGCGACCGCCTGCGCGAAACTCTCTTCAATGTGCTGGCCCCAAATATCTCCGGCTCTCGATTCGTAGATCTCTTTGCCGGAACCGGCGCCATCGGCATTGAAGCCCTCAGCCGCGGCGCCTCCGAAGTCGTTTTCATTGAAAATCAGGGACCAGCCGTCACGCTGATACGCCGTAATCTCGAGTCGTTGGGCATCAACTCCGGCGCGACCGTACTCCCCGTTGATGCTCTTCGCGGCCTCGCCACGCTGACCTCCCAGAAGCGGCGGTCCGCCCCCGGTTACAACTTTATTTTCCTCGATCCACCTTACGCAGCTGCCGAAGACTACTCCCGCGTGTTAGAATTTCTTGGTTCCACGGAACTTCTTGCTCCCGGCGGAATGGTAATCGCCGAACATCGCCGCAACTTCGATTTGTCCGAAGCAGTGGGCGCTCTGCGGAGGTTGCGCGTTCTGAAACAGGGCGACGCCGCCCTGAGCTTTTACCGCCGCCAGCCTTTGTAGAGGCCGGGCTTCAGCCCGGCTAAGTGGGACAGGCTTCAGCCTGTCTCCTCGCGGGCGGCAAAAATAACTCGGCCGAGTAAACCCCCGCACGCCGAGTTTCATCTATCATAGGGTGTTCACGCATCTTTCTTTGTAGTGGCGGGTCTTAGACCCGTGGTTTTGCCCGTGCGAACCCGGCCGCGCAGCGTACGATCGACAAAACGAAAATGTCTCTGAACCACGTCAGCAACGCGCTCAATCTCCTGGGACAGGCCACCAAACCTGTTGCCACTTCGGTTCGTCTCGAAACAGGCGAAGGCCCCAAACTCGAAGTCGCCTGGGGCTCTTTCCATCAAGGCATCTTCAGCAGCATCGCTGCCGTTCTGACCTGGACCCGCGTCCCCAAAAACTTTCTGGATGGCAGCTTCTTCAAGGAGTGCTGGGTCGAGCGCAGCATCCCCCGCCGCGCAATCCTTGCTGCCGCGTTGTGGCATTTCGTTTTTCTCGTCATGCCGTTCCCGCGGCTCCCCAGCGCACCGACTCATTTTCACGAATTCGATAACACCGAGCTCACCTGGTCCGGTCCCATCACCGATTTTCCCTTGGTGGAAATGAAAGCTCCTAAAGCCAAACCCACGCCGCGCGGCGAACCGGAAAAGCCTCTTGCTCCCGAAGGCGCCGACGCTTTCCATCCGCGCCAGCGCATCATTACCGATCCCGTTCACCCAAACCATCCGCGTCAGACGTTGATCGATTCAGCCGCGCCTCTCGAGCCGCCGAAAATTCTTCCGAACCTTCCCAACGTCGTGCAATTCCAGCAAATGACGGCACCGGCGCGTCCGCGCCTGCAAATCAGCCAGGAAACGCTCTCCAAGCTTCGCCCTCGTGGGCTTCGCAAAGTCAAGCTGACCGCCGAGCCCGCTCCCGACCTTCCCACGCTGGACCAGAAACTCGCGGATATCGCGCCGGCGATGTTGCCGCACGCCACGCCCGCGCGGCCTAAATTGGAATTGAACGCTGGCGGTGCCCCGCGCGTCGCGCAACGCGCGCAAACGGGAGAAGTCGAGCCTGCTCCGCCTGCGCCTGTCGTCCCGCCGCAAGGGAATCTCGCTGCACGCGTTTCCATTTCACCCGAAGGCAAGCAACCCGGCGTTCCCGGAGGTTTGCCAAACGGAACACCCGGCGCAAACGGAGGAGCAGTCGGCGGACCAGCGGGCAGCGGCGGAAATGGAACAGGGAATGGCGGCGCGAAAAATGGCATCGACGTGAGCATCAGTGGAGGCCGTCCGCCGGCCAGTAGCGCAAATTCCGGTCTCGGCGGACCCGCGAAAATCAGTACGCCCCCTCCGCGCGTGCTAATCACCAAGCCCGATCCTCACACCAAGCCCGATGACGCTCCCGAGCGAACTGGCCCGCCCAATTTCGCGTCGCTTCCCGCTGGCGCGCAGCCCGAGCAAATCTTTGCCTCGAAAAAAATCTACAAGATGCTCGTCAACATGCCCAACTTGAACAGCGCCACAGGAAGCTGGATTCTCAATTTCTCCGAATTGCGCACCGGCTCCGAAATCCCTGGCTCATCTTCCTCCGAAGTTTCCGCTCCCGGCCCACTGAGAAAGATCGACCCGAAGTATCCGCCCACACTGATCAATGAGCATGTCGAAGGGGAAGTCGTCCTCTACGCCGTAATCCGCCGTGACGGCTCGGTCGACAGCGTCCAACTCGTCCGAGGCATCGACGAACAGCTGGACGCCAACGCCATGAACGCTCTCAGTCAGTGGAAGTTCCGCCCCGCCACCAAACAGGGCGTCCCCATCGAGCTCGAAGCCATCGTCCACATCCCCTTCCACGCCCCGCCCGAACATTAGCCTGACTGTGAATCTCCACAGCGCACGATTTGTGATGTCGGAGAGGCCCACCCCCCCATGAAAATGCATGCATGTCAAAAGAAAGGACTTACAAAAAAAGCAATTCGTAAATGATTGATTCTAAAGGGCGGAATTTTGGTTGTTTGGTGCCAGCAAGGGCGAAACGGCCTGGCCTAAAAGAAAAACGGGAGCAGGCTCCCGCACGCCAAACGCAATTTTATACGGCATTTAGTATAGCAGGAAATACTAGAAAGTCAAGAATAATTTTGGTAGCGGTTTAGTTTGAATTTTGACCCCTACTGTCACGATTAATAAAATTCAAACCGACCCGCTACGATAATTTTGGCGCCCTCAAGCGGCTGAAACTACAAACGTCCTTCCGCCAGCTTTACTAGGGCGAAGAGGGCATGGTTTACAGGCGTCGGGACGCCCAATTCCGCTCCGCGGCGGGATATGTAGCCATTCAGAGAATCGACCTCCGTGCGCTTGCCGCGATTCAGGTCTTGGCCGGTAGAGGAAAGCGCCTCCGCCATCTGCGTGGCGATCTTGAGCGCGCCTGCCAGCGCCGCCTTGGGATCTTCCAGGCCGGGCGGATGAATTCCCGCGGCCTTTGCCACAGCCAGCACTTCATACACGGCCGTCTCGACCACTTTCCAGGCATCGGGGCTGGATGCGATTAGGCCGTACTTCGCGCGTCCCAGCGCGGAGACGGCGTTCAGCGCGCAGTTCCATACGAGTTTGGTCCAGAGCTCGCCTTCAATATTTTCGGAAATCCGGCAAGGCACACTGGCGCGAGAAAATATTTCCGCGGTTCGCTTGGTCTTCTCGCTTTTCGGGCCAACAACCAAATCGCCGCGGCCGACATGCTTCACGCGCCCGGGCTCAGGCACGGAAGCCGCAACGTAAACGACGGCGGGAAGCGCATCAATTGCCGCCGAGGCGCGAATCTGCTCGACGTTGTCCACGCCGTTTTGCATGCTGAGAACGAGAGCGCTGGGCGCAAGCAGCGAACCTAGCACGCGTGCGGTTGTCGCATTGTCCGTGGTCTTCACGCAAAACAAAACAATTTCCGCGGCGCGCACCGCGCTGAGTTCGGTCGAAACCTCGACGCGCACGCTCTCTTGAAACTGCAAAGTATCGAGGAAAAGTCCGTTCTTCTTGACCGCCTCGACAAAGGCGGGACGCCCTATCATCACTACTGGCGCGCCTGCGCGCGCCAGCAGTCCGCCGAAATATCCTCCTACGGCGCCTGCACCAACGACGGCAATTTTTGGCCAGTTTTCCTGGGCGGTCACGGAGTAACCACGCTGATCAGCCGGTCGATGTCGCGCTCGGTGTTGTACAAATGCGGTGAAACGCGAATGTTCCCTTCGCGCAGGCTCACGATTACATTCTCTTTCCGCAACCGTTGATAATATTCCGCTGTTTTCTCCGCGCTTCGTGCGGAGAAACACCCGTACGGTCCGCGCCGTGCGGGATCCAGGGGACTCGTCGGCACGAAGCGGTCCTTCGGCAAACGCGCGAACATCAACTCGATCAATTTCCGGTTGTGCGCGCTGACCAACTCCGGTCCCATGCGCACCACAAAATCCACCGAGGCGTCCATCGCCACCAGATTGAAATTGAAGTAGCTGGCCGACTCCGGCGCATCCCAACGTTTCGCGCTGGGCCCCGGTTTCGGATCTTCGAAGTTCATCGCGTCGAAATTGTGCGACCCCATCATCGCCATCCAATAGAACGGTCCCGGCCGCACCATCGCAAGGTGTTCGCTCTTGGCCCAGAAAAATCCGGTGCCGAATGGTCCCAACAGCCACTTGTATCCGGCGGACACAATAAAGTCGGCCCCCAGGTGCTTCACATCCATGGGCATCGCGCCGCAGGACTGGCTGGCGTCCAACAAAAGCAGCGCGCCTTGTTTGTGGCACGCGTCCGCAACTCGCGCGGCATCGAGCAGCGATCCGTCGTCGTAGCGCACCATGCTCACGGAGATCAATCGCGTCCGTGGAGTCATCGCGGCGATCAAATCATCCGCGGTGATGAGCCGGTCGCGAGGCGAAACAATTTTCAGCTTCAGCCCCTCGCGTTCCTCCATCGGTTTCCATGTCGCGAGCTGCAGCGGGAACTCGCCCTTTGCCGTGATGACTTCGTCGCCCGGTTTCCACGTCAGCGCGTACGCGACTGCCGCTACGCCCGCGCTTGCTCCGCTCGTCAGCGCAACCTCTTCCGGTTTGCCGCCGATCAGCTTTGCGATGGACGCGCGAGTGCGGTTCGGCACTTCAAAAAAAGTGGCATCCGGTTTGTGATGAGGATTTTTCTTCGCTTCGAGCGCCGCCTGCACGGCGCGAATGGAAACCTTCGGCATCGGCGACTCGCTCGCCAAATTCAAATAGGTCGCGTCTTCAATTTCGAACCACTCTTGCCGCCAGTCGGTTTGCGTTGAAGCTACGGTAGAGGCCACGGGTCACTCCTTATGGAAACTACAAGGGCTTAGAGTCGCGCAGGCAATCGGGGGTGCAACGTCCAATTTGGGCAGCGTCCGGGCTAGTCTAATTCAGATTAGCTTGAACTAGTCTAATTAAGACTAGTCTAGAAATGCGCGCGGAGCTCGCGAAACGCTGGCAGAATCACGAGTTTTCCAGAGCCTGCCACGACAGGTTCATGTTCTAGAGTCCAGGTGTGCTGGTGCGGGATGTACACCGCGTTGAGGCCGATCTTCATCGCTGGATTAATGTCGCTGCGCGGACTGTTGCCGATCATCCAGCCGTGGGTTTTCACGATTTTGTGTTTGTGGACCAGCCCGCCGTAAGTTTCAGGATCTTTTTCCGTAACGATTTCGATGAATTCAAAAAATCCCTGCAAGCCGGACCGCTCCACCTTCGCGGCCTGTTCGGCAGGCTCGCCCTTCGTAAACAAAATCAGCCGGTGCCGCTCCGTGAGGTACGCAAGCGTTTCCGGAACGCCGTCCAGGAT
>Ga0209238_1000216_pt1 | contig 19294 bp, 9 predicted proteins | sample GraSoi013_1_20cm_FD_185823 | JGI IMG/M metagenome (GOLD analysis project Ga0209238, IMG submission 185823) | Grasslands soil microbial communities from the Angelo Coastal Reserve, California, USA - Sample 10_02_2013_1_20cm (SPAdes) (version 2) | ecosystem: Environmental > Terrestrial > Soil >...
CACGGTGTGAGCGCTAACAGAAGCAACCTGGATCTCAACCTCCGCGCCGGCAACGCGTAGATTTGGCACCGCCGGCGATATCTTCCTCTTCAGTAGAAACGTCGCGCAGGCTGCGCCCATGCCTTGTAATATCTGGCGGCGACTATGTTGTTCGTTCATCGGCGTTATCTCCTGTTCCATTTCATGATGCGGCATGACCGTCAACATAGCTCGAGCGCCAATCTGGCTTTCTATGGTCCCGAATTCATCTTTCTCCTCCGGACTTATTCCGTGAAACACATTACTGAGTGTTCGGATCGGAACCACAAAACTTCCAGCTCGACTTGAATCCGGCGTGTTTAGTCAAGCTAGAGTTGATCATCTCCACCGGAATGCTGTTTTTCTTCAAGACCGCGTCGTGGGGGATGTCTTTACCAATCGCTTTTATCGCAACAGGAAGTGCTTGACGGGCTAGATAGCTGGTGGCGACAGAGAACCTCACCAGGACAGCAATTCGCCAAGCAGCCATTTCGATCTTTCTGAGTAGCGCAGGTGACTCCGTTGCCGGCTCCCATCTGATGAAATGATCATGCGTTTAGCGCCGAAGATTTTAGCACTGGAGTCCAAACTTGCATCGGAGTCGCTTGCCGATTTGCCCACGCGTAGTAGGGAATGAAGGTCAGCGGAACCCGCCGGGTCTTTACCGGCTCCCTCTTGTAGCGAGAGTAGAGAGCGTCACTCGAGCTTGTTTTGTCGTAAACCGCGCCCATGTGACGCAGCACATGCACCCCGCCGAGCAAATCGCTCCTGAGTTCGCTGTGGAACACCGCCCCCGCCTTCTGGTCCAAATCCACAGCCACATCGGCAAGCGCCACTCCATTCGGCTGGTCGAGTTCTTCCATACAGTAAACGAGAGGGCCGCGCTGGATGGCAACGCGCCCCGTGTCGTCGACGAGACGAGGATTTGCTTGGATCATTTGCGGGGTCATTTCCATTTGCAAACGAATCACGTCCGCCGGCGACCAATGGCGCTGAATCGGCAGATATTCACCGGGCTTCGCGCCCGTGAGCGCTTTCCCGTTCACGGAAACTTGGGTGCGCTCGGCCCACCCTGGAATGCGCAGATAGAAAGTGAAATGCGAAGGCTCCGCCGGCACCACAGCAATTTCCACGTTGCCGTCCCAAGGATAATTAGTCTTCTGAGTGACCTTGAGGGCCGTGCCATTTTCCAGGCGCCAATCGAGCTCAGAATTATCGTAGAGATGCAGATAAATTCCATCGCTGCTCGTGCTGTAGAAATAGCCCGGCAGCGAAGCGAAGGTGCGTTCAAGGTTTGGTGGGCAGCAGGTCGTGTCGTACCACGGGTTTCTAATCTTGTCCCCGTTGGAAGGATCGAATGCCAGTGGGTTTCGATAACAGTAGAGCGTACCGTCAAGCGACATTCCAGAATTGATACCGTTATACAGCGCCCTTTCGATGACATCGGTGAACTTCGCGTCTCCGGTAGCCGCAAGCATTCGCCAGTTCCACATCATGTTGCCGATGGCAGCACAGCTTTCCCCGTAGGCCCGATAGTTGGGCAGTTCGTAGGCATCGCCGAAGGCTTCGCCAGCCGCGCGCGAGCCAACTCCTCCTGTAACGTACATCTTGTTTCCCGTCATGTCGTTCCACAGCGTGTTGAGTGTTTTCCAATAAGCGGGATCGCCCGTTTCCATATAGTAGTCGGTCGCTCCGCAGCAAGCATACATGGCACGGACAGCGTGTCCCTCAAGCTTGGTTCGCGATGTAAATGGCGTCCCGCTGAACATGTAGATTGTTCTTGGCTTTGGCAGTTGCAGGCGATCGTCTCCCTGGAGGATGTAGGCTGCGAGATCAAGTTGCCTCTTGTCACCGGTCATGCGATACAGCTCGATCAGGCCCATCTCAATCTCCGGGTGCCCGGAAACAATCGGCCTCTTAGGCGCGGGACCGTAATCCGGCAGGAGAAAGTTATTGACGAAGCGGATACCGGCATCCAGCATCTTGCGGTCGCCGGTGCCCCGATAGTAGGCGATAGCGCCCTGCAGCATGTGCCCAATGTTGTAGAGTTCATGACCGGTCGTCTGCGTTTGAGTCAGCATGCGCTGTGATACGCGATCATCGACGTAATAGGTGTTAAGGTAGCCGCTGGGTTCCTGCACAGCGACAACATCATCGATGAATTTTTCAGCCATCGACCGCATCTCTGGACGGTCGCCCGATTGCAGCGCGAACCCCACCGCCTCGGTCCATTTATAAATGTCGGAGTCAGAAAAAACGGGCCCTCGCTGATCACCCTTGCTCTTATCAGCCAGTCGGCGGAAATTAATCAGGCGGCCGTTAGACTCGAGCAGGTCGTGCATACTGGGAATGCTTTTCGTGACATTAGTGTCGCGCCGGCGGCCCCAAAAACCGCTACCGATCGTGACAGCGCGCACAGGCACATTGTGCAGCCTGGAGTACGGCGATTTCGCAAGGTTCTCGATACCTTGGTCTTTCCAAGCGGCGCTGTCGGTCAGAACCGAGCCAGTTTGCTGTCGAAATGCGTCCGCGGTCCGTACGCTCTCCGCATAGCCGGCAAAGAGCCCTTTCACCGGCATGCATGAAATAGCGGCGCTCGAGATCGCTGAGTTCACAAACCGCCTTCGCGACATGTCTTTTGCCATAGTCATGCAGTTCTCCTTCGAGGAAGTCCACGCCATGCATAGCAGAGAACGTTTTCTAGAATTCTGCACTGTTTCAACTATGCGGCGCTTCAAGCAAACGGCCCTGAGGTATTCGAGCCTTAGCAGGCAATCACAATCAATTCCCCTCTTCCGCCCGGACCGATGAAGCTAACCAATTGGAATTGACTGCACGGCCGGACGAAAGTCTCCGAAGGCCGCTCACGTCAAGGTCAATCGCGGACTGGGTCGGCAATTTCGACCGGCACGTTCTGATATAGGCGATACGATTCATCACGGATTGCCGCGAAAGGACGAAATGTCACTCTCCCGGCATCGGTCTGCACCAGCCAGTCTTCTGAAGATTGGGATGCAGCCGCAGCGGCGAGAAGCTGTGCACGAGTAAACTTTGCGGGCAGATTGCCAACGCCAAGGAGGGCAAGCGGCCCGCGGACCAGTGCCACCGTACTCGCGTTCTGCGCGTCCACCGCTTGCAGGCGAAGCGGCATTCCAATTTCAAAATCCACTCGATCTCCATTCTTCCAAGTTCGTGGCAACGCGAAGAATTTTCCTGGAAGAATGTCGCCTTCCGCGCGTTTGCCGTTAATGGAAATCCGTGTTTTCGCGTCCGTCCATGCGGGAATTCGTAGATAGACCGTGAAGTTTTCAGGACGCGCCATGTCGAGCTGTAGTTGCGTCGCGTTGGATGTGGGATAGGAGGTTTGCTGCGTGAGAGTGCAACGGGTGCTGTTCTGCATCCAAGTGACTCGAGAAGGAACGAAGAGGTTGACATAGATGCCGTCTTTGCCAGGGTAGTATGAGCTGATGCCATAGTCGGCGGTCAACTGCGGGAAAGTGCCGGAACAGCAGGGCCATTTGTCTTTGTAATAGACTTTCTTGGCACCCTCACTGTTGTAATCTGAATAGTAGAAGCTAGCGCCGTCAGCAAGAATCGGTTTGGCGCCGGCGACCGTGTTGTACAGCACCTGTTCCATGCTGTCACCGTAACGGGAGTCGCGCGTCACCCTTAGCAAGTACCGCGTGATCTTGAACTGCCCGTATGCGCCACACGGAGTCTCGAAGCTGGAGCGGGTCGTGCCCAAGCTTGCGGCAAGCAGGCCCTTGCCCGGTTCAACAAATGCTTCGTTCGGTCCCCATCCTCCCGTGGCGTAGCTCTGTTCCTGCACCATACGCAGTCCGTTCGCAGCAGCGCGGAGATATTTTTCGTTACCCAACATCAAATAGGCCTGCATCGCCGAACTTAATGTGTTGACGTGACTGTACGCGTGCTTGCCGGGAAGGGCATTGTGGTTTTCCGCGAGCGCGTCGTAGTACTCGTGATAGATGAAGCGCACCGCCAAATCACGATAGCGCTTGTCACTGCTCCGTTGATACGCGAGGAAGAGGTTTTCCGGCAGCGTATACGTTTCATCCCACGTGTAGGCGATGGTCTTATGGGGCCGGGCTTCCTGCTCGGCCCGGCTCAATGCCTTCTCGGGCAGATGGGGCAAAACGGCGTCCGTACTTCGCTTGAGCACATCTAGCGCGATAGGGTCCGCCGCAAATTCATGGGCATCGATGAGACCACAGCAGGTTTTGTCGAATGTGTAGCCTGGCAGCCGGTAGTCAACGTAGAACTTCCCAGTGGGCTCTACGGTCTCCGCAAAGGCGCGCACCAACCGGTGAACTTTTTCCTGCGTTGGCTTCGATCTTGTCACAGCATAGGCGCGCGCCAACCCGGAAAGGTATTGACCAAACGTATGTCCAGCAATGAAGCCGTGAAAGTTATTCTCCTCGTTAAAGTCGTCCCCATTGTCATACCAGCCGCCGAGGTCGGGGCCGGGAGCCGACATCCCCTGACGCTGGCGAAACGGTTTGAGCAACCCATCTTCATTGAGATGAAGGAACAGTTCATGGTTCTGCTCGAACTGCTGACGGAAGGGCCCGTCCAGGAGCTGCACATTCGAGTATCCGAAGACCGAAAGTGGAGGGACGATGGACTCTTTCGGCGTTGTCTGTGCCCATGCGGGAATGGAACGCATCGTTAATACACCCGCAGTTGAAACCGCAGCCGACTTTAGGAACTGCCGCCTGGACTTGGTTTTCATGGCGAAATCTCCTGAACTGGCCGCTGGGCCGTCATTCATTCCCGAAATTCCGAGAGATGCCCAGCAAGCAATCTGCTAAGTAAGGATTCTCAGCAATCGTTTGCTCGACGGACCCATGTATAACGCGAGCGAGCGGCGGCGTCAAACACTACCTGTAATCGCTTTCCCAGATGAAGTATCCTGTGGCCGCAGAGATTCCAGGTCTGCCCGGTATCTGTGATGGTTCTATTGAGGAAACTCAGTCTCACGATTGTCCTGTTGGCATGTCATTCCGTGGCCCTTTCCCAAACCCACGAAAACCAGGTCGAGTCGATCAGTTCGGCGTTGCGCGCGAGGGAATTCGACAAGGCGGTGGAGTTGAGCCGATCCGCATTGCGAGAATCGCCGAACAATGCGCAATTGTGGACCCTGCAAGGCATCGCCCTCGCCAGCAAGGGAGATAGCAAAGAAGCCCTGGCGGCGTTCCAGCAAGCGCTGAATATTTCGCCGAACAGCATTGCAGCGCTAGCCGGTGCTGCTCAAATAGAGTACCAAGCGGGCAATCGGGATGCAGTGTCGCTGCTCAATCGTTTGCTGCAATTGCGTCCCGGCGATCCCACCGGCCACGCCATGCTGGCGGTGTTGGAGTATCGGCAGGGAAACTGCGCTGCGGCGACCCCTCATTTCGAGAAAGCTGGCGAGCTTCTCGACTCTCAACTCGACGCGTTGCATGCATACGCCACTTGCCTCGTGAAGTTCAAACGACTTGATGACGCGGTGACAGTCTTTCAGAGGGCGGTGGCTCTTCACCCTGACGACCGACAGGAACGCCAACTCCTAGCATCCGTACAGCTTACGGTTCACAAGCCTCAAGACGCCCTTGCCACGTTGGGGCCGCTGCTTGAAGCCAGCAATCCCCGTGCGGACACGCTGGAGCTCGCCTCGAATGCCTATGAGGATTCCGGCGACACGCCACAAGCAGTGAGCACGCTTCGGCAAGCCCTGCTGCTTGACCCGCGGAACGTCAGCCTTTATTTAGATTTTGCCAACATTTCCTTTGCGCACGAATCGTTTCAAGTGGGGATTGACGTGATTACCGAGGGATTGACCCTGCAGCCAAACGCAGACGATCTTTACTTGGCGCGTGGTGTCCTATACGCCCAACTGGCGCAGTACGACAAAGCGGAATCAGACTTCGAGAGAGCCTATGAATTGAACCCGAATCAGTCGTTGAGTTCTGCCGCGCAAGGCTTGGTGGCTGTGCAAGCGAATGATCTTGATCACGCGCTCCGATCGGTGCAGTCAAAGTTGGCGCGAAATCCCAACGACCCGCTTCTGCTGTACTTGCAAGCAGATGTCTTGTCCCAAAAGGGCGCAGACCCGGGCACGCCTGAGTTTCAACTCGCGATGCGCTCGGCAAAGAAAGCTGTCGCTATGCAGCCCACACTTGCCGCCGCCCGTGCCGTCCTGGCCAAGATGTACATGCAGACCGGGGAATATCAGGCGGCGATTGACCAGTGCAGAAAAGCGTTGATCAGCGATCCCAAGGATCAGACAGCCGTATATCGACTTATTCAAGCGCTCCGGAAAACCGGGCAGAAGGCCGAGATTCCCGATTTGCTGAAGCGGCTCGCGCAACTTCGCGAACAAGCTACAAAAGAAGAAAGGGAACGGTACCGCTACAAACTGATTGAAGAGGACACTCCGCCCAGGCCGCAAGTGCAACCGTAGTTGCGAGGAGCTCTCTTACGCGTCCACCAAATTTTCGCCAAAACCTTTACTCGTGATGGGGTCGCGGCGATAATTGAAAAGTTGCGTCAGATCACCAACTGAGGAAACTGTTTCGGAATGACCCTCACACGCCGTACGTTTGTGCGACTCTCTCTGGGATCAGCGATCTCATTGACTGCGACTGCCGAACGATTGCTTGCGCAAGGTGTTTCGACCCACACCGCGAAGCCCCTGCCCAGGCAGGCCCCTTCAGGGAGACCTTTCAACGCACACTTTGTCGATGTGGCTTCTGCCGCAGGGCTGCACGCGCCGGTGATCTATGGAGGTGTCGAGAGCAAGAAGTACATCCTTGAGGCCACCGGCTGCGGCTGTGCTTTCCTTGATTATGACAATGACGGCTGGATGGATATTTTCTTGCTCTCGGGGACACGGCTGGAAGGTGCGCCTGTCGACGCGTCCAACCGGCTCTATAAGAACAATTGTGACGGGACATTCACTGATGTCACGGAAAAGGCTGGCCTGCGCGCGGCCGATTGGGCTTCCGCGGTTTGCATCGGAGACTACAACAACGACGGCTTTGAAGATATCTTTTGCACTTACTACGGACAAAATGTCCTCTATCGCAACAATGGCGACGGAACTTTCAGCGATGTAACCAAAGCCGCAGGCCTTTTGAACGAGCAACGGAGATGGGGAGCCGGATGTAGCTTCCTGGATTACAACCGTGACGGGAACCTTGATCTGTTCGTCTCCAACTACGTCCGTTTCTCCTTCGAACATGCGCCAGTTCCGGGACAAAACAACAATTGCAATTGGAAAGGCATTCCCGTGGAATGTGGCCCGCGCGGACTGCCAACAGGAAGGCATTCGCTGTACAGGAACAATGGCGATGGAACGTTCACCGACGTCAGCCGGCAGGCAGGCATCGCGCAGGCTACACAAAGCTACGGCATGACGGTGGTGGCGGCGGATCTCGACGAAGACGGATGGCCAGACATTTACGTTGCTTGCGACTCTACTCCCAGTTTGCTCTTCATGAACAATCATGACGGAACGTTTCGCGAAGAGGGAGTATTGCGGGGCGTGGCTCTCAGCGACGACGGCACGGAGCAGGCAGGAATGGGCGTGGGAATCGGCGATTATGACCTTGACGGACATCTTGATCTTTTCAAGACACATTTCGCCGACGATGCCAACGTTCTTTATCGCAATGACGGTAAGGGGAATTTCGACGATGTAACCCGGACATCACGCGTTGGGGTGGAGACGCGCTACGTCTGCTGGGGCGCTGGAATTGTGGATCTCGATAACGACGGCCACCCGGATTTGTTTCTTGTTACCGGCAACGTGTACCCAGAGGTGGAACGAAAGCTGCCACAATATGCAAACAAGACGCCACGCGCCGTGTTTCGTAATCTCGGCAATCACACATTCGAAGAACTGATTGAGGCGGCTGGTCCCGGCGTGGCAGACGCGCGCTGCAGTCGCGGATGTGCCTTTGGCGACTTCGACAATGATGGCGATATCGACGTGCTGATTGTCAACTTGAACGAGCCCCCGTCTCTGCTGCGCAACGATATCCGCGGGAAACAGAATTGGATCAAGGTGAAACTGGAGGGTGTTAAATCAAACCGCAGCGCTATCGGAGCCCGAGTGCTCGCCCATTACGGGGGGAAAACGCAGGCTCAAACCGTCCTGAGCCAATCGAGTTTTTACTCCTGCAACGATCCCCGGTTGCATTTCGGTCTCGGAGGCCTTACTTCGGCCGACCTGGATGTGTATTGGCCCAACGGGCTTCACGAAAACTTCAAGCACCTCCCAGCCAATCAACTAATCATCTTGAGGGAGGGGGCGGGACGCGTGCCAAGCAGAGGCTGGTCTAAGACCTAGCCGAAGGGCGCAACCGCCAGGACACGTTTTCCTCCTTACCACGCCCGATCAAGGGTAGAAATCGCTTGACAGCGCTGAAGTATTGAATATATAAATCCGGCCAATTGAGAAAACGTTTGCTCTACAAGACCTCGTAGAAGTTAACGCTCGGCTTTTTGGGGAGGAAGCGAATGCAAGCCAGATCATTTGTCTCATGGTCTATCCGGGTGTTGTTCGTTGTACTGGTGATGGCAAGTTCCACCTGGGGGCAGTTCACCGGCAATATTCAGGGCACGGTCTCAGATCCGAGCGGGGCGGCGGTAGCGCAAGCAAAAGTTGACTTGGTGAACGTTGTCACCAAGGTTTCGGCGACGACTACGACCGATGCCTCGGGGGACTATCGATTTCTGAGTCTCGCTCCCGGCTCGTACAAAATTACCGTTGAAGCAGCGGGCTTTGCCAAGGCGGAAACGACGGTAACTCTCGAGACAAATCAAAACCTTAACGTGCCATTCGCAGTAAAGGTCGGTGCAGCAACTTCATCCGTGACCGTCACCGCCGAAGCTCCACTTCTGAACACGGCGGAGACGCGCAATCAACAGACGCTGGAAACCCAGGAGCTGGCCACTTTACCGCTGGCAGGGCGCAACCTGTTTTCGCTCGTGAGTTTGGCTCCGGGTGTCTCTGGGCTTGGCAACGCTGGTGGGAGCGCACCTGGATCCGGCGTGGACAACTTTTCGACGGAAACGGCCCTCGACGTTAGTGTCAACGGTCAAGGCACAGTTGCGAATATGTGGATCGTGGATGGACTCGACGTCACCAGCGCCATTAGGCAGGGCGTCGTGAATCTCACGCCGAACCCCGACGCGGTTCAGGAAGCTAACATTCAGGTCAACACGTTTTCGGTCGAATATGGACACGGGAGTGGCCTACAGGTCGCAATGACGACAAAATCTGGCTCGGATCAATTTCATGGCTTGGCCAGCGACTATTTCAACTACCAAAAGATGTATGCCAAGTATTCTTTGCCCGGTTCCGCTCAGTCGTACAATCCGTTTCATAGCAACAACCTGTCGGGGGCAATCGGCGGTCCCATCATTCCCCATCACCAGTTCTTCTTCTTCTTCGGCCTGGAACCGTTGCGCTCGTCGGCATCCACGGGGAACCAGGTTCTGACGTTTGCTGACCCACAGTTCACGGCCTGGGCCAAGGCGAATCATCCAAATACTTTTGGGACCAAGATCTTGAATACCTATGCGCCCAGCCGAGCGACCAATAATGGCGTCGAGGTCATAAACGGCGTACCCCAGACCGCGGCTGCTATTTTCCCTGGCACATGCGGAACCGCCGCGACAGACAATTTGCCCTGTGCTACACAGATGATTGACACGGGAGTTTTCAATTCCAGCAACTTCCGGAATGGCGATCAATACTTCGGCCGCGTTGATAAGTATTTCAAGAATGATCGAATCTACGGGAGCTTTTTCCGGACGATTCTTCACTTTGGCGGAGCAGCTGTTACTCCCCAGTTTTCGACCACGAATCACACCGTGGAACGCGCCTTCCAAGTGAACTGGACCCACACCATTAATCCTACAACGTTGAATGAAGTGATCTTTGCCCAGAACCGCATCGAGGGCTTCCTCGCGGAGACCGGTGACTTCACCATTCCTAATATCGGCGTTACAGGGCAAAACGTTGGTTTCGGCGTTGGCTTCGCCCAGGGCGATTTCATCCAACATAACTATCACTGGCGCGATGTGTTGACTCACGTTCGTGGCGCTCACGTGCTGAAGGTGGGCTACGAAGGATGGTTTGGAGATGACGTCGAACCGTTCCAAGGACCGTGGTCGCACCCAGGATTCAGCTTCGACAACTTGTTGAAGCTCGCTCAAGATGCACCTGCCACGGAAGGTGGAGTGATGTACAACCCGATAACAGGCCAGCAGCAACTTTGGGATTGGAACGCGGCCTCCAAAACATGGGGGCTCTTCGCGGAGGACACTTGGAAAGCCAGGCGTAATTTGACGGTCACGCTAGGCTTCCGTTTCGACGATCAGGGAAACCCTTATTCCCGGTCCGCTTCGACGGTTTTTGGCAACTTCCTCCTTGGGAGCGGCTCGACCTTCCAGCAGCAAGTGGCCAGTGGCATTGCCAAACCGTCGAAGAACGCGTTGAATCACTCACCTAAAACCTACAATCCGCGCATTGGTGCGGCGTGGGATATTAACGGAAAGGGCGAGTGGGTTTTGCGCGGTGGATTCGGGATGTATTCCAATTGGCTCACGCCTGCCAACATTCAAGAGGAATTTCGAGGCAACCCGCCGGGTCTAATCCTGCCTACGTTTTTCGCGGGGAATGCACCTGCCAACCGGCCAGTTTTCGTTCAAGGGACCAGTAGCAAACCCCCGTTTGGCTTCACATTCCCTGCCCTGGGAGGGACGGCATTGTGTCCTACAGTTCCTTGTCTGGACTCCAAAGGAGGAATTCCCGGCGCGGGCTTGACGATTGGGGGAATCGACCCGAACATAGTATCCCCCACCGCGTATATTTTTGCGGCCACGCTTGAGCACAAGATTGCCAGCCACTTTGTTGCCAGTGTGCTTTACAGCGGATCCCACACGGCCAACCTCGTTGGTTTCGGTAACGCATCAGGTCAGGTCTCCTATGGCGTAGACATCAATGCAATGCCCGGTGACTTGATTGGCAAGCCGCCGAACTCGGCACCTACGCGACTCAATTCGAGCTTCGGACAAATCAACTATACTCAGAACGATCGCGTGGGGAACTATAACGGGGTGACCTTTGACGTCAGAGCAAGAGTTAAGCGTGGGTTCTTTGACGTATCGTACACGCGCTCTAATTCTAAAGATGACGCGGGCCGGTATCCGACGGCATTGAACCCTCACCAATACTACGGGGCCTCGCCTTGGGATGTTCCCAACCGTTTCTCTGCAAGTTTCAACTATGAACTGCCCGGCTTAAACAATGGTGCGGGGTTTGTAGGACAAGGGACGGGAGGGTGGGGACTCAGTGGCACGAGCATTTACCAGAGTGGCTATCCTTTCACGGTCTTCAACGGAGCCTCTTTCACTGGGGGCGGTGACTACAACGCGGATGGAGACAACCTGGATTATCCCAACGTCTCCAGTTACAACCAGGGGACTTCCAAGAACGCTTTTCTCACCGGCATCTTCGCGCCGGGGCAGTTCACGACGCCTACAGCGGGTACGGAAGGCAACGAGAAGTCAAATGGATTCCGGAATCCGCACTTTGTGCAGACGGATCTGACGGTTTACAAAAACACTCACATTACGGAAAGACTTAATTTCCAAGTCCGGTTTGAATTCTACAATTTATTCAACCATCCGAATTTTGGAAACGTCGGTTCCAACCTGACCGGCGGAAACTTTGGTAAGGCAACGAGCCAGACGTTGCCAAAGTGGTGGCAAATAGGAGGGAAGATTACGTTCTAGTCCGTTTTCGGCCGCCAACGATAGGGACCACCGTTCCACACCCCGAACGGTGGTCCCTCAGGAGTGATGGGATCGCCCTAGCGCAACCCGGAGATCTTGTGCAGAGTCCCGGGGTAGCTTTCAAAGTTGCCAGAGAACGCAGTGCCAGCAGTGGAGGCGGTGCAGCCGCGCCGCTGTTCACGAAAGGTTCTTGCAACGCCTTCAAAGGAAGCGGTCGCCTCACATCGAACAAGGGCTCAGGTGGAACGATATGGATTACCACTTGGCGAGTGGAATTCAAGCGCGTAGCTTAAAGTTCCAACGGTTAAGACAAACCAGAGCATGCAAGCAATTCGTGCCACCAACTCTATATCTCTCTTCGCGAGCGGAGCCAGCCTCGCCTTATGTTGGCGAAGTTTCTCTGCGAGCAAACGGTCAAGAGGCATCCATCGGTGAGAGGCCTGCGTTTTTACGTCCCCTTGCATTCCGTAGACATAAGCTTTTCGTACCGCAAACGCAGATCTTCCCAGTCGATGTCATTCCATCTCAAACCGAGGATTCAACGCGGGATGCACGGGAAGGGACCACTATTGTTCCCGATGTGCATCGTTCAACGGGCGGGCCATAGCCGTTGAACGCCTAAGAATAAGACTGGTAATCAGTTCGTACTCGCTTTTCTGAGTGGACCGCGATTCCCGGCCGACTTCATCTAGCAATGCTCGGAACGCAATCTGGGCCAGCTCTTTCTGCGACATTTGCACCGTTGTCAGCGGCGGAGTCATGAATTGCGCTAGCCGGATATCGTCGAATCCAACGATTGACAGGTCGTTGGGAATCGTAATTCCGTGATCATACGCTTCGCGCATGACTCCAATGGCCGTCATATCATTGGAGCACACAACAGCAGTGGGTTGATCGCGCGCGCCGAGAAGTTCGACCAGCGCGCGCATGCCGCCCTCCATAGTATGGTCCCCCGTCACAATAACTTCCGGGAGCAGGCCGATTTCCGCCATGGAAGTCTTGAAAGCTTCTGTCCTCGCCAGCGCGGATCTCAGTCGTGATGGCCCGGCAACGAACGCGATACGGGTATGCCGCAGAGCAGCCAGGTGTTGTATCGCCTGGCGAATGCCGTTCAGGTAATTAATCCGGATGTTGACAATGCCGGGAGCATCGGGACCGACGTCAACGAAGACCAAGGGTACCTTTCGGAACCGAAGATGCCCAAGCAGCGACTCCTCCATGCCAAAGGTCAAGATCGCCACGCCCTCGACACGGCGTTCGATCATACGCCGCACCGACTGCTCCATTCTCTTCGGGTCGTTCACGGTGGAGGTAAGAAGAATCTCGTAATTGTTCTCCACTGCGAGATGTTCAAAGGTCTGAACAATTTCCGGGAAAAACGGGTTGGTAATCTCGGATACGATCAGGCCCAAAATGCGGCTTCTTCCGGACACTAAGGCCCGCGCTTGGGTATTGGGGAAATAGCCGAGTTCGTCAACGACCTTCCAAACGCGCTTGGCCAGTTGAGGATTGACCGTGGACACGTGGTTAATCGCTCTGGAAACGGTGGCAGTGGAAACCTTTGCCCTTCGAGCTATCTCACGGAGATCCATAACAGTAATTGAGGATTCGCCTTGACTAGACGCTTACAGCTTATACTCTAGCACACACGACTTGGGTATACGTTTACTGCGTCAACTTGAAGAACTGCTGCGTTTGTTTTTGGCGGTCAGTGCAGTACAGCCCTGTAGTGAAGTGCTTGGATGGAACACGGAGTACTCGCGGCTGGTATTTGCGGCTTCCAGCGCGACCGCAGTGAATGCTTCTGTCATCGACCTGGGAACCGCTTTCGTGGAACACTGCGCCTCGAACTTCGTCCGTCCGGATCAAGCCGACCACTGAATCACGGTGTACGAGCGTGCGGGCACTTCGAATTTGGTTCGCCCGCCGGTCGTCGAAGGCTTATCAAACGTTTGCGGCGCGACGTGTTTGGGCGCTTCGAAGCTATTGAAAGCTTTCAAATCAGTTCCGCTCAGAACACTAGAGACAAGCACCTGGCCCGGCATTATGTCTTGCCAATTAATTTCCACGAGATGTGGTTTCGAGAGGTCACGATTCAGAACGAAAATCGCAAGTTTTCCGTCCCCGGGATCGATGGTGCCGGCTACATCCAGGTACGGAACTTGACCCATTTTCGCAACTTCGTACGTGGGTGACTGCGCGAGAAGATTAAGCACCGAACCGCGAGCATATTGAAGCGCCCAGTTGTACGGATAGTAGATCGTCTGACGGAGCAAGCCGTTTGCGTTGGTCATGATCGGCGCGATGACATTGATCAATTGGGCCAGGCACGCCACCTTGATTCGGTTCGCGTTGCGCAGCAGGGAGTTGAGCAGGCCACCCACGAGCAAAGCATCCTCCAGATTGTAGACCTCCTCAAGCAAGTGAGGCGCTTCCTGGTGATGCCCGTTCGTGTAATCGCCGCTCCGGGCTCTATACCATACGTTCCATTCGTCAAAAGATAACCACAATTGTTTTGGTGACCGCTTATGTCCACGTACAAGGTCACAAACTGCGACGGTCTCTGCGATTTGCTGTTCCATGCTGAGGTTCATCGCGAGGAACTTTGAACTATCGCCGCCGGTGTCCGCGGGAGCATTGGTGAAATAGCGATGTAGGGAAAGACCGTCGACGTAATCGTAGCATTGTTCCAAAACTTCGCGATCCCATTCAAGATAAGTGGGCATGAACGGGCCGCTTGATCCACAAGCAATTAATTGAAGGGAAGGATCAACGTAGCGCATCTGCCTGGCGGCGTCCTGAGCCTTCAAACCATACTCAGTCGCCGTCATGTGGCCTATTTGCCAAGGGCCGTCCATCTCGTTACCCAGACACCAGCGCTTCACCTTATAAGGTTCGGCGAAGCCTTGCTTGCGGCGGAGATCGCTCCATTTTGTTCCCTGATCCAGGTTGCAATATTCGACCAGAGCGGCTGCCTCTTCAGGAGTTCCCGTTCCAAGATTGAGGCCCATCAAGGGCTCAGTGCCGGCAGCCTTGCACCACGCCATGAATTCATTGGTGCCGAACTGATTGGTGTTGATCGCATTCCAGGCCTTGTCAAGCACACGGGGACGGCTCTCCTTGGGACCCACACCGTCGAGCCAATTGTAGCCCGAGACAAAATTGCCCCCGGGGTAACGAACGATGGGAACTCCCATCTGGCGAATTTCACCGATGACATCTTTGCGATACCCATTGGTGTCCGATAGCTTCGAACCGGGATCGTAAACGCCCTCGTAGATGGCACGGCCCAAGTGCTCGAGAAAGGAGCCGAAAAGATTGCGGTCGAGCGGGGCTGTAACGCGACGCGAGTCCACGTAAACGCGAGCGACGTCGTTAGCGCTCAGCGGCGAAGTTTGAGCCCGTAGAAAAGCGCCACCAAGTAGAGAACTCGCACCCCAGGCGACGCCTGCATTCGCAGCTTGATGCAAAAAACTGCGTCGGTCGACGGAAAACATGTACGTATTCTCCTCGCAAGTGAGACTCTAGGCCGATTACATTTGTGATCGGTAAACGTTTACCACACGACTGGCGACTATGGCAAGGCAGATATCGCGAGCTAGCTAAAATACCCCGAGCAGCTATCGAAACTTCTGTTTACCTATAGTTCCCGCGCCCTCTTGAATGATGACGAGTTGGTCCGCCCCAACGTTTGGAAGCTTCTCCGCAGCGCCATCTCCCCAGCAGATTGTCAGGTTCACAGCGTTTTCAGCGCGGATTTAACTAACTATTGCGGTGCTAGCTGCGCCCCGGATAGTGGTGATTATTGCGTCGGCTGATCACTGCGCCGGCTCAATAGCCTTCAGCATCTGGCCGGCTTTGACGTTCTCGAATCTCTGGACAACTCCGGACGGCCACCGGATCTCGACCAACTTCGCCATGGGATCGCCACCCAAGCCCGCTATCAACCGCTTGTCACTAGCTGAAAGATATCCGACGGCCGTATTAACGGTGAAATATTGCGCCAACCCAGACGCGGACACAACTCTTACGTGACAGCCAATGCCATCACGGTTTGATTTTCTGCCGATGGTTTGTATCCCTAACCACTTTCTGCTGTTCCCACCGTCATTTCGCAGCACGTAAGCTCTTTGACCCACGTTGCTGACCACGATGTCGACATCACCGTCGTTGTCGATATCGCCGAACGCCGCACCCCGGCCCGCCCATTCTTTTTGAAAAACGGCGCCGGGAACTACCCTCACGAAATGGCCAGACTCGTTCCGCAACAGTAGCGGCGGTTCAAGGTATTTCAAATTTGGTGAGGTCTGCTCGATAGTGTCCATCACATGCCCCTGCGCAACGAAGAGGTCTTTCCAGCCATCATTGTCGTAATCGAACAAATGCGTACTCCAACCGGAAAAAGCGAGAGTCGAGCCACCCACGCCAGACGAGTTGGTCACATCCTGGAAGGTGCCTTCACCGTTGTTGTGAAAGAGGTGATAGCGTTCATTAGAAAGATCCGTGACGACAATGTCCGGGCGACCGTCATTGTCGTAATCGCTGAAGTCGGCCCCCATCCCTGCAAACGCTTTGCCGTCCTCATTGTAGGCAACGCCTGCGGGAAGGCCGACTTCGGTGAACGTGCCATTTCCGTTGTTGTGGTACAAGAAGCTAGGCACCGAATCGTTGGCGACAAAGATGTCCGTGAAGCCGTCGTCGTCATAATCGCCAAAAGATACCCCTAGTCCTTTGCCTTCAGGGTTAGCAATGCCAGCCTTCGCGGAAACGTCGGTAAATGTTCCGTCCCCATTATTGTGATAGAGGATGTTCGCGACGCCCTTGAAATTGTCGGGGTGGCAGTAGGCCCGCAAGCCGGGTTTCTGTTCTCCACAATAGCGGTTGTTCCGGAAGCTCCAATCCACATAACGGGTCAAGAAGAGGTCGAGGTTGCCGTCATTGTCGTAATCGAAGAACCCGGCGCTCGCACTCCATCCGCCAGCGATAACTCCGGCGCGCTTCGTTACGTCGGTGAACGTGCCGTCCCCATTGTTATGGTAGAGCGTGTTCCCTCCATAGCCTGTCACGTAGATGTCTTCGAAACCATCATTGTCGTAGTCACCCACCGCCACACCCATCGGATAGTAGCTCTGCGCCATCCCAGTGAGGCCGGCTTTTTCCGTCACATCCGTGAATGTGCCGTCGGGGTTTTGATGATAAAGCCGGTTCCAAAACCTGCGATCGGACTTGTCCGGAAGCTTGCCGTCCGGCATCGGATCGTCGATCTTCGCGCCGTTGGTGAAGAAGATGTCCAGCCGCCCATCGTTGTCATAGTCCAGGAGGGCCACGCCTCCTCCCATAGTTTCCACCAAGTATTTGTGGGAAGTTGCGGAGTTTTCGTGCTTGAAATCGATGTTCGTGAACCGAGTGATATCGGTGAACTGCACCTCCGGACCGGCTGTGGCCGCGGTCACACAGAAGAAAAGCCCAAAGGACACGACCCAGCGGCGCGCATTTGAATATCTCCCCATGGCATGCTATCGAATCCACTGGTTGCTAACAATTCCTTCGCTTTCCTGCAGGACAAAAAGGTGATTGGCGTGCGAGTTCAGAAAGCTCTCCTTCAATCCACCAGCCCACGCGAGATCTGCGCTTCCTACCTTCGAGGCGCGGCCCAGACCGAGTCCTGATTCAGGCTGGCCGCTTTCTTAAGGCTATTTTCAGTTCCGGAATACACATGAGCATTCATGGTCATGCTGCCAACGGCCAGTATGATAACGCAGCGTCGGGATGCCACCGAAGCTAATCCTCCAAGGTTCGGAACCGCCTCATTAATAATTGGCAGGACGGATCGTCCGGCCGGAGCTTTGCGGATTGGTAGGAGTTGGGTCGTCTTTCGAGGACTGGCCGGGATTAGTCGTGCCGGGCTGATAGATCGAGGTATTTTGATGAGATTCTGTGGAAATCCCGTTCGCGAGGAGGAACCGCCGTTTGCCAGCCGGTCCCAGTGCTGGCCTGAGGTACTCACTCAGCTTTCTTTCCAGGCAGTTTTCCCCAGGCGTGCAAGATACTTCTTTGATTGTTCGAAAAAACTACTTGACATCAGCGCTTCAGGAGGAGTATCAGTGCACGCAATGCGCTCGGGAAAACGTTTACCGGGAGCTTCAAGTTGTTCGGGGTGAACCTGAATCCTGCGTGAAGACGATCGAAATGGAGCTGGAACAGAGCAAATGATGCACTGGGCCCTTGGTTTCAAACCTCGCACTTAGGGGCGAGTGTTCCAAAAGCCCGGGTCAATTTCGAAACTAACTTTCAAGGCTGTTCCAGGCCGCGCATCAGAGGCTTTCACGCGGGAATGAGGTTGGGCGCGTAAGTTTGGGGGAGGTGTAAAGATGAAGCGGCCATCAACTCTCGTCGTGTTGTTGTTGTGTGTTTTGGTTTTGTTCAGCGGGCAGAGCCTGTACGCCCAGTTGGCCGACCGGGCTGAAATTACCGGTATCGTCACCGACGCAAGCGGTGCGGCGGTTCCGGATGCCAAAGTGTCGATCATCAACCAGGATACCGGTGCGAAAATAGTAGTGGGCACGAACAGTGCCGGCAACTACAGCACGCCGCCGCTCCCTCTAGGTACCTACACTATAGAGGTCGAAAAAGAAGGCTTCAAGCATGCCACCCACCCCGGGATCATGTTGAGCGGCGCGCAGAGTTTCCGCCAGGATGTGAAGCTCGAACTCGGTTCGGTGACTCAGTCCGTCGAGGTCGAGGGCGGTGCCACGCTCATTAACACTGAAAACTCAACGGTGTCTCACACGATCGGCGAGACCTACTATCGCGATCTTCCGGGAGTGATGGGAGCTGACATTCGTCTTGCCGAGTCCCTACTGCAACTGCAGCCGGGCTTTGTGCCCATGCAGCCGAACGGCGACGCGATTTTCCGCGGCAGCCAGTTTACTTCCCGGATCAACGGCGGCCAGACGATGGCAACGGAAAATTGGTTTGACGGCGCGGCTTTCGGCTATGCCGAAGGTCACCAGGGGACGCAGGAGAGCGCGGTACCCTACCCCTCCGTGCAGGAAATGACGGTTGTCGAGAACACCTTTTCCGCACAATATGGGCACACCAGCGGTGGTTTTATCACCTACGCGACAAAATCCGGCACCGACCAGGTGCACGGCAATGTATATAATTTTTTCACGAACGATAAGCTGGACGCAGGGAACTTCTTCTTTGCCGGCATACCTACAATCCCCAATAAGAAACTTCCTTTGACCCAGGATAACTGGGGGGCAGCCGTGGGCGGGCCGGTTCCGAAAATTACCTACGGGGGCAAGACGTTCTGGTTCGTCAACGTGGATGGATTGGACTACCACAGCACAGTCAACACTGGGTTTGTCAATACTCTTCCGACATCGGCGGAGAGGGGGGGGGACTTCAGCCAGTTGTTGGGCCCGCAACTAACGGCTAAATGCGGGGCGGGCACGCTGAATGCGGG
>Ga0209238_1000227_pt1 | contig 18591 bp, 12 predicted proteins | sample GraSoi013_1_20cm_FD_185823 | JGI IMG/M metagenome (GOLD analysis project Ga0209238, IMG submission 185823) | Grasslands soil microbial communities from the Angelo Coastal Reserve, California, USA - Sample 10_02_2013_1_20cm (SPAdes) (version 2) | ecosystem: Environmental > Terrestrial > Soil >...
AAGGTCAGTGACCAGAACTCGAAGGGCGTCGAGTTCCTCATGAAGAAGAACAAGGTCACCGTCGTAAAGGGCAGCGGCGTACTTCAGCCCGGACGCAGAGTGAAAGTCGCGGGCGATACGTACGAAGCGCGCAAGGCCGTCATCATCGCGACGGGGTCGCGCGTGAAAGGCCTGCCGCAAATCGGGCTGGAGATCAACAAGACGACCGTCATTTCCTCGGACGAGGCGCTGTTCCTCGACAAGGCGCCGGCGTCGCTGGCGATCATCGGCGCGGGAGCCGTCGGCATGGAGTTCGCCGACATCTTCAGCGCCTTCGGTACCCCCGTGACGCTGGTCGAAGCACTGCCGCGGATCCTGCCGCTCGAGGATGCCGAGGCGTCGGACACGGTGGCGAAGAGCTACAAGAAGCGCGGCATCGAAGTGATCGCCGACGCCAAGGTGAAAAAGGGAACGCCCGGCAAGGACAAGGTGACCCTCGAGGTCGAGGCGAACGGCGCGACGCGAAAGCTCGAGGTCGCGGCGGTGCTGATGGCGGCGGGTCGGGCGGTGAACACCGAGAACATCGGCCTGGCGGAGTGCGGCGTCCAGGTGACCGAGCGGGGCTTCATCAAGGTCGATCCGGGCCTGCAGACGACGGCACCCGGCTATTACGCCATCGGCGACGTGGCCGGGCCGCCGATGCTCGCCCACAAGGGAATGCGGGAGGGCGTGACGGTCACCGAGCTCATCGCGGGCAAAAAGCCCCACGCGATCAAGTACGATAACGTGCCCAGCGTGACGTACTGTCATCCGGAGGTGGCCAGCATCGGGCTCACCGAAGACCAGTGCAAAGAGCGCAAGCTCGACTACGTGGCGGGGCGGTTTCCGTTCTCGGCGAACGGCCGGGCGCGTGGAACGGGCGAGACCGAGGGGTTCGTGAAGATCCTGCGCGACAAGAAGTACGGTGAGATCCTGGGCGCCCACATCGTGGGCGGACACGCGTCCGAGATCATCCACGAGCTGGCGGTGGCGCGGGAGAACGAATACACGGTGGAGGAGGTCGAGCTCGCGATCCACGCGCACCCCACCATGTCCGAGGCGGTAGCCCAGGCCGCGCTCGATTCGCTTGGCCGGGTGGTGGACATGTGAAAGACCCCCTCGCGATCGGCCTGGGCGGCCTGGCGTGCGGCACCGGGTTCGGGGGAGGGACCATCGTGGCCGCGCTCGTCATCGTGCGAACGCTCGAGCACCACGTGAGCCCCTCGGGCTCTCAAGAGAGCGCCGCCGATCCCGTCCTGGCAGGGACGCTGGCCGGCCTCGCCGTCGGCGCCACGTTCGGCTGGCATCGCACCCGCTGGCTGGACAACGTGTGGCAGCGGGGCGTCATCGGCGTCCTCTCGGCCGTCGGGGCGCTGCTCGTGGCCTTCCTCGCCTGGCCGATCGACCATCTGCTCGGCATCCCTGGTCTCGCCGCCTGGGGCGTCGCGAGCCTCGGGCTCGGGGGCGCGGGCAGCGCCTGGTCCGTGCGGGGAAGCCGGGACGACGCCTTGAGGGATCGGGAGTGAGCGGGCGCCGCGTTCAGGTGGTCGAAGCCGGTCGCGTACCCTACCGCGAGGCGCTCGAGTGGCAGCGTGCGCTCGCCCAGGCGCGGATCGACGGCCGCTTGGAGGAGGACCTGCTCCTGCTGCTCGAGCACCCTCCGGTGGTCACCCTGGGCCGCATCGCCCGGCCGGCGCACCTGCTCCTCCCGGACGGCGTCGACGTGTTCGAGGTCGAGCGCGGCGGCGACGTCACCTTCCACGGGCCCGGACAGCTGGTCGGCTATCCCATCCTCGACCTGCGCGGCTACCGGCAGGACCTGCACTGGTACCTCCGCACGCTGGAAGACGCGCTCATCGTCGCCCTCGCGGAGCTCGGCATCCCCGCCGAGCGACGTGCGGGCTACACCGGCGCCTGGACGCGCGGACGCAAGATCGCGAGCATCGGGGTCCACGTGAAGCAGTGGGTCACCTGGCACGGGTTCGCCTTGAACGTCACGACCGATCTCTCCCAGTTCGAGCGGATCGTGCCGTGCGGGATTCCGGGCGTGGAGATGACGTCGGTGCAGCGGGAGACGGGAAGCGGGAAACGGGAGAAGGACCGTTGGGGCGAGACGGTCGCCGCGGTCATTCGGGGGTTCGAGCGCGCATTCGGCGTCTCCGCTGCGACCTCGCGGGGGTACGTCCCGGACATGCGACCGGCCCACACGGCCTCCTGAGGACGATGACCAGGCTCGCGGCGCTCGCCGCGCTGGCGCTCGCCCTCGCGACGACGCTCTCCGGGCAGGCCGGCACGGGCGCGGCGCTGCTCGATTCGGCGCGCACGCGCCTCGCGCGACTCGACGGGACCGTCGAGGTCGCCGGCCTGGACAACGCCGTGGAGGTGCGCCGCGATCGGTGGGGCGTCCCGCACATCTACGCCAACACCCGACACGATCTCTTCTTCGCCCAGGGCTACGTCGCGGCGCAGGATCGGCTGTGGCAGATGGAGATGTGGCGGCGCAGCGGTGAGGGGCGCCTCGCCGAGGTGATCGGCCCGGCGGCGGTGGAGCGCGACCGGTTCGCGCGCCTCCTCAAGTACCGCAGAGACATGGCGCGCGAGTGGGTGAGTTACTCGCCCGACACGCGGGAGATCGTGCAGGCGTTCGTGGCCGGCGTGAATGCGTACATCACGCAGGTACGTTCCCGCCCGCCGATCGAGTTCACGCTGCTCGCCATCGCTCCCGAGCCGTGGACCGTCGAGGTTCCGCTCCAGCGGATGGCGGCGCTCGCCATGACCGGCAACGCGCTGGACGAAGCGGAGCGCGCGCGCCTGGTCCACCTCCTGGGCACAGCGCGAGTCGCCGCGGTGTGGCCCGCGGATCCCGACCGCGCGCTCGATCCGGCCCCCGGGCTCGACGTCGAGCGCATCGACCTCGGTGCCGTGGCCCAGGCGTACGGGGACGTGCGCTACCGCCGGATCGAAGGATCGAACAACTGGGTTGTAAGCGGGGCTCGCACGGCGACCGGAAAGCCGTTGCTCGCGAACGATCCTCATCGCACGCTCAGCCTGCCTTCGCTGCGCTACCTCACCCACCTCATCGGGCCGGGCTGGAACGTGATCGGCGCCGGCGAGCCCGCGCTTCCCGGCGTCGCCGCCGGCCACAACGAGCGCGTGGCCTTCGGCTTCACGGTGGTCGGGATGGACCAGCAGGACGTGTACGTCGAGCAGATCGGCCTCTGCGGCGCTCCCCGCCGGCGGTGCTACCGAACACGCGGGGCCTGGCGTCCGATCCGCGTCATCGTGGACACCATTCCCGTAAAGGGCGAGCCGCCGCGCGCTGTGCGACTCGAGTTCACCGAACACGGGCCGATCGTGGCGGAAGACACCGCGCGCAGCCGGGCCTTCGTGGTGCGATTCGTGGGCAGCGAGCCGGGAACCGCCGGGTATCTCGCCCAGCTGTCGATCGATCGCTCGACGGATTGGCCGAGCTTCCTGAGCGCCGCGGCTCGGTGGAAGCTGCCGACCGAGAACCTCGTGTACGCGGACGTGGACGGGCATATCGGCTGGATCGCCGCTGGCCTCATGCCGGTGCGGAGCTGGTCGGGTCTGTTGCCGGTGCCGGGCGACGGCCACTACGAGTGGCAGGGGTTCCTGCGGCCCGACGAGCTACCGCGGTCGTACGATCCGGCGTCGGGCATGATCGTGACCGCGAACAACAACATCCTGCCGCCCGGATACCCACGGGCGCTCAACTACGACTGGGCACCTCCGTATCGCGCGCACCGCATCGCCCGGGTGCTCGAGCCGGGCGCGCGTTTCACCGTCGAGGACTTCGAGCGCCTCCAGCTCGATGAGTATTCGCTGCCGGCGTCGGAGCTCGTTCCGGTCCTGGTCGCCGCCGCCCGGCGCCGCGGCACGGTCGCGCGCCCGGAAGTCGACACCCTCGGCGCCTGGGACTACGTGATGTCGAAGGAACGTAGCGCGCCGCTCCTGTATGAGGCGTGGCTCGGCGCGGTCGGGACGCGCCTGGCGCGCACCCGCGCCGGCGGCGCGGACGATTTCGCGCTGCCACTCCCCACGCTGGTCCGCCTGGTGACGGCGCCCGACGCGGCGTTCGGCCGCGACCCCGAGGCGGGCCGCGACTCGCTCGTGCTCGCCGCGCTCGACGACGCCCTCGCCGCGATCTCGAACCGGCTCGGCGCCGATCGGTCCGGCTGGTCGTGGGGCGCGCTGCACCGCGCGGCGTTCCGCCACCCGGTCGCCGCCGCGTTCGACCTTCCCGAAGTCCCCCGCGGCGGCGACGGCAACACGGTCAATGCCACGGGCGGGGGTGGGGATTACGTGCAGCGCTACGGCGCCTCGTACCGGGAAATCCTCGACTGCGCCGACTGGGACCGCTCGGTCGCGACGAGCGTACCGGGCCAGTCCGGCCAGCCTGGGAGCCCTCACTACGGCGACCTGCTCGCAGGGTGGGCCGAGGGGCGCTACTTCCCGCTGGTCTTCTCACGCGCGCGCGTTGAGCGGGAGACGGCGCACGTGCTCACCCTGACGCCGCGCCCATGACGCAGTTCCTCGATACCATGCGCCAGCGATCGTCGGCGCCGCAAGACCGTGTGCCGCCGGGTCAGGTCGCCACCGCAAAATGGCCGGTGCTGCACTACGGCAACGTGCCGAAGGTGGACACCGCCACCTGGACCTTCGACGTGACGGGGCTCGTGGAGCAGCCGTTCGCGCTCACCTACCAGGAGCTCCTCGCCCTGCCGCGGAAAACGGTCATGTGCGACATGCACTGCGTCACGCGCTGGAGCCGACTCGACAACGCCTTCGCCGGTGTGCCGGTGCAGCTGTTGCTGGAGCGCGCGCGGGTCAAGCCGGCCGCGCGGTACTGCCTCGTCGCCGCGGAGCAGGGGTTCACGACCAATCTGCCGCTCGCAGACCTGGATCGGCCCGAGAACCTGATCGCGCTCACATGGAACGGGGAGCCGCTGGCGCCGGAGCACGGCTGGCCCGCCCGGCTGCTCGTGCCGCACCTCTATCTATGGAAGAGCGCGAAGTGGGTGCGGGGATTCACGCTGCTCGACGCGGACGTGCCGGGGTTCTGGGAGCAGAACGGCTACCACATGCGGGGCGATCCGTGGAAAGAAGAGCGCTACGGTGGCAGGGAGATTACCCAGCATGAGATCAATCGGCTGAGAAACTTAAGCAAAAAAGGCGTCACGTAGAACCGTCGCAGAGAGACGTCGCGGAGAACCGTGGTCTACGAATCTCCGCGACGCTTCTCGGTGACGCCTCTCCGTGACGGTTCCATGCCCTTGGATCCCAAAAGCTCGTAGAACCTCCGAAACACGCGGATCCCGTCCCACAACTGTTCGAGGTCGAGCTTCTCGTTCGGCGCGTGCAGCCGGTCGTCCGGCAGGCCGATGCCGGTCAGAATCACGGGAGCCCCCCCCTTACTGAGTGCCGGTACCACGGGGATCGAGCCGCCGGCGCGCGCCGGCACCGTTCCCCGCCCCACTACCTCCTTGAATGCCCGGTCGAGCAGCGTGAATGCCGGGTGCGTCACCTTGATGGTGGCGGGATCGGCGCCGTGCAGGAACCGGACGCTCGCCCGCACGTGCTTCGGGGCCAGGCGCTTCACGGCGGCCGCGAGCTGGCGCTCCACGATCTTGAGCTTCTGATCCGGCACGAGCCGCAGGCTGACCTTCGCCGTCGCCTCGGCGGGGATGACGGTCTTGGCGCCGTCGCCCGTGAACCCGCCCGTGATACCGTGGATCTCGAACGTGGGCAGCGCCCAGAGCCGCTCCAGCACGGAATGAGACTTGAGCCCGGTGAGCGCCTGGGCCTGCACGCGATGCTTGAGAAACTCGCTTTCTTTGAACGGAAGGCGTTTCCAGGTGGCGAGCTCCCGCGCGGAGGGGCGCTTCACCGCCGTGTAAAACCCGGGGACGTGGACCTTGCCGTCGGGCGTCTTGAGCCGGCCGAGCAGGCGGGCCAGCTCTTCGTGCGCATTGGGCGCCGCGCCGCCGAATTCGCCGGAGTGGAGGTCCGACTTGGCCGTGCGGACCGTGATCTCCGCGTAGCACAGCCCCCGCAGCGTGGTATACACGGCCGGCCAGCGCGGCGCGATATAGGCCATGTCGGCGATCAGGACCGCGTCCGCCCGCGCGCGCTCCGGCTCGCGCCGCAGCAGCTCGAACAACACACGGCTGCCGTGCTCCTCCTCGCCTTCGATGAGAAAGCGGAAGTTCACGGGCGGCCTTCCGCGGTCGCCGTTCGCCGCGATCGCCTTGAGCAGGCAAAACACTTGCCCCTTGTCGTCCGCGGCGCCGCGCGCGAACAGCTTGCCGTCACGCACCGTCGGCTCGAACGGCGGCGTGGTCCATTGGTCGAGCGGGTCGGGGGGCTGCACGTCGTAGTGCCCGTACACGAGGAGGGTGGGTGCTCCGGGCACTTCGGGACCCACGCCCCACACCACCGGATGGGTTTCGCTCGCCAGGAACTGCACCTCGCGACAGCCGAGCCGGCGCAGCTCGCCGGCGACCCACTCCGCCGCCGCGCGGCAGTCCGCGTCGTGCGACGCGCTCGTCGAGACGGAAGGAATACGCAAGAATTCCGTCAGCTCGCGCAAGAGGCGGTCGGTATCCATGGCGCGGAGAATCTAGACGGCTAGACGTGCAGCCGTCTAGACGTCCAGGAGAGAGCGCGTATATTCGCGCCATGCGGACGACCGCGTCATTCGAGCTGTTTCCGGACGCACCGAGCGAGCGGGTGATGGCGCGGGCCCGCTACCTGGCACGCGAGGGACGGCTGGTCGATGCCGAGCGGGCGTACCGCGACGTGCTCGCCGAGCATCCCGACTTGAAGGGCGGGTGGGCGGAGTGCTTCGAGCTGCTGCGGAGTCAGGGACGGCGCGAGGATGCCCTGCGCCTGGCCGAGAGCGCGCGCGCCCAGTTCGGCGATTCGGCCTTCTCGCTGGCGCTCAAGGGAGCGGCCCTGATCGAGCTGGAGCGCTACCGCGAGGCCCTGGGAACGCTCGAGCAGGCGGTGGACGCGGACCCGGATCTGGCGCTGGTGTGGCACGAGCTGGGCTACGCCGCGTTCCGGCTCGGCGACGGGAACCGCGCGCTGCTGGCGCTGGACCGCGCCTTCGGGCTCGAGCCCCATACCGAGACCCTGGGGCTGCGGGGACGCATCCTGCGGGACGCGGGTCGCTACCAGGCCGCCGAGGTCGCGTACGAAGGCGCGGCGCAGGCGGCCGAGCACCGGGAGCAGCGCGACTCGGCCGAGCGTGAGATCGCCGCGACCCGACGCTACGCGTTCTACGCGCCGCGCCGCCCGGACGACCTGACGCCCACGGAGCGCTGGTTCGCCGAGACCGGCACCGTCGTGCTCGCGTCAGATGCCGCGCGCGATGTCCCGGATGACGCGACGCTCGCGGCCGCATTCCTCGACCTGGCGCGCGATTCGGGGTGGCGGTTCGGCCAGATCGTGACATTCGGGCCCGCCCTGCCCGTCTGGCACACCCTGGCGGACGCGCTGCGTGCCCCCCTCGTCACCCGCATCGGATTCGACCCGGCGGTCTGTCCGCTCGTCGTGGCCCAGCGGCCACAACCGGCCGACGCGGCGTGGAGCACCATCACCGGCGCCGTTGCAGAACACGCGACGGGCCTCGTGTTCGTGCTCGAGCAGCCGAGCGATCCGCCCGGCGCGGGCGCCGACGTGATCGGTGTGCTCGCCGACGCCGGCGGACGCCGCACGCGCCAGGTCAACGCCGGCCACGCCTTGTCCGAAGCACTCCACCCGGCGGGTCGCCTGGCCGGCCGCCGTCTCAAGATCGCCTGAGTCCAGCGGAGGTTCGTTGACCGCCACCGGCCAATCGTCGCGCGCGATGTCGGGGAAGTCCATCGTCGCGAGCCAGTTCGAGCGTGCCGCCAACCTGATCAACCTCGAGCAGTACATGCGCCACGTCCTGATGCACCCGTTCCGCGAGGTCCAGGTGGAAGTGCCGGTGCGGATGGACGACGGCCGCATCGAGGTGTTCACCGGCTACCGCATCCAGCACAATGGCGCCCGCGGACCGTGCAAGGGCGGCATCCGCTACCATCCGGAGGCGGACCACGACGAGGTGCTCGGCTTGGCGGCTATCATGACGTGGAAGACCGCGCTCATGGACATCCCATTCGGAGGCGCCAAAGGCGGCGTGACGGTCGATCCGAAGAAGCTCTCCAGGCTCGAGCTGGAGCGCCTCACGCGCCGCTTCACCCAGCGCATCTCGATCGTGCTCGGCCCTTACCGCGACATCCCCGCGCCCGACGTGAACACCAACCCGCAGGTGATGGCCTGGATCCTGGACGAGTACTCGAGCCGCCATGGATACACACCGGCGGCCGTCACCGGCAAACCCATTTCACTGGGCGGCTCGCTCGGCCGCGACGAGGCCACCGGCCGCGGCGTGATGTACGTGATGACGGAGTACGCACGGGACTTCGGGATTCCCCTGCGCGGCGGGCGCGTGGTGATCCAGGGGTTCGGCAACGTCGGCGGGCACCTCGCGCGGCTGCTGCACGCAGAGGCAGGCGCGAAGGTGGTCGCCGTCTCGGACGTGTCCGGCGGCGTGGCGAACGAGCACGGGCTCGACGTCCCGGCACTGCTCGCGCACAGCGCGGCCGGCAAGCGGGTGTCCGAGTGGCCGCACGGCCAGCCGATCACGAACCAGCAGCTCTGGACCGTGCCCTGCGACTGGCTCGTCCCGGCAGCCCTGGGCGGCGTGATCACCAGGGAGACGAACGCACACACGGTCGACTGCAAGGTGGTCGTGGAGGGCGCGAACGAGCCCACCACGCCCACGGCCGACCTGATCCTCGAGGAGCGCGGCATCGCGGTGCTCCCCGACTTCCTTGCCAACGCGGGCGGCGTCACCGTCAGCTACTACGAGTGGGCGCAGAACCTGCAGCAGTACCGCTGGACGCACCAACAGGTGAACGACGAGCTCAAGGCGACCATCACCAAGGCCTACGTCGGCGTGCGCGACCTGGCAAAGCAGAAGGGCGTGACCTTCCGCACGGCGGCGTACGCGATAGCCCTCCAGAGAGTCGCGGAGGCGGAGAGGCTACGGGGGAACTGAACGCGGAACGCGGAAGGCGGAAGGCGGAAGGCGGAACATCCGCACGAGGGTCGGCCCGCCTGTTCCGCGTTCCGCGTTCCCACTTCCGCGTTTCCCGTCAGTCCGCCGGCAGCCCCGGCCTCGAATACAGCGCCTGATAAGGATCCTGCCCCGGCTGGGTGAACACGCGCACCTGAATCGCCCGGATCGTTTCTCGCAAGTTCGCGTTGGCGTGGACGTAGACCTCTTCGAACAGATTCAAGTTCATCCGGTACAGGCGCTGGGCGATCACGACGGCATTGTTCAAGGGCGTGGCGGCGAACCAGCGCCAGTCGTACGTCTCGAGCGACTGGCCGACCGACCCGGTGAGCTGGGCCCGCGCCCAGCCGAATACCGTCGCTCGGGCGCGCTCCAGCGCCGGACCGGCGGGCCCTGCCGCGTAGGCCGAGTCGAGCCGCCGGGCGAGCTCCGCGTACAACACATCGAGCGTGCGCTCGTCCCGCCACCGCGCCACTGCGCGCTTCGCGTCCAGCGAGTCGTGACGCGAGCGGAAGAACGCCTCCGCGCCCCGGTACCCCACGAAGCTCGCGAAGCTCTCGTTGAACGGCGTCTGGCTCTTGAGGTAGAGCGTATTGTGGGCCAGCTCATGGATGACGGTGGCAACCAGCTCCATCGTGTCGCGCTCGATCACCGTGGAGAGCAGCGGGTCCGCGAAGTAACCAAGCGTCGAGAACGCCCCCGCGGGACGGAGGTACGTGTCGTATCCCGCTCGCTCCAGATCCGCGGCGGCGGCGCGCGCCTGCGCGAAGTCGAAGAATCCCTTGTACGGTACGGTTCCCACGATCGGGTATTGCCAGGTGTACTCGCGCAGTTTGTCGCGGCGCGCGGCCGAGAGCACGAGCAGCAGCGTATCCCGGCCAACGTCCACGTACGTCGTGTAGGTCTCGCCCACCAGCAACCTGAGTGAATCGGCGGCGAACGCGCGGGCCGCGACGACGAGCGCCAGCCGCTGGCGCAGCGAGGGGGTGGTCCGGGGATCGGCAACGAGCTTCGCGATCGAGTGGCGCTTCAGCAGGATGCGCGCCTCCTCCACGCCGGCCCGCGCGAGGTAGCGCGCGTCGGCGCTGGTCGCGAACGCCGCCACCAGCACCGCGGGGACGCCGATCAGCACCCACGCGAGCAGCCGCCGGGCCACGCGGCCCCAGTTGGGCGGCCCCCCACGGCGCTCGATCACGGTGTCCAACGGAGCCCCATGCGCTGCCGCGCGCCGAGTGCGTCGTCCGCCCGATGGGCGTAGTCGAGGTGGAGGCGGCCGAGCTCCAGGGTTCCGCCCCACGTGAACGGGGACGCGCTCGTCGCCACCGAGTGGCCAACGTACCCCACCCGGGCCACGAGCCCCAGACCGGGCGTCACCACTCCACCCTCGACGCCGACGACCAGAAACGGGCTTCCCCCGGTCGCCCGCGACGGCCACTGGCCTTCGACCGTCGTGAGCAGGCGGTAGCTCCCCTGCGGGTCCACGTAGTTCATCGTGAAGCCGGCGCGCGTGCGGCGCGGCAGGTGGTACCCACCGCCCAGGTCGCCGCCGATGTTCTGGACGCTCGCGCCCAACGCCATCAGATCGAATACGGCGATCGCGAGACCGGCGTCGCCTGCCCAAGCATCCGCCCGGCTGCCCGCCACGGTCTCGCGCACGTACTTGACCGATGTGCCGATCGCCACGAGTCCGGTGCGGAACACGAGCGAGGACACCCCCAGCAGATCCGCCGACGTGTAGGCCTGTCCCAGCGCCGCGGCGCCGGCCCCCCATGTGAACCGACCGGCGCGCAGCGCCAGCGCCCCGGTCGAGAGCGTGGTCCCCGAGGGATACGACTCGTACGAGGCCTCCACGGCCAGGCGGTGCACCGTCGCGAGGCCAGCCGGGTTCGTGAACACCGCCCCGGCATCGCCGACGATGGCCGCACCGGCGCCACCCATGCCGGCCGCGCGGGCGGAGCCGGGAACCACTGCGAGCACGCTGCCGGTCTGGGCGGAGAGCGACGACACAAGAAAGACGTCGAGCAAAACCGTCACGCAAAATCGTCGCCCGAGACCGTGGGGCACGGTCATGCTCGACGCCGTCGCGTGACGCCTCCGCGTGACGTCTCTGCTCGACGCCTTTCCATTACTGCAGACGCAGCACGTGCAGGCGCGGCGCCAGCGACGGCCGCAGGGGATATCCCGTGGGATTCGAGAACAGCAGCGTGAAGCCCGCGGCGCCAGCCGCCTGCTGGGCGATGTAATAGCTGGCCGATCCGCTGTGCAGCGTGCCGGCGAGGTCGATCGCGCTTGCGTCACCCGAATCGGGAAAGAGGAGGTACGAGCTGGGAAACGGAGGCGGATTGGGCGATGTCTTCGCGACGCACGTGTTGTGGATCGTCTGATAGTCCGTCCGGAATCGCCAACGCTTGTACTGCAGCTCGGGGAGCGCCCTGAATGCCGGCAAGTCCGAAACATAGTTGGCGAGCGCCCAGCGCGCGACCAGCGTCGCGAAGGGCGTACCCGTGGCGTTGCTCACGTTCGCCTTCCCGACCAAGGTCGTGCGGTCGAGCGCACGCGTCACGACGTCATTCGCCGCCCTCGTGGTGTCGCTCGAGAACTGGTCCACGAGGAAGCGCACGAACAGCCAGTAGGCGCCCCGGTTCTCCAGTCCTCCGATCCCGGCCGTGTCCACCAGGAAGTGGCTCCCGGGATTGGCGAAGTATTGCGCGGAGTTGTAGAGATCGCCGAAGATGAAGTAGCAGAATGGCGTGCTGTCTCCGGGGAAGAACAAGCGGGCGCCCAGCTCCTCGGCGTAGTGCGACAGCCCCTCGTTCAGCCAGAGGTCCTCGCCGGTGCGGCTGCCCCGTAGCAGGACGTGCTGGTTGAAGCTGATCATGTGCTGGAACTCGTGGATGAACGTTCCCGGCACGTTGTTCTTCACCCCGGCCGCCGTGTGCGCGCAGCTCAGGATACCGGCTGGGTCCGGGACTATCGAGTAGAAGACTTCGGCCTGGTTAGTGCCCGGATTCCGCGAGGATGGGGGGAGCAGGTCGCCCCCATAGAAGTACCCCGCGACGTAGCCTCCCGTACACGGCTTCGCGACGAGGGTGTTCACCTTGCCGGTCATCAGCACGATGACCACACCGTTAACGTCGATGTCCGATTCCCGCCCGAACGCGGACGTGTCGGCCGCGTACAGCAGCGTGTCGAACAGCAAGCGCAGCGTATCGAGATCGAAGCTCGAGAGCGCACGCCCGCTTGCCTCGTCCACGCTGTCCTGGAACACGGCGATATGGATTCCCACATTGCGGGCAAACGCGACGACCGTCGGGTGCGACGTACAGTCGAGCGTCCCGCACACCTTGAATACGCGTCTCTCGCCCATGACGGGCGGCGCCGCAATGCGTGGTGCCGCGGCTTGCGGCCCGTTGGGTACGCCCGCGCGGCTCGCCAGCTCCCGCTCCGCCCGCCGCAAGGTGAGGTCAAACTGCTGCGGGACCGGAATGGACGGCGCCGGCCGCCCGCGCGCGGCGGCGAACGGTGCAGCGGCCGCCGGCAACGTGGCACCACGCAACAGGAACGCCGACGAGTCGTCCGGCACGCCGCTCACCGCCTGCGGCACCAGCAGGTACTCGTACGCCGACCCCGACGCGTTGGGGCCGAACACCGCGCAACCCGCGGTCAGCGTGGGATCGATCGTGGTGTTCCCGGCGACGGCGAGGCTCACCTGCCCTCCGCTCGCGGCCGTGCACGGTGCGAGCTTCGGCTGCACGCTCGAGCTACAAGCGGCTGCCAAGAGCGACAACGGCCCCGCCAGGAGACCCCTCGGCATCAGCGATGTCCTCCGTGATTTCCCCGGCGCGCTTGAGCGCCCGCCGGAAGCAGATCGGCCCGACCACCTCGTGCACCCCAATCATCGCTACCACGAGGGTCTCGAGCGAGACCCCCCACTCGGGAAACGCGCGCCGGGCCACTTGCGCCAGCCCGAGCGCGAGCCCCGCCTGCGACAGGAGGCCCAGCCAGCCCTCGCGCGCGAGGGCGGGGGGCACGCTCGGATGCCGCCCGGCCCAGCGCAGGCCGTATCGCACACTCACGGCCCGCAACCCGACGAGCAGCAGGACCCACGGCCACAGCTCGGCCAATGCGCTCACACGCAGGCCGGCGCCCGCCAGGACGAAGAATAAGATGTAGAGGGGCGGCCACCCGCGTTTCAGCTCGCGACGCGCGCGCTCGCCCTCGACGGGCGAGAAGCTCACGAGAACGAACCCGGCGGCGAGCGCGACGATGGTGGTCTCGAGATGCACGAGTCGCACCACCTCGGCCGCGACCAACGCCACCGCCACCAGGAGCAACGTGGTGTCGCGTCGTATGAGCCGGAGGTAGCGACTCAGGCCAAACCCGAGCAGCGCGCCGACGGCCAGCGAGGCCGTGAGCGCGAGCAGCGCCTCGCCCGCGACCGTGGCGTTCAGCGCGCCCGGGCTCGCGAACGCCTTGCCGGCGGCGAGCAGCAGCATGAACAGGATCGCCACGGCGACGTCCTTGACCACGGTCACCGCGAGCAGCGTCCGCGCGAACGGGCCACGGGCCGCGAGCTCGCTGACTAGGCCCATCGCAACGGCCGGGGACGACGCGGCCGACACCGCGCCGAGCGCCAGCGCCACGGCCACGGCGTCCCCGAGGGATTGGTGCCGGGTGAGCGGGAACCACGGGCTCACGGACAAGAGAACGGCCGTAATGATGAGGACCGGAAACACGATCGCGCCGCCGGCGAGCCGCGCGAGCGCGACACGCTGCTCGCGCAAGCGCTGCAGGGTGAGCTCCGCGCCGGCGGCGAGGGCGATCCAGACGAGCGCCGCGTCGCCGATGAACCGCAGCGCGTCCACTTCGTCGCGCCGTACCAGTCCGAGCCAGGCCGGGCCCACGGCGAACCCCACCAGGAGGTGGCCGGTGATGCGCGGCAGCCGCGCGCGTTTGGCGAGATCTCCGCCCACGAACGCGGTGAGCAACAGGAAGCCGAGGGCGAGTGTGGCCCGCGCCTCGAGCGCGGCGCCCGCGGTCACCCGATGAAAGAGGGCCATCATCAGGCTGAGTGCAAACAGGCTCGCCAGCCCTCGCATCGGGCGAAAATATCCGGCGCGGCGCGGTTTTGACAATGCGCGCGAGCGCCGATATCTTCCCCTAGCCGTATGGCGTTCGTCCATCTCCACACGCACAGCGAGTACTCCCTCCTCGACGGCGCCAACCGGATTCCGGAGCTGCTCGACCGGATCCACGCGCTGGGCATGGACTCGCTCGCCATCACCGACCACGGCAACCTGCACGGGGCGTGGCAGTTCCACGCCGAGGCGAGGTCGCGGAAGCTGCGGCCGATTCTCGGCTTCGAGGCCTACCTCGCGTTCGGCAGCCGGCACAAGCGGGAGCGGGCACCCGACGCGCCCGCTGCATACTCCCACCTGGTTCTGCTCGCCAAGAACCGCACCGGGTACCGTCATCTCGTCAAGCTCTCGTCCATCGGCTTCCTCGAAGGTTATTACCGCCGGCCTCGCATCGATCGCGAGGCGCTCGAGCAATATGGCGAAGGGCTGATCGGCCTCGCCGCCTGCCTCTCGGGCGAGATCGCCCTGTACCTGCGGCAGGGGAACTACGAGGCCGCCAAGGCGAGCGCCCAGTACTTCGCGCGCCTGTTCGGGCCGGACGGCTTTTGGCTGGAAGTGCAGAACCACGGGATCGCCGACGAGCGGACCGTCACCGCCGGCATGTTCCAGCTCGCCGCCGAGCTGGGTCTCCCCGTCGTGGCGACGAACGACGCGCACTACTTAAAGAAAGAGGACGCGGAGGCGCACGACGTGCTGCTGGCGATCGGCACCGGAAAGGATCTGGACGATCCCAACCGGTTCCGCTTCTTCGGCCAGGAGAGCTACGTCAAGTCGGAGCCGGAGATGCGCTCGCTGTTCCCGGACCGTCCCGAGGTCCTGGCCGAAACCGCGCGCGTCGCCGAGTTGTGCGAGTTCGACTTCGAGAAGCGCTACTTCCTGCCGCAGTACCCGCGCCCCGCGGCATTCGCCTCGGACAACGACCTGCTCGTCCACCTGGCGCGGGCGGGCGCCCTCGCCCGTTACGGCGATCCCCTCCCCGACGCCGCCGCCCAGCGGCTCGACTACGAGCTGGGCGTCATCTCGCGCACCGGGTATGCGGGCTACTTCCTGATCGTATACGACATCGTGAAAGCCGCGAAGGACCGCGGTATCCCGGTCGGCCCGGGGCGCGGCTCGGCGGCGGGCTCGCTGGTGGCGTACGCGCTGGGGATCACGGACATCGATCCTCTCAAGTTCGACCTGCTGTTCGAGCGGTTCCTGAACCCCGAGCGCGTCTCGATGCCGGACATCGACCTCGACTTCTGCTTCGAGCGGCGGGGCGAGGTGATCCAGTACGTGCGCGAGCGGTACGGCCGGGACTCGGTCGGACAGATCATCACGTTCGGGACGCTCAAGGCGCGCGCGGCGTTCCGCGACGTGGCGCGCACGCTGCGGGTCGAGCCGGGCGAGGTCGATCGCTTCACGAAGCTGATTCCCGCCGGGCCGGGCGTGAGCACCTCGCTGGCGGATGCCCCCGAGCGATCCCCGGAATTGAAGCAGCTCGTCCGGCAGGACGAGCGAGTGCGCAAGATCCTCGAGCTGGGCTCGCGCATCGAGGGGCTCGCGCGCCACGCGTCGGTCCACGCGGCGGGCGTGGTGATCGCGCCCGGCCCGCTCACCGACTACGTCCCGGTCTGCATCGCCCCCCAGGAGCCCGACGCCATCATCACGCAGTACGACATGGTGGCGCTCGAGAAGGTGGGCATGCTCAAGATCGACGTGCTCGGCCTCCGGACGCTCACCGTGATCCACGACGCGGTGGGGATGGTCGACGCGCGCCACGGCACGACTCTCGAGATGAACGCCCTCGATCTCGAGGATCCGGACGTCTACCGGCTGCTGGGATCGGGACGGACGGCCGGCGTCTTCCAGTTCGAGTCGCCGCTCGCCACCGACTGTCTCCGGAACATGAAATGCGACCGGTTCGACGACCTGGTCGCGGCCAACGCGCTGCTGCGGCCGGGGCCGCTCGATACCGGGATGCATCTCGTGTTCATCAACCGCAAGCTCGGGCGCGAGCCGGTCCGCTACCCCCACCCCGCGCTCGAGGAGATCCTCAAGCCGACCTACGGGGTCATCACCTATCAGGAGCAGCTGATGCGCATCGCCAACGTCCTCGCGGGCTTCTCGCTCGCCGAGGCCGATGTGCTGCGCAAGGCCGTCGGCAAGAAGGATGCGGAGCTGATCCGGCAGGAGCTGGGCCGCTTCGCAGAGCGCGCGGCGGCGTTGGGTCACGATCGCCGGGCCATCGAGGACATCGCCGCGCAAATCGAGACGTTCGGCCGCTACGGGTTCAACAAGTCGCACGCCGTCGCGTACTCGGTGCTCTCCTACCAGACGGCGTGGCTCAAGGCGCACTACCCGGCGGAGTTCATGGCGGCGCTGCTGTCGTCCGAGATCGGCAACACCGATAACGTGGTGCGCTACATCAACGAGGCGCGCGAGCTGGGCCTCGAGGTCCTCCCCCCCGACGTGAACGAGTCGGGCTTCAAGTTCACGGTGGTGAGCGACCAGCGCATCCGCTTCGGCCTCGGCGCGATCAAGAACGTGGGCGAGGGCGCGATCGAGTCGATCCTCGCGGGGCGCCTGGCGGGCGGGCCCTACCGCTCGCTCGTGGAGCTGTGCGAGCGCATCGACCTGCGGCTCTGCAACAAGCGCGTGATCGAAGCGCTGGTCGACGCGGGCGCGTGCGACGGCCTGGGCGGCCACCGCGCCCAGCTCGTGGCGGCGCTCGACACGGCGTTCGCCGAGGCCCAGACGCGTCACCAGGAGCGCGAGTCGGGCCAGCACGCGCTGTTCGTCCAGCCGGCCTCGCCTGCCGTCCCGCGCTCCACGCTCCCCGCCGTCCCTCCCCGGTCGGAGCACGAGCGGCTGACCCGCGAGAAAGCCGTGCTCGGATTCTTCATTTCCGGGCATCCCCTGGACCGCTACCGCGCCGAGGTAGAGCTTTTCGGGACCCGTACGAGCGCCACCCTGGGCCAGTGGTGCGCCCAGAAGGTCCGGATCGCGGCGGTGGTGACGCTGGTGAAGCGACAGATCTCCAAGAAGTCGGGCGCCGAGTACGCGCGGCTCACGCTCGAGGACTTTCATGGCACCGCGGAGGCGCTGGTGTTTCCCGAAGCGTGGGCGAAGCTGAACGACGTGATCCGCACGGACCGCGCGCTGCTCTTGTCGGGCAGCTACAGCGGGCGCGACCGCGACGAGGAGCAGGCGCCGTTCATCGTCGAGACCGCGCAGCCCCTCGACGAGCTCAAGGCGGCCGGCGCGATCGGCGTGGCGCTGCGCTGGTCCCCGGTCGCACCGCCGCCGCCCGCCGCCAGCCGCGCGGTGGCGGCGCTGTGCGCCGCGCATCCCGGACCAGCGCCGGTGCTGGTGGAGTGGCAGGAGGCACACGGCAATGGTGGGGGGAGTATCCCCGGGCTTGCGCCCGGGGTCAGTGCTCACACCGCCAGACTGCGGAGTCGCTCGCTGCGAGTCGCCGTAGACGACGAGCTCCTTGGGGCGCTGCGCGACCTGCTCGGCCCCGATCACGTGCACCTCGTCCGGACGACCTGAACCGTGCCGACCCACACGCTGGAGTTCGAGCGCCCGCTGCTCGAGCTGGAGCGCCAGATCGAGGAGATGAAGCGCGTCGCCGGCGAGACGGCCGTCGACGTCTCGAAAGAGCTCGCGCCGCTCGAGAAAAAGCTCGCCGAGCTGCGGGCCGAGATCTACAAGAACCTGACGCCGATGCAGCGCGTCCAGGTGGCGCGCCATCCGAAGCGGCCCTATACGCTGGACTATCTGAGCACCGTGTTCACCGACTTCGTCGAGCTGCACGGCGACCGGCTGTTCCGGGACGACCCGGCGATCGTAGGCGGCTGGGCGCGGCTCGACGGCGTGAGCGTCATGGTCATCGGCCACCAGAAGGGTCGCGATACCAAGGAGAACCTGCGGCGCAATTTCGGGATGGCCCATCCGGAGGGCTACCGCAAGGCGCTGCGCCTCATGCACCTCGCCGAGCAGTTCCGCGCCCCCGTGATCACGCTGGTGGACACGCCGGGCGCCTACCCCGGGCTCGGCGCCGAGGAGCGGGGCCAGGCCGAGGCGATCGCGCGCAACCTGGTCGAGATGGCCACGCTGCGAACCCCGATCCTCACCGCCGTCATCGGCGAAGGCGGCTCCGGCGGCGCACTCGCCGTGGGCCTGGCGGATCGCGTGGTGATGCTCGAGAACTCGGTGTACTCCGTCATCTCCCCCGAGGGCTGCGCGGCCATCCTCTGGAAGGACGCGAGCCTGCGCGAGCGCGCCGCCGAGGCGCTCAAGATCACCGCGGAGGACCTGCGCGAGCTC
>Ga0209238_1000228_pt1 | contig 18563 bp, 17 predicted proteins | sample GraSoi013_1_20cm_FD_185823 | JGI IMG/M metagenome (GOLD analysis project Ga0209238, IMG submission 185823) | Grasslands soil microbial communities from the Angelo Coastal Reserve, California, USA - Sample 10_02_2013_1_20cm (SPAdes) (version 2) | ecosystem: Environmental > Terrestrial > Soil >...
AGGACTTGTCTGGTGGGACTTATCCGGCCGTGCGGCCTCGCCTTCCAGCACTGCCCCAGTCTCACTGGGATTTTGCTTCGTGTTTTAGTTGCCCTGCGACTAGCTTCGGAATTCCCTTGCGGAAATTCACCACTCGTCACTCGCCACTAATCATTGCCGCAAAATAAAAAACCCGGCGTCGAGCGCCGGGTACAGCCACCCACACCTGGGTGGCTCCACGCGATGCTCGACTTCTTTCTAGCCAGTGTTCGTAAAGAACCTCACTTAGGATCGAAACGGACTTCAAATCCGACTGTGATGCCCCTAATCACACCCAGCGATTCCTGGAACCCCCGGGCCATTTGCAACTATACCAGCTTTTCTGATTCCGTCAAGTCCCCGTAACAATTATTTTTGCCCTTTTCCTGTGCCTTTCTGTGCAAAAGCGTCAGTCCACTCCAGTAGCCTTGGCTCCGAACCAAGGAGGCTTTTTGGTCCTCACGAGGGTGAATCCCAAATAAGCTACAATCCCCTTCTTGAGAATAGCCGACGACTTAGCCCCAGCCCATCCCTTTGTTTATCCTAATATCCTAATGTTTAGAACCCTTAATTCTCACTCCGGAAATGCTTTGGCATCAATTCCCGGCACCAGCTTTAGTGCGTTTTTGTAGTACACCTTTTTCAACACTTCATCTGGCACTTGGAAACCGTAAATGCGCCAGAATGCATGGCGCTTGCGATAATACTCAAAATATTCGTCGCGCGTTTCGAGCGCGCGGAAATACCATTTGTATTCGTTCACCTCGTAGATGTCTTTTCCCATCAGAACCCGGTCCTGATACTTGACAAGAAAATCGTGCGCCGAATACGGTTGCCGCCCCAGCTCCGCCAGCACCGCGGCGATGTCTACGTACATGTTCGGGAGCGAATCGAGAGTTTTCCCCAGCCGCTCCAGATCGTTCCCGTGAAAACCCAGATGGGCCGCGATGAAATTTGTCCTGGGATGCTTGGCGAACAGATGATTTCGCTCCGTCATCAGCGTCTCAAACGGCGGATACCTAGCAGGTGGCCGCGCCCGCCCCGGAAATTCCTTCAACTCTTCCCAGCGCTCGTTGTAGTAGTCCCACGGATCAAAAAATGCAGAAGGCTCCGCCACATGAATCAGCACGGGGAGCTTCAGCTCCGCGCATTTCTCAAATATGGCGTCAAACTCCGGATCGTCCGCGTGCACGCGCTCACCGTTGGCATACTTCAGATCCATTCCGAAATTCTTGAAGATTTTCAATCCTTGCGCGCCGTTCCTTACGTCTTGTTCCAGCCGAGCCGTCACGCGCTTCCCAAATCCGGCAGTGTTCAAGTCGTCGTAATTCATGTTGGCGAAAACGACGAATCGATCAGGGTAGCGGCTTTTCATTGCCGCCACAGTATTCTTCAGCTGTTCTCCCGTTCCTCCACTGAGATTCACCATCACGCGCAGATTGATCGTGTCCATCTCTCTTACAAGCCTGTCTACTTCTTCCGGCGTGGGATTCCAATGATGGCTGTGAATATCGATGAATGGAAATTTAGCCCGCTCGATTTTGTGTTCCTTGGTGACGAGAGTGGACTTCGGCTGGTACTCGTCGATCGTCGGCGTCTGCTGCCTCCGGGGAGATTGGTCCTGGTGCGTCATCGCAGCACGCGGCCAAACGATGAGCGCAGCAAGACTGGCAATGAGAATGATGGAAACGAAGATAATGGTTCGCCGGGAGTTCATAGTGCCCCTTGCCTACTTGAACTTCCGGATTATCTTCGCACAGGAAAGGAGAACAGCGCCGTGGAATCCTCTGCTAAGATCAACGGCAATGACACAGCACAGGCCGTTCCGTTACGTTTTGTTCGCCGTGCTTGGATTGGTTGCAGGGTTTCTCGCACTGGCCATTGCTGTGCCCCTTGAGCCACAAGTGATCGCACCGGTTATCGCTCTTTTTTCTCCTGGGCTGAAGCTGGCAGAATTTGTTACTCCAGAGTCTGGCAAATCTTTGGCATGGACGTTTGGCTGGTTCCTCCGCATCGCCATCGTTGCGAACGGTGTTTTCTACTTCGCAATTTTCTCGCTGCTTGCTTACTTCGTGGGCCGTCGCCGGTCTGAGTAGGTCCGACAGGAGTCCAAGCAAGGAATTGAGAACTCGATGCACGGGTCATTGACAGGCGGGGAGCACAACTCTCCCAAGAGTGCCCCCACCTGTCAACAACCAGCGAATGGGAACAAACAGCCGCGCGGCACAATAGTCATTGAGTGCGGCCGCCTGTTCCGATTGGGATTGGCTATGCAAGTAGTGTCGGCACTCTTCCATTCGTTTCATGCCCAGGATCTAGTCTAATCGAGACTAGTTCCCTGTCCCCTCAGCGCGTGGCTGAAAATGTGCTTCGCCTGACCTTCGATTCGACTTCCGGGCGGCAGAAGCGGAGGACTTCAGCCGTATTCTGCATCGACTTCCCGTTTTCGTTATCGAAGTCTACCGGCAGCAGGTTTAGCACATGGCCGAACTCGTGCAGCAGGACGAGAGTTTGAGCGGCCACGGTGTCGCCCGCGTATGGGCCCACGTTAATCAGTCGCGGTCCGCCTAATGTGCTCAAACCGCCTTCTTTGGAGAACACCAGAGTCGTCGCCTGGACATGGAAGAAGGCACCGCCGCCATTTAAGGTGATCGTTGCGAATGCCCCAGTGTCCTGGCCAACCTTAGCCACATACGGATCGCGATAGGTGTATTGTGGCCCGGTATCTCTTAAAACGTGGACGACCTCCTCTCCCTGGTGATCTACCGCATAGTTGAGTGTTCGGAAGGTGCTGGCCGAATTTGGATCTTTTTCGCGGAACCATGCCGAACATGCATTTCCGCTTTGCAGAATCTCCAAAACTCTTTCGCGCGCGCGCATGATTTTCTGGCCTGGCTTTCCCATGGCTGTCAGACTCTCTTGCACCACATCTCTGGTCACGGCACAGCCGATTGGCGCCAAGCTTGCCGGATTGCACGGGTTTACCCGCGGCACTGGCGGCGTGTCGCACGGTGAGTCTGCTTCACCGCCAGCTGCGGTAGGGGCGTGAAGGGCGTGAACTTCGCTGGCCGAGGGGTCCGTGCAATACGCACGTCCAAGATCGCTCTTAGCGAGCGTTAGTGGATCAGCGGCATGACGAATGAAGTTGATAGCCTGCGGAAATGCTTCTGTTCCGGAAAAGTTCGAAACGAGAACAACTGCGACGGCCAGAATGCTCCGAGGGACGGAGGACATCACTTTCTCCCGCCCGGACCTGTAACTCACCACAGGCCGTCCTGAGAAGCGCGCTTCCTGATGGCCGTTAACCGGAAGCTGCCTTGAGAACGGTGGAACCCCGATCCGGGACTAAAAGGAAAGACGAAGTTCGGGGAGCAAAGCCACCTCAAACGTTTCTGGAATGATTCTTACTGAGACATCAAGTTCTAGATTCGGACTGGCACGCTTCTTACTTAGGTTAGATTCCGAAAGTAACATCGCTAAATTTAGGATTCACTGCGAATAAAGCCACGTTCGTATTTCGGAGCTTTCGCAGTGAAGTTGGTATAGAGACAACGCGGCGCCCAAGACCGGGTAGCCTTGACACTGGCGAGGACTCGGCCTAGGCTCCACCCCTCAGGATTCGCTATGTAACCTTCGAGGGAGTGTTCGAATGCAAAAGCAAAAACAACATGGGTTGCTGCTTGCAAAACGGGCGGTTCTTTTTTTTGCGGCGATCGTGCTGACACTGGTGTTGGTGACGCCAGCGATGATGGCGGCGGAGAATCACGAAGTCATTGTAGAGCGCAACGTAGCGGCGAAGATGCGCGACGGGGTAACACTTCGCGCGGACATTTACCGACCGAAAGCGGACGGAAAGTTTCCCGTGTTGCTGGTGCGCACCCCGTATGACAAGACGGGTGAGACGAATTTTGGATTGAAGGCGGCGGCGCGCGGATACGTCGCGATTGCTCAGGATGTGCGCGGGCGATTCACGTCGGAGGGGGACTGGTACACGTTCAAGAACGAATCGCGGGATGGATATGACACCGTGGAATGGGCAGCGGCGCTGCCGTATTCGAATGGGAAGGTGGGGATGTATGGCGGATCGTACGTGGGCGCGACACAATTCCTGGCGGCAATCGCGAAACCGCCACACCTGGCGGGGATTTGCCCCAACGTGACGGCGTCGAACTATCATGACGGCTGGGCTTATCAGGGCGGGGCGTTCGAGCAGTGGTTCAACGAATCGTGGGCGACCGGCCTGTCGACGAACACGATGCGGCGGCGCGTGGAATCCAGCGGTAACGCGCTTGGATGGACGAAGATATTGCCCTTGCGCGCATACCCTGTGCTGGAAGCGCCAGAAGCGGAGGGTTTGGCGCCCTATTTCACGGATTGGCTGGCGCATCCGAATTTCGATGAGTATTGGAAGCAAATTTCCATCGAGGACCACTACGCGCAAATCCAGGTGCCGGTGTACAACCTGGGCGCATGGTACGACATTTTTCTTGGCGGCACGCTAAAAAATTATGCGCGACTGAAGACAGAGGCAGGCGCGGAAGCAGCACAGCGCGGGCAGCGGCTGCTTGTGTACGTAGGAGGTCATGCTGGAGGTTGGGGCAGTAGAAAAGTCGGCGCTGTAGACTTTGGAGAAAAATTGCCAATCGATGGCGATGAGCTGACGCTGCGTTGGTACGACTGGCTCTTGAAAGGCGAGACGAACGGAGTGGACAAGGAAAAGCCGGTGAAGATTTTCGTGATGGGGAAAAACGAGTGGCGCGAGGAAGATGACTGGCCGCTGACGCGAGCGAAAAGCACGAAGTATTACCTGCACTCCTCCGGCGCGGCGAACGGAGTCGCTGGCAATGGCGCCTTGAGTACGGCGGCTCCCGCGGAGGAGAAGCCGGACCAATACGTTTACGACCCGAGTGACGCTGTGCCAACGATAGGCGGGCCGCTGTGCTGCGGCGCGCTGCCTACAGGAATTGGGCCTGAAGACCAGAGGCCCGCGGAGGCCCGCAACGACGTGCTGGTCTATACCGCACCGACGTTTGCAAAGGATACCGAAGTGACCGGGCCGGTTTCGTTGGACTTGTTCGTGAGCAGCTCAGCCGTGGACACGGACTTCACGGGAATGCTCGTAGACGTTTGGCCGAATGGGTTTGCGCAAAACCTGACGAGCGGAATCCTGCGGCTGCGTTACCGGAATTCTCAGGAGAAGCCGGAGCTGGCGAATCCGGGCGAGACTTATCACATCACCGTGGATTTGTGGGCGACGAGCAATGTGTTTCTCGCAGGGCACAAACTGCGGCTGGAAGTTTCCAGCAGCAACTTCCCGCGCTTCGACCGCAACCTGAACACGGGAGAAGAGCAAGCCCGCTCGACGCGAATGATCAAAGCCACGAACGTGATTTATCACGACAAGGCCCATCCCTCGGCATTGGTATTGGCTATTGTTCCTTAGCAGTCCGGCGGGAAATCAACTGTCGGGCGGCTCCTGAGCGCCACTAGTGCAGTTGCGCTAGTGTGTACGTCCAGGAGCCGTGGCTGCAGTCACGACATTGCCTAGTCAGGAAACGCTGGGCACGAACCCCCGAAGCTGCCAGTGGTTGACGGATTGGGCTTGTGGAGTTGGATGTTTCCGCCCCCGCCGTTTCCAGGCGCGCATGGAGCATACGAGCCCAAATAGTGCCAAGTGCATTCATTGGCCGTGCTGTACCAGACGATTGTGCCGGTCGAATCCGTCAACCGGATGTCGAACTGGTCGTTAACACCTGGTTCGCCCGCGTCTCTGGCGCGAACGGCAAAATTGACGTCACCGAACTGGTTTGTCCTGGCCGTGCCACAGATTTTCCGGGTACCGATGGGCTGGCCCGTCTTCGGGTCCGTACCGTTGCTACCATCATCGAGAAATTGATATTCCGTGATACTGGTCCAGTGAACGTTCAAGCCAGTACCATGGTCAATGTACTCAAGGTGGCCCCAGGTTGGCGAACCGTGCTTGCACCCGCCCCCCGCACCGAAGTTCGCCTTATTACCGTTGTAAACGATCCATCCGCCACCCGTCAGGAAGTCGCACGGCGGCGTTGCCCAGGCCTTTACTGGAGGTGCCGTCGCAGTTCCGACCACCAGAATCGCGCTGGTCACGACGAGCGCCACTACGACGAGTCCGGAGGCCAATCTACAGATTCTTTTTGCTCTTTCGTTCATTTGTGCTTTCTCCTCTCGCATCTGGCTCACTTGTCGTGAGGCTAAGAGATACCAGCGGTCGCGGATGCGACCACAACGTCGGCAACTCCGGTAACAACAACGTGCAGGGCGTTCACTACGGCCGTCCCTGTGGATGAAATCGTCTGCTCGTTGATAATCACCTGGCCGCCGGGAACGGGGATCGCCTGGTTCGGGGCTCCGGTGACGGCGACGGGAATTCCATTAATCGAAAGATTGGTGAGGGTTGAACTTCCACTCCCTGGAGCGCCCGCTACCTGTGATGCTTGCGCCATTACGAAATCGGCCGTAATGCCGGTCCCGGCTACAGTCATACTCAGGTTTCCCAGTGAAGCTGCTGAGTCAACTTCATCGGCATAACTGATCGCGGTTGCACTTAGCGTTTCTGCAGTGAGCGTCGAAGGAACGCCACCTGTAAGCACGGAAGCATCGAGGGCGTCGTTGCTTCCGATAGATCCGGTACCGCTCAATACGGTGGTCATGCCGAGGATGGTCGCTTGGACCGCGCTCGCATTCCCTAAAACCGTTCCCGTTGTAGTGGTGGGCGGGGGCGGTAATATCCCGCCAAGCTGTGCATAGCCAGCCGCAGGCCAGGTCAACAGTGCCGCCGCGAGAGCAAATGCGATGGAACAGCGCCTGAGTGATATTGATCGATGCATGCAATCCTCCTTGAATTGGTAGCTGACACGCACGCACACCTGAGAGCGAGCAGGAGTAACCAGATACCGTAAGATGACTGGCTCACTTCGGGACAATGAAGTGCGCTTGCCGCGCGTCGCGGGAAATTTAAGGTCAGCCGTGCCCGCTGGCAATCGGGTGAAATTGATAATTTGGCGGAAAAAACTCCGTAAGGCCAAAGAGCAAAAGACTTGAACCCTAGGTGCAATAATTAACTTGAATCGGTGCTCGAAAAAGGCACGCGAGTTATCATCCTTCGGCCATTCTGCCCGCAACGCTTGACACCGTCTGCAACTCAGCCTACACTACGGAGTTTTTAGATGGCCCGAAAAGCTCGTAGAGCACGGATCGATGTGCAATGAGCGTGAAACGGGGCACGCACTCATAGGCAGGCAGAAAAGCATGAATAAGGGCACAGACAAGGTCAAAGCAGGCATGGACAAGAAAAGACTGGAATATTACAAGAAGAAACTGCTGGCGCGGCGGGAAGAGTTGACGAAGACCATCGCGCGCACACAGGAAGAGGGCCGGACCGCGGACGAAGATCCGACGGTGGACTTGGCAGACAAGGCCGCGAACTCCTATACGAAGGAGTTTCTGTTTGGGATGACCAATACGGACAGGGCGATCCTGAACATGATTGACGCGGCGCTGAAACGCATCCAGACCGACGAGTACGGCGTATGCGCGAATTGCCAGGAAGAGCTCCAGCAGAAGCGGCTGGAGGCCGTGCCGTGGGCAAAGCATTGTATCGCCTGTCAGGAAAAAATGGAGCAAGGGCTGCTGCAATAAATGAGCAACGAGAGTTTGTAACCACGGCTTTTGAATAACCCTCCTTTCCGGAAGCGCTTCAGAAACACGCGTTACCCAAAGGTACTTTTCTTCTTTAATTAAAGCATAAAAAAGAGTAGATTCTTGCCGGCGTGGGGCGCGCGAGCTCATCCAGTGACGCATCGGCAGCAAAACAGCAACGTGTGCGCGCGTGGTTCGCGGAGGTTAGCGATGCGCTCGTCAGCGTGTTCTTTCCTTCCGGATGCCGCATCTGCGACAGGTTATTAACGAGCGCCAGCCGCGTTCCACTTTGCGAGGAGTGCCTCTCGTCATTTGAACGCGTGCCTGGCGTCATATGTGAGATCTGCGGGCGGCCGCTGCCTGGATGGAAGAAGGAGCCGGACCAGCCGGTGCTCTGCCCCGCTTGTCAAGACAGGACGTACGCCTTTGACCGAGCCCGCAGCTTTGCAGTGTATGAAAATGCCGTTGTGCGAGCAATCTTGCTGCTGAAGTTCGAGCAAATAGAGCCGCTGGGATCGTGGTTTGCCCATCGGCTGGCTGAAGCGGTGAACAGCGAGGCAGACTGGCTAGCTGCGGACGTCGTGGTTCCAGTACCTCTGCATCGCGAGCGAGAACGAGAAAGGGGGTACAACCAGGCAGCGCTCGTCTCCAAGCCCCTGGCGAACAGGCTTCGACTGCCGCATAAATCCGTGCTGTTGGTGCGCACGCGGGCGCGGCCAGATAAGCAAGTGCTAAGTCTGGAGGAGCGATGGGAATCTGTCCGTGGCGCTTTTGCCACACGTCCAGGCAGCCAGGTTGACAACCTACGCGTTTTGCTGGTAGATGATGTATTGACAACTGGAGCGACGCTGGATGCCTGTGCACGAGCGCTGCGAGAGGCGGGAGCCAAGTCCGTGGTTGGGCTTACCGTAGCGCGAGCCCTCAGAAACCCCCTGCCGGACACCAGAGAATGGTAAGATAACCCGAGGAAGGCGCGATGGGCGCAAACCGGCACATGTCGGTGGATTCCCGGGGGCGCTATACCCCCGAAGTGGCGGGTGAGGTTATGCCCGGCTCCGAGGGTCCCGCAGGCAGTAGATCCTACAACCTGGTTTCGACCCGCCGTGCATCCTTGATGCAGGAGCCGGTGTTGGTACTGAATGCCACGTACGAACCGATCAACGTGACAGCCGTGCGGCGCGCGATGGTGTTGATGCTGAAGGGTGTGGCGCAGGCGGAAGAGATGCACAACGCTGAGGTGCATTCCGCGGCGCATGCGCATAAAGTACCGTCCGTGATCCGCTTGCTGGCGTACCGGCATATTCCGCAGCAGAGCCGGGCGCTTTCGCGGAAGAATATCTTGCTACGGGACCGCAACACCTGCCAGTTCTGCGTACGGGTATTTCCGAGTTCTGAATTGACGCTCGACCACGTTGTGCCGCGGTCGCGCGGGGGCCGATCCACTTGGGAAAACCTGGTGGCCTGCTGTTACCGTTGCAATAACAGCAAAGGTGATCGGACTCCGGAAGAAGCGGGGCTAAAATTAGCGCGAAAACCTCGTCCGTTTACATTGCATACTTCCAGGCAGCTCATGAGGCTGATCGGGCACCGTGACGAACGGTGGCGTAAGTATTTGTTTTACTGACATTTACGCTAGTAAATCGATTTTTGAAAAAAGTTTTTGACAAAGGAAACCTTTTTCGCTGGCAGCCATCTAACATATCAATACCACTTCGAGGACACACCCCGGGAGGCGGTTAGGGCTATGGCCCTAACCGCTTCTCTCCTTTTTGGCCAAACTTTGAGTTTGTGAATTTACGCGGTTTCATTTAGGCCGAATTCGGGAAAACTCCTTAATGCCGCCTCTTCGCTCGGGAATTCCGGGAAAACTTGATAGAGCTGCGTAATCTTGAGGATCTGTTCCACTTTCGGCGACAAGCCAACGACCTTCAGCTCTCCGTCTCCTTTGACCACTGAGACATAGATTTTCGCCAGCTCGCCGATCCCGGAACTGTCCAGGTAATGGAGACCGCTTAAATTTAGGACGATGTTTTTCCGGCCCTGCTTTAGCAGGCGGGAAACTGAATCACGCAAGGCACCGACCTCGAAGGAAGTCAAGCGTCCAGAAACATCAACCAGAGATATTGGGCCTGCCTGACGAATGGTGACTGAAAAAATTGTGGGCTCCACAGTCCTTATCCGTTCGATTAGGGAAGACATTCTACCTAATGGGACGCGGGCGGTGTCCAGGAAACTTCGAATCGTGTGTGGGTAGCTCCGTTATGTGGCTGGGGGCGATTCACCACGCTGAGCTATTGCCGCATGACCACGGGAAGGCCACGGCGCCAGCTTTCGGCAAGCCCCACGCGCACGATTTCCATCTCAGTTGAGAGACAGTTCAAGAGATCGTCCGTTGCTGGATGGAATCGCAGCGCCGGCGCCACAAGATAAACGAGCGGCGGAGCCTGCTGCAAAGCAACGCCTGGAAAATAACCATAGCGAGCGATCTCCCCACTCTGCAACTGGCGGCGAACGCGCAGCCAATAGTCCGCGGCTTGCAGAGGCAGATGAATGTGCTCGCTGGCCTTCAATTCGATAATCGCCAGCCTTCCGGAGCGCGTCACGGTGAGCAGGTCGAGAATGCCGTGTTCGCCCCCGGCATTGGCAAGCACCTGCGCGTAAACAAATCGCTGATCGAGCAAGGCATCGACGCGTGTGATGTCTTCGCGAACCATGGATTCCAGCCAGCGCTCCGGCTGAGCGCGGTGGAGCGAATGGCGCGTATCGCTGGCCAAAGGATGGCGGTGAACTTCCAGATCGTGCAAAATACGCTTTAACGCTGGGCGCGAAGCGGGAGTAAGTTCCTCGTTGGCGTCGTTAATCCCGAAAAAGACTCGGCCATCGTCCCAGCGCGCAAACGCCAGGCCACGATAGCGCAGCCACACTTCGCGGGATTGCGCCGCAGGATGCAAAGTAACGGCTTGCGGGGCGCCCGCTACAATAACATCCAGCGCGGAGTGGGCTTGCGCGAGCAGTGCCTCCGATTCGCGATGCGGGACGAGCCAGGCATCCAGGTTGCCCGCGCGCTGCGGGTCAATCTTTTCGAGAATATTTAGCGCTGCGTCGTGCTCGTAGAGTTCCACGGCGAGTTTTGGATCGAGTGCCGCGAGACGGTGCGCAACGGTGGCGCAGGCATTCTTCGGAAGAATGATGCGCAAACCAGTGACAGCTCCACGACGATTCGATTCGCGCGCGCCGCATCCATAACAGAGCAAATGTGAGGCTATTGTCTGCCACGTCCGAAGACTCTCCGCCTGGTACAGCCAGCACAGCAACGCACGTGGAACCGCGGCGGAGAATTCCCCTGGCGTAATTGCCAGAGAGAGAGTGCTCGAGATCGGGAGCGACCACTAACGATTCGACCGTCTGATCGGGAAACTGCTCCGCAAGAAGCTGGACAAGGCGGTCGCGGAATTGCTCATGTGAAATTTGGCGCGCCCCGCGTTCAAACTCCCGGCGAACAAATTCGAGCCGCTCTGGCTTGTGGCGGCCGAACCGTTCGACGGCCAACGCCAGCCGCTGGTCGGAATGATCAGTTATTGCGATAACGCGGCGCGTCAGGTTGAACTGCTCCGACCAGAGATGGAGCAGCGGTTTCGCGCTGTCACCGCGCACTTCCCAGAACATTCCCGAAAAAGGCGCGATGCGGCCGCCATTCTCGCGAACTTCCACGATTCCGGAGGCGGTAAACTCCTGGAGGCTGGCTTGCAGTTCGGCGGCGAATTCCACGCGGCCATTATAAGTGACATAAGTAGCTTTTGGACTATCTTTTCTGAAAATTTGTCTATGCGCAGCAGCTTGTGACCTTCAACGGCCCAGGAGGAGTCGCTGAACCAGCGGTTCTGGAAGGTGCGCGGCGCGCATGCGCTGCTGCACGACGGAAATATCGTACGGCACCCGCCAGAACTCAATAACCTGGTGCTCCAAGTCGGCGATCGCAAAAGCGGCACGCGGATCGCCGTCACGTGGCTGCCCGATCGAACCAGGGTTCAAGAGATAACGGCGCGGCAGCTCAATACGGAGCGCAGCAAAGGATTCGCTGGGGCGCGGGTGAATCTGGAGTACCTCGAGCTGCGCGTCCTGGTAGGAAAACCCGCCTTGGTGATGGGTGTGGCCGAAGAAAGTGACAGGTGCGGTGGAGTCCAGGAGACCGTCAAGGGCCTGCGCAGGTGTGAAGACGTATTCGTCTTCATCTTGAAACGCGCCGTGGACCAGAACCACGCCGTCCCTCGCAAGCGGTCCGGGGGGCAGCGCCGATAACCACGCGAGGTGCTCAGGCTTGAGTTGGGCACGCGTCCAATCCACAGCGGATTTCGCGACGGGGTTGAAATCATCAGTGGGCATCAATCCGGTGACTGCTTTGTCGTGATTTCCGCGAATGGTGTGTGTAGCGAGCTTGCGCAGGCGCGCGGTGACTTCATTGGGGTCGGGCCCGTAACCTACGACGTCGCCGAGGCACACGGAGATGTCCCAGCGGTCCTTCGCGGCATCAAGGACGGCATCCAGCGCACTGGCGTTTGAATGCAAATCGCTGAGAACGAGAATCCGCATCTTTCAAATATCCGAAAAGTGACAAAGAGTATAAATGAACAAGGTTGCCGCTGCACGGTGCGGCGCGCAACATGCGGTCACACCAAGTGACGCGCGAAATGAAAGAGAATTGGAATAGAAATGCATTGCTTTATGAAGATTTAAGACAAAAGAGAGAGCGAATACACGAATAGTGACGGGCAAGAGCGCCGTGGACTCTTGTTGTGGCAACGATGGACAAGATTTTACAACGTGATGACGAAACATTCGCCCCCAGTGGTTCGTCTATACGGGTGCAGCCGGCGTCGCGGCTGTTTTTGGCGAGAATCAGAAAAACCCCGCGGTGGCAGCCGCGGGGTCACGACACGCAGTCTTTCCGGCCGTTAGTCCAGGAAGAGTTGGTGTCCTCACGGGCGAGAGTACTCGTCCGCCCCATGCGTGTCAACTACCTCTAGCCAACAACAGGCCGATGTGCGGCTGACTCGATCCCGTTTGAAAGGAAATTGACGCGCATGAAAACGAATTCTTTTGTCCGCAGTATGGCTTTACTCGCCGCTATCGCGCTGGCAGTGCCGGCGTTTGCAAAACCCTTCGCAAAAACCATCAACATTTCTCAAACCGCGAAACTCGGCAAGTCCGAGTTGAAGGCCGGCGAATATCGTCTAGAGATCGAAGGAAACAAGGCCACGGTTCAGAAAGGCAAGCAGGTTGTCGCCGAATCCGAAGGCCGCTGGGAAGACCGTAGCACCAAATCCGTCTATGATTCACTGCTGCTGGGAGAAAATGGGCAGGTAAGAGAAGTCCGCTTTGCAGGCCAAGCCCGCGTTTTCGTTTTCAGCGAGTAAAAAAAGAGAGTTTGTGACTCTTTTCCTTGAAACGGGAGGAGGCTGCACTCCGCCGCAGCCTCCTCCATTCTCACGCTAGCGAATCAGCATGCAATCTCCGTAGCTATAGAAACGATAACCAGCTTCGACAGAATGCCTATATGCCGCAAGGACTCGCTCACGGCCGGCGAAAGCGCACACCAGCGCAAGAAGCGTTGAACGGGGCAAATGAAAGTTTGTAAGCAAACCATCCACGACGCGAAATCGAAATCCGGGAACAATAAATAACTGCGCCTCCGCTTTGCCTGCCTGCACGAGATTCGATGAACTTGACTCAGCGGCTCGCCGTGCTGCGTCTTCGAGCGTGCGAACGACGGTTGTGCCGATGGCCACGATGGGGTGTCCGGCATCGTGCGTTGCCTGGATGCGATCCGCCGTTTCTTTTGGAATCTCGTAGCTCTCAGAATGCATCACGTGCCCTTCGAGCGTTTCACTTTGAATTGGTTGAAACGTGCCGAGCCCGACGTTCAGCGTAAGTTCGCAGATCCCCGCGCCACGCCCGCGAACTTTCTCCAGAATTTCAGTCGAGAAGTGGAGACCCGCAGTGGGAGCGGCAATTGCTCCAGGACGCTTGGCAAAAACAGTTTGATAGCGCTCGCGGTCTGAGATTTCATCGGGACGCTCAATATACGGGGGCAGTGGAACGTGGCCGAGCCGCTCGAAATGCTGGCTGACGTTTCGCTGGTCATGGGAAGTGAAACGCAGCGTGCGCAACCCAAGCTGACCTCGCGAGAGAACCTCAGCTTCTAACTCGCCTTCGCCAAAAAGAACGCGCTCCCCCACGTGCATTTTACGCCCGGGGCGCACAAGCGTTTCCCAGGTCGCGGAATCAATCTCGCGTGTCAGAAAAATTTCGACTTTCCCAGTTAGATGCTCTGCCTTCGTCGCCCGCGAAGGTGCCTGCGAGTGGACGCCAGCGCGCCTCCCAAATAAGCGTGCAGGGATTACACGCGCGTTGTTGATTACGAGGAGCTCGTTGCCCTGCAGAAGAATTGGAAAATCCGTGAACAAACGGTCTTCGATAACCCCTGACGAACGATCCAGGAACAAGAGCCGTGAAGCTTCACGATGCTCAAGAGGCCGCTGTGCAATTTGCTCGCGAGGGAGATGATAGTCCAGCTCATCCAATCGCATGGAAGCGGCAGTCTAGCAGCAAAGTGGCTATGTCACGCAAAACAAACAAGATTGATGCACAAGCGGTGCTCTGCGATGGGAGAACTGTGTTCGCCGGGACAATTGCTTCCCGATGCAGGTATCCCGTAATATATTCAACTACAATAACTTAGAGCCTTTTGCTCAGGAGTCAAATTTGTACTTGACACGTATACGCTCATATTTTATTATGATGTAGCAGTCACCTTAAACACGCATGGAGGTGCTTACAACATGAGAACTCTTACTCGTTGGGAACCCTTCCGCGGGGTTACTTCCCTGCAGGAACAAGTCAATCGGTTGTTCAATGATGCTTTCGAGCGCCAGGGCGAGGAATCCAGCCTCACTGCCTGGGCGCCCGCAGTGGACATCTATGAAACCGAGCACGAGCTGGTGGTTAAAGCCGATCTGCCGGATGTCGATCCCAAGGATCTTGATATCCGCGTGGAGAACAATGTCCTGACGATTCGCGGTGAGCGCAAGTTCGAGAAAAAAGTAAACGAAGAGAACTACTTGCGCGTGGAGCGCGCGTATGGTTCCTTCGCCCGCAGTTTCACGCTGGCGAACTCCGCGAATTCGGATGCTATCAAGGCGGACTATCAGAACGGCGTGCTCACTTTGACCATCCCAAAGAAAGAGGAAGCCAAGCCGAAGCAAATCAAGGTAAACGTCGCGACTCCGGCGATGGCCGCGTCCGCCTCCGGCAGGTAACGCTGGCCGAGCATCGCAGGGGAGCGGTAAATTATGGGGCTGGCCGGAATGCCAGCCCCTTTTTCTTCAGCACGAGCACGAAGCGAGGTTGTTATGTTGCGATTTGAAAAAATGACCGTCAAAGCGCAGGAGGCTGTGCAGGCTGCGCAGGAAGTTGCCGCGCGGCACGAAAACCAGCAGATCGAGCCGGTACATTTGCTTGCCGCGCTGGTGACGCAGGCCGACGGCGTGGTACCGCCACTTCTCGCGCGGCTGGGCGTGCGCACGGAAACTCTGTCGCAAGAAATTGAGCGCGAGATTGGCCGGTTGCCAAAGGTGCAAGGGTTTGCCCAGCAGCACATGGGACGGGCACTGAACGACGTGCTGGAGCGCGCGTTCAAAGAAGCGGATAACTTCAAGGACGATTACGTTTCAACAGAGCATTTGTTTCTCGCCATCGCCGCGCAGGATCGTGACCCCGCAGGGCAATTGTTAAAACGGCAGGGCGCGTCACATGAGGCGATCCTTCAGGCCTTGACGGGAGTGCGCGGAACGCAGCGCGTGACTTCGCAAAATCCCGAGGCGACCTACGCGTCGCTGGAAAAATATGCCCGCGACCTCACGGAATTGGCGCGGCGGCAAAAGTTGGATCCGGTGATCGGACGCGACGAAGAGATTCGCCGCGTGATGCAAATTCTGGCGCGCCGTACAAAAAACAATCCCGTACTGATCGGCGAGCCCGGCGTCGGGAAAACCGCCATTGTGGAGGGCCTGGCGCAGCGGATCGTTTCGGGTGATGTGCCCGACGTTCTGAAGACCAAGCGCCTCGTGGCGCTGGACCTGGCGGCGCTCGTGGCGGGAGCGAAATATCGCGGTGAATTTGAAGACCGCCTGAAAGCGGTCCTGAAGGAGATTACCGAAGCCGAAGGGCAGATCATCCTGTTCATCGACGAGCTCCATACCCTGGTCGGCGCGGGCGCCGCCGAGGGCGCAATGGACGCTTCCAACATGCTCAAACCGGCTCTGGCGCGAGGTGAGCTGCGCGCCATCGGCGCGACGACGCTCAACGAATACAAGAAGCGCATCGAAAAAGACCCTGCCCTGGAGCGCCGGTTCCAGCCGGTTCTGGTCAGCGAACCGACGGTGGAAGACACCATCGCGATTCTGCGCGGGTTGAAGGAACGTTACGAAGTGCATCATGGCGTGCGTATCAAAGACGCGGCGATTATCGCGGCGGCCACGCTTTCCAACCGTTACATCTCGGACCGCTTCCTTCCTGATAAAGCCATCGACTTGATCGATGAAGCCGCGGCAAGCCTGCGCATGCAGATTGATTCTCTGCCCGTAGAGATCGATGAGATCGAGCGGCGCATCATGCAACTGGAAATCGAACGGCAGGCACTGTTGAAAGAAAGCGATGCGCACTCCAAGGAACGCCGCAAACAGATCGAGCGAGAATTAGCGGTACTGAAAGAAGATTCGAGCGCGCGAAAATCGCGCTGGCAAGCGGAAAAGGAAGCTATCGGAAAAATTCGCAAGCTTAAGGAACAGATTGAGCAGCTAAAAGCCGGAGAGCAAAAGTACGAACGCGCTGGCGAACTCGCAAAGGTGGCGGAGATCCGTTACGGCAAGATTGCGGCGGCGGAGCGCGAGCTGAAGCAGGCCCAGGAGCAATTTTCCGCAGTGCAGAAAGACGCGCCCATGCTGAAAGAAGAAGTCGATGAGGAAGATATCGCGAAGCTGGTCAGTAAGTGGACTGGCATTCCGGTCGGCCGGTTGCTGGAAGGCGAAGCGCAGAAGCTCGTGCACATGGAAGAGCGGCTGCGGCAGCGGGTTGTTGGGCAGGACGATGGACTGGCGCGCGTGTCAAACGCCGTGCGCCGTAGCCGCGCAGGCCTCTCCGATACCAAACGTCCAATCGGTTCTTTCATTTTTCTCGGACCCACAGGCGTGGGCAAAACAGAACTGGCACGGGCTTTGGCGGAGTTTCTCTTCGACGACGAAAAATTGATGATCCGCATCGACATGAGCGAGTACATGGAGAAGCACAGCGTATCGCGGCTCATAGGCGCGCCTCCCGGCTATGTTGGATACGAAGAAGGCGGACAGCTTACGGAGCAAGTGCGGCGTCACCAATATTCGGTCGTCTTGTTTGACGAAATCGAGAAGGCGCATCCGGACGTGTTCAACGTGCTCTTGCAGATTCTCGAGGACGGCCGCCTCACAGACGGCAAAGGCCGCACCGTGGACTTCCGGAACACCGTGTTGGTGATGACCAGCAATGTTGGGTCGGCGGCGATCTTTGAGCTCTCGAACAAAGATCCAGAGCGGGCGCGAAGGGAAGCAATGGAAGCGTTGCGGGCTTCATTCCGGCCGGAGTTTTTGAACCGCATTGACGAGATCGTGATCTTCAACCCGCTCGGGAAAGGACACTTGGAACGCATCGTGGACCTGCTGCTCAAAGGTGTGGAGAGGCTGCTTGCGGAGCGGCAGATTACGCTGGAGCTTACTCCTGCAGCGCGAGAGTTGTTGCTGCGCGAAGGCTACGATCCGGCGTACGGGGCCCGGCCGTTGCGCAGAACCATTCAGCGGCTGATTCAGGATCCTTTGGCGTTGCAGATTCTGGAAGGCACGGTCTTGCCGGGCGACCATGTGCGCGTGGACCGCGACGGTCAGAAAGACGCAATGAAGTTTGTACGCGTGCCGTCGAAACAACCCGCGGCTGCCGCGCGAATCTAATAGACAGAAGCGGAGCGAATCCAAGGAAGCCTGGCGTTTCTCCGAAAGTGTAAGATTTCGCGTTGTTTGGACGTATCAAAGACAAGGGGCACAATGAGAATTATTCGCACAACTTTTCTGTTGGGAGTCTTGACACTCTCTCTAATGCTGGTGGGCCAGTATTTTGGCGGGCGAAATGGGATGACCCTGGGCTTGGGAATTGCGATCTGCACGAATGCTTTCGCCTATTTCTTCTCGGACAAGATCGCTTTGCTCTCCAGTGGCGCGCGGCCGGTTTCACGCGAGGAGGCGGCGAGACTCTATGCGGTGATGGAGCGTCTCGCGGCTAAGGCCAACCTCCCAGTGCCAAAACTGTACGTGATTCCTGAAGCTGCGCCAAACGCTTTTGCAACCGGCAGGAACCCTCGACATGCTTCGGTGGCAGTGACTGAAGGCCTGCTGCAGCTCATGAATGATGACGAGCTCGAAGGCGTGATTGCCCACGAGCTTTCGCACGTTCGAAATTACGACATTTTGATTAGCTCCGTCGCGGCAACGCTTGCAGGAGCCATCACTTGGATTGCACACTGGGGCCCGTGGCTTGGAGGTGGCGACCGTGACGATCGCGAGCGGGGTGGCGGCGTAGGTATTCTTGGGCTGCTGCTTTTTTTTCTGGCCCCCCTAGGAGCAATGCTTTTGCAACTAAGCCTTTCGCGCCAGCGAGAGTTCTCTGCGGATGAAACGGGTGCTCGTATGGTTGGCCAACCCTACGGCCTGATCAGCGCGCTGCAAAAGCTGGGAGCTTACAATCAGCGCATACCTACGACCTTCCTTTCCCCGTCAACTTCGGCGCTG
>Ga0209238_1000232_pt1 | contig 18362 bp, 16 predicted proteins | sample GraSoi013_1_20cm_FD_185823 | JGI IMG/M metagenome (GOLD analysis project Ga0209238, IMG submission 185823) | Grasslands soil microbial communities from the Angelo Coastal Reserve, California, USA - Sample 10_02_2013_1_20cm (SPAdes) (version 2) | ecosystem: Environmental > Terrestrial > Soil >...
GATCTAGGCTGCCGGCAGTCGCGCCGCGCGCCTGGTGATCGACCCGCTGCTGGGGATTGCGCGCAGCTATCGGCTCGAGGCCACGAACGGCAGCGAGGAGGAAGCCGCCCAGTACGTGGACCCGTTCGCGCAGTCGAGCGTCGGCGGGTTGGCCGACCGCGCCGGGCGCGGACTGAACCCAGACGGGGAGAAGGCGCTGCTGCTCGCGCAGCAGACCATCGACAAGCTGCGCCCGGTCGATCATGAGCTGCGCGGCACGTCCCTGATGGAGCTGGGCGACTGGTACCTGTGCGCCGACCAGACCGACAAGAGCCTCGCGCGCTATCGCGAGGCCTGGAAGGAATTCCAGCAGGCCGGCTCGACCGCACTCGATGCGCCGAGGCAACTGGCCTACCGGACGCCCGCCGCGTCGGCGGCACGCTCACCGCTCGCCGAGCGCGAGAACACCGATGAGCATTCGGTGCAGGCGACCTTCACCGTGAAGCGCGACGGGCACACCGCCAACGTGATCACGAGCAGCGCCGATGCCACGGCCGCACAGCAGAAAACCGTGCTGGCCGCGGTGAGGCGCGCGCGTTATGCGCCGCGCCTGCTGAACGGCGAGCCGGTTGACACCGAGGGCGTCACGCTCGTCGAGAAGCTCCTGTCGAAGAGGCCGCGCCAGCCTTAGTGCTGTAGCCCGGCGCCGGGCGCCTTCGGGGCGTCGGGCGCAGGCGCCGGTGCGGGCGCAGGCGCTGGTGCGGGCGCTGGTGCGGGCGTCGCGGGCACGGCACCGGGCGATGGCGGTTGGGCCGGGGTCGGCGCCGCTCCCGCGTCCGTGTCCGGACCGCTCTCCTCGATGGGCACCGCCTCGATCAGCACATTGGCGGCGGTGGCGACGCCCGACTGCACGGTGAGCGGCTCATCGTGCGCCAGCTGCTGCGCGGGGGCCTGCTGCGGAAACTGCACCAGGAATTTCGCCGCCGCATCACGCATGGCCGCAAGCGTGGCGCGCTCGAGCGGCTTGCCGCTCGAGAGGCCCTGGGCGAGCGCGCTGCCATAACCGGTGAGGGTCAGGGTGTCGACCGTCTCTCCCTGCGGTGTGTAGACATTGATGCGGTAGCGGATCGTGACGGCGTCGTAGCGTCCGCCGGTGTCATGGTCGGTCACGAAGGAGTACTGATCGATCAGCGGCTCAAACACCGCCTTGAGCCCGGTGGCGGCGCGCGCCGCCGCCAGATCCTTGAATTCCCGCACCTGGCTGAACGAGTCCTTGAAGATGTCGCGCAGCAGGTGCACGTGCCCCGGCCCCAGCGCAATGTGCCACTCGACACCCCAGCGTGTCTCCTTGTGCACGTAATTGCGCAGCTCGCCGGGAAGAACGAGCCCGACGGTGCTGGGCAGCGGCTGCAGCAGCGGCTGCGGCAGGAGCGGATCGGGTGTGATCGTGATGCCGCCGCAGGCGCTCAGGGCGGCCAGCGCGACGGTGCCGGCCAACACTCGCACGGCGTCTAATGCTTCATGCCGACGAACGTGCCGTCGTTCTGCTCGCATATCAATCTCATTAGGGCGGAAAAGCGCATATTTGTAAACGGTGGAAAGTCCGGCCCCTCGGGAAACCCGATGGCGTGAATGCGAATCGGCCGCCGGCCGTCGGGCCCGGGCTTGTTGAGAGCGCCGATCGAGTCGAGCGCCTGCTGGATGGAATCGCCGGTGAACTCATCGCCGAGCACGAAGACGGCGATCCGCTTGTCGGGCGCCCAGTAGCGGCGCACCGCTTCCACCATGCCGGGGACGGGATTGGACGTACTGAAGGCGCGCCACTTCTTGGCGCGCTCGTGGATGTCCTTGCGCTGCTCGGGCGTGTCGGAGAGCCAGCGGCCGCGGGTTCCCTCGTACAGGTAGGTTCCCTGGTCGTTCATGACCTGCAGGCCCTGCACGTGCGGGTACAGGCTGAGGAGCTCCTCCACGACGCCGAGATTCACCTCCCAGTGATTGCTCGTCATGCTGGAGGACGTGTCGATGATGAAGATGATGTATTCGCTGTCGAGCGGAATGCCGCCGATGTCCGCCGTGCGCGGGCTCTGCGCGCGCCGCGCGATCAGGCGCTGCATCTGCTCGGTGAGGGCCTCCTGCCCGGCCACGAGCTGGCGCTCGATGATGTTGGTGACCGCGGCGTCCTCGCGGCTGCCGGCGTAGCGGCCCCGGATGCGACTGAGATCGCCGGCGAGGTTCGAGAGCTTGCCGCGCTCGCGCTCGAGGGTCTCGCGACTCCCCACGAGCTCGCGGTTGAGCTCATCGGTCTGCCCGCGGATTATGTTCAACTGCTCCTCGAGGAGTCGCACCTGGCCGCCCAGGTGCTTGCGGCTCTCCTCGAGCACCGCGGGCTTGCCGACCGCGGTCAGCACCATCAGCAGGATCACGGCGCCGAAACCGCAGCAGATCGTGTCCAGGAACGAGAGGGTGAAGACCTCGAAGCTGCGGCGCCGGCGCATTACGGCCAGTCCTTCGAGGGCATGAGCAGGGTACCGTCGGTGACGTGCGAGAGGTGCCAGAAGCGGTGCGCGGCCTGCAGATCCCCCAGCATGGGCAGCAGCACGCAATCGATCGGCACGTGCCCGGGGAGCTGCGACACCGCTTCGTCGAAGAGGCGCATCCGCTCGGCGGAATTCACGTAGCGGCGCAACCCCCGGGTCTTGCCCTGCGTCGGCAGGCCGTCGGTGATCAGCACGATCTGGTCGGGCTGCGGGCTCAATCCCCGCGCGGCCGCAAAGGCGTTGTAGAGGCTGGTGCCGTCGGCCGGGACGAGCGTCTCGAGCGCCTGCATACCCCGCGCGTGGGCCGCCGTGTCCGAACCCGCGAGCCAGCCGCCCGGCACGAGCGGCTGCGCCTGAGTGTTGAAAGTCAGGATCTGGTAGCTGCTGCCGGCGGGTATCTGCGTCATGAGCCAGTCGACGATCGCCACCGCGCGGCGCCACTTGGCGGCGGCGCGCTTGTGCGCGGCGTCCTGATTGCGCAGCCGGATGATCGCCACCAGATCCTCGTGCAGCATGCTGGCGGAGACGTCGAGCAGGATCAGAATGTGCCTGCCCCGCAGGATGAGACCGTTGATGTAGCGGCGCTCGACGGCCGATCGCCCGCTCACCTGCTGGCCGAGCGGCGCGCGCTCGAGGCTGCCGGCCTCGAGCCGGCGGTTGCCCTCCTCCAGCGAGCGGATGTCGGCCTTGAGCTTCTCGATGCGCTCGCGGCGCGCCACGGTCTGCGCGTCGTAGCTCGAGAGCTGCTCGCGGCGGCTGGCGAGATCGGTCACGATGCGGCTGGTCTCGCGCGTGGCGCTCGCGATCTCGTTGCGCGTGCGGGTGAGCGTGTCGCGCAGCACGGCGAGGTTGCGCTCGCCGGTCTGCACCTGCTCCATGAGGCGGTCGACCTCGGCGCTGAGGACATCGGTCTCTCTCAGACGTACGGCGCCGGCTTGCGCGCTGAGGATGGTGTAGAAGAGGATCACCGCGCCGAAACCGCAGCAGATCGTGTCCAGGAACGAGAGGGTGAAGACCTCGAAGCTGCGGCGTCGCGCCACGGGCGAACTCTTCTGCGGCAGCTTCAGCCGCGCGACCCGGGTGGCGCTTCTGCGACGGCGATCAGCGCCAGCGTGACGCCCGGGTCGCCGACGCGCACCTCGTCCCCGGCGCGCACGCGCGCGCGCTCCGCGACCCGCTCGCCATTCACGAAGCTGCCGAAGCGGCTGTGATCGAGCAGCAGCAGCTGCGTCCCATCACGCAGGAACGTGCAGTGGCGGCGCGATACGCCCGCCAGCCCCTCTGCCAGGGTGATCGCATGCCCCGCGCCCGGAGCGCGCCCCACCACCAGCGGCTCGGCGCCGAGCGCGAACGTGCGGCCGGCGAACAGCACGTGCGACGGCGTGAGCCAGGGCGCGTCCGCCTGCGCGCTCTCGCGCTGGGCCAGCGCCGCCAGCGCGGGCTCGGCACCCGAGGGCAACCGGCGCAGCAATCGCACCGGCTCGGTGGCGCTGCGCGGGGTCAGATCGAGCAGCGAGGTCGCGGCCGCCGCGAAGCCGGCAGGCAGGCTCACGAGCTCGCAGCCGGCAAATTGCGCCAGCGCCTCGCGCACGCCCGGAAGCCCCGCCACCGCGCGCGGCACGAGCAGCGTGAGCGCGCCGCCGGCCGGCCGCAGCTCGTGCAGCAGGCGTGCGATCTCGCGCCACACCGGCTGCGCCGCGTGCGCCAGCTGGTCGCGGGTGACCGGCACTTCGACGCGCTCGCCAGCGCAGGTCACCGCGGCGGTCGCCACGCCCTGTGCCATCGCATCGCGCGCCAGACCGGGGAGCGCTTCGAACAGCTGCTGCTCGGTGGCGGCGTCGTGCAACGCGTCGAAGCGCGTCTGCCGGACCATGGCCGTGTTGATGAGATCGAGCCACCCCTGATAAAGCAGCCACAGTCCGCCGCGCGGGCTCACCAGCGAGCGCCGGCGGCAAGTCGGACCGCCGTCGCGCTCGATGAGGGTTGCCGCCACGTGGTGCAGGCCGAGCTCGATGACGATCGCGCCTCCCGTGCCGCCGAGCGCCGCAGCCGACACCACCGCCGCGTCGACGAAGCCGTCGACCGCCAGACCCAGCTGGCGGGCGACGCCCAACAGCGCCCCCAGGCCGAAGCGCTCGGCGCCCGCGGGCGCGGCGATCCAGATGCGCTCCCCGGACGCGGGCGGGTGAGCGGCGAGGCGCCGCGCCAGCTCGGCGGCGACCAGCGACAGTGCGCGCGCCGAGGGTTGCGCCTCGCGCAGCACACTGCCGAGGTGACGCGTGGAAGTGGTCGTCGGGTGTTGACGCACCATGTGCCAGGCGTCGGCGCCGGCTGCCTGCGCCGCGGAGCCCTCGGACACCGCCGAGGGGGAGCTCGCGAGCAGCACCCCGGCGCGCGCCACAGCGAACGCGCGATCATCGGGCTCGATGGCAAACGGCTTCATCGGCGTTGCGGCGTTGCAGATTTTGCGGCGTGTCAGATGTCGATCGGGAAGCTCACGTTGTTGTCGGCCGACTGGCGCTGGTCGGGCGCCACCGTCGCATCCGCAGGGGGCGGTGCCGGGCTGGCCGGCGGTCGACCGGCGGGCGTCTGATCGGCGGGCGCCTGACTCGCCGCAGTCGCGGCGGCGGGGCCCTGGGGCGTGCGCGGCCCGGTCATGACCGATTGCACGGCGGCGCGCAGGCTCGCCACCCCCACGGCGGCGCACAGCGCGACGAGCGCAGCCAGGATCCAGCTCTTCATCGTGCATCCTCCGCATAGCGTGCGACCCGGAACCCCAGCGTGGGAGCCGGACCCTCCGCGGTGTCGCGCCACGCCAGCCGCAGCTCGGAGACACTCGCGGTTTTCCAGTTCGCCCCGCGCACCACGTGCAGCGTACCCTGCTCGGGGCCCAACGGGTCGGTCACCGCCGCCGCGTCCACGAAGGACTCGTAGTAGTCGTTCACCCACTGTGACACGTTGCCCGACACGTCGTGCAGCCCGAGGGCCGTCGGGCGGAACTTCCCGACCGGGGCGAGAACCGGATAATCGTCGCGATACCCGGGGAGCGTCGCCGGCAGCGAGCTGCCGGTTTCGCTCCCCGCCAGGTTGCCGACCTGCGGCGGGACCGGCGGCGAATCGCCCCAGACGAAGCGCTGCGACTGCCCGGCAGCGCCGTAGCGCGCGGCATACTCCCACTCGGCCTCGGTCGGCAGCCGGTAGCCTCTGGCGACCGGCCGCGTCAGCACGAAGCCGTTGCCGCTGCGCGCGTACGCCGGCGGCAATCCGTCCTGCTGCGAAAGCCAGTTGCAGAACTCCGCGGCCTCATCCCAGCTCACCTGAGTGACCGGCTGGCTGTCGAGATCGAGCGATTGGCGCTCGATGTAGCCCGAGGCATGCGTGGCGCGGAATCTGCGGAACTCGCCGTTGGTAACCGCCTGCACCCCGATGTAGAACGGTCGCTGCAGCGTGACGCTGCGCAGGCCCTCGTTCGGCCGCCGGCCCGGCTCGCGCCGTTCGCTGCCCATCTGGAACGTGCCCGGGGGCACGAGGCGCAGCAGGTAGCCGGTCTGACTTCTGATGAGCGGCGCGCTCTCCAGGAGCGCCTGCCCGCGATCCGAGGGCGTGAGGTGATACGACACCGTGCGCTCGAGCTCGGGTGCGGGCGTGACGATGCCTTCGAAGGAGACGAATCCGGCCTTGCGCACCTCGATGCGGTGCTCGACGGCCGGCAGGCTCAGCGACTGTGGGGTCTGCCCACGCGGTGCGCCGTCGATGAGCAGCTCGGCGCCCGCGGGCTCGCCGGCCACCTTCACCCGCGCCAATACCGGGGTGAGCCGCGCGTCCGCGCTCAGGCTGCGACCCGCCGTGGCGAACACCTCCTGCGTCCAGGTCGCGTAGCCGGGAAGGCTCACGATCACCGGATACGCGATACCGGCCGGCAGCTCCACCGCGAGCGGCGCTCGGCCGCGATGGGTTCCGGCGATCGTGACCTCCGCGCCCGCAGGCGCCGAGCGCACACTGAGGTGCGCGTCGGGCTGCCCGAGGGTCACCGGTCCGACGGCGAGCCGCTCGCCGCCCCTGAGCACGACGCTGCTCTCCCAGGTCTTCCAGCCCGCCGCCGCGATGCGGATGCGCCGCACCCCTGAAGGGGCGGCCACGGTCAGCGGCGCCGCGCCGCTGTCGACGCCGTCCACGCTGACGTGCGCGCCCTGCGGAACGGCCGTCACCGTGAGAGTGCCCCACGCGCTCTGCAGGCGCACGCGCAGATCCTGGCGCGCGCCCGCTCCCTGGATGGTGAGCGTCGTCGCGTAGTCGACGTAACGCGGCGCGCGCAGACTGACGGTGCGCTCCCCCGCGGGCACGGTGAGGACTCCGGGGGCGAGACCCGCCGCGACGCCGTCGATACTCACCGCCGCCACCACGCCCCCAGTGTCGATCTGCAGTTGCCCGGGGAGTCTGGCGAGCAGCAGATGCACCGCGCTCGCAGCGCCGGGCCGCACGAGTACTGCAGCCTCGGCCGGCAGGAAGCCCTCGCGCTCCGCGCGCACGATCCTGCGGCCCGGGAGAATCAGCAGCCGCCGACCCAGCTGCAGCGACAGCGCCCCGGGCGTGCGTACCCGCGCGTCCTGCGGGCGTACATCCAGCGCCACCGACCCGACCCGCCCAGCCAGCAGGACGAGCGCGGCGGCAGCCCCCGCCGCCGCGGCAAGCCACCAGGCGCGCCGCGCGCTCGCGGATGAAGCCGCCGCCTTGCCAGGGTGCGCCACCGCCAGGGCGGCAGGCACCTGGATCTCGAGATCCTCATCGCCCCCGTCCTCGGGCGCCACGGCGGCGAGCGCGGCCGCGGGCGCGATGGTGACGTTGCCGGCGAGATGCTCCACCGACAGGCGCAACAGCGTGCGCGACGCGTCACCGACCCGCACCTGCGCGTCGCCGACGCTGAGCACGTCGTCGCGGCGCAGATCGCGCTCGCCGGAGAGCGGCCGGCCGTTGAAGCGCACCACCGCCCCGGGCGCGGGCTGCACCAGCCACAGCCCCTTCAGGCGCCTGACCGACAACGCCGCTCCCGGATCGACACCCGGGACCACCACCTCGGACCCCGTGCCGCCGATCGACAGCGTTTCCCCGAGCACCCGCTCGCCGGCGGGCTCGCGCACACGCACCTGCCCCCACGCCCCCGACTGCATCGACGCGCCATCGTTCATGACTTCAGATGGGCTCGAAGCAGCTGACGCTCACCGTCTGGGTCTGCTGCCCAGGGTTGACGGTGATGTCGCGGCGCACGTCGCGGTAACCGACGCGCGTGCCGATCACGGTGTAGTGGCCGGGCTTGAGCTCGATGTCGCGCCTGGCGAAGGCGCCGAACGCGCCGACGCCGGGTATCGCCACCTGCGTGAGGCTATCGGATACCAGGGACAGGTGTACGGGCTGATTGAATTCCGGCAGCAGCGCGGACAGGCGCGCAATCTGCGCGCGCAGTGTCGGACCCGGCGACGGCTGCTCCTGCGCGGACTGCAGCCGCGCGACCGCCTCGTTGCGAACCTGCGGCGACGCCAGCCGCTCGGGGCGATCGATCAGCGCCTGCAGGGAATCCCCGAGCTGCAGGCGCGCGGCGGCCCGGGCCTTGCCTTCCTGCGCAAAGACGAGCGAGCGATCCTGACGCAGCGCCGCGGTGTAGAGCTGCAACGCCTCGTCCCAGCGCTCCTGCGCCTCGAGACCCGCGCCGCGCGCGCGAGCCGCTGCGAAGCCGCGCTCGCCGGTGGCCGCGGTGACCCGCCGCAGGCCCTGCAGGGCCTCGACTCCGTCGGGACGCAGGCTCCGCGCTCGTGTGAAAGCCGCGCGCGCCTCCTCGAGGCGGCCGGCACCCAGTGCCGCGAAACCCTCGCCGGCCGCCTTGGCGTAACTGTCATCGCCGAAGGCGGCGCTCGAGCGGGCGAGCCCCATGCGGGCCTGCGCATTCCTGGGGTCGAGTGTGAGCACCTGGGTGTAGTCCTGCGCCGCGCGCGCGTACTGGCGCGCGGCCTGCGCATTCTCGGCGTCCGCGAGCAGCGGCAGAACGCCCGACAGGCCTCGGGCGCGGCGCTGCCCGAGCGCCGCGCGCTGATCCTGCGGATCGATGCGCGCCGCCAGATCGAAGGCCTGGGCCGCGAGCTCCTGTTGGCCGGCGCTGAGCGCGCGATCACCGGCGCTGAGCTGGGCGGCGAGCGCCGCCGGCGCCGCACGCTCGACCGCCTCGAGCAGCCGCGAGGCTTGCGCGAGGCGTTGCTGCGCGAGCGCCAGGCTCCCGGCGTCGTACGCGCCAACCGACTCGGCGGCGCGCGTCTTGGCCGCGGCGAAGTCGGCGCCGCCCCAGACACCCGCGCCGCGCGTCTCGAGCACGGCGAGGCGGCGGTCGAACTGCGCCCGGTCCGTCGCGAACCCCGCGCTCGCGTCGGAGTTCGCCGCAGGCGCCGCGGTGCTGCCCGGGGCCCGGGCGTTGTCGGGGACGCCGTTGAACGGCGCTGGAGCCGCCGCCGAGGGCAGCCTGGCGTAACGCGGCAGCCAGAAGAACGCGGCGAATGCCGCAACGGCCAGGCCCGCGAGAACGAGCAGGACCCGCGGCGCATGGCTGTGGATGGGCTCGAGCCGCGACCGCTGCGGGATGGCCGACTGCCGCAACTCCTCCCACAGCGCCTGTCCGTCGACCACGCCGGGCGCCAGGGCGCCCGAGGGCGGACCCGGCGACACGGACCGCAGCACCGCCGGCGGCTGATCCGGCGGACCCGTCGGGTTGGCGAGCGGCGCTTCGCGCGGCGGCTCGGCAGTCTCGAAGTCGAAATTGAGGGTGTCGTTGAGCGCCACATCGAGCTCGTCGATGATTTCGCGCATCGAGGCCGGCCGCTCGCTGGCATCCTTGGCGAGCATGCGCTCAATCAGCGCGCCGAGGAGCGGCGGCATCCGCTCCGCGGGCTCGAGCGGGGGCACCGGCTCGCGCTGCACGCGCTGGGCGTCGAAATGCGGGTAGTGCGGCGGGTAGCCCGACAGCAGCTCGTACGCGAGCGCACCCAGTCCGTACACGTCGTCCGCCGGCACGGGCGGCTCGCCGCGCAGCTGCTGGGGACTTGCGCTGAAGGGCGACAGCGTGCGCGGCGGCTCGCTGCCCGCCTCCAGCATCCGGGCGGAGGCGCCGAAGTCCGCCAGCTTCACGCGCCCGCGCGCGTCGAACAGTACGTTACCTGGCTTGAGATCGCGGTGGATCACGCCACGCTCGTGCGCGTGCTCGAGCGCCTGCGCGACCTCCAGCAGCACCGGGACGATGGCGAGGTAGCCGGCGCCGCGCAGCCGGCACAGATCCCCTCCGCCGGCCAGCTCCATCGGCAGCAGCAGCGCACCGTCCTCGCGCTCCGGGGGAAACACCTTGAGGACCCCGGGATGATCCAGGCGGCTGGCGCTCTGGTACTCGTGCACCAGCGCGGCCCACGCCGTGGCGCTGCGAGCGGGCGCCGGGTGCAGGATCTTCAGCGCAATGTCGAGCCCGCGCTGCGAATCATGCGCCCGCCACACTTCCCCCTGCCCGCCGGTGCCCAGCCGTTCGTGCAGAGTGTAGCGGGCCGTGAGTGGGCGCCCGGGACTCGCGGTCAGCGCCTCGCTCATGGCCCGTCAGTGTGCCGCATCCACGGGAGCGGACCCGGTTTGCACCTGCACCGGAGTGCCGTTCTCCTCCAGATACAGCTCGTGCAACATCCTGCGCCACTCCCGGTATTGCTCCTCGGCGGTCCCGGTGAGCCTGAGCGTGCGGCCCTCGATGTCGATCACCTGCGGCGCGACCTCGGACTGAAACGTCTCCGACATTTCCTTGAGCGCCTGGGCGTGCACTTTCGCGTCCGCGTACTTCTTCAGTCCCGACAGAACGGCCGCCGTGCCGCCGATGGCGCCGCCGTAACGCGCCGCGGACTGAACGCGCTGGCAGTTGTAGTCGTAGACGCTGCATTGATTGGGCACCAGCACGCTCGCCAGCACCGCGGCCGCACCGAGGTAGGTGCGGGTGCGCGCCTGGTTGAGCGCGCGCTGCTCCTTCTCGATCTCCTCGAAGCTCGCGCGCCGCCACTGGCCATAGGAGAGACTCATCTGGTCGCTGAAATTCGCGTAGTACCCGTTGACGGTGTCGATCACGGTGGCGTCGCGCTGACGGATGCGCTCGACGCGCGTGGCGATCGGATCATCGGTGGCCGGCAGGCGCGCCACTCTCACCAGGCCCTTGGGGTCCTTCGCGAGGTAGCCGCTCATCGCCGCCGGTGCCAGATCACCCGCGAACGCCAGCTGGGTCACGCGGCGGATGTCGCGCCGCTCGCCGGCCGGCAGCGCATCGCGCGCCGCCACCATGTCGTTGGCGATGGCCGAGTACAGGTTCTGAAACGGGTCGCGTGCCTTCAGGGCCGCATCGGTCTTGTACGAGCCGGTATCCGGCGGGCCCTGGTAGCGGCGCGCGTCGATCCAGACACGCCCGGTGGAGTCCTTCACCGTGATCTCGAGCACGAGCTTCGCGCCGGTGGACTCGAGGATCCGGCCCCACACGTTCACGTCGATGAACTGCGCGCTCTCGGGAGCCACGCGCACCGCTCCCCACTGTCCCGAGGACTCGAGCGTGCCGCGCAACAGCGTGGCGAGGTAGCGCGACTCGGCCTTGCGGATATCGGGGTTGATGCGCTGCTTGTCGAGCGCCTTGGCGTCCAGGTTGGGCGGGATGCCCGGGTCGAGCGGGTGCACGACGACGTCGAGCAGCTCGTCCTGCGGGATCTGCCGGTCCGCCTGGATGGGGTTGAGCTTGGCTAGCGGCTTGGATTCCTGCATGACGCAGCCGCCCGCCGCGAGCAGCGCGGCGCAGCCCAGCACGGCGAGCGCTCGCCCCATCCCCCATCGCTCCGTGTCCGCCTGCGTGCGCATCGTCACCTCCCCTGCGCATTCTTCTTGTAGTCGATGTATTCCTGCCAGAGCTTCTCCTTCAGCTCCGGATCGGTCTCCTGCTGCGCCGCCTGCCGCAGCCGGCGCGCGACCACATCGTCGTCGCTGCCGTCGGGAATCTCACGCGCGCCCGCGCCGTTGCCGGCGTTGTCGTCGGGTTTCTTGCCGGCCTTCTCCGACTTCAGGTCACCCGACGGATCGCGGGGCTTGGCCCTACCCGGGTGCCGGCCTGGGGCCGACCTGTCGGTGTCCTCCGGCGGCGCCTCGGTGGCGGCAGTGCCCGCGGAGTCACTGCTCTTGTCCGCGCCTTGTCCCTCGGCGGCCGCGCTGCCCGCTGCGGCCGCCCGGCGCGCATCGCGCTCCTGCGCGACCCGTTGCTGCTCGGTGCGCAGCTCGGCATCGAAGGAGCCGAGCGAGTCATCGAGCCGCTTGTCGATCGCCGCCCGGCGTTCTTCCGAGGTCTGTCCCGGCCCGTTCGCGGCCGCGGCGTCGCCCGGCCCGCCGCCTGCAGGCGCGGCCGCGCCGGATGCCGGGTCAGCGGCGGCGCCGGTGCTCGCCGTGGCCGGCTGCGTTTGAGCCGTCCCGCGCGTCGCCGACGGCGATGAGGCACAGCCCGCGCCGAGCAGCAGCGCGCTGACCAGCAGGAAGCAATTCAGCGCGGTACGCATGCTCGTTGCTCACTTCGAGGACGCCGGCCGGTACTTGGGGGCGGGCTCGGCGCCGGTGTCGTCCGAGCCGCTGAAGAAGGTGCGCAGCTGGCCGGCCATGCGATCACAGGCCACGCCCTGCACGCGCGCGATGAAGGGCAGCGGAACCACCGCCCCCACGATGGCGGAAGTCCCGGTCACGTCGGTGTCGACGCTGCCGGCGGCTTTCGCCTGCTTGATGTCCCAGATCGTCGCCTCGTAGTTGGTTTCCTTCTCCCACCATCCGAAGCCGATGCAACCCGCCGCGCCCGGCGCGGCGCCGCAAGCGATGCTGCCGCCGCCATCGGTCTTGCGCGTGCCGCCGTCGAGCCAGACGATGTAACGCACGTGCGACTGCGCCACCTTCTCTGCGAGTCCCGGTCGTGTCAGCAGCTGCTCGACGGCCTCGGGGCGCGAGGGCGCGGTGCCCGGCTCGAACCACGGGAAGGTCGAATCGAGAAACTCCTGGTGGCCGCGGACGGCGATGGCCGTGTCGCCATGGCCCGCCAGACCTCCGCCCACGCAATCCATGAAGCCTTCCTCGGCGGCGGCGCCCTCGACCCGGGGCTTGGGGAGGATGACCACCGCTTCGCTCTTCTCGATCCGCGTGTGCAGCTCGCGCGACTCGTCCACGCGCGACTGCATGCAACCGGGCAGGGCGAGCGCCGCCAGGAGGGCGCTGTACGAGGTGACGTAGCGGCTGTTCATGGTCGACTCCCCGTCCTACGCGCGAGCCGAAATTACACGCGAAACTGCTGTGCGCAGTATGCCACCGCTCAGGGTGTCTGACCGCGCGCCCTGGGAGGCGGTTCCCGAGGGGAACGCCCTACAGGCCCAGCCGCAACTGCGAGCCGGCAGGAGCCGGGGGACAGAACAGCGTGGTGTTCAGCGCGTCGCGCGCGGCGGGATCGAGGTGCAGGCGGCTGCAGGCGAGGTGGAAGCGGTTCCTGAGCAACAGCGCATAGGGGCCGGTGCCGCGCATGCGCGAGCCGAAATTCGCATCGTTGGCGCGCCCCCCGCGCATGGCGCGAATCAGCGACATCACATGCTCCGCCCGCTCGGGGTAGTGCTGCGCCAGCCACTCGGTGAACAGGTCCTTGATTTCATACGGCAGACGCAGCAGCACGTACCCCGCCCAGCGCACCCCGGCGGCGGCCGCCGCCGCCAGGATCCCTTCCATCTCGTGGTCCGTGAGGGCGGGAATCACCGGTGCGACCAGCACGCCGCTGGGAACCCCGGCAGCGCTGAGCGCCGCGAGCGTGCGCAGGCGCGCCTGCGGGGAGGCGGCGCGCGGCTCGAGTCTGCGCTTGAGCTCGGCGTCGAGCGTCGTGACGCTGACCGCGACGCTCGCCAGGCCCTGGCGGGCCAGCTCGGTCAGGAGATCCAGGTCGCGCAGCACGAGCGCGTGCTTGGTGACGACGGTGACCGGATGCCGGGCGCGCGCCAGCACTTCGAGGATCGAGCGCGTGACCTGCATGCGCCGCTCCACCGGCTGGTAGGGGTCGGTGTTCGCGCCCAGCATGATCGGCTTGCAGACATAATCTGGCCGGGCGAGCTCGGCCTCGAGCAGTTTCGCGGCGTCGGCCTTGTAGAAGAGGCGCGTCTCGAAGTCGAGGCCGGGCGAGAGCCCCATGTAGGCGTGGCTCGGGCGGGCGTAGCAGTTATGAGCGACTATACCGTCGCAGATGTAATCCCCGGTTTCTGTCGTGATGTCATAAAGGCGCATCGCCTCAAGGCGCTCAACGCTGACGACACGCAAGGAAGCGTCGCTCATTACCCTCTGGCCGGTGATATCGAGCTTGCGCGATATGGCCGTGCCGACGGTGTGGAAGAAGCGCAGATGTTCCCGGAGACCTCCTGTGATCGTCACAACGTCGATCGGCTTTCGCCCTTCGTAGGGGTAGTGTTTGACAGTAAAGGCAAATCGAAAGAGCCGCAGGCAGCTGCAGATCCAACCGATGATCTCACGGTCAGTGTTGGCAATGCGCAGAAGGGTGTGGCTGAAACTTCCCTCGGCGTCGAATATGCCGGCGAGAAAACCAGCACACCACGTTCTCGTAGCAGAATCCGGCCACGCGATGAGTCCACGAATCGATTGCACTCTTCCGAACGAGTGCGTCCTTATTGCATGCATGGCCCGCCGGGCACCGGTGGCGGCCTGGAATACAAATCCGCACGTGGAAATGTCAAAGTCGAGCAGATAGTTGCGAGTTCTTACAAGAGCTTCTTGATCGCACAAAGCAAGCCGAAACTGATACTGGTTGCCGTGACTGCGCCCCTCCCGGGAATAGATGTACTCACCGAGCAGTCCGTCGCCACGGATCATCCCGCACAGATAGCCACGTCGGTAATCGGCATCTGCGGTCGGCATTTGCGCGAACGCGCCAGTTCCCACGAGTTTATGCGAGGTGGTGAGGTGCGGCCTTCGTGGCTCGCCGTGACCTGCAGCGGTTACGAACCTCCACCCGAGATTGCTGAGAAACCGGTGATCCCCGCTCGTAACGAGCTTGGTGCCGTCTTCGAGCGTTGTTCTGAAGGCCGGCTTGATGGAGCTCCAGTGCGCAAGCACGCGTGATTTTACGTAGCGTCGATAGTGTCCAACGCGCCGGGTTCCGTAGATCTCCTCGCCCACTGACAGCTTGGAGATGGGAAGGGTGCGGCCATCCGCGAGCAGAATCAGCGTGTCACCGCTTACGCAATAACTGCAACCTGTCTCGCATCCGCGATACGGATTGATCGAGCGCTCGAAGGGAATGTCGGGCGAGTCGTTGGTGCTGATGACCGAGCGCGCGCGCTCGGGCTCGAGCGTCGTGGCGATGCTGTCGGGTGCCTCCTCGAGGTACCAGCCATCGTCCACCGCTTCGAGCTTCTGTAGGTCGAAGCGGCCGGGAGGATTGGACAGCGCTCCCCTGCCGCTGAAAGTGTGCCGGCCTGTGATGGTGCGGCGCATTCCGCTACTGTATATATATACAGACGACCCGTAAAGCCACCTGCTGAACGTGTAAAAACGCTTCGGCGACAGGCAGACTCCCAACGACATCAGATAGTTATGAGTCTATGACTTCATATCTAAACTTTGATAGCATTGCACTCAGATAAAGTGAATTGAAGTCATGGCAGTCGTCACGGTTCGCAATCTACCTGCGGAGACGCATCGCGCGCTGCGCGTCCGGGCGGCTCAGCACGGGCGCAGCACCGAAGCGGAGATCCGGCTGATCCTTGAGGCGGCTGTAAAGCCCGAGGGCCGCGTCAAGCTCGGATCTTTGTTGGCGCAGATTGGTCGCGAGGCGGGTGGAGTGGACCTTCACAGCGAGCGCGATCCAACGCCCACCGCCCCGGTGAGCTTTGAGTGATTCTGCTCGACACCAACGTGATCTCCGAGCCGCTCAAGTCAAACGGTGACCCCGCGGTCGTGGCCTGGATCGATGCGCAGGTTGTCGAGACGCTCTACCTGTCTACTATCAGCGTGGCGGAGCTCCGGTACGGCATTGCGGCTCTACCGGATGGAAAACGAAAGGATGGGCTACGCGCGAGCATGGATGAGCGGGTTCTGCCTCTTTTTCGATCGCGTATTCTTTCCTTCGACATCGAGGCGGCCGAGGCCTGTGCCGTGCTGCGGTCCCGGGCGCGAGCTGCGGGGAAGGGCATCGGGACCGCCGACAGCTACATCGCGGCCATCGCGACGGCCAAGGGCCTCACCGTGGCAACGCGAGACACCCAACCATTCAAAGCCGCTGGTGTGCAAGTCATCAATCCCTGGGAGCAGGGGAGTTAAGCCCGCCGTCGTCAGCTCACCAGCCGCAGTGAAACCGGATAGCGGTACGCCGCGCCCTCGCTCGCCTTGATGGCGGCGATGAGTGTCATCACCAGCCAGGCGATGAACAGCGCACTGCCCAGCAGGAAGCCGACGAACACCAGCATCAGGAGCGTACAGACGAGCGCCGCGAGCGTCACCGAGATGTTGAAGTTGAGGGCTTCCTTGGCGTGCGCGGCGACGAAGGCCGACTGATCGGACCGGGCGATCGAGACCAGCAGCGGCCCCAACACGTTGCCGATCAGCGGAATGACGAGCCCGAAGAGCGCCGACAGGTGCGCGAGCATGCCCCAGGTGCGCTCGTTCTCCGTGGGTGCCGCCCCGGGCACGGGAGGATCTGTCGGCTGGTTCATGCGGCGCGGCCCTGCTCAGCCCGTTGGCCGGACGGGGTTCCGCCCAGGCGGCGTGATCCTACACCGGAACCGGGCTCAGCCGCCGCCGGCCAGAATCACTTCCCCCGTGTCTGATAACGAGCCGTCAGGCCGTAGTGCCGGCCGTCCTGCGCAAAGTACGCGGCCGTCTGGTAATTGCGGTCGAACAGGTTGGCTGCCCGCGCCTCGAGCGACCAGCCGTTACCGAGCGCCCACTGGGTGAGCAGGTCGACGGTCAGGTATCCGCCCATGGGCAGCGTGTTCGCCAGGTCGTCGTAGCGGCGCCCCTGCCAGCGGCCCACCACCCCGATCGAGCCGTTGGTGCCCTCGAGAACCGGCGCTCTGAGGAAACGGCGCACGCTGAGCGCGGCGCTTTGCCTCGCGCGGCGGTTGAGCAGCTTGCCGTAATCGGGCCCCGGGGAAAGATTCAGCGGCTCCATTGCAGTGAGTTGCCCGCCGACGCGCCAATCGCGGTTGTGCCAGTCCCCCTGCAGCTCCACTCCGCGGATGCGGGCCCGGTCGATGTTCACCGGCTGGAAAGTGCTGGGATCGAAGCCGATCTCGTGGTTGAGGTCGGTCTGGTATGCGTGCAGCGACCAGCGCAGCGCGTCGCGCTCGCCGTCGATGCCCGCTTCGAGCGACCGCGAGGTCTCAGGTCGCAGCTGCGGGTTGCCGAAGCCGGGGAAGTACAGCTCGTTGAAGGTCGGCGCGCGAAACGCCGTCCCCCAGGTCAGGGTGAGGCGCTGCGCCTCGCCCAGCTTGCGGGTCAGTCCCAGGTTGCCGGTGCCGTGGTTGCCGAATTGCCCGTTGTCCTCGAGGCGCGCGCCGGCGAGTGCGGACCAGGGACCGAGCTCGCCGCGCAGCTCGCTGAAACCGCCGCGGCTGGTGCGCGCGGTGATCGGGTACGGCGTGTCGCTGTCGACCTTGACCCGCTCGTAGTCGACGCCGCCGAGCAGGCGCAGCGCCTTGTCCGGTTTGCCGTCGAACTGCAGGCTCGCGCTGTTGCGCGAGGTGTCGAACACGCCCCGCGGCGAGAGGTTGAGAAAGTCCCGCTCCTCATCGAGGTCGCGTGCGGCGAGCGCCCGCAGGTGCCAGGTGCCCGTGAGCGCCTGGTCGAGGTGCAGCGTCGTGACTTTCTCGGTGAACTCCAGGTTGTTGTCGAAACTCCCGTCGAAGGCCGTCCAGCCGTCGGTGACGAGCCCGTCGACCTGCGCGGTCAGCTGATCGGTCACCTTGACCCCCGCGTTCAGGGAGCCGGAGTGGTTGTGGAAACCGTTGGCCGCCGGGTTGGGACGATCCTGGAAGCAGCCGGCGCCGGCCGTCAGCGCGCCCGGCAGGCAGGTGGCGATGCCGTCGGTCGTGAGCGTGTCGCCGGCGAGACTCAGCCAGGCGCGCTCGCCGCGCGCCATGAGATTGGCGGTGAACTCGTGGGTGTCGTGACTGCCGTCCATGGCGCTGCCACCGAAGCTCAGGCCCGGCTCGGTGGCGTGGCGCGTGAATATCTGGATGACGCCGCCGACGGCGTCGGAACCGTACAGTGTGGAGCGCGGGCCGCGCACCACCTCGATGTGATCGATCTGCTCGAGCGGCACGAGCTCGACCGGCGGCGTGCCGAGCGTCGCCGAGCCGACGCGCACCCCGTCGACCAGCAGCAGCGTGTGATCGGAGTCGGCGCCGCGGATGAAGACCGCGCTTGCCTGCCCGAGTCCGCCGGTGTTGTCGATGTTGATGCCGGCCAGATCGGCCAGCAGATCCGGCAGCGACTGCACCTGGCGCGCTTCGATGTCTGAGCGCGTGAGCACCGTGGTCGACCAGAACGAGTCGGCGAGCGGCTCCGCAATGCGCGACGCGGTGACGATGACCTGCGACAGCTCCTGGTCGTCGCTCAGCGCAGGGGTTGCCAGACCAACACAAACCAGGACCGCCGCGTACGACAGCGCGCGGCGCTCGGTGAGACCTGTTGTCATGGGCGAAAGCTCCTGAGGTCGCACACACCCGTGCCCGAAGGGCCGTGGCTTCAGAAGCTGGCAAGCGCGCGGCAAGCGAGGCGTGC
>Ga0209238_1000236_pt1 | contig 18297 bp, 14 predicted proteins | sample GraSoi013_1_20cm_FD_185823 | JGI IMG/M metagenome (GOLD analysis project Ga0209238, IMG submission 185823) | Grasslands soil microbial communities from the Angelo Coastal Reserve, California, USA - Sample 10_02_2013_1_20cm (SPAdes) (version 2) | ecosystem: Environmental > Terrestrial > Soil >...
CTTGCTTGATGAGCGGGATCCTGAAGCGCAGGTCGTGCGCGATGGAAAAGGACTTGAGGTCCTTGTCCCCCTCATCGACATACGTGTAGCTCTCGCTCGAGAAGTCACAGCTGTGGATGTTGGTCCGGGCCAGGGTGTAGCCGATCCCGCGGTCCGTGCTGTAATACGCCTGCAGCAGCTCTTCCTGTCGTGCCGCGGGGAGCTTGGCAAAGGTCTCCGCCGCGGCATCCGTCAGCGCCCCACCTATTCCAAGCAACGACTGAAAGGTTTTGCGCGGGTCGACGAAGACATAGATCTTGCCTTCCGAGGTCGGCTCGGACGGCTTGAACGTCAGCGTGTCGGTGGGCGTCAGCCGGAAGCTGGTGCTCTCGGCCGTGGTGTAGACGATCGCGCGCCTTTGTGCATCGACAGGCTGAGTCAACAGGAATAGGGCAAAAACGAGTGAATTGCTTTGCATGTCGATCCTCGTGGCTATGTCCTCGGCGCCGCCGGCTTGGCCGCGTAGATGAACTCGTAGTAGTCGCGCATCGTCAAACCAGTCGCGGCCTCCTCGTCGACGATCACGATCGAGTCCCGGTGCAGCTGGAGTGCACTCGCGGTCACCATGCTGGTGACCGGCCCCTCTACGGCTTGCGCGATCGCCTTGGCCTTGCTTTTTCCGCTCGCCACCAGGACCAGCTTGCGCGCATCGAGAATGGTGCCGACGCCCATCGTGATGGCGTACACCGGCACGTCTTCCCGGCGCTCGAAGAAGCGCGCGTTGTCATCGATGGTCTGCTTGGAGAGCGTCTTGAGTCGGGTGCGCGAGCTCAGCGAGCTCGTCGGCTCATTGAAGGCGATGTGGCCGTCGGAGCCGATGCCCAGGATCTGCAGGTCGATCCCGCCGCATTCCGCGATACGCTCCTCGTACCATTTGCAGAAGGCGGGGTAGTTGCTGGTCGTCCCGGAGGGAATATTGATGTTCTGCCGCGGGATGTTCACCTGCCGGAAGAAGTGCTCATCCATGAAGTAGTGGTAGCTCTGTGGATGATTCGCGGGCAGACCGACGTATTCGTCGAGGTTGAACGTCGTCACGCGAGAGAAGTCGACCTGCCCCGCCTGGTGCAGGCGTACCAGCTCCTGATACAGGCCGAGTGGCGTGGACCCGGTCGCCATACCGAGTACGGCATTCGGCTTGGTGTTGAGCACGTCGACGACGAGTTGCGCCGCCACCTTGCTCATCTGCTGGTAGTCGCGCTGGATGATGACTTCCACGCTTCAGCCCTCCGCTTCCCAGCGACGCGACCGCTCGAGCGCTTTGCGCCATCCGGCGTCGAGCTGCTTACGCTGTGGAGCTTTCATCCCGGGCGTGAAACGGCGATCCACCTGCCACTGCGCCGCGATCTGTTTCTGATCCTTCCAGTAGCCCACCGCTAATCCCGCGAGGTATGCCGCGCCCAGCGCCGTGGTCTCGGTGACCTTGGGCCGCACCACCGGCACCCCCAAGAGGTGCGATTGAAACTGCATCAGCAAGTTGTTCGCCGACGCGCCGCCGTCCACGCGCAGCTCCTTCAGCTTGATTTTGGCATCGGCTTCCATCGCGCGCAGCACGTCCGCGACCTGAAACGCGATGCCCTCCAACGCGGCGCGCGCCACATGCGCCGCGGTCGTGCCGCGCGTGATGCCCGCGAGCAAGCCGCGCGCGTAGGGATCCCAATGCGGCGCGCCCAGCCCGGCGAATGCGGGGACCAGATACACACCGCCCGTGTCTGCCACCTGCGCGGCCAAGGCTTCGACCTCGGACGACGACTTGATGATGCCCAGTCCGTCGCGCAGCCATTGCACCACCGCACCGGCGATGAAAATGCTGCCTTCGAGCGCGTACTCGGTCCGGTTCCCGATGCGCCACGCCACCGTCGTCAGGAGATTGTTCTTCGAAGCAATCGGCTTCGTGCCGGTGTTCATGAGCATGAAACACCCAGTGCCGTAGGTGTTCTTCACCATGCCGGGCTGGGTGCACGCCTGGCCGAACAGCGCGGCCTGCTGGTCGCCCGCCATCCCGGCGATCGGAACGGCGCGACCTCCGGCGAACAGCGTCGTTTCGCCGAATACCTCGCTCGACGACGCAACCACCGGCAACACCGAGCGCGGCACACCGAACAGCTCCAGCAGCTCGTCGTCCCAGTCGCCGGTTCGGAGATTGAAGAGCATGGTGCGCGACGCGTTGCTCGGGTCGGTCACGTGCACGCGACCGCCCGTGAGATTCCACACGAGCCAAGAGTCCACGGTGCCGAACGCCAGCTTGCCGGCCTTGGCCTTGGCGCGCGCGCCCGGGACACTGCGGAGCAGCCACTCGAGCTTCGTGCCGGAGAAATAGGCGTCCACGACCAGGCCGGTCTTGCGCTTGATCATGGGCGCCAGCCCGCGGGCCTTCAGCTGGTCGCACCGCGCGGCCGTGCGGCGATCCTGCCACACGATGGCGTGATGCACCGGCTCGCCCGTGTCGCGGTCCCACACCACGGTGGTCTCGCGCTGATTCGTGATCCCGATAGCGGCGATGTCGGCGGCGGTCAGCCCGGCCTTGCCGAGTGCTTCAGTGGCGGTATGCTGCTGAGTGGCCCAGATCTCGGTGGCGTCGTGCTCCACCCAGCCGGGCGTGGGAAAGATCTGGCGGAACTCCTTCTGGGCCAACGCTACGACGCTGCCGCTATGGTCGAACACCATGGCGCGCGAGCTCGTCGTGCCCTGGTCCAGGGCCAGGATGTATTTCACGCCGGCCACCACGTGCGGTACACGAACGCCGCGATCAGGCCGCCGATGATCGGTCCGGCCACCGGTATCCAAGCGTAGCCCCAGTCCGAATTGCCCTTGCCCGCGATCGGCAAGAGGGCATGAGCGATTCTCGGACCCAAGTCACGCGCCGGGTTGATCGCGTAGCCGGTCGGCCCGCCCAAGGACAGCCCGATGGCCCACACGAGGATGCCGACCAGGAATGGGCCGAACCCCGCGTCCCAGCCGTGTATCGGGTTGAGATTCTTCGGCGTCAGGATGGCCAGCACACCCAGCACCAACACGAAGGTGCCAATGACCTCGGTGAGCACATTCGCGAACGTATTACGGATGGCGGGGGCGGTGCAAAACACCGCCAGCTTGCCGGGCTGGCTTTCCGTCACGGGCCAGTGCGGCAGGTAGGCGAGCCAGACGATCGTGGCACCGAGGAACGCGCCCAGCAGCTGCGCTACGATATAGACGGGCACCGAGGACCAGGGGAACTTGCCGATCGACGCGAGGCCGATGGTCACGGCGGGGTTCAAATGCGCGCCGCTGAATGCGCCCACCGCATACACGGCGACCGCCACGCCGAACGCCCACCCCGCGGTGATGACGATCCACCCGCTGTTCTGGCCTTTGGTCTTGTTGAGCACCACGTTGGCGACCACGCCGTCGCCCAGGATGATCAACAGCATGGTGCCGAGCACTTCTGCGAGAAAAGGTGGCATAGGGTTGGGTGAGGAAGGGGCGAAGCTATCAGCGCGGCAGCGCCTTGTCCACACGCGACTAGAACGTCGACGTCGCTCCCGCGAGCACACGTCGCCCGATCACCGAGCCACCGTAGACCTGGAAGCACTGCTGATCGAACAGGTTCGTGGCGTTAGCGTACACGCGGAGGTGGGGATTGATGCGGTAGCCGGCGTTCAGGTTCACGATCTGGCTCGCCGGAATGTCCCCGTCCCAGACCCCTGTCGTCCAATGGTACCGGGACACGATGCGCGCATCCACGCCCACATCGATGCCCTGGCGACCCGCGTACGCCAACGAGATAGCGCCCTTGTTGTGCGGGGTGTTCGGAGACAGGACGTTATCCGCTACGTTGTGCCGGATGGCGGAGTTGTACCAGGTGTAATTCGCGCTGACGGTGAGCGCGCGGCTGAGCGAGATGCTGCTGCCGAACTCGACGCCCCATTCGTCGACGGTCCCCACGTTGGCGAACGATAGGACGACGGCGGTCGTTGCGTCAGGAAGGCGCGTAAGGCCGTTCTGGACGGCGCTGCCGCGAGGGGCGAGAGCGTTCCGCACGGCCGACTCTACCGTAGCCCGGTCTGGAGCGGGGACCTCGGGTGGCGCGGTCCAACGCGGGTACATCGGGTTCACTCCCGGCAACATGCTGGTCGTGAAGTTCTCAATTCGGGCGGCATACGCGTCCAGCGTGATGAATGCGCGCCAGCCGATTTGACCCTTGTAGCCCGCCTCGTAACTCGTCACCGTTTGCGGTGCGAGCACAGGGTTGCCCAACGAGGACTCGGGGACCGCGGCGGAATTGGTGAACAGCGTTCCGTTCGGGACGGCGGCGAGGGCCGGACCCACCGAGGGGTCAGCGCGCAGTTGGGCCTCGATCGCGCTCAAGTTCTGAACGCCCGTGCCGGCGGCCGATGCAGCAAACAGGGTGGGCAGACTCGGAGTGAGAAAGGCGCGGTTCACGCTCACGCGCAGCGCGTGGTTCTTGGTGGGCGTGAAGACGAACGCGGCCTTGGGCGAGAGCTGCGGCGCGTAGAGGTTCGCGTCGTCCCATCGCACCGCACCGATCACCCGCACGAGCCCGACGCGGTACTCGAGCTGTGCGAACGCGCCGTAGTACTGATCGCTGCGGTCGTCGTACGCCAGGCCCAAGATCGTTCCTTTCGAGTTGACCTCGTTGTCCTGGACTGAGGCTCCCACCACCAGGCGGCCTGCCTCTCGAGCGAAACTCTGCCTCGTGCGTCCCTCCAGGTGGAATGCGGCTTCGGAGGTGTAGACTGGCTCCCCTGAGGCCAGCCTGACCATCTCCGGCAACGAGAAACCCGAATACCAGGCGGAAACGCCGCTCCCCCCTGCGTCCCACGCGAGGCGCGCCCAGGGGCGCACGAGCCTGCGGGCCTGGTTGCGTCCGCTCCCGATCGTGAAGACCGGGTGTTCTTCTTGCGCCGCGCCGGCCTCGAGCGTGACTATGGAGCGATTGGCCGCGTAGTAGTCCACCCGCGCGGACCCATAGACGGTGACCAAGGGGTCGGGCGTGCCGAGAGCCCGGCCGGTCGCGGCATCCGTCGTCTGCCCATTCAGGGCCACGCGCTCTGGCCCCGGACTCGTCGGCGGCGTCGCCGCGGTGGGTGCATACTCCTCTTTCCAGTCCGATCCATCCTTGGCGGTGCGGGACCGCGTCCAGTCGTCACTGCGGGTGTAGCCGAGGTTCACCCTAACCCCCAGCCTGCCGTTGAGAGAGACACCCGCGTGTCGCAGGTCGGCCCGCGCCGTGCCGAGCTCGCCGCCCCCAAGGGTGAGCTTCGTCCCCACGACGTCGCGGGCGGGCGGCGTGGTGATGTTGATGACCCCGTTATACGCGTTCGCGCCGTACAACGCCGACCCCGGCCCACGGATGACCTCGATCCGCCCGAGGTCCTCGAGGGGCGCCGCCAAGGCTCCCCAGGTCTGCCGTATCACGAGGGCGGTGGCCAGGTCGCGCCCGTCCTGCAAGACCAGCATCTTGCGGCTGAGCATGGTATTGAATCCGCGCGCGTTGACGTTGAAGTCGTTCATCCCGCTCTGCGTGACGTCGAGCCCCGGCACCCGGGCCAGCGCGAGAGGGACTTGGCCGGTGATCGACAGGGGCTCGGCTGTGGCGGGCCGCACCACGTCCACCGCCGCCGGGGCGTCGATCATCCGTTCCGGCGCCCGCGACACCCCTTCCACGACCACGGTGCCCAAATCGATCGGCTGAGGATCCAGCACGGCGTCGGCCGTGGCGGGCGTACCCGCGGTGACGATGACGGTCACCTCGCGCGCAGCAAAACCGATCCGGCGGAACTGTAGCAGCTGCTGACCCGCGGGAACGCGGGACAGGACGTACCGCCCCGTGGCATCCGTCGCGACCGAGAGGCCGAGGCCCTGAACCGCGACCACGACCCCGCTGAGCGGCCGGCCGTCCGGTTCGGTCACCGTGCCGGTGACGGGCGCGCCGCTCTGGGCGTGGCCGCCCGACGGCAGCGCGCAGACCAGAGCGGCGATGAACGAGCACGGAACCGCGATGCTACAAGGCGGAGTCAGCGCGACAGTCCCAGACGCTTGCGCACTCGCTCGAACCGCGGATCGCGGCGCAAGTCCCGAAACGCGGGCCCCATGATTTCCTCGAGCAGGGGGGTTGTGGCGAGCGCCGGACCCTCGTCCGCCGCCCGGTTAAGCCAGGTGAAGGCCCCGTCGAAGTCGCCCAGTCCGGCGTGCACGATGGCAACATCCGAGGCCAGGTTGCCGCTGCGCTGCTGTCGCGCGAGCAACTCTGCAAGAATCTGACGGGCTTCCTGCCGCTGCCCCGACTGCGCCAGCACGAACCCGAGCATCGTGCGCCCGTGCACACCGCCGGTCTCTCCCCCCTGGCGCAGCGCCGCGATGGCCTCGGGCCACCTCCTCTGTTCTGCGAAGCATAGGCCGGCGGTGAGCACGGCCCAGCGTACCGGCGGCCGGAGTCCCGCGACCGGCTGGAGCTGCGCGAGCGCCTCGTCGCAGCGACCGTTGCGATAGAGCGCCCTCGCAACCATGGTGATCGCGGTAGGCGAGAGGGGATCGGCCTCGAGTCCCAGCCGGGCCTCTGCCAACACATCGGTGGGCCGTCCCGTGAGCAGCGCGATGTGGGCCAGCTGCTCGTGGACTCTGGGCTCGGCTGGATTGAGCGCGAGCGCGCGGCGCGCTTCGGCCTCGGCGGACGTCGGGTCGCCCCGCCACAGCATCAGAATGACTCCGAGCGCGGCGTGGGCTTCGGCCAGCGAGTCATCCAGGGCGAGGGCCTTCCGCACCGCCGCTTCGGCCCGTGTGCGAAGTTCGCCGAGCGAGAAGCCCGGATTGCCGCTCCAGCCGAGGAGAGCGTACCCGCGCGCCGCAGCGGCGTATGCCGCGGCGAATGTCGAGTCTAGCGCGATGGCCTGGTTGAAATACTCGAGACCCGCGCGGAGGCCGCTGTCGGTAAAGTGGAGGGTCAGATCGTGGCCGCGCAGGTACAGCTCATACGCCTCGATGTTCCGGGTCCGGTGGCGCAGCAGGTTGCTGCCGGTGCGTCCCTCCAGCCGCACCTCCAGCTCGCGGGCGACCGCGCCGGCCAGCTCGTCCTGCGTCGCGAAAACGTCCTTCATCTCCCGATCGTAGGTTGCCGCCCAGCGGGTCGAGCCGTCGCGCGCGTCGACGAGTCGGACTTGGAGGCGAAGCCGAGAGCCGACCCTCCGGAATCCGCCCTCGAGGATGTGGGACACGCGCAAGCTGTCGGCGATACGCCGCACGTCGATGGGTCGCCCCTTGAACCCGAAGACGGAGGTGCTGGCGATCACGCGCACCTGGCCGAGCCTGGCGAGAATCCCGATCAACTCCTCGGTCATGCCATCAGCCAAAGCGGCGTCGCTGGCGTCGGTGCCGAGATTCGTGAGCGGGAGTACGGCGATCGAGGGCGGGGTGGCGGATGGCGGACGTCCCCGCAGCCGATCGTGGAGTCCCCCATGGTCCAGCGCGAGCAAGAGCGCAGCCGCGACAGCGAGGCCCCCCGCCCACACGAGAACCTTCCGCTTGGGCGGGGACTCCTCCAAGGGTTGCGCGACCCCGTCCACGGCTGCAATGAACCGGTAGCCGCGACGCGGCAGCGTCTCCACGAACCGTGGGCTCTCGGCCGAATCGTCCAGGGCAGCACGGAGCTTGTGGATTGCTGCGTCGAGGCCTACGTCGAATTCGACAAACGTGCCGGCGGGCCAAATCGCCTGGCGCAGGTCCTCACGCGTCACCACTTCGCCGGCGTGCTCCAAGAGCAGGGCCAAGACCCGAAGCGGTTGCTGCTGAAGCCTGATCTTGATCCCCTGTTTGAAGAGCTCGCCCGCACCAAGGTCGACCTGGAACACGCCGAACCGGACGACTCGTCTAGCGGACTGCTGGGGACCTGCCATGAAGTCTCCTACGATGACCGCAGCCTAATGTACAGCAGATCAGTTTCCACCGTAATGATCTGTCTTCCAACCAGTTAGCGGGTAAGCCAGAGCTCTGCCACAAGTCAGGTGCGCGCCATGGACTTGGTGAGAGCCTGTGCCGAACGATAGGGTGGGCGACTTCGACTTTACCAGAACAGTGAGGAGGATGAACATGTCCAGGCTCTCGAGAGTATCCGCCATCGTGGCCGGCGTGGCGCTGCTGGCCGCCTGCACCGACCAAGCTCCCACCCCAACGGGGCTTGGTCTTGCCGCGTCGCGCGGCTTGCCGTTTACCGAAGGTCTCGCCAGCCCGGCCTGGCAGGAGAAGGCAGCCGGCCTCGTTTCCCAGGCGGGGTTCAACCCCCAGACTGCAACGCACGCGTATCCCCTCCTCGGCGTCGCGCAGTACCTGGCCGTGCAGCGGGCGGAAACCGCCGAGGGTGGCTTCGACGTCGCAAACGTGGCCTCCGGAATTGGGGTTGGGGCGGGTGGACGAGACCGACTGGAACTGGATCGCGGCGCCGTCGCAGGCGCGTCGGTCGTCGTGTTGACCTATCTGTTCCCCAGCCAGACTCAGGCACTGGAGGAAATGGTCGATGCGCAGGCGAACGCCGGCCCCGGCGGACCGCACCCCGCATTCGCGCGCGGTGAAATAATCGGTCGCGCGGTGGGCGCCGAGATCGTGGCGCGAGCCCAGGCAGATGGGTTCAGCAGACCTTTCACGGCAACCATTCCCGTGGGCGCCGGGCTGTGGATCAGCAACACGACGCCAGCGACGATCGCGGGAGGGCAGCTGCCAGGGGTGACACCCTGGTTCTTGACCTCCCCGAGCCAGTTCCGGCCGGGGCCACCGCCAGCGTTTGGGTCGTCAGCGTTTCTGGCAGCGCTCGGCGAAATCCGGCAGATCTCCGATACCCGAACGACCGAGCAGATCGGGATCGCCGCCTTCTGGGCGCTGAGCGTCGGTACGCCGACGACGGCCGGGTTCTGGATCCAGGTCGCGACCGACGGCATCAGCCAGCACAGCCTGTCCGAGCGCGAGGCGACACACCTCTACGCCCTGCTCAGCGCGACGATGTTCGACGCGCAGATCGGTTGCTGGGATGCGAAGGAGACGTACTGGTTCCTCCGGCCGTGGCAAGCGGACCCGCTGATCACGGTCGTCGCCGCCGTGGGAAAACCCAACCACCCGGCATATCCCTCCGGCCACAGCTGCCTCTCCGCATCGGGTGCGGACGTGCTGAGCACGTTCTTCCCGGAGCAGCGCGACCACTTGAACGCCATGGTCACGGAGGCGGGGCTGTCGCGCATGTACGGCGGCATCCACTACCGGTTCGACATCGAGGCCGGTCAGGCGCTGGGACATAGTGTCGCGCGGTTCACCATTGCGGCGGACGCATCGGGGAATTCGCTACTGACACCCCACTAAAGGAACATCTCGAAGATCAAGCCTCACTGCGACTTCCGCGGTGGGGCTTTTTCTGCTGCGATCGGGAGCGCCAGTCGACTTGGCGCGCGGCAGTCGACCGGCGAAATTACAGAATACCCACACTCCGCCACTCCGCGCAGAGGAACGACATGAAATTCGCCATCATCATCTACACCGACGCGACGCTGCTCGACGCGCTCCCGGAGGGACAGTTCGACGCCAAGATGCGCGACTGCCTGGCGTTTGCCGATGAGCTGCGCCAGGACGGGCAGCTGCTCGATTCGCAGATGCTCCAGGGCGCCGCGACCGCCAAGTCGCTGCGGGTGCGCAACGGCCGGCAGACGGTCATGGATGGACCGTTCGCAGAGACCAAGGAAATGCTGGCGGGCTTCAACCTGATCGAGGCCGAAGACATGGACGAAGCGGTCCGCATCGCGACGCACTTCCCCTGGGCGCAAACCGGCTGCGTGGAGGTTCGCGCGGTGCAGGACATCGAGGCCGTGCGGCAGCGGGTCAACCGCTCGGCTCAGCAAGCCTCCGTGACGCCATGACCGTCGCCGCCCCGCCCTCCCGGCCACGTGCCGAGCGCCTTTATCCGACGCTTTCGCCGGCACAGTTCGAGCGCGTCGCCGCGCACGGGCGTCGGCGCCAGGGCCGTGGGTGAGGGGTCGATCGCGATCGCTGCGGTGCATCAGGTACTGCACGAGTAGGAGTTCGCGGCAGACTAGAGCCTGAACAAATAGCTCAGCTTGAGGAAGAAGGCGTCGTCCGTCCGCCTGAGGCCCCGGAACTGGAAGGCCTCTTCGTCCACCATGTCGCTGCCGTACCCGGCGAACACCACCGTCCCCGGCACCGGTTGATAGCTGAGTAGCAGATCGGCGTGGAAGAGATTGCTGCGCGACGCGGCGGCGCGCGTCAGGCTCGAGTCCGGCCCCCTGATGAAAATCGGCGCGCCGGTCCGTGAGTCATCCCGCAGCGAGTCCGTCTTGTCCTGGATGTACTGGCCCACCACCCGGACGAAGAGCGGCCGCGACAGCTGGTATTCGACTTTGGCCCGGAGGACGCGTCCGACATTCACCAGGCTGCCGTCGGTGCGGCGATTCACCTGCTGCCAGAAATAGCTGATGCTGTTGCGGAGCCGCTCGGTAGGGCGATAGGACAGGTCCACGCTGAGCAGCCGCAAATCGCCCGAGGCCCACTCGAAAAAGTTCTCATCGTGGCCTTGGAGGAAATACCCGCTGCCACTGAAGTGCTTCCATTGGGGCGTCCCGATCTGGACGATGTATTCGCCATTGGTGATCGTCGGCTGTCCCGTGAACTGGACTACGCTGCCGTTCGGCAGTTTGAGACGGTAGTCGGCGTAGAGGGGGGAATCGTAACCGAACGACTCCACGAAGTACCCCGCCCCGACGTTCCACCCACCGCGCAGCGTCGCGTTGCCGTTGAAGTGCAACTTCTTGTCCTGCAGGTGGCGGCCGTGGATGAAATTCTGATACTGCCAGATGCCGTCCACGACGATGTCGCCGGTGAACCGCTGCAGCAGCGCCCCGGGCCGCCCATAGGTCGTGTAGCTCGGATCGACGTACGCGTGCACGATCCCCGCACGGCCGATGAACCCACTCGCGTCCCGAAAGTCGTCCCCGATGCCGGCAAACAGGCTGCGCAGGCCCCACATGCGATCCTGCACCGTGAACTGGCTCAGCCACAGCGGCGCGGTCGTGGTCACGCCTCCGACCCGCGTGCGGCTGCCCGCGAGCTGCAGGTTCAATCCGTAGATCTCCTTGAAGACGAGCCGGCTGTCGACCTCCGCGACCCGATTGTAATCGCCGCCCTCGATTCGATCAGTATAGGCCAGGCCGACGCGGGAGCCTCGGCCCAGGCTGCGTTGGGCCCTCAAAATGTTGAAAATGGGATTGTCGGTACCCGTCACCGACGCGAACTTCTGATCCACCGCCGAGAGTAGACCGATATCGGTGCCGGAGGTCGTTCCGGTGAGCTTGATCGCCGCGACCGGCTGGACGATGCGACGAGTATAGATCAGGTTCTGCGGCACCTGAAACAACTCACTGCCTTCCAAAAAGAACGGCCGCTTCTCCGGAAAGAACAGCGCCTGCCGTGGATCGAACGCCAGCTGGCCCGCGTCCGATTCCACCTGCGAAAAGTCCGGCTTGATCGTGCCGTTGAGCGTGAAGTTGTCCGAGACCCCCCAGCGGATGTTGCCGCCCAGCTGCGGGTTTCCCAGGTCGTACTGATAGCCGCCCAGGGTGGGAGCACCACTCGCCTTCCCGGTGGCCTCGGGGTTCAAGTCCATGACCAGACCGCGATGCATGCCGCTCAGGCCGACCAGGTTGCCCGATTGTCCGATGAACGTCGCGCTGGCGCGACGCGCCGGGAACCAGGAGTCCTCGAACCCCGAGTGCTGCACCTCGCGTACGATGTTCAACTTCCAGTCCTGCGGCTGCCGCGGTTGATACCGGATGCTCTTGAACGGAATCCGCACCTCGACTTCGTACCCCCAATCGGTGACGCGCCCGCGCGATTGATAGACAAAGTCGGGACTCAGGTCGGGTTGCTCGCGTCCCACGACCGCGTTTCCGATGAAGCCGCTGGCGGTGACGTTGGCGCCCTCGATCAGGGTGCCATCGCCTTGGACACCCAGCGGATTCACGGCAAACATCAAGGCCTGCTTCCCGTCGTGAAACGTGCCGAGCAGGATCTGCACGTTGTCGTCGCCGAAGATTTGATCCCGATTTGCCAACGTCATGGTGGGGCGGCCGTGTTGCTCGAAGGCGCGAATGCCGAAGTAGATCGCCGTGGCCGAGTACCAGACCAAGACTTGGGTGGAGTCCGCGGCCGGCACGTCGTCGTTGGGCGAATACTGTGAGAACCCGGTCAACCACGCGGCATGGGCCCAGACGGAGTCGGAGAGGTCGCCGTCGATGACGGCATCGGCTTCAAACCGAGGAATTTGCACGTCGAGCTGACGGTCCCGGCCCGAGTAGGTCGTGGAGTCGCCGCAATGGAGGAGGACGCACAGCGCGAGGAGCATGTCCGTTATTATGGTGGTAAGGTCATGAGACGGGGACTCGCGGAGAGTTAGGAATGTGTCAGAACGTAACGGCGGAACTGAAGTTGGATGATCGACTGCTCCCCACGTAGATTTGAGGCGTGTATGACAAGACGGACACTAGGCGTTGCCGCGTTGCTCCTCGTTCCCGCCCTGGCCTGGCCCCGCCAAGGCTCCGCGCAAACGTTCAAGACCGCGAAGTTCTCGATCGGCGGTGACGGCGGCACCGATTACCTGACTGCCGAGCCCGGCACCGGACGGGTGTTCGTTTCCCGCAGCACTCACGTGATCGTGGTGGACGGTCCCACCGGCAAAGTCGTGGGCGACATTCCCGACACACCGCGCACGCACGGCATTGCCTTGGCGCCCAAGTCGGGGCGCGGGTTCATCACCAACGGCGGTGACTCGACGGTGACGATGTTCGATCTCAAGACCCTGGCGGTGATCAAGAAGATTCCCGTCTCGACCGGTGGTCTCGACGGCATCATGTACGAGGACTTCTCCGATCGGATCATCCTCACGAATCACAGCCGGCCCATCGGCACCGCCGTCGCGCTCGATGCCAAGACCGGCGACATCGTCGGCACGGCGCAGCTCGAGGACAACTCTCCAGAGGGTGCGGCGAGCGACGGCAAGGGCAAGATCTTCATCAATAATGAAGGTACGAGCACCATGCAGGTGCTCGACGTCAGGACGATGAAAGTGCTGGCGTCGTGGCCGCTGGCGCCCTGCGAGGGTCCGACGGGCATCGCTTATGACCGTACCACGAACCGGATCTTCTCGGGGTGCAGCAAGACGTCAGTCGTGGTGGACCCTGTCACGGGAAAGGTCGTGGCGACGATCGCGAACGGCGACGGTGTGGACGCCCTGGGGTGGGACCCGGTGGAGAAGCTCATCTACATCCCCGCGGGACGCGACAGCAACGTCACCGTCGTGCATGAGGATGCGCCCGACAAGTACACGGTGGTGGCCACGGTCGCCACGATGCGGGGCGCGAAGACCATCAGCGTGGATCCCGTGAAGCACGTGGCGTATCTGTTCCAACCCGAGTACGGCCCGGCTCCCGCGCCGGCCCCGGGCGCTCCACCGCCGCAGCCGGGGGCCCGGCCGCCGCGGGGTCCCGTCATCGGGGCGTGGTTCTTCGCGATCAGCCACTGATCGCTCACGGGGCTGCGGCGTACCCAGTCCGTTCCACCCGAATCCGGTACAGACTCTTCCCCGCGGTGATGAATAGCGTCTGCGCATCCCCGCTGCGCCCGAACTTCACGTTCGTGGGGCTCTCGGGCGTCGGGATGTAGGCCAGCTCCTTCCCGGCCGGAGAGTAGACATAGATGCCCTGGCGCTCCCCCTGCACCGCGCAATAGATGTTGCCGTCGCGGTCCACGCCGATCCCATCGGGCCCGGCCGGAGAGAAATCCACCACCGCGCGGCGGAACTTCGCCGAGCCGTCCGGCGCCAGATCGTACGCCAAAAGCGCCTTCCGCCCGGGCGCCGCCTGCATCTCCGGGGGCAGATCGCCGAGCGATCCGTTGTCGTGCGCGGCCACGTACAGCGTCGCCTGATCCGGTGAGACGGCGATGCCGTTCGGCTTCCCGGCATCGGCCACGATCAGCGAGACGCGTCCATCGAGATCGATGCGGTACACGCCCTGCACCGGCTGCTCGATCGGCTCCCAGCCCACGTAGCGAGGATCGGTGAAGTAGATGCGCCCGCGCGCATCGAGCACCAGATCGTTCGGGGAGTTGAACGGCCGGCCGTCGAACAGCGCCGCGAGGATCACGCTCTTGCCCGTCTTCATGTCGGTCCGCGTGATCCGCCGGCCGCCGAACGCCGCCCCCTCCGCCACGACCAGCCGCCCTTGGCCGTCGAACACCATCCCATTGGACATGCCGCTGGGCGAGCGAAAGACCGCGGTCGTCCTGGTCCGCGGGTCCCACCGCCAGATGTGACCCGCCTGATTTCCGGAGGCCTTGCCGACCGTGATGTCCGAGAAATACACCGAGCCGTCGGGCGCCTGCGTGGGACCCTCGGTGAAGAACCCCTCGTCGAACAGACGCTCGAGCTTGGCACCCGGCGCTACGATGGACGGATCCTGTGCGGGCAGCACGTTGGGAGCGAAGACGATGAGCATTCCCACGACACGAATCCAGCGTCGCAACGAGATCACGCCGCCGCCGCGGCGGGCGCGGGCCCGGCGTCCACCAATCGCTTGGTGACCGGCTCGACTCGGAAGTTGAGGCCTTCCAGGGTGCGCGATCCGAGGAGGACCAGGTCGCCAGCCTCTCCGAACACGACCTCGTCCGCCGCCCGCTTCCCGACTACGTAGACGAACACACCGCCCGTCCATCGCTCCAGAATCGTTCCGTCGGCCTGGCGGAAATGCCACTTGTTGTTGCGCTCGACGCCCAACGATTCGAGGATCTCGGCGGGAACCCACGACAGCTCCGCACCGGTGTCCACCAGGACCGATCTCAAGGTGCGTCGCTCGCCCGGGCGGGCAGGGTTCTCGATCTCCATGTCTACGCGGAAGCTTCCCATCTCGTCGGGCATAGTAGCTCCTGAGGTCATCCCGAGTAGTACCATCTCGTTGCAGAGGGTGTCAATACGTGCTACCGCAGCGGCACCAGCACCGCGAGCACGAGCGTCGTCACCATGGCCGTGACGCCGACGATCGCCAGCACGGGGGTCCACGACTTCAGGGTCTCGACCTCCGTCACGCCTCCCATCTTCGAAAACAGCCAGAACCCGCTGTCGTTCATCCACGTCCCGACGAGCGACCCGCTGGCGATCGCGGTGGCGACATATACGGTGTGAAACGGAAGGCCACTCGCCGGCAGCATCGCTGCCAGCATCGCCGCGGTCGTGATCATCGCGACGGTGCTCGAGCCTTGGGCGAGTTTCATCAGGCTCGCGACCCCGAACCCGAGGAACAGAAAGACCATGCCGGAGTCCGTCCCGGACGCGGCCCCCCCCGACTGCCCCACGAACGCTCGCTCGATCACGGACCCGATCCCGGTCGCCTGCAGCGCCACGCCGAACCCCCCGCTCGCCGCAATGATCAGGATCATCACCCCGGCGCTCATCAACGACGTCTCCACCATCTCCGCGAGGTCGGCACGGCTGGCCGTGCGCTGCCGCGCGTACACCCACATGGCGATCCCGGTGCCCACAAGCAGCGCCAGGTTGGGGTTCCCGATGACCGCCGTGTAGGGCGCCAGAGCCGACCACATCGCGACGTGCAGTCCCGGTCGTGCCGTCATGGATACGACCACCGTGTGCGAAGAGATGAGGAGCACGGGCAGGATGATGGGGAGGATTGAGGGAACGAGACCGGGAAGTTGCTGCGGAGCCGGCGCCGTTACGGCACTCGCGCCGACGGCGAGGGCGGCGGGGCGTTGCGGCACCACGGGCATGCGGCGGTCCACCCATCCCGCGAACAGCAACCCGGCTCCGGCCGCCGGCAGCGCCACGACGATACCGACCAGGACCATGGTTCCGAGGTCCACCCCCAAGGTGCCGGCGATTGCCAGCGGCCCGGGGGTGGGTGGGACCAGCGTGTGCGTCGCCCCCGCGCCCGCCGCGATCGCCAGGAGGTACTTGAGATAATTGCGGTTGGTGCGCCCGTACATCGAGCGGGCCAGGGGGACCAGCAGATAGAAGACCGTGTCGAAGAACACCGGGATCGACAAGATGTAGCCCGTGGAGCACAGGGCCGTCGCGCCACGCTTCTCCCCCAGCAGGGCGAGGAACCCATTGACGATCCGGTCCGCCGCCCCGCTGTCCGTCATCGCTTTACCGGTGATCGCCGCGAGCGCGATGACGACACCGACGGTGCCGGCCGTGCGGCCGAAGCCCTCCGCCACGCGAGCGATCTTCACTGCGGGCTCACCGGGCGCGAGCAGGCTGACCACGATCGCGGCGATGATCAGGGCCAGGAACGCGTTGAGGCGAAGCAGGACGATCCCCGCGAGGATCGTGGCCATTCCAACGAGCAGGATCAGCGTAGGTGGCATGCGCGCCCCGTGGTGGGTTGAACAGCTTGGCCCGGCTCAGGCGCTGGAGAATGTACGGGGGGAAACGGATGTCGCTACGTTGAGCACCTAACGCACAGGGCGAGGTGGCCGCGCTCAGGGCATGATGTACTATCCCTGTCATGCTCAACGTCGGACTCGTGGGTTTCGGCTTTGCGGGCAAGACATTCCACGCGCCCGTCATTCGCGTGGTACAAGGGCTCCGCCTCACCACCATCGTCCAGCGACATGGGGGAGGCGCGCCGGACACGCGCTACGCAGCTGTCGAATTCGTGCGCAGCGTCGATGAGCTGCTCTCCCGGGCCGTCGATCTGGTCGTCATCGCCACACCCAACACATCGCACCACCCGATCGCGAAGCAATGCCTCCAGGCCGGACGCCACGTCGTGATCGACAAGCCATTCACGACCACCGTGGCGGAAGGCGACGAGCTCGTCCAACTCGGGGCCGCGCAGCGCCGGGTACTGTCGATCTACCAGAACCGCCGGTACGTGGGAGACTTCGTGACGCTGCGAGCCCTGCTGTCGCAGGGTGCCCTCGGCCGGGTGACGATGTACGAATCCCACTTCGATCGCTTCCGTCCCGAGCTGAGGCCGACCGCATGGCGTGAACAGTCCCTGCCCGGCTCCGGCGTCTGGTTCGACCTCGGCGCACACCTGCTCGACCAGGCATTGGTGCTGTTCGGAACGCCGCAGGCGATCTCCGCCGACATTCGCATCGAGCGTGACGGCGCCACGACCGACGACGCGTTCGACGTCACCCTTCACTACCGACACATGCGGGCGCTGTTGCGTGGGTCGATGCTCGCGGCCGCTCCGGGGCCGACCTTTGCCGTGCACGGCACGAAGGGTTCTTACATCAAATACGGCCTCGACCCGCAGGAAGCGGCCCTCAAGGCCGGCCGCGTGCCCGACGAGCCGGACTGGGACGCTGAACCGTCCGAGCTATACGGCGAGCTGACCGGGCCCGAGGATACGCGAACGATTCCGACCATCCCGTCGAGCTTTACGCACTATTACGAGAACGTCCGCGACGCCATCCTGGGGAAGGCGCAACTGGCGGTCACGCCGGAGCAAGCACGCAATGTCATGCGCGGACTGGAACTCGCCGTCGCCAGCAGCCAGCAGCGCTGCGTGCTGGCGTGGAGCGTGTCAACGTAGAGTCGGTATCTTTGCATCTTGCTTCTACCGTTGGCCGAGGAATCATGACCGGTACGCCGCCCGCCGTGACCGTGAGTTTGCTGACCCGGATGCTCGTCGAAGCCTTCGAGGGACCTCCCGGCCCCTGGACCTACTTCACCGACGCATCACCGGGGACCGGCATCTTCGCGACCCTCGGCGGGTTGAGCGCGGCCCAGGCCTCCCAGCCGGGAGGACCGGGCCACTCGACTGTCGCCGGCCACATCCACCACGTGAGCGCGAGTCTCGTGCTGTCGACGCGTGGACTGCGCGGCGAGCAGACGTCGCGTGATCGCGGGCGCAGTTGGACCGTGACTACGGTGGACGACGCTGGGTGGGCCGACCTGCAGGCGCAACTGCGACGCGAGTACGACAGCCTGTTTGTGGCCGTGGAGACTCACGCCGTGTGGGACGAAGACGCACTGGGCGTGGCGATCGGCGCGATCGCACACGCGGCGTATCATCTCGGTGCCATCCGGCAACGACTCGCGCCGCGCGACGCGGAGGGCGGGACGCGGTGACCGAAACAGCCTGGCCCGCGCTCTCGCTCGATGAGTGGCGGGACACGTACGCGACGGTCCACATGTGGAGCCAGATCGTCGGGAAAACCTCGCTCGCCCTCGCGCGTTGGCAGAACCATTGG
>Ga0209238_1000238_pt1 | contig 18212 bp, 16 predicted proteins | sample GraSoi013_1_20cm_FD_185823 | JGI IMG/M metagenome (GOLD analysis project Ga0209238, IMG submission 185823) | Grasslands soil microbial communities from the Angelo Coastal Reserve, California, USA - Sample 10_02_2013_1_20cm (SPAdes) (version 2) | ecosystem: Environmental > Terrestrial > Soil >...
GTCCATGAATTCGTCCCAGTATGAGTTCTGCCAAGGCAGAGTCGAGTTCGGCCTCGACTCGCACCGCGATCAGATCGGGCCGGCCGAAGTGGCGGCATTTTACCGCATCCTTTTCGGTCATCAGCACGAAATCGCAATCGGCGAACTCGAGATCTGCAGCCCGAAACGCGTGGTGATCCGGAAACGGATGGGCCGAGAATGCGAGCCCCATGCGCGAAAGCCCTTCGAAAAACCGCTCGGGGTTGCCGATTCCGGCAACCGCGTGCAGCTTCTTTCCGGCGAGCTCCGACTGCGCCAAAGGTGCCCCGTGCCCATCGACTCGGTACAGACCCGCCGGCGCGAGCCGCATGCGAAATGCGCCGGGCTTCGGCTCGGCGCCGTTCACGACCGTCGCATCCACGCGGCGACCGGCAGGCTCGCGCAAAGGACCGGCCGGAAGGAGCAAGCCGTTGCCGAGACCGCGGTCATCCTCGACCGCGATTTCGAAATCTCGCTGCAAGCGGTAATGCTGCAATCCATCGTCGCAGAGAAGCACGTCGCAGCGGGCGTGGGCTGCGAGCAGCGCACGTGCGGCAGCAGCCCGATCCGCGCCGATCCACACCGGACACCCCGAACGCTCGGCAAGCAGCAAAGGCTCGTCGCCGACTTGCGCGGCATCGTCACCCTCCCTTACCGCGCGGGGTCCGGTTTCGGTCCCGCCGTGCCCCCGGCTGAGAATCCCGGGATGCAGCCCCTTCGCGCGCAAGGCATCGACGAGCGCGAGGATCAGCGGGGTTTTCCCCGTGCCCCCGACCGTTAGGTTTCCGACGACGATCACCGGAACGTGAAGTCGCACCGAGGGCAGCGCGCCCATGCGAAAGAGCCAACGACGCAGGGCCACCAGCAGACGAAAGACAAGGCTCAGCGGAAACAGCAGCAGCGACACCGGGCTCAGCCGGTACCAGTGACGCGCGGCAAAGCCAGCGGCAAGGAGGGTGGGCCGGGCGGCCTCCATAGCGCGCTGCGCGCTACTTCGTCGATTGCTCCACCGCGAACACTACCTGGCCGAAGCCCGCCTGGCGCGCAGCGTCCATGACGCGGATCACCGACTGATAGTTGGCATTGTTGTCGGCGTTGACCACCACGATCGCCTCCTTCATGCCGGCGCCGGCGCGACGCAGTTCTTCGGCGAGGGTCGCGACGTTCCGGAACTGGACCGGCTTTCGCTGCAAGAGGTATTGCCCGTTCGCGCTGATCACCACGTTGATCTCGTTGGATCGTTCCAGCTTTTTCTCCGCGTCGGCGCTCGGCAGGTTGATCTTCAGCTCCGCGAACCTGGAGTAGGTCGTGGTCAACATCAGGAAGATGATGATCACGAGGAGCACATCGATCATCGGAATCAGGTTGATTTCCGGATCTTCCTTCTGCGTGCGGGCAAACCTCATACCCGAGTATGCGGCTGGAATTCGAAACGTTCTCCGTGCACCGCGTCGACCAGCTTCGCTGCCTGTTGCTCCATATCGACCACGAAGCCTTCGACCCTGCCGCGGAAGTGGCGGAAGAAAATCATCGCTGGAATGGCGATCACCAAGCCGAAGCCCGTGTTGTACAGCGCCACGGAAATGCCGTGGGCGAGTTCCTGGGGGTTGGATCCGGCAGGCGACTGCGAGCCGAAGATCTCGATCATACCGACCACGGTGCCGAACAGACCCATCAGCGGGCTGATCGTGGCGATCGTCCCGAGCGTCGTCAAGAAGCGCTCCAGCTCGTGCGCCACCGCGCTGCCGGCCTCTTCGATCGCGTCCTTCATCACGTCGCGCGAACTGTTGTAGTTGCGAAGACCCGAGGCCAGCACCTGGCCGAGCGGAGAGTCCTGCGAGAGCTTCTCGAGCATGTCCTCACTCACTCCTTGTTTCTGGTATGCAGTGAGCACCTTCTCCAGCAGGTCGCCCGGAACGATCTTCTCCTTGCGAAGGATCATGAACCTTTCGATGATGAGCGCCACCGCGATGACCGACACAGCGAGTAGGAAATAGATCGGCCAGCCGGCAGCGTGGATGATCGCAAACAACCGCGTTCTCCGAGTCGGACAAAAAACGCGGACACTTTAGCCTGCGACCGCGGATTCGGCAAGGCAAAGAATTTCAAGAAGATGCGCGTCTCGCGCTCAAAAAATCCAGGAGACTGGAGCCTGCTTGCAACACGCGCGACGCTCGCAAAAAGGCTTGAAGTTTTTATCCACAAATACTGTGGATAAGGTTGTGCATACCCGTCAAATAGCGCGCGTAAGTGAATCGTGCAAAAGGGTTTTCTGACTCATGATGAAAACTTGAACTTCGGATTTTCACTTTACTGCTCAAAGAGTTGCAAGCATGTTCTCGGCCATTGTCTGAACCGCTCATAGGGGACTGCATGGGCGGAGAGCCCGTTGTGGATAGGTTACAATCGGCACATGCCCGGAGAACAAGGACTGGCGCGGGTTTCCACGCATTCCCCCTCGGAAATTCTCACCGTTTCGGCCCTCGCTCGCAGCGTCCGGGATCTGCTCGAGCGTCGCTATCCGCTGCTTTGGGTCGCCGGTGAGTTATCCAATTTCACCGTTGCCAAGTCGGGACACGCCTATTTCGTTCTGAAGGACGAGCACGCCCAGGTGCGTTGCGTCATGTTCCGGCAGCGGCAGGAGAATCTCGAGTGGACGCCGCGCGACGGCATGCAGGTCGAGGTGCAGGCGCTCGTCAGCTTGTACGAGCCGCGCGGCGATTTCCAGCTCAATGTCGAAACCATGCGGCGCGCCGGGCTCGGCGCCCTGTTCGAGGCCTTCCTCAGGCTGCGTGACAAGCTCGAAAAGGAGGGCCTGTTCAATGCCGAAACGAAACGAAGGCTGCCTTTGCTGCCGCGCGCGATCGGCGTCATCACCTCGCGTGAGGCGGCGGCGCTTGGGGACGTATTGACGACGCTGGCTCGGCGTAACCCGTCCATCGGGGTGGTCGTCTTTCCCGTGCAGGTACAAGGCGAGGGGGCGGCGGAGAAGATCGCCTCTGCGCTCAAGATCGCCGGCCGCTTGGGCGAGTGCGATGCTGTATTGCTGGTGCGCGGCGGCGGCAGCATCGAGGACTTGTGGGCTTTCAACGAGGAGATCGTGGCGCGGGCGATTCGCGCATGCCCGGTCCCGGTCGTCACCGGTATCGGGCACGAAACCGACTTCACGATCGCCGACTTCGTCGCCGACCGGCGCGCGCCTACGCCGACCGCCGCTGCCGAGCTGGTCAGTCCCGAGCGCGCGGGGCTGCTCGAGGACATTTCCAGGCTGACGGCAAGCCTCGCCCAGCGCCTCCGCCAGCAACTCGAAAGACGCATGCTGCTCGTCGATCACCTTGCGCGCAGGCTGGTTCACCCCGAAGCGAGGCTGCGGGCCCAGAGCGAGCTGCTCGGCCAATTGCGGTCCAGACTCGGGCAAGCTGCCGGCCGAATCTCGTCCGAGCGCCGCTGGGAAGTCGCTCGGCTTTTGCAGCGGGCCCAGGCGAGGCTCCCCAATACCGATAAGCTTCTGGCGATCTCGGTGCAGTTGGTCGCGCGGCTGCGTACTGCAACGCACGCGACGCTCGAACACGCCGGCTCGGCGTGCGCCCGCCGGATCGCCAACCTGTCGCACCTGGATCCTGCGGCGGTGCTGCAGCGCGGCTACAGCGTGGTCCGGGACGGCTCGAACCGGATCGTGCTGCGCGGCGCGAGTCTTTCTGCCGGCGAGCTCCTCGACATTACATTTGCCGAGGGCGGCGCCCACGCACGGGTCGAGCGCTCTCGGTAGGACCCGAGATCGGCGAAGCGGCTGCTTGCAATCAGCCTCGCTTGGACAGAAAATACGCGGGGCGCGGCTGCGGCCCCGATCATCGGGAGAACGACCATGAAGAATCCGCTCGATTCACTTTGGGGGACGGTCATATGCGGTTTGATCCTGACCCTGATCCTGCACAACATCGTCTCGTACGCGCTGGGAGGCTGACATGGACTGGGTGCCTGCAATATCTCGCTGGATCCACCTCCTCGCAGGCGTGATGTGGATCGGGCTGCTGTACTACTTCAACTTCGTCAATGTCGCCGCGGCGAAAGCGGCGGCGGCCGACGGCACCGCCGCCGGCATCAGCAAGCACGTCATGCCCCGAGCGCTGTTTTGGTTCCGCTGGGCGGCGGTCGTGACCTGGCTAGCCGGCGCAGCGCTGCTGGGCAAGCATTTCCTCGAGGCGTTTTTCTTCCTGAACAAAGCGTATTACCCGATCGGAGTCGGCGCCTGGTTCGGGACCATCATGCTGATCAACGTGTGGTGGCTGATCTGGCCCAACCAGAAGAAGATCCTGGGCATCGTCTCCGCGAGCGACGAGGAAAAGAACAAGGCGCGGCGCGTCGCCTTCCTCGCCTCGCGCACCAATACGATGTTTTCCATCCCAATGCTGTATTTCATGGCGGCGGGCGCGCATAGCGCGCTTTACTTCGGGTAAGAACGGGGCTCGACAAGAAGCCGGCTGGCGTTCGCCAGCCGGCTTCTTTGGGTACGGGCACTACAGCGCTAGCGCGCGGCGGGAGCCTCCTCGAGTCCCTGTATTGTCGCGCCGGCCTTGATGCCTTTCTTCGCGAACCAGCCTGCCGGCATTTCGAGCGCAAATTTCGCGGGGGCGGCGGCACAATGGGAAGTTTCCGTCTGCGGCTGCATCTCCGAGATGCTGACGATCTTTCCCTTGTCATCGAGAAAAGCTACCGAGAGCGGGATCAGCGTATTCTTCATCCACATGCAGTAAGGTTCGGATTGTGGAAACACGAAAAACATGCCCTCGTTCGCACCGAGATGCTTGCGGAACATGAGGCCCTGCGCCCGTGTCTCGACGGTGTAGGCGACCTCGGCGCGGATGAGGTGAATCCCCGCTGAGAGCTCCAGGATCGGCAGCTCCGCGAACGCGACGCTCGCAGCAATCCACGCGGAGGCGCCAAGGAAGGCAAAGGTCCTTTTCACGCCGGACATGGTCGCTGAAAATAAAAAGGCAGGGAACGGAACCCTGCCTTGATCTCGTCCCGAGACAAACTACTTCTTCATTTCGTCCTTCTTGGCAGCCTTCTTGGCCTTTTTGGCGGGCTTCTTGTCGCCCTTCTTCATTTCAGACTTCTTGTCGTCCTTCATCGGCTGAGCGCCGGCGTGGGACGCAGCCAGAGCCGCGCCGCTGGAAAGGGCGAACGCCGTGGCGACCAGTATGGAGATCAGCTTCCTCATGTTTTCCTCTTCGTGAAGTTTAGGGAACAGGTTGCGACCAGTCCTTTGCTTCGGAACCAGTCCCTCCCACTAACGCCCTGCCCTCCACGAGGTTGACAAGCGCGTCAGCATGGCTCACGTCTCGATCGGCAACGCAGGCCGTGGAAATCCGTTTTCATTTTCAAAATCAACCGGCTATCGATCTTTCCGTCCTCCTGGGGCGTGTCCTCGAGGCGAGCGGGGGAGCTCGAGCAATTGGCTATAATAGCGCCCGATCAAGAGCGGAAAGGCCCGTCGTGTTCGCGGCCCCGCGATGACCGTAAGGTCGCACCGCCGACCCTTCCAAAGCGAGACTGCAGGAGCTTCCCGTGGGCAAAATCAAGGTCAAGAGTCCGATCGTCGAGATGGACGGCGACGAAATGACGCGGATCATCTGGAGGACGATCCGCGAGCGCCTGATTCTTCCCTATCTCGACGTGGAGCTGAAATACTACGATCTCGGGGTCGAGGCGAGAGACAGGACCAACGACCAGATCACGATCGACGCGGCCAACGCCACGCGGAAGTACGGCGTCGCCGTGAAATGCGCGACCATCACCCCGGACGAAGGGCGCGTCAAGGAGTTCAACCTCAAGCAGATGTGGCGCAGCCCGAACGGGACGATCCGCAACATTCTCGACGGCACGATTTTCCGAGAGCCCATCATCTGCAAGAACGTGCCGCGCATCGTGACTCACTGGGACAAGCCGGTGGTCATCGCGCGCCACGGATTCGGCGATCAGTATCGGGCCACCGAGGTCAAGTTCGACGGCGCCGGCACGATCACGCTCAGCTTTCGGCCCGCGGGAGGCGGCCCCGTGATCGAGCGCGAGGTGTTCAAGGCGCCTGGCGCCGGCGTGACCATGGCAATGTTCAATCTCGACGAATCGATCAAGGGCTTTGCGCGCGCCTGCTTCAACTACGCCTTGCAGCGCAAGTACCCCGTCTATTTTTCCAGCAAGAATACGATCCTCAAGGTCTACGACGGCCGCTTCAAGAATCTGTTCCAGGATATCTTCGACGCGGAGTTCAAGAAGCAGTTCGACGCCGCGGGCCTGACCTATGAGCACCGGCTGATCGACGACATGGTGGCCGCGAGCCTCAAGTGGAGCGGCGGCTACCTGTGGGCGTGCAAGAACTACGACGGCGACGTGCAGTCCGATACGGTCGCCCAAGGCTACGGCTCGCTCGGGCTGATGACCTCGGTCTTAATGTCCCCCGACGGGAAGGCGGTCGAGGCCGAGGCGGCACACGGCACCGTGACCCGGCACTACCGGCTGCACCAGCAGGGCAAGCCCACTTCGACCAATCCCATCGCCTCGATTTTCGCTTGGACCCGCGGGCTCATATTTCGCGGGCGCATGGACGCCACGCCCGAGGTAGTCGGATTCGCGGAGACGCTGGAAAAGGTCTGCGTCGACGTCGTGGAATCGGGCAAGATGACCAAGGACTTGGCAATCCTGATACGTCCGGACCACCCCTTCCTCTCCACCGACGAATTCATGGGCGCCGTGGACGTGGAGCTCAGGCGCCGCGTTCACTGACCGAAGCGCGTGGGAGACACCGAAGAAAGCCCTCCACGCAGAGGCTTTTCCGCTGACGGGAAAAAAAGAAGACCGGACCCCTGGAAGCTCCCCGGGCCGAAAACCAAGAGGGACTTGCGACCGAGGGCGGCTGCGCCGCCCTCGCGAGCCGCTAGCTTGCGGCCTGGATGTTCGAAGCCTGCTTGCCCTTCGGGCCTTGCGTGACTTCGAACTGGACTTTCTGTCCTTCCTTGAGCGTTTTGAACCCGCTCATCTGAATCGCGGAGAAGTGCGCAAACAAATCCTCGCCGCCGTCATCCGGGGTTATGAACCCATAACCCTTAGCATCATTGAACCACTTCACCGTACCTGTTGGCATAGAGCCTTCCTGAATTAGAACCGGGGAACTTTCAACTATGCCTGTACTTCAACGCAGCAGAGGAATTTGAACCTGCAAACCGCATGGAGGACAAACACAGGGAAGCCTTTTACGCGCTTTGGGCGGCGGCGTCAAGTGCCCCGAGAGCGTCAACCCTTTGTTCTGCCGACACGTTTGGATGTTGCGCAGCGTTGCGACAGCGATTACATTATGAGCGATGTGCCGACACTAAAATGGAGGCGTTGCGATTGACAGGGTGTGCATCGGGTACGTGACTTTTCCGCCTGCTGCGGGTCCGAGCGGTTTGACGGGTGGAAGCTTCTGGCATAAGTTAAGTAAGGTATGGCAACCCGGATGCGAGAAGGCGCTCTACTCGAGGCCAAGAGGGCCAAGCTCAAACCTCCTCCCCTATTCAAGGTGATCCTTTTGAACGACGACTACACCCCGATGGAATTCGTCGTCATCGTGCTGCAGAGGTTCTTTTCCATGACGCGGGAAAAGGCGACCCAGGTCATGCTCAAAGTCCATCGCGAGGGCATGGGCATTTGCGGGGTCTACCCCAAGGATGTGGCCACCACGAAGGTCGAGCAAGTCGTCGGCTACGCACGCAAGCACCAGCACCCGCTACAATGCGTCATGGAGGAAACGTGAGAGCGAGGACGCGCAAGCCCCTCGTTGATCCGATGAGCACCGGGAACGAAAGATGATCGCGCAGGAACTCGAAGTCAGTCTCCACATGGCGTTCGTGGAGGCACGCCAGAAGCGGCATGAGTTCATCACCGTCGAGCACCTGCTGCTCGCGCTGCTGGACAATCCGACGGCCGCCGAAGTGCTGCGCGCCTGCGCCGCCAACATCGAGGAACTGAGGAAAGCGCTAGGAGACTTCATCGCCGCGCACACCCCCACGGTCGCGGGCGCCGAGGAAATCGATACCCAGCCCACGCTCGGTTTCCAGCGCGTCATCCAGCGGGCGATCCTGCACGTCCAGTCCTCGGGCAAGAAGGAAGTAACCGGCGCCAACGTGCTGGTCGCGATCTTCGGCGAGAAGGACTCGCATGCCGTGTATTTCCTGCACCAGCAGGGCGTGACGCGTCTCGATGTGGTGAACTACATCTCGCACGGCATCACCAAGACACCGGCCTCCAAGGAGGCGAAGGGCGGCGGCGAAGCCGAACAGGAGACCGCGGGCGAGGAGCAGCAATCCGGCGGCGCGCTCGAGACGTATACGCTCAACCTCAACGCCCAGGCGCTGGTGGGCAAGATCGATCCGCTGATCGGCCGCGAGCGCGAGATCGAGCGCGTCATCCAGACGCTGTGCCGGAGGCGAAAGAACAATCCCCTGCTCGTAGGCGAAGCCGGCGTGGGCAAGACAGCCATCGCCGAAGGCCTTGCGCGCCGTATAGTCGAAGGCCAGGTTCCGGAGATCCTCGCGCGCTGCCAAGTGTACATGCTCGACATGGGTGCGCTCCTCGCGGGGACCAAATACCGCGGCGATTTCGAGCAGCGGCTGAAGGCGGTGCTGAAGCAGCTGGTCGACAACCCGAATGCGATCCTCTTCATCGACGAGATCCACACGCTTATCGGCGCCGGCGCGGCATCGGGCGGGACGCTGGACGCTTCGAACCTGCTCAAACCCGCGCTATCATCCGGCGCGCTGAAATGCATCGGCGCGACGACCTACAACGAGTACCGCGGCGTGTTCGAGAAGGATCACGCGCTGTCGCGGCGTTTCCAGAAGATCGACGTGCCCGAGCCTTCGGTCGAGGAAACGGTCGCGATCCTGCGCGGCTTGAAATCGCGCTTCGAGGCGCACCACGGCATCAAATACAGCGGCAACGCGCTCACCAGCGCGGCCGAGCTCTCCGCCCGCTACATCAACGACCGGCACCTGCCCGACAAAGCGATCGACGTCATCGACGAGGCCGGCGCGGCGCAGAAGATCCTCCCCAAGTCCAAGCAGAAAAAGGTCGTGGGCAAGACCGAGATCGAGGAGATCATCTCCAAGATCGCGCGCATCCCGCCCGCCTCGGTGTCGCAGGACGACCGCGCCGCGCTCAAGAACCTCGACCGCGACCTGAAGGCGGTCGTGTTCGGCCAGGACCAGGCCATCGAAGCGCTGGTATCGGCGATCCGCACCGCGCGCTCGGGCCTCGCCAATCCGCAGAAGCCGATCGGGGCCTTTCTCTTCTCGGGGCCAACAGGTGTCGGAAAGACCGAGGTCGCGCGCCAGCTTGCATACTGCATGGGGATCGAATTGCACCGCTTCGACATGTCCGAGTACATGGAGCGGCATGCGGTGTCGCGCCTTATCGGTGCGCCTCCGGGTTACGTGGGTTTCGACCAGGGCGGCCTTCTGACGGAAGCGGTCACCAAGAAGCCGTACGCGGTGTTGCTCCTCGATGAGATCGAGAAGGCGCACTCGGACATCTTCAACATCCTGCTTCAGGTGATGGACCACGGCACCCTAACCGACAACAACGGCAGAAAGGCCGACTTTCGGAACATCATCATCGTGATGACGACCAATGCCGGGGCCGATGCGCTCAACCGCCCGGTGATGGGCTTCACCGCGAAGAAGGAGCAAGGCGACGAGAGCGCCGAAATCAAGCGCTTGTTTTCTCCGGAGTTCCGCAATCGATTGGACGCAACCATCTCGTTCAAGTCGCTCGATCACGAAATCATCCTGCGCGTGGTGGACAAGTTCCTGATGCAGCTCGAGGTCCAGCTGCACGAGAAGAAGGTCGATGCAGTGTTCACCGATGCGCTGCGAGAGCATCTCGCCAAGCACGGCTTCGATCCGCTGATGGGTGCGCGCCCGATGTCGAGGCTCATCCAGGACACGATTCGCCGCGCGCTCGCCGACGAGCTGCTCTTCGGGAAGCTGGCCAACGGCGGTAAGGTCACGGTGGATATCGAGGCGGAAAAAATCACACTCAAGTTTGTCGAAGAAAAAGTGCCGGAGGTGGCTCCGGAAACGTGAGCGTTCTCTAAGAACCCGAGCAAAGGCCGCCGCTGGCGGCCTTTGTTTTTTCCGGCTGCGCCCCTTGACAGCCAGGCGGGCCGGAAGGAAACTCGAAACACGAGAAGAAGAATCCATCGAGGAGCCTAGAATGATCCAGCGACTGCTCGTTGCCGCGCTCGCCTCGGGCGCAGTTCTCACCTTGCCCGCCCTTGCGCAAGGAACCGATCCCAACCTCGGCCGCAATCTCGCCGCCGCCTGCGCCAGCTGCCACGGGACGAACGGTGTGAGCGTTCAGGGAATGCCCAACCTGGCCGGGCAACAGCGCGTCTATCTCGTGCAGCAGATGCAGGACTTCAAGACCGGCAAGCGCCCCGCGACCGTCATGCACCAGCTCGCCAAGGGGTATACCAACGAGCAGATCGAGGCGCTCGCCGCGTATTTTTCCGCGAAAAAGGCGCGATAGGAGGCGGCCATGAATCGATTTGCCCGGCGCGATTTCCTGAAGACTTCGAGCGCCATCGCCGCGGCTTCGCTGCTGCCCGGCTGCGCGACCGGGCCCGCCGTTCCGTCGAAGCCCATCGGCCGCGTCATCGTCATCGGCGGCGGTTTCGGCGGCGCGACAGCCGCGAAGTACCTGCGCATGTGGAGCGAAGGCACGATCGAGGTGTTCCTGATCGAGCGCAACCCGGAGTTCATCTCCTGTCCCACCTCGAACCTGGTTCTGGGAGGGACCCGGACCCTCGCCGACATCACGCGCAGCTATGCGAAGCTGCGCGAATACGGCGTGCAGGTGCTCCGTGACGAAGCCACCGCCATCAACGTCGAGAAGAAACGGGTGTCCCTGAAGCGCATCGAGGATCTGCCCTACGACAGGCTGATCGTGTCGCCGGCCGTGGATCTCATGCACGAGGCGATCGAGGGCTACGACACCGAGGCCCAGAAGACCGTCCTGCACGCGTGGAAGGCCGGCCCGGAGACGGTCGCGCTGCGCCAGCAGCTCGAGGCGATGCCCGACGGCGGCGTATGCGTCATCGGGGTCCCGCGGTCGCCATTCCGCTGCCCGCCGGGGCCCTACGAGCGCGCCTGCCAGATCGCGTTCTACTTCAAGAGCGCCAAGCCGCGCTCCAAGGTGATCGTCCTCGACGCCAACGAGGACCTCGTCTCGAAGCCCGCGCTTTTCAAGGCCGCATGGAACGATCTCTACAAGGGCACGATCGAGTACCGGGGCAACAGCGAAATCAAGGCGGTGGATGCGCCCGCGAAGACGGTGAAGACCGATTTCGACACGATCAAGGGCGACGTGCTCAACGTGTTGCCGCCGATGCGCGCCGGAGGCATCGCGCGCACCGCGGGGCTCCTCACCCCGAACACGCACTGGTGCGGCGTGGACTGGCTCAGCATGGAATCCACCGCGCACAAGGGCATCCACGTGCTCGGCGACGCCACGCTTTCGGCGCCGGCGATGCCCAAGTCGGGCCACATGGCGAACAACCACGGCAAGCTCGCAGCCGCCGCGATCATCGAACTCATGAACGGCCGCGCGCCCAATCCGCAGCCTGTCATCGCCAACACCTGCTACAGCTTCGTTTCCGACAAGGAAGTCATCCACGTCGCCTCGGTGCACCGCTACGATCCCGCGCAAAAGACCTTGACCGTGGTGCCGGGAGCGAGCGGAGTGTCCGCCAGTCGGAGCGAGCTTGAAGGAACCTACGCCTGGGCCTGGGCGCAGAATATCTGGGCAGACATGCTGGGCTGAAGCCCAGCATGTCGCGCCCATATAGGCTGCGCCTTCTGTACCTTACGAACAGAGGGAGAGGGAGGAGCCCTCTCCCTCCGTTACCTCCCCTCTCCCCGTCTCCGTAGCACTCAACCCGGTAACGGGACGCGGACCTTGCTCTCGAGCAGGCGCTTGCGGCTGGCCTCGGAGAGCCTTCTCGGCGTGAAGCCGCGAGCGCTCGAGCGGCGCCAGAAGAGCGTCTTCAGGGTATCGTCGTCGAAATCGGAAGGCGCCAGGCGCCGCAGCTCGCCGCCTTCGAGCGCGGCGATCGCGAGGCCGTCGCGATAGAGCACCCGGTTGGGAGTGATCGCGCCGACGCGCGCCTCCGGCGTCACGATGCCGACGAGATTGAGCGGGTCGGCACCGGAGAGCGCGACGAGCTCCCCGCTCCGATCGAGCTTCCTCACCGCGCGCAAGCGCCCGACCGCATCGGAGAGCGCGAACTGCTCGCCGCCGAAGCCCGAAACGAAGCGCCCGCCGCGGATCTCGCCGCGCGCTTCGAGGCGCCGGTACACCGCTGCGAGCTCCCGCCAGGTCGGCAGGCGCGACTCGCGCGCAAGGAGCGCACGGAACACCACACCGTAGCGGCGCAGCAAGGCGCGCGCGATCTCTTCGACGCGCTTGCCGTCGTCGGGCGCTGCATCGCCACGCAGCAGCGCCCAGCGTCCAGCGGTGTCCACTTCGTAGGCAGTGCGGCGGCGCGCGCGCCGCTTGTGCTTCTCGGAGGGGGCAAGCAGCGCGCGCAAGCCTCCGAAGCTGTCGGCCGTAACGAGGCCCAGGCCCGCCAGCTCGCCGAGCGAGCGCTCGGCCTGGGTGCGCAGCTGGCCCGTGGCGGACACGATCTCGTGGAAGAACGATGCGCCCCGCGTGCGCAGCGCCTCGTATACGGCGCGCGCCTCCGAGCCGAGCTCGCCGCTCCCCGGTTCGGCTGCCGCGCGCCACACCCCCGCGTGCTCGCGCAGCATCAGCGCGATCGGCGAGCTGCGCAGCGGTGCCTTGCCCGAACCGTTCGCGCGAGACAGCCGCCCCCATGCCACGCGTCCGGAGAGGCAAAGCCTGTCGATGAAATCCGGCTCGTAGTCCGCGACGCGCGCGGCGAGGACTTCGTTCTCCCACGCGCCGGCGGCGACTTCGTAGCCGTCGAGCTGCTCGACCACCGCGGCAAGCCCTTCGGGACCTTTCAGCTGCTGCTCTCCGGCGACGTGCTGCCAGTGCAGGAGGAAGCGCATGAAATCTGCGGCGCTGACCGGCTCGATCTCGGCGCGCAGCCGGTTGAGCGTATAGCGGTGGATGCGCGCGAGCAGCCTGCGGTCGCACCATTCGATGGCATCTGCGGCCAATCCCTGGGCAAACCGACCGCGCAGCACCTTGCCCTCCCCCTCGAGCGCAAGCAGCGCGCCGTCGATCAGCGCCGTGTCTGAAAGGCCGAGCGAATCGGCGAGCCCGCGCGCGGTCACCGGCCCGAGCACCTCGGTCCGCCCGCGGACGAGCTCCCGCGCCGCGTCCTCGCGCGTCCACGATTTGCGTAGGCGTTCGGGAATTGCCGGTACCGTGACTTGCGGAACGATCGCATTGAGCTCGTCGAAGCGCTCGACCGAAATCCAATAACCGCCGGCGTCGCAGGCGCGCCCGGCCGCGACTAACTCATCGAAAAGCGCGCGCCAGCCGGGCGAGGTCTCTTCCGTGCGAACGAACGCGGAGAGCAGCAGGGCGTCGTGCAGCTCGTCGGCGGTATTCGCCGCGGGCCAAGCCTCCGCACGCACGCGCTCGATCGCCGCGGGGTCGAGCGCGCCCAGGTCGTCGGCGCTCCTCGGCTCGGTCGTCCTCCGCGTGTACACGGCGCGGGTGCGCCGCTCCTCGAGCGGGGCGTCGTCCAGAAACGTGTACACCGCGGAATTCAGGATCTCGTTGCAGAACACCGAGGGCTCGGGGGTGTCCTTCGCGACGCACCGGATCTCGCCCGCGAACACGCGTCGCAGGACCTGCACGAGCTGCGGCAGATCCATCGCCTGCTCGAGGCAGTCGCGCATCGCCTGGTCGACGAGCGGATGCTTGGGAAGCTCGCGCGCGCCTTGGATGTTGTCCAGGCACGCCGCCGCGTCCGGGAAGATCGCGGCGAGCAGCTCGTCGGCGATCATGCGCTGGATCTGCGCGGGCAGCTTGGCGCCGTTCCTGCTGCGCGGGACCGCCAGTGCGAGCGTAGTCGTCCAGCGCCAGCGCGTCTCGAAGATCGGAGAGTCGAGCACCGCCTGCACCAGCGTCTCGCGTACGGTCTTCGGGTTCAGATAGCGGAACACTTCGTCGAGCGCGAAGGAATGCATCGGCCCGAGCGAGAGGACGAGCGCCTCCTCGCTCGCCGCGGCCTGCAGCTCGAAGTTGAAGCTCTGGCAGAATTTCTTCCGGAGCGCCAGGCCCCAGGCCTTGTTGATGCGGCTGCCCAGGGGCGCGTGCAGCACGAGCTGCATGCCGCCCGCTTCGTCGAAGAAGCGCTCGAGGACGAGCGCCTCGGTTGTCGGCACGACGCCCAGGGCCCGCTTGCCCTCTGCGAGATAGGCCGCAATCTGCTCGGCGGCGGAACGTGGGAGCGCGTAGTCCTGCTCGAGCCACGCGACCGCGGCATCGAGCTCACCGGGTTTGCGCGGCTGATCGGGCCGCGGCAGCTTCGCATCGGCCGCGGCGCGCAGCTTCGACACCGCCGCGCTCATCTCGTCGCTGCGCGAAGGCGCCTCGCCCAGCCAGAACGGCATCGAGGGCGGCTGCCCCTGCGCATCGGCGACGCGCACCACGCCGTTGCCGATTTGCAGGATGCGCCAGGACGTGTTGCCGAGCTGGAAGATGTCTCCAGGCAGCGATTCGATCGCGAAATCCTCGTTGAGCGTGCCGATGAAGTTGCCTTCCGGCTCGAGCTTCACGCGGTAGTCGAACACCTCGGGAATCGCGCCCCCCGACATGATGGCGACCATGCGCGAGCCGCGCCGCTCGCGGAGCTTCCGGTGCACGGCGTCGTAGTGAACGAGCGCCGCGCGCTGGCCGCGCTTGGTGGCATAGCCGTGAGCGAGCATCGCCACGACCTCGTCGAACTCCGCCTTTTCCAGGGCGCGGTACGGCCAGGCGCCGCGGACGAGCTCGAACAACGCCTCCTCGTCCCATTCCTCGGCGGCGGCTTCGGCGACGATCTGCTGCGCGAGCACGTCGAGCGGCTTGCCGGGGATGAGCACGCGGTCGAGCTCCCCGTCCTTCACCGCGCGCACCATCGCCGCGCATTCGACGAGGTCGTCGCGCGTGAGCGGAAACACGCGGCCCTTGGGCAGGCCGCTCACGGTATGGCCCGAGCGGCCGACGCGCTGCAGCAGGGTCGCGATGCGGTGCGGCGAGGAGATCTGGCAGACGAGATCGACGTGGCCGATGTCGATGCCGAGCTCGAGCGACGCGGTGGCGACCAGCACCTTCAACCGGCCTTCGCGCAACTTGGCCTCCGCTTCCAGGCGCACGTCCTTGGCGAGGCTGCCGTGATGCGCGGCGACGTGCTCGGCGCCGAGGCGCTCGGTGAGCTGGAATGCCATGCGCTCGGAGAGCCGGCGGGTGTTCACGAAGATCAGCGTGGTGCGGTGCGACTCGATCAGCTCGACCAAACGCTTGTAGGTTTCCTGCCACACTTCGCCGGACATCACCGCATCGAGCGGCGAGCCGGGCACCTCGATCTCGAGGTCGATTGTGCGCTTGTGGCCGCGGTCTATTACGGCAACGTCGGCGAGGGTGCCGTCCGATTTGTCCGAGCCGACCAGGAAGCGCGCGACCTCCTCGATCGGCTTCTGCGTCGCCGACAGGCCGACGCGCTGCAGTCGCCGCCCGCAGACGTGGTCGAGGCGCTCGAGCGACAGCGCGAGGTGTGCCCCGCGCCGCGACTCGAGCACCGCGTGGATCTCGTCGACGATGACCGTGCGCGCCGTCTTCAGCATCGCGCGCGAGCGCTCGGCCGTGAGGAGCAGGTACAGCGACTCGGGCGTCGTCACGAGGATGTGGGGCGGCGAGCGCAGCATGGCGGCGCGCTCGGCCTGCGGAGTGTCGCCGCTCCTCACCGCGGCGCTGATCCCCACGGGCGGCGACCCCATCTCCTCGGCGATGCGGCGCATCTCGCGGCGTGGCTCGGCGAGGTTCTTGTGGATGTCTGCCGAGAGCGCCTTGAGCGGCGAGACGTAGACGACGCGCACCTCGTCCGGCAACTGGCCGCTCTGCAGGCTCTCGCGCAGCAGCCGGTCGATCGAGGTGAGGAAAGCGGCGAGCGTCTTGCCCGAGCCGGTGGGCGCCGCGATCAGCGTGTGACGGCCCGAGCGGATCGCGCCCCAGCCTTCGAGCTGCGCCTCCGTGGGCGGCGAAATCCGCCCGCTACCCGGCTCGCGGAAATGCGTCTCCCACCAGCGCCGGAGGATGGGATGGAAATCTTCGGGGAGCATGACCGACGAGCCCAATATACTCCAGACAGGCTACATCGCGCTCGCCGTCTGCACCGCCGCGCACCGATACGCCGCGATCGGCTGCTCGAGACGGTCGAGCGGGCTCTTCACGCCGCGCCCGCCCTTGTTGAGAACGTGCGTATAGATCATCGTCGTCGACACATCGGAGTGCCCGAGCAGTTCTTGCACCGTGCGGATGTCGTAGCCGGATTCGAGCAGATGCGTGGCGAAGGAGTGGCGCAGCGTATGCGCGCTAACCGGCTTCGCAATCCCCGCGTCGCGGCGCGCCTCCTTCAGCGCACGCGCAGGCACCGATTCATCCAGATGGTGCCGGCGGATCACTCCATCGTCGGGATCGGCCGAACGCCGGCTCGCAGGGAAAACGTACTGCCAGCCCCACTCGTAGCCCGCTCGCGGATACTTGCGCGCCAGCGCGTATGGTAGATGCACCTCGCCGAACCCTTCGCGCAGATCGATCTCCTGGAGGCGTTTCACCTCGCCGAGCTGGGCGTGCAGCGGCTGCACCGCCACATCCGGCAGCATCGTCACCCGATCCTTCGCGCCTTTGCCGTCGCGCACCAGGATCTGTCGATAGGCGAAATCCACATCCTTCACGCGCAACCTCAGGCACTCCATCAACCGCAGACCCCCGCCGTAAAGCAGGCTCGCCATCAGCCGGGGTGCGCCGCGCAACTGCGCGAGCAGCGCCTTCACCTCCCCGCGGGAAAGAACCACTGGCATTCGCACCGGACGCTTGGCGCGCACCAGATCGTCAAACCAGCCCAAGTCCCTGCCCAGCACCTGTTTGTACAGGAAGAGCAAGGCGGCAAGCGCCTGATTCTGTGTCGACGCCGCGACGTTGCGCTCAGCCGCAAGATGACTCAGAAAGGCCGTCACCTCCGCCTCGCCCAGCGTTGCCGGATGGCGCCGTCCGGACCAGTAAATGAAACGCTTGATCCAGTGCACATACGCCTCCTCTGTGCGCCGACTGTAATGCAACCGCCGCACTGCGCCGTGAACCTGCTCCAGCAGACGGGGCTTTCGCCCTTGCGGGGTTTCGCCCCCAGTGAAATCAGACACTTGACCTTCCTCGTACAAGCTAACATGACTGGCTTTATATACAGTACACCAAATCATACTGATTTTGCAAGGCAATCCTGCGAGGCGTACACTAATGCGCCAGATTAGGCTGGTTTTAGGAAGATCATTTAACGTTAGGTGTCTCCCGTGCACGAACCGAAAGACTCGTTGGGGAAATTGGTACCGGTTGGCGCGCGAGTGCGTCTGCTCTTTGCACCGCCTGAACTAATTGACGGCCTCCCGGAGTCAGATCAAACCGCAATACAGGCAGCGATTGGAGAGGAAATGTTGGTCGAGGATTTCGACCAATATGGCCATGCCGAACTCATGTTCAAAGACGCACAAGGCACCATCCATTTCATTTGGGTCAAACCTTCGGTCTTGGAGGTGCTGTCGTGATTAGCAAGACACCTAACTTTAGGTGCTGCGGACGGGCCGCCAGCGCCGCGCCTTGGCCGAACGTCGCGGTGGCCCGCCGCAGACCAAAACGTTAGAGTGCACAAGATTATGCGTCGAGGGGTACTACATTACATCTTGGTCGGTGCAGGGCTTGGACTCGGAGTCCCTCCGGTATTTCGACTTGCGTCGACAGTGTTAGAGTCATATGCGGGGGCACGCGATGTAATGTGGACTGTTTTCGACAACGTGCAACTTATGCTGTGGCCAACCCCTTTGTTGCTGGTGCCGGTTGAAGAGCCCGGCGCGCCAGACTTGAGTTCGTGGGGTGCGTTTACGATCGCAACGTTGGCCAACATCACGGTATACGCGGTGCTAGCGGGT
>Ga0209238_1000239_pt1 | contig 18152 bp, 13 predicted proteins | sample GraSoi013_1_20cm_FD_185823 | JGI IMG/M metagenome (GOLD analysis project Ga0209238, IMG submission 185823) | Grasslands soil microbial communities from the Angelo Coastal Reserve, California, USA - Sample 10_02_2013_1_20cm (SPAdes) (version 2) | ecosystem: Environmental > Terrestrial > Soil >...
GTCGAAAGCGGTGACCGAGCCATAATAGAGGTCGCTCGAATACTCGCGTTTCTCGCTCGCTTTCACGTCGACGTCGCCGTCCTTGGATTTGAACACGACGGCCGCGCCGTTCTGTGTGAAGCAGCCTTCGATGCCGACTCCGTAGGCGATTTTCTTCACGGGATGGTAGGCCGTCGGCTGGTGAGCGACGCCGCCGTGCCAGGTCGGGCAGGCGCGCTTCTTTCCGTCGCCGCGCAGCGCCCGCGCTACCGGGTTGTAGATCTGCACGTCGACCTTCGGATCGTAATCGAGCGGCCTACCGGTCTTGGGATTGATCCCCTTGGTCCAGTTGAGATCGTTCACGTACTGGTCGGCCTTGATGAATTTTCCGTTGGTGCGGTCGAGCGTGTAGTAGAAGCCGTTGCGCGCGAAGTGGCCGACGATCTTGCGCTGCTCGCCGTTGATCGTCGCGTCGTAGAGCATGTGCACGCCGACTTCGTCGTAGTCCCAGGAGTCGTTGGGCGTGTACTGGAAATGCCAGACGGGCTTGCCGGTATCGACGTTGAGCGCCACCGCCGAGTCGGTGTAGAGGTTGTCGCCCGGCCTGGCTTGCGGGTCGTAGATCGGGAACGGGTTGCCCGTTCCGACGATGTAGAGACGGGTCGCCGGGTCGTAGGACCCTGTTTGCCAGATTCCGCCGCCGCCGGTTTTCCAGGCGTTGTGGTCGTCTTTCCAGGTTTCGCTGCCCGGGTCGCCGGGCTTGGGCACGACGTACCAGCGCCACAATTCCTTGCCCGTCCTCACTTCGAGCGCCGCTACCCAGCCGCGCGTTCCGCCGTCGCCCGCGCCGTTCTGCACGATGACCTTGCCGTCGGCGACCAGCGGCGCCGTCAGGAATTTCTCCTGCCTGCCGAATTCGGTCTTGCCCGCGACCTGCTTGTCCCACACGATCTCGCCCTTGTCGCGGTCGATCGCGATGACCCGGCCGTCGGGAAGGTTGGCGATCACGAGGTCTTCCCACAGCGCGATGCCGCGCGTGCGAGGTGCGTTGCCCTGGTGCTTGACGCCGGGGTCGGCAATCCATACGAACTCGCCCTTGTTGGGATTGCGCGCGTCGATCTTGTACACCGTGCCCCAGCCGTCGGTCGTGTACATGAAACCGTTGTCGATGAGCGGATTGACCTCGTTTTCCGGGCCGTTCTGTCCGACGTCCTGCATCCCGCCGAGCGCCATCGCCCATACGAGCCTGAGGTTCCTGACGTTGTCGCGGTTGATCTGGGTGAGCTTCGAATAGCGCGTGGCGCCGTAGTCGCCGTTCATCAGCAGCCAGTTGTGCGGCTCGTTCTGCGCGTTGACCAGGCGGTCCCTGTTGACGGTCATCTGGTACTCCGCGGCGAACGCCGCCGCGGCAAGCGCGACGGCGCAGACGGCGGCGAGCGCTGCGAACTCCACTCTGATGAATTTCTGCGTGCGATGTCGCATGATGCCTCCCCTATTGTCGACTGCGTCAGTTTAGCGCGCGAGCGTTCACGGTTCCACCTTGATGCCGCTCGCACGGATCACCTCGGTCCACCTGCGCGTGTCTTCCTCGAGGAACCTGGCGAATTCGCCGGGGGTGAAGTTCGACGGCTCGGCTCCCTGCGCGGCGAGCTTTTCCCTGACGTCGGGAGCCGCGAGCGCCCTGACGACGTCCTCGCGCAGGGTGTCGATGGCTTCCTTCGGCGTCCCCTTGGGGAACGCGAACCCGAACCAGTTGGTGACGAGGTAATCGACGCCTTGCTCGAGCGCCGTCGGCACGCCGGGAAAGGCCGCCGAGCGCCGCTCCGTGCTCACCGCGAGGCCCCTCGCCTTGCCGCCCCGGATGGGTCCGAGCGCCGTCGGCGAAGCGGCGATGATGAGGTCGATCTGCCGCGCCTGCAGGGCGACGCTCGCGTCGCTCATGCCCTTGTAGGGAATGTGCGTGAGGTTCACGTGCGCCTTCGCGTTGAAGAGCTCGCTCACGACGTGGATGACGCTGCCTACTCCGGCCGAGCCGAAGTTGAGCTTCCCCGGCCGCGCGCGGGCCTCGGCGATGAGCGCGGCGAGGCTCTCCAGCTTCGACCCGGCGTTGACGACGATGACGAAAGGCGTCTGCGCGATCATCGCGGCGGGAACCAGGTCGCCCGCGACGTCCCAGGGCAGCTTGTCGTACAGCCCGGGGAGCATGGGATAGGTGGCGTCGATGAGCGCCGCGGTCGTGCCGTCGGGCGCCGACTTCGCCGCCGCCTCCCAGGCGATCCTGCCCCCTGCGCCGGTGCGGTTCTCGACGACGAAGGTCCTGCCCGTCTGCTCCGTGATCTTCAGGGCCGCGATGCGGGTATAGGTGTCGCTCGCGCCGCCCGCCGAGAAGGGCACGAGGATGCGCAAGGCGCGCGACGCGGTCTGCGCCGGCGCCGCGAAACTTTGGAGTCCCAGCGCGAGGGCAAGGAGCACGGCTCGCAAAGTCTTCACCTCAAGCTTCCACGAGGGGCCAGTTGCTGACGTCAAAATCCTCGCGCACAGACACGTGCACGAAGCCGCGCACGTCGCGCAGAGACCGCGTGATATGGCCCTTGCCCCACGCGTCCTCGGCGAAGATGAGGTCCCCCGGCAGGCACAGGGTGCGATGGCCGTCGCTCGCCTCGAGCTCGAGCATCCCCGACGTCAGGAAAATCAGCTGGCGCCGGGGAGCGTTGTGGAAATCCTGGACATGGCCTTCGGGGGTCTCGCGGAAGAAAATCGAGTCGCATCCGAAGGTTCCCGACGCCGGCCTCTCGGCCCCGGTCATCGGCACCTCGCGGATCTCGATCGCCGATTCCCCCGAGTTCTTCGTGAATATCCTGACGACGCGCATGCGCGATTATAGGGGTTCAGGGCCGAACCGCTCCCCGGGCGAAGCTTGGGCGTACTGCCTGCCCACTTTGCGGCGGATGGGCAAGAGTGAGCGCCTCGTTTTGTGGACGACTTCCCGAAGACAGTTTGCTACACTTGAATCGAAACCGAGCCTGTCCGAAGAGTCGGGCCGGAGCCTGATCTGCATCCATGCTGGTCGCAAGAAGTCCCGCGGCGCGCCGCGGTATCGCAACTTTCACTTCGGAGGGGAACCAAGATGTGCATACTGTGCGATAAAGGATTTCCGCAGAGCCATGCGGGCTCGCAACTCGGGCGCCGCGATTTCCTGAAGACGACGGCCGCAGGCGGAGCCGCCGCGGGCCTGGGTTTGTTCGCGGCGCGCCCTGCCGCAGCTCAAGGCGACGACGCACCGGAAGACAGCGGCGGGCGTGGCCGGCGCTATATCATCCGCGGCGGCGCGGTGATGACGATGGACCCGAGCATGCCCAACAAGGGCGAGTTCGCCCAGGCGGACGTGCTGGTCGAGGGCAAGAAGATCGCCGCCGTCGGTCCGAACCTGCACGCGGGCGGCGCGGCCGAAATCGACGCGCGCGGCAAGATCGTGATGCCGGGCTTCATCGACACTCACCACCACCAGTTCGAGACGGCGCTGCGCAGCTTCCTTGCCGACGGCGTGCTCATCAACGACGGGTCCGGTTCGGTGGCCGGGAGCACGACCTACTTCGAATTCATCCTGCTCACCTTCGCGCCGAAGTACCGGCCGCACGATGTCTACATCAGCGAGCTGTTCGGGGGACTGGCGCAGCTGGACGATGGCGTCACCACGGTGCACGACGTCTCGCAGATCCACCACTCTCCGCAGCACTCGGACGCCGCCATCCAGGCGCTGTTCGACACCGGGCGCCGCGCCGCCTTCGGCTATTTCGAAAGCGCGGGCGGGGTCGCCGGCAATCAATATCCGTTTGACGCGCCCCGCATCAAGAAGCAGTGGTTCTCCTCAAGCGACCAGCTCGTCCACATGATCATGGGCGGCGAGGTTTATCTCGGCAATCAGAGCACCGACGACTCGTGGAGGATAGGGCGCGAGCTCGGCCTGCAGGTCGCGGCGCACATTCTCTCGCCCTTCGGCATCCGTCCGATTTTCGACTCGCTCGCCGCCGGAACGGGCGGCAACGGCAACACCGAAATGAGAGGGGACAACCTGTTCATCCACATGACCGGGATGTCCGACACGGCATGGCAGAGGGTCAAGGACGTCGGCGCGCAGGTGTCGATCGCCTTCCCGATCGAGATGAACATGCGCCACGGCATGCCGCCGATCGTCAGGATGCAAATGATGGGGATGGAGCCCTCGCTCTCCACGGATGTGGAAGTCACGATGACGGCGGACTTCTTCACCCAGATGCGCGTCGCCATGAACCTGCAGCGCGTGGTGGTGAATCAGATGATCCTCGACAGCCCGAACGGGAATCAGAACCTTCCGGATCCCCGGAACTGGGAGCTCCCGCAAACCGCGGTCCAGGTGCCCGGGCCGTTCCCGTTCTGGCCGACGCCGCCCGCCGGCGTCCCGGCCCCGCTGACGACGCGCGACGTGCTGCGCTACGCCACCATTAACGGAGCGAAAGCCCTGCGGCTCGAGGGCAAGACCGGCACGCTCACCCCGGGCAAGGAGGCAGACATCGTCATCCTCGACGCGACCGCTATTAACGTGGCCCCGGTCAACAACGTGCCCGGGGCGGTCGTATCGCTGATGGACCGCACCAACGTCGAGACGGTGATTGTCGCCGGCAAGGTGCGCAAGTGGAAAGGCAAGCTGCTCGACGTCGACCTCAACAACTTGCGCCGGCAGCTCGAGAACTCGCGCGACTTCATCTTCAACGCGGCCAACATCCCGGCCGACCTGCGCGGGCCTTTCGGCAAGCAATAGCGTTTCCGTCGCAAGCACGCGGGGCGGCTCCGGCCGCCCCGGTTTTTCCTGGGAATCGTCTGCGCTAGTCGAGCTTGATGCCGGCCTGCCTGACCACTTTTTCCCAGCGCGCCAGATCTTCGCGGATCTGCGCCGCAAACTGCTCCGGAGTGTTGCCCACCGGCTCGATGCCGAGCACACCGTAGCGCTCCTTCACGACCGGGTCGGCGAGAACCGAGGCGATTTCGCGCTGCAGGCGCTCGATCACCGGCAGCGGCGTCTTGGCCGGTGCGAGCACGCCGACCCAGGAATCGACGACGAACCCCGGGAGACCGCTCTCCGCGAAGGTCGGGACATCGGGCAGCGAAGACGAGCGCCTGGCGGAAGACACGCCGATCGCCTTCAGCTTCCCCGATTTCACGAATTGCTGCGATGAGGCGACGGCGGTAAAGACGAGCGGGATCTGTCCGCCGACCGCATCGATGATCGCCTGGCCGCCTCCCTTGTAGGGCACGTGTGTCAACTGCGCGCCGGTGCGCTGCGCGAGCATCTCCCCGGCGAGGTGGGGCGTGCCGCCGGTGCCCGAGGTGCCGAAGGCGAAGGGCCTTGCCTTCGCCTGAGCGATCAGCTCCTGCAGCGAATTGGCCGGGACCGAAGGATGCGCGACCAGGATCAGCGTTGCATCGCCGAGCTTGGTGACGGGCGCGAAATCGCGCAAGGTGTCGAATGGAATCTTCGCGAACACGTGCGGATTGATCACCATCGTGCCGTCGAAGCCGAGCACCAGCGTATGGCCGTCGGGCGCACTCCTTGCGACCTGCTCGGTACCGATGTTGCCCGAGGCGCCCGGGCGGTTCTCGACCACCACCGGCTGTCCGAGGCGCGCTCCGAGCGGGTCGGCGACCGCGCGCGCGCTGGTGTCGGTGACGCCGCCGGCGGCGAAGGGCACGACCAGCCGCACCGGCCGGGACGGGAAAGCTTGCCCCGAGCTTGTCGAAGGGTTCTGCGCAAAGCCCGCATGGGCCGCGACGAGCGCGAGAACCGTCGTCAGCACTATCGATCGCAGCACGAGCTTTTCCTCCGACGCGGTGTTGCGGGTTCGCTCAAGCATACAATAGCGCTCACATCGAGGAACAGCCCCCCATGCTCGATTTCGCCGGGTACGTAAAGATCTTCGTGGCGCTGCTGGTGATCGTCAATCCCATCGGGACGATGCCGATGTTCCTCGGCCTGACTCACAGGCATACGGTCGCCGAGAAGAAGCGCATTGCGCGCGTGGCGAGCATCTCGGTGGCCGTCGTCCTGACCGCCTCGGCCATCGTGGGCGAGCACCTTCTCGGGTTCTTCGGCATCACCATCGCCTCGTTCAGGGTCGGCGGGGCGATCCTCATACTGTTGCTCGCCATATCGATGATGCACGCCGCGGCCAGCGGCGAGCGGCAGACCCCCGAAGAAGCGAAGGAGGCCGAGGACAAGGAGAGCGTCGCCGTCGTGCCGCTCGCCCTTCCGCTGCTCGCCGGGCCGGGAGCGATCTCGACGACGATCATCTACGCGGCGCAGCGTCCCTCGCTCGCCCACTTGGCCGCCGTGGTCGCTTGCTGCCTGCTGGTCGCGCTCACGACCTGGATCGCGCTCAGGGCGGCGACCCAGATCGGACGCCGGCTCGGGAAGATCGGCATCAACGTCGTGATCCGGATCATGGGATTGCTGCTCGCCGCCGTGGCGGTGGAAATTTTTGCGAGCGGCATCGTGGTGCTGCTGCCCGGGCTGGGAAAGTGAAGCTCGGCGATCTCCTGTTCCTCCGCGCGGCGCTCGCGCTCCTCACCGCCGCGGCGATTCCGGCCTCCGCGCAGCCTTATCCTTCGAAGCCGGTGAAGCTCGTCGTGTCCTCCGCCGCCGGAGGATCGCCCGACCTGCAGGCGAGGATCTACACCCGGCGCATGACGCAGCTCCACGGCTACATCTGGGTGATCGAGAACCTGCCGGGGGCCGGAGCCAACATCGCGCCCGAGCGCGTCGCGAAGGCGCCCCCCGACGGCTACACGTTGCTTATGGCCTCCGCAGGGCCGCTGTATTTCAATCCGACTCTGTATACGAAGCTTCCCTACGACATCCAGCGCGACTTCGAGCCGATCACGCAGGTGTCGAATGTGCCCAACATCCTCGCGGTGCACCCGAGCGTCCCGCTTCGCTCGGTGAAAGAGCTGATAGCCTACGCGAGGGCCAACCCGGGCAAGTTGCGCTTCGGCTCGCCGGGCAGCGGCAGCTCCCAGCATCTCTCGGGCGAGCTGTTCAAGAAAATGACCGGGGTCGACATGCAGCATGTTCCCTACAAGTCGGTCGCGCAGATGACCACCGAATTGGTGAGCGGACAGTTCGAGCTCTCGTTCAACAACGCGCCGCTCGTCCTGCCCTTCATCAAGGCAGGCAGGCTGCGCGCGCTCGCCGTCACGACGAAGACCCGGCTCGCGCTCGCCCCCGACGTTCCCACGCTCGACGAGTCGGGGCTCTCCGGGTACGAAGTCGGCGGGGGTTCCGGTGTGCTCGCGCCGAAAGGCACGCCGGCAGCGATCCTGAAGAAGCTCGAGACCGACCTGCGCGGCGTCCTCAACTCGGCGGAAGTGCGCGAGCAGTACGCCGCGAACGGCTTGATCGCCGTCGGCTCGGGCTCGGCGGAATTCGCCGCCTACATGAAAAGCGAGATCGCGCGCTGGGCGCCGCTGATCCGCGCGACCGGCGCGACCGTCGATTGACCGGTCCCGCCGGGTCGCGGACTACGCTCGCGTTCGCATCCAGCCGTTGCGGGTGTTGCTCCGCCCCAGGCCCAGGTCATCGGCCCATCTCTTCAACTTCGCGAACCGGTCCTCGGGCATGAGGCTGGCGGGCGTCACGGGCTCCGGATAACCGACCCCGCGGAGCGCGGCATCCATGCTGCCGCCGGGCTGGAGCTCCGGCGCGGTGGCATAGCCCGGCAAACCGCCATCGGTGTAGCGGACCGCTGCAGCGGGAAGCCCGTAAAGCCGCGCGGAGTTGAGGCCGAGAATGTGCCGCTTTGCCCCTTCCGTCAGCGGCGGATAGCCCCACCGGTCTGCGATATCGTCGGGGATCTGCGAGCGCCACAGCGCCTCGATCTGCCATTGCGGGCCGCCGTACCAGAGCGAGTCCGAGCCGAAGACGATATTGGTTGGCCCCATGTAGTGCAGGAGCTGGCCGATGAAGTGCGCCCACACCGTGGGGAACGTCACGATCATCGACGCCATAGTCGTACCGAGCTCGGCGTACACGTTGGGGAGCCGGTGCAAGCTCGAGGGCGACGCGGACGTCGGTTCTGCCCCGGCCACGTACCTGCCTCCGGCGATCTGCGCGAACTGCGTCGACCACCGGATGTTGGGAACGCTGTGCCCATGGCTGTCCGTGAGCAGCGTCGGCTGCATGGCTCCCGGAAGATTCTCGATGTCCATCAGGGCTTGCAACACCCAGAAGCTCGGCCGGATGCAGGAGTGATACATGATCCAGTTGAATTGCGGCCAGTCCGTGGCCACCTTCACGATGTCGTCGGGGTTCCCGAAATTCGGCAGGTTGTTGGCGCCGCCGGGTTGCGTGCCGTTCGCCGACAGGCCTTTGTGGATGCAGATGTTGAAGAAGCCGGGGTGCTTCTTGAGCTGATCCTTGTTCCTAGCGATGACTTGGTACGTCGGGTAGGCGATCGCCTCGTCATCGAGGCGCCAGCGCGCAAACGCGGTCCCGGGAGCCGCGCTGGCCGCGAACGCGACGTTGTAGCCCTTCCACGAGTCCGGCTGCATGTTCTCGATCTGCCATTGCGTGTAATCGCCGAAGAGCGGGTCGGCGAGATTTCCGGGACCGGGATAGAGCTGCCCATGCGCAAGGGCGCGCGTCGAGCCGGCGAGCTGATTGATGTAATCCCTGCATTGCGCGGTTTGCCAGCCGGTCAGAATTTCGCTCACCAAGCTGTCGTGGATGTTGGTAGCCGGCCCGGGCGTACCTCCGCCGGGCGGCGTGAAAAGGGCGATGTTCGCGTTGCTGATGATGGAGACGCTCGTCTGCGCTTCCAGATACATCCGGTTGATGTACTGGCCGAGATGGAATTCGCCGGCCACCGTGGTCGCCGGACCGGGATTCGGAGGAAAATCGGGATGGAGCTGGGTCGGGTTCCAAGGTGTCCACGTTGCGCCGAGCTCATCGACACCGGCCGGGTTTCCGCCGCGGCCGTTGTTGGGATTGCCGTGCGGTGGCGTCGTAGCGGGGCTGAATCCCGCAGCCGTGGAGACCGAACCCGGTCCCTGTGCAAGAGCCCTCAAGCCTTGAGGGGTGTTCGTGCTCGAGCGAACGATGTGGGTTTGATCGTCGAAGACGAACAGGTTGCGGGGCGTTGCGTTCTCCGCGAACGCCGCCTTCTCGAACATCTCGACCTCGTCGACCTTGAAGAACGCGTTGCCGTACACCTCGTTCATCGCGAGGAAGGAGGCAGCCAGGCCGCCCGTGCCTTCGAGGAACTGCCGCCGCGTCATCCCGAGCTTTTTCGAGGCCTTGCCGGAGAGCTCCTTCACCCGAGATTCGACCTGCTTCTGCTTCTGCGTCTGCGGGAAAGGCATGTACTCGCCGTTGGAAATCATGCGCGTGGGGACTGGCCCCTGAAAGGGCTCGGTCTCCGCCGGAGCGCAGCGTTCGAGCTGCGCGTCGCTCAACCAGGCGTCTTCTTCGCGTGAACCCGGAGATCTTTCCGACATGGTTAACTCCTTCTATCAGCTAGAGGTGCAGTCGTCTTCCAAGGTCAATCGATCTGTAATCTGTATATTGCCCCCTGTCAAAGTGCTTGGTCCATTGGACTCTCGGTCGCTTACGCCTGATTTTTCCGTAAAGAGTCGTCGATTTTGCGTCGCGGCCCAACTACAAATCCCTGGTCTCGAAGTTCGCAGATTTGATTGGGCGCTGGTCCGAAAGGCTGTGCACACCCATGATGCAGATCTCCTATCGTCTGCCTTGACGACTCTGTAAGGCCTATGACACGATCACGAACAAGCGGCTTTTTGAAAAACAAGTAAGAAAGGCGGGTTACAGGAGGAGGAAGCGGCGCGCAATGCCCGTTTGAATTTCCGTTCCCCTCAAAGCTCGTCGCATCGGGCTTCCGATCAAGAGCAAGAAGTGATTTGCCGTGCCGCATTGAAAAGGAGGAGGTGCTATGCGTGTAAGTCGAAGTGTCATTCTGTCTGGGTTGCTAGGCGCATTGGGCCTGATGAGTGCCGGCGGTGCCGCGGCGCAGGCCGGTGACGCCGCGTTCGACGGCGCCTATATCTATCAGGTCAAGTGCTCCACCTGTCATGGGAAGAAAGGGGAGGGAATTTCCCTTTTCGGGATACCGCTACGCGGAAACGCGTTCGTCATGAACGAAAGCGCGCAAAGCATCGGCGAAACGATACACAAGGGCCGCACGGACGGGAAGAAGCGCTACCCGGACTACGGCGGTATGCCGCGCTTCCAAGGGATCCGGGCAGGCGAGCTAAGCGCCCTTATCGCGTATCTAAAGACCGGCCTGCAGCAGTGACCCGGCATAGGGGGAGCTGCTGAAAGTATCCAGCAATCAAGCACAGTTCACGAGGGGGAGTTCGATAATCATGAGTAAAAACTTTGTGTTCACCGGCCCTAATGCCCTGTTCATGCTTTTGGCTGCGCTGGTACTCTCCGTTCCTTTCGACGCGGGTGCCGTGCCGTCGTTTTCCCGTCAGACCGGGATGAGTTGCAATCAGTGCCACACACTCCACGGCGGGCCCGTGCCGAACTTCACGATGACCGGCAAGAAGTTTCGTGCATACGGGTACCGCATTCCGAGCATCAAGGACAGTCTCCAGTCGGGGGAGCCGGGCGATCAGGGCGAAAGGCTGAATCTTCTCAACGATTTCTTTTCGGTCCGCTTCCAGAGCGACGTGTATTCGAAGACCAAATCCCCCGGTGCAGCGTCCTACAGCGAGGCGACGACCAACCCGACCACGCGACTCGCGGGCTTCTACGCCGGGCCGATCGGCGACAACATGGGCCTGTGGACGGAGATGTACTTCATTCCCACGGGCAGTGCCAACCAGGAATGGAGCCTCGGGCTGGCGTCATTCGAAGAGTTCGACCTCCGATGGGTATTCAACCCCGATAACCCGAGCACGTCGTTCGGGATGTCGCTGACCAACCAGAGCGTGAATGAGATTGCCGGGTTCGGCCCGTTCCCGGTGAACATAGGCGGCGGCTTCGCCGGCCGCGCCGGCATAAACGGTTGGGCCCATCCAAACTACGCCAACGTCCTGTTTACCGGCTGGGTCAACGATCGGCATGCCTTCAATATCGGACTGAATACCGGTGACACGAACCCAGGGTGGGACAGGTACAACTGGGTGGGTGCGTACAGCTACGCGTTCCTGAACACCAACGCCCATGAGCTCTGGTTGAACACGGCCTTCCGCGTCGGTCACGACGTGTTGCCGTTGACATCGGTAGCGACCGTCCCCACCAACACCCGAGACTTCTCGTATGTCGACCGGATCGCGGGCGTAGCGGCGACCCGCGCGGGTGGCAACCCGTATGTGGCCGCCGACATCGACAACGCGAAGTCCTACATGGCGGAGGTGCGCTGGTCGCGGCAGGACTATGGCCCGCACAGTTTCGAGGCCATACTTCGCTACACCACCAACAGCGAAGACTACACCGACGGCGGGCGGACGAAGCTCAGCAGCGTCGGGGGCATCCTGCGTTACGGCTGGAGGCACACCTGGTACTTCGGCCCGTACTGGCGCACCGACGACTATAAGTTCAGGGATCGCTTGGGCGTTGACCACGCGGTGGATTCGAACCCCGATGTGGGCGTCTGGTTCGGCTACAAGCCCTATGAGAACGTCCTCCTCAACTTCCAGGTCGCGCGCACCGAGACCCTGCGACTTGATCAGCCCCCGGTTACGGGTGGCCGGATCTATTCGTTGACGCTCGACTTTCTGTACTAGGGTTCAAGAGGAACTCCTGCAGATGTGATTGCCGCCAGCCGCCGATCGGCGGCTGGCGGTTTCTTTTTTCCGGGACGTCATGCCCAGATACGCGCTGCCTCTGGCCGCCCTCCTCGCAATCAGCCTACTCGGCGGATGCGTCGCTTTTCGGCCGCTCGTGGCTGAAGTGGAGAAGGATGGTCGCAAGCAGACGCTGACCGGCTACGCGGACCCCGGCCAAATTCAAAAAGGGACGATACGGGCCAGAAACGGCGGTTATATATGCGAGGGAGAGATCATCAGGACGCAACGCTCGCACTCCGCCTTCAGTTGCGATGGGCAGAAGGGAATCGCCAGGATCCGCTGCGGGGGAGACGAGCCGGTGCAGACCACATGGACGGCGGTCTCGTGCCAGACCGGTTACGGGGCCGGGACGAACAGCAGCGGGACGGTATTCAGGTTCGCGTACTCCTGGAGCGAAGCTGACGCCGCGCAGCACCTGGACAAAGTGCGAGCCGAGCCCGCGGGAGACGCGCCGTCGCGCGCTCAGCCCTCGCAAGCAAATCCCGCGCGCCGATAGGGAAATCAGCGGTTAGTCGTCGTCCCGATCGTGATGGTCGCGCCCATTGTCATCGTCATCGTGGCCCCGGCCGTGGCCGGAGCGCGGATGCGACGGCGGGGGAAGCCGTTTGCCGCCCGGACCGTCGGCGAACGTCAGCGGAGAAGCCGCGCGCCGCTGGCCGACGCCGGGCTGGTCCCAGTCGCACACGCCGTCCGGGAAAACGGCGTGCAGCCTGTCCAATTGCGCGGACGAGAGGACCAGCGGCGCATAGTCGGCGGAGTTGAGCGGCTTCAGCTGGCACTTGAGGATGTTCTCCGCCAGCGGGCCCCCGGCGACCTGGCGAGGCGACGAGTGTTTCTGAAGCCGCGGGTCGGCATCGCACCGCGCCATGTCGGTGACCGGAGTGGAGAAGGTCGTGTCGCCAGTCAAGAAGCAGAAATCGGCCGCGCCCACTGGTTTCGCGGCGATCACCTCCGCCTGCCTGCGCACGGAGTTGAGCGTCTCCTTGGGGGCGCTGACGTTCAGGTTCGACAGCCACGTGTCCATGGTCAAGAACGACTTCAGCGTGACCGCGGCGACCTGCGCCGCCGTGGCGGGCAGGAGCCCCGTCCCATAGCGCCACATCAGCTGATTGCCGTGATTGCCGTCGTTGGCCGCGTCAATGCGGGCACGCTCCGCGAAGCTGCGCCAGATGTAGTGGATGCCGAAAGGCCCGATTGGCGGGGGAGCCTCGTCGAAGCCGCGCGAATCGATGATCGGCAGCTTGCCGAGGTTCTGGCCGCTCGACACGATCCCGGCCCTGTAGGCGATGTCGAGTGCCGGCAGGTCGGCCGTGGTGCGCGCCGCCCTGCGGTTCGAATCGGCATCGAAACCGCCGATCTTCTCGTTCAGCGTGACGAACTCCTCGGGCGTGATCGCGCCCGCGAGCAGGGCCTTCAGGCCATACTGGATGCCGACGTTGTCGCCGGTCTGTCGCGCGCGCAAGCTGCCGGGTGCGTTGGCGTTGTCGGTGGTGCCCCAGACGGCGGCGGCCAGGTCGGGGTCGCCGCAACGCGTGCCGTTCGGATTGGTCACCGGGTTGTAGACCAGTGCGGCCGGGAGCAGGCAGTTGTTGCGCGACTCGACCAGAGTGGCCAAGGCGCCGGTGGTGTTGTCGATGACCAGCGTGCGGGCGTAGTTTCCGGACTTGTTGTTGAACCCGAACGAGTTGTTCCACCCATGGCAGCCGCTGTGGTCGAGATGGCCGTTGATCGCGGTCTTCTTCGCGTTGATCTGAGCCTGCGTCAGGCCCGCCATCAAAGACGTCCACTCCGCCCCGGCGTAGAAGTTCACCAGCAGCACGCAATCGGTGACCTCGAGGCCGGTGGTGATCGAGTCGGGGTAATCGCAGCTCGGCTGGATGCCGTCGAGCAGGCCGGGGAAGATCGAGGCGGCGGTGTTCTGCTGGATCGAGCCGCCCGAGCAGCCGTTCCCGAGCGTGTACCCGATCTCGCCGTAGGTGTCGACGATGTGCTCCTTCATCATCATCAGCGTCTCGGCGTTCAGGACCCGGTTCGAGTTGAACAGCGAATCGGTGAGGCTGTTGTCCGCGACCATGAAGCCGCGCGACAAGGCCGAGTCATCGGCCCAGTTCTGCTCACTGCGGAACTGCAGCCGCGGCTGGCCGGTCGAGGCGCCGAAGGTGTAGACAACTTTGCCGTTCCATTGGGGCTGGGGCGTCAGCGCCGTCCAGGGCGTTGCGCTGGTCGGGTCGAACAGCACCGCGATGTCGTAGATGCCGCGATTCAAGGTTCCGCGCTCGACGCGCACGATGTACGGCACCGTGACGCCCGCCGTAGTCGTCGTGGTCGCAAGATCCGCCGGCGCGGTGCCGGAAGTGTACGGCTTGAAGCAGTTATTAGTCGGCGCGGGGGTCGGTGGGCTCGGATCCGGCAGCGCGGTCGAGCAACCCGCGGTCGTCGTGCGGTAGAACAGCTTGTACTCGGTCGCGATGTTGCACTGCGCATCGACGGCGAAGGTCGTCAGGCCGCTCGCGTTCGTCGCCGGCGTGTTGCCCGATGCGGCCGTCGGCGCGGGCGTCGCGCAGATCCAGGGCTGGGTCTGCGAGCCCAGCAACACCGGTCCGCCGATCGGGTGGTTGGTGATTGTCAGCCGTGCGTGCGGCCCGCCGTGCCCGTCGCCCCTGGCTTCGGCGGCAAACTCGTTGTCGCCGTCAACGAGATCCGTCACCACGCCTCGCAGGGTGCGAGCGGCGGCATTGCCCCTGAACGCAGCGGTGACGTCCCGGCCGTTGAGCCGCAAGCTAACCTGGTTCAGCGGCACGTTCTTCGGCACGCGCACCTCGAGCAGCGCGTCGCCTCCGCTCACGAGATCGGCGCGGTTCGACAGCGACACGATCTCGAAATTGGACGGACCCTCTCCCGCCTGGGCCGTGGCCAGAAGTACCGCGCCGAGCGCCAGTAATGACGATTTCATGCAGTTCATGATTTCTTCCTCCCTGAGTGCAACTACGCCAGCGCCTGCTTCACCCGCACCGGCGCGAAAGGCGGTCTACCACGGGCTTCGGCGGGCGACTAAGGCAACGTCGCGAAACGCGCGGCAGACCTGTTCTTTGACGATGAGCTTGTATTCGCGCTTGCGCAGCGCTCTTGAGCGGTGATTGCGCTTAATAGATTGGATCGGTTTGTGCGGCAACGGCACGGGCAGATAGTACATGTTGCGCTCCAGGCGCAAGCCACCCGCAGCGAGCCAGAATTCGTCGTACGCCCGGCCTATGTCGTTCGTTCGAAAATCAGTGCCGGCGGAGACGTGGTTGTCTGCGCCGATTCCGATGATGTGGCTGAGGCCCAGCGCCGTCGCGACTCCCTCTGCCGCTGCGAGCAGCAGTGCCTGAGGCGAAATGTCGACGCACATCTTCGTCGCAGTTCTGATCAGATGCAGTCCTTTACCCTTGCCCTGCACGCGGGCGATATAGATGGCGCGGGACGCAGCCAGACCGGCGATGCTTCCAGGACCGATCGCGAAGGACAGGACGTAGATATCGACGCCATCCGCCTCGAAGATCAGCGATAGATCGCCCTCGTAGTGCGCTGTCGGCGTGCGTGGAAAAGTCAGGCGGATACGATACATATGCTCGCGTATGATCTGTTGCCACAGTTCGACCCGACAATCGACGATCATCCGGAAGAACTTTCCCTGGACACGATCCGTGAGGAACGCGTAGTGATCGATTAAGATCGACGCTCGCTCCTTGCGCGACAGATCCGCTGCCAAATAATCGCTCAGGTACTTGAACAATAACCGTGGTTCGGCGCGCACGATAGGTCGCGTCTCGGCCGACGCTAGTACTTTAGCAACCTCGAAGCAAATGCGCGGGTGGATGAAAATCCACGCGCCCTTCCGCATCCTGATCAACGCCGCACGCGCTCCATCTTTGACCAACTCGCGGATGAGGGCGAAGCTGGTCAGAGCGGCCAACGAGACAACGAGTTGAATGTGACTAGGCTTGATCGGGATGAGAGGCATAATGCGCAATTGCGATCATTGTTCGTACGTATCTTATCTGATCCAAATCTCTGGTCTAGGGGTGGAGATCAAAAAAATTTTGATTCCATAGCCGGACGAGTTACGCCAGCGCCTGCCTGACCCGCTCCGGCGCAAAAGGCAGCGCGCGCAGGCGCTTGCCGGTGGCGTTCGCGATGGCATTGGCGATCGCCGCGGCGGCCGGACCCTGCGAGCCTTCGCCCACGCCGTGAAAGCGATCCTCCGGATGGTCGAGAAGAACGACCTCGACTTGCGGCACGTCCCCGAAGTGGATGATGGGGTAGTCCGCCCAGGACCGCGTGCTGACGCGCGTGCGGTCGTAGCGCACCGCTTCCATCAGTGTCCAGCTCGCCGACTGGATGATGCCGCCCTCGATCTGGTTGACGACGCCGTCCGGGTTGACGATCTGCCCGGCATCGACCGCCGCGACCGCGCGCGTGACGCGCACCTTGCCGCTCGCGCGATCGACTTCGACGTCGGCGACCACCGCCACGTAGCAGGCGAGATTCTTGTACTTGGCGAACGCGAAGCCGCGACCGCGCGCGCCGTCCCCCTTCGCGTTCGGCCGCCAACCGGAGCGCTGCGCCGCGGCCTCGATCGCGGCGCGCGCGCGAGGATCTTTCAAGTGCCGAAGGCGGAATTCGACCGGATCGGCGCCCGCCGCCAGCGCCAGCTCGTCGATAAACGATTCGAGCGCGAACACGTTGGAGTAGCCCCCGAGCGTGCGCAAGGCCGAGGTGCGCAGCGGCATCTCCGGCAGGAAGTGCTTCACCACTTTCTGGTTCGGGAAATCGTAGAGCGGGATCGAGTTGCGGTCGCCGCCCCCGGTCGGCTGCGGCGGGTCGACCGGGAACGGCGCCCTGGAGGGCTTCTCCAGGTGCCAGCTCGCGAGAAGGTTGACGCCGCCCGCCGCGCCGGGGCGGTTGTTGTGCGGATGGCTCCAGACCTCGTGGGTCCAGTCGACGACGTTCCCCTGAGCGTCGAGCCCGCCCGAGAGCTTCATCACCATCGCAGAGCCGTACGGCTCCCACTGGAACTCATCGTCGCGCATCCACTGCAGCTTGACCGGGCGGCCGCCCGTTGCGCGCGCGACCAGCGCCGCGTCGAGCGCCACGTCGTCGGCGCCGTTGTGACCGTAGCAGCCGGCGCCTTCGGCGTGGATGCAGTGCACGTTCGCGGGATCGGTCGCGAAGACCTTGGCGAGATCGCCGCGCAGCGGAAACACGCCCTGGCTGTGCGTCCACACCGTGAGCCTGCCCTCGCGCCACTGCGCGACCGCGCACGAGGGGCCGATCGAGCCGTGGACCTGGAACGGGCGCGTGTAGGTCGCATTCAGCGTCTTCGCCGGCGCGGCCACGGTCACGGAAGTCTTTTCATTCACTACCGAGTCCACCGACTTCGCCTTCGTCATCAGGTGCTCGTACAGAGCGTCGCCCGACGGCGGCAGCGATTCGCTCTCTTTCCATCGTGCGGATTTCTTGAGCAGCTCGCGCGCCTTGATCGCCTGCTCCTCGCGCTCTGCAGCCAGGCCGAGGAAATTGCCGTCGCGCACGACTGCGATCACGCCGGGCATGCGCTTCACGGCGGCTTCGTCGAAGGCGGCGAGCTGCGCCCCGGGTGAAGGCGGGCGCACCACGCGCCCGAACACCATCCCGGGCAGGCGCACGTCCTGCACATAGGCGGCGCCGCCGGTCATCTTCTTCGGGATGTCACGGCGAAGCACGCTCTTGCCGACCCACTTGTGCTCGGACGCGAGCTTGGGCTTGACCTTCGCCTGCGCCTCGCGCTTCAGGTTCACGTCGCCTACGAGGTCCCAGTAGGCGACCGACTTTCCGCCCGCCGTGCAAGTGCCGTCGCTCACCGCGAGAGCGGTCGCCGCGACGCCGAGCTTCGCAGCCGCGGCGTTCACGAGAATGTCGCGCGCCTCGGCGCAGGAGAAGCGCAGCGCGGTGCCGCTCTGCTCGACCGACTGGCTGCCCGCCGTCTGGCCCTCGTTGGGGGTGAGCGCGGTGTCGCCGTGAACGATCTTGAGGCGCTTCAGATCGACGTCGAGCTCGTCGGCGGCGATCTGCGCGAGCGCGGTGCCGATGCCCTGCCCGAGCTCGATCTTGCCCGTGAAGACGGTAACCGTGCCGTCCGCGTCGATGCGCAGCCATGCGTCGAGCATGCGGTTGTTGTTGAGGCTCCCGGGGAGCGGGGCGGGCTTCGCCTGGCCGAACGCGTCGGGGGCGAGCGAGAACGAGATGACCAGCGCGCTGCCGGTCTTCAGGAAATTGCGGCGCGAGAGAGAGGGTTTCATGCCATCTCCTTT
>Ga0209238_1000240_pt1 | contig 18057 bp, 18 predicted proteins | sample GraSoi013_1_20cm_FD_185823 | JGI IMG/M metagenome (GOLD analysis project Ga0209238, IMG submission 185823) | Grasslands soil microbial communities from the Angelo Coastal Reserve, California, USA - Sample 10_02_2013_1_20cm (SPAdes) (version 2) | ecosystem: Environmental > Terrestrial > Soil >...
CCCGAACGCCCCCGCCAGCAGCATCGCCAGCGCCACCAGCCCCGCCGAAACCAGCAAGACCCTCCCCTGCAGCAGCGGCTGCGTCATCTGCTCACCCTGGCGGCGCTCATTGCCGCCCCTCGGCCAGCCAGCCGCGCTGCAACGCCACATGCATCATCTGCGTGCGGCTGGACACCTGCAGCTTGCCGTAGATGCGCCGCACGAAGGTGCGCACCGTATGGCGCGACACGCCCAGCTGGCGCGCCACCTCGTCCAGCGTGTGGCCGCGCGCCACCAGGCGCAGCACCTCCAGCTCGCGCGCAGAAAGCGCCTGCGCGGCGGCCTGCGGCTCGGCAGGCGGCTGCAACCCGGCCACCGCCCCGGCCCGCTGCTGGCGCAGCAGCAGCTTGCGCGCCACCATGGGATTGATGGGGCTGCCGCCCGCGTGCAGGCTGCGCACTTCCTCCAGCACCGCGTCGGCGGCCAGGTCCTTGAGCAGATAGCCCATGGCGCCGGCCTCGATGGCGGCCAGCACATGCTGCTCGTCGCCAAAGATGGTGCTGACCATCACCGCCGCCCCGGGGTGGCGGGTGCGCACGGCAGCAATCACCTCCAGGCCACTGCCGTCGGGCAGGCCCAGGTCCACCAGCATCACGTCCATGGCACCGGCCCCATCGGCCCGGCCGAGCTGGTGCAGGGCCTCCGCGCGGCTGGCTGCCGCCCAGCACAGGACCATGTCCTTCGCGGCATTGATCACGCCCACCAGGGCGTGGCGGCAGGCGGCGTCGTCCTCCACCACGGCCACGCGGATGGGTGTGGCGCCACCCGTCGCGGCGGCAGAGTAAGGGTCTGTGTGCGTGTCCATGGAGGTGGAGTGCGTGGCGAGGGCCGCATGTTCACATGGAACAAGACCGCTGTCATGTCGCCCGGATAGGCGATATGGGCGACATGGGCGGCATGGCGACCCCGCCCCCTCTCATCGGCCATGTAGCCCGAACGGGGGACATACAGAAAGCCGGACACCCCATAGATTTGCCCTCTTCAGCACATCACCGAGATGCTGTGCCTACCGAGGGGGTCCGCCATGTCCATCATCCACCCGTCTGCTGCAGCCGACGTACCACCCATGCCCACGCCGAGACCCTGGGGCCGGACATCCCTGGGCCTGACGGTCGGGTTGGCACTGGCCCTTGCCGGCGCCGCGGCCCGGGCAGCCACACTCACCGTCACCACCGCCGGCGAGATTGCAGACACCGAGCCGCTGTCTCGTGCGCAATGCTCGCCTGCCGCAGGCGACCGCAACTGCGACACCCTGCGCGATGCCATCAACCATGCCGCCGATGGCGACATCATCGTCTTCGGCGCGGCCCTGGATGGGCAGACCATCTCGCTGACCCGCTTTACCAACTGCCTGGACACCGGGCAGGCCGCCGGCGCCACCTGCCTGCCGCTGGCCAGCTGGCCCGGCTACGTCTCGCAGTTCGGCCCCAGCGCCTTCTTCATCAGCGGCAAGCGCATCACCATCGATGCCACCGCCAATGGCCTGACGCCCCAGGGCGTGAGCGTGCAGCGCCTCGGTACCGCACCTGGTTTCCGGCTGTTCGACATTGATGCGCAGGGTGGCCTGGTCCTGCGCGGCCTGACCCTGGCCGGGGGGCAGGCCACAGGCGGCTCCAGCCGCTTTGGCGGCGGCGCGCTGGGTGCGGGCGGTGCCATCTTCAATCGGGGCCAGCTCACCATCGAACGCAGCACGCTCACGCGCAATCACGCACAAGGGGGGCAAGGAGGCAGGCTTTCCTTGAACTCCTTTGCAGGTGCCGGCGTGGGCGAGGATGGGACTTTGTCCCCGGGGGGAGGGCCGAACGCTGGCGGCCCGAACGATGGCGGCCTGGGCGGTGGCAGTGGCAGCGCCAGCGGCAAGAACGGCGGCTTCGGTGGTGGCGGCGGCGGCTCCGGCGGTGGCGGATTTGGCGGTGGTGGTGGCCGTCGTGGCAGCGGTGGCGGCTTCGGCGCTGGCAACGGTGGGGGCGGCCCCTTCGACGCTGGCGGTGGCGCAGGCGGCATGGGAGGGGCCATTTTCAACAACGCAGGCACCTTGACGCTGAACCAGGTCACCCTGGCTGGCAACGGTGCACACGGCGGGCTGGGCAACAGCAGCGGCGGCGGCGCCGGCCTGGGTGGCGCCGTTTTCAACTACAACGGCGTGCTCACCATCCGTTTCTCCACCCTGGCCGGCAATACCGTGCAGGCCAATGGCGACGACAACCCGGCCGCGCAAGGCGGCGCCATCTACAGCCTGGGCGATTCCCAGGCGGCCTGCAGTGCGGGTGGCAACATCAGCTGCACCCGCAGCGGCGCCTCGCTGGAAATGCAGGCCAGCATTGCCCAGGACAGCGTGTTCGAGCCGGCCACCAAACAGCCCGCTGGCAGGGACGTGGTGCTGGACCTGCGCAATGGCGGCACCAGCGATGCCAGCGGCAGCAACAATCTGCTGGGCCTGGCGCAGGCCCTGAACAATGCCGACATCAGCGCCCTGGCCTTCACCACGGGCAACCCGCAGCTCGGCCCCCTGGCCAGCCACGGCGGCCCCACCCAGACCATGTTGAACAGCACCGGCAGCCCGGCACTGGACGGGGTGGCCTGCACGGCCGCACCTGGCACGGACCAGCGCGGTGTGGTCAGGCCCCAGGGTGCACGGTGCGACATCGGCGCCGTGGAGGCGAACGTCTTCCAGGCGGCATTGACCGTGCTGGCCAGCGGCGCGGGCGGCGTATCGGCGCAGGCCTCCCCGCCTGCGGCCACGGGTGCCGTACAGGACTGCGGCCGCCCAGGCGGCCTGTGCCAGGCCGGCTATGGCTACTTCGAAGGCGCGCCCACCCTGGTGACCCTGGCCGCCACGCCCGACGCTGGCCATGCCTTTGCCGCCTGGAGCGGCGCCTGCAGTGGAAGCACGCCCACCTGCAGCGTCACCATCGATGCAGCCAGGAGCGTGCAGGCCAGCTTCACGGCCTTCAGCGTCACGGCAAGCCTGCCCTCCGGCACCTACGGCACGGCCTACAGCCAGCCGCTGGCGCCCGTGCCCAGCGGCGGCGTGGGACCGTTCAGCTACAGCGTGAGCGGTTTGCCCGCAGCCTTCAGCCAGGCCGCCGGCACCCTCTCGGCTCCAGCCACGCAGGCGGCAGGCAGCTACAGCTTCACGCTGACCGCCACCGATGCCAACGGCGCCACCACCGAACCCGCAGCCGTGACCGTGGTGATCGGCCCGGCGGCCACCAGCGCCCACCTGTCGGCCTCCCCCGCTGCGCCAGGCCCTGGCCAGAGCGTGACTTTCAGCGCCCAGGTCACGCTGCCTGCCGGCGCCAGCGGCACGGTGGATTTCTTGAACGGAACGCAGGTGCTGTGCGCCAGCGTTGCGGTGACTGGCGGGCAGGCCAGCTGCAGCGTGCCCCGGCTGCCACCGGGCACGGCCACGGTGCAGGCGCGCTATGTGCCCGGTGATGGCAATACCTCCGGCTCGGACAGCAACACCGTGACCGTCACGACAGCCGCTGCGGCGCCCATTCCAGCGCTGGGCGCCGGGGGGCTTGCGCTGCTGGGCCTGCTGACCGCAGCGGGCGCGGCGGTGTCGCGCAGGATGGGCACTTCACGGAAAATCGGCGCTGGCACATCGCCACGCACCCCCAGGAGTTCCCCATGACCGCATCCGCAAGCCGGAGCCCGCTTTCACGCCGCAGCCTGCTGGCCGCCAGCGCAGCCACCGGCCTGGCCCTGTGCGAAAGCGCCCTGGCCGCCCCCGCCGCCCCCGGGAAAAGCACCGAAGCCGCCGTGCTCACCATCAGCGGCCCCGGCGTGCGCGGCAACCGGGGGCCGCTGGACCCGGTGGCCGACCTGCTGCTGAAAAACCATGGCCTGGCCTTCGACTCGGCCTGGACCACAGGGGCTGGTGCGCTGGAGCGCCTGCCCACGGTGGAGATCACGCCCCATATCGAATACGACGGCCAGCCCCACCGGCTGCGCGGCCCGCTGCTGGCCACCGTGCTGCAGGCGGCCGGAGTGGACAGCGCCGCCGCAGCGGCCAGGGGCCAGTGGATCACCCTGCAGGCCATCGACGGCTACCGCGCCCAGCTGCCGCTGGCGCAGGCCCTGCAATGGCGCATGCTGCTGGCCACGCACATGGACGGCCGGCGCCTGGGCCTGGGCGGCCTGGGCCCGCAATGGGCCATGTACGACGCCGACCGCATTGCCGATCTGGCAGGCAAGCCCCTGAAGGAACGCTTTGCGCAGGCGCCCTGGGGGCTGTACCACATGGGGCTGCACGCGCAGCAGCCCCAGGGCTGACCTCAAGACTGCGCATGGTTCCGTTTCGGCGGGGCTGTGCAGGACCTCCGCAAGGGGGTGCCGGCTCCTTTGCCCGGCCCGCCAACCTGCACAGCCCTGCCACCCGTTGGCGGCGGCAAGCTCAGCATAGCGTTGACCACATTGCAACCCGGCCTGCGGCGCGCATTTGGAGTACCATTTCGCGGTCCCCTCGGGGGATACGGGCTTGGCGGCCCGGAACAACGTAGGCGCAGCAGCCGCACGCCTTTTGATGAGGCAGCGGCTTTTCATCTTCCCGGTGCTGCGCCGGGCACGGTTCCGTTTTTGGCGGGGCTGTGCGGGACCTCCGCTAGGGGGTGCCAGTTCATGCCAAAGGAGCCGCCATGCCTGACCTCGATGCGCCCAGCGGAGCACACGCCTCCCCGCCTTTCTTCTCTTCCCCGCAAGTGCCGAGGGAAGAGACCAGCCTGTACTACCCCATTTCCGAATACGAGGTCTATCGCATCAAGGACTGCATGCACCAGATGGGCCTGGTGATCGACCTGTGCTGCATGGCCGGCCCAGACCAACAACTGAGCGACCTGGGCGGGCTGATGAGCTTCCTGACCGCGCAGCAGCGCGCGCTGCGGGGCACGCTGCAGACCGTGCAGGCGCGCAAGGCGACGCCGGGGCCGGCCTGTGATCCGGACCCCGGGGGGTGATCAGGCCAGTTGCTGGTCGAAGAAGGCCAGCGTGCGGTCGCGCGCCTGCAGGGCGCTGGCCTCGTCGTAGGCGCTGCGCTGGTCGCAGTTGAAGCCGTGGTCGGCGTCGTACAGGTGCACCTGCACATGCTTTTGCGCCTGGGCAAAGGCCTGCACGGCGTCCACGGGAATGTGCGAATCGCGCCGGCCGAAGTGGGCGATGACGGGGCACAGCGGCTCGCGGCCCATCTCCAGCGGCGTGGTCATGCCGCCGCCGTAGTAGCAGGCCGCAGCCGACAGGCTGGGCAGGTTGCAGGCCGCGCGCCAGGCCCACAGGCCGCCCCAGCAAAAGCCCACGATGCCCACCTTGCCGCCGGGCACCAGCGTGGCGGCATGGGCAATGGCGGCCTCGATCTCGGGCAGCACGCCGGGCTGGGGCAGCGCCTCGGCGGCGGATTTCAGCGCCATGCCCTTGGCACGGTCGGCGTCGCCGTAGCCCAGGTCCACACCGGCCTCGACACGCGTGAACAGCGACGGCGCCACGGCCATATAGCCGCGGGCTGCCAGGCGGTCGGCCACGGCGCGGATATGGGCGTTGACGCCGAAGATCTCCTGCAGCACCACGACGGCGCCGCGCGCGGGCACATCGGGCCGCGCCACCCAGGCCGGCGAAGCCGTGCCATCCAACGAAGTCAACTGCACAAAACTGCCCATGTCCGTGTTCCTTTCTGTCTGAGAACCTGTTGTGATTTCCCGGTGGGCGGACGCGCCCCGCAATGCTGTAATGGCGGCGGGCCGGCCCGTGCGGCAATTCTTTCACAGGAGACATTCGATGGAACGAAAAGTCGTGCGTACCGGCAAGGGCCGGGCACAGGTGGGCGGCGGCAACCTACAGGGAATGCGATGGACCTCAAACCGCTGATCACGCTGGTGGCCATCATCAACCCGCTGGCCATCGTCCCCTTCTTCATCCACTACACCGAGGGATTCAGCGCCCAGCAGCGCCAGCAGACCATTCGCACGGCGGCGCTGGCCTCGTTCTGCGTGATCGCTGCCTGCGCCATCATCGGGCTGCAGGTGCTGGACTTCTTCAACATCTCGCTGCAGAGCTTTCAGGTGGGCGGCGGCCTGCTGCTGCTGATCAGCGCGATGAACATGCTCAACGCCCGCCCGGCCGAGGAACGGCCCAACGCGCCCACGCTGGTCGCTGGCGCGGAAAAGGCTGCCATGGGCAACAGCATTGCCGTGGTGCCGCTGACGATTCCGCTGCTGACAGGGCCGGCCTCCATGTCCACCGTGGTGATCTACGCCGACCAGGCACGCACCATCTGGCAGCACCTGGCCCTGGTGGGCTATGGCGTGGTGGTGGCGCTGGTGGTGATGGTCTGCTTTTCGCTGGCCGACCCGATCGCCCGCGTGCTGGGCAAGACCGGCATCAACGTGATGACGCGGCTCATGGGCCTGATCCTCGCGGCCCTGGCCGTGGAGGTGATGGCGGGCGGGCTGGTGAAGATCTTCCCCATCCTGGCCTCGCCCGCGATCGTGCCCTGAGCGGGCTGGCTGACTGGTGGCCTTACTGCCGGTTCAGGCCGGATCAGGCCGGCACGGCCCGCGCGCGGTCGGCGCTGCCGTCGCAGGCACCGCCGCAGCCCGTGATGGGCTGCTCGGGCAAGGCCTCAGGGTGCGCCAGGGAGCCCGTGGCGGGATCGAAGCCCGCACTGCGCAGATGCAGGGCCAGCGCCGCATCCATGGTTTGCGCATGGTGCACGAACCAGGCCGCCAGCTCGCCTGCCATGCTGCGGATCACGGCCAGATCACCGGCCACCGCCTTGGCCGCCCCCTCGCGCATCACCTGCATCACCACCTTGTGCTGCAGGCTGTGGCAGTTGGTGCTGGTGAAGCGCGTGGACTGCATCCAGCGGTCTTCCTGGTCGAAATGCACCTGCGTATGCGCGATCAACTCATCCCAGCGCGCGCACAGCTGCGCATCATCGGCCGCCTCCACCTCGGCCAGCAGCAGGACGAACTCCTGATGCACCTCGTCCATGGCCGGCAACTCCAATGCCAGCGCTCCGCTCCATTCCAGCACGGCCATATGCTTCTCCTGCCTTCATCGTGAAAGCCTGCAGCTTAGGAACAGCACCGCCCAACCCGTTTGACCCACATCAGCCAACCCGAAAACAGCAAAGCCCCGCGAACGGGGCTTGGTCAAGGCGGATAAAACTGGCGCGCCCCAACATCAGGGACGCCAAGCAAGAGCCGCCTCGCGGCGAGGGCGTCGTCCCCCTCCCCCGCGAAGCGGGTAGAGAGGGGGAAGCGGCCTCAGCCGCTCAGGGGGAGCTTACTGTCCAAACTTCCGCTTGGCATCAGCCACGCAGGTGTCCTTGGCAGCGCCGCTCATGGTGTCGCAACGGGCCTTGGCAGCCTTGTAGTCGGCTTCGCGGGTTTCCTCGGCAGCGTCCTTGCGGGTTTCTGCCACGTTGGCAGCCTTGGCTGCGGAGTTGGCAGCGGGCTCGGCCTGGGCCTTGTTCACCTTGGCGGCTTCCACGGCGTGCACGTGGGCAGCCTTGGCATCCTTCACGCAAACATCCTTGGCGTCGCCCTTGAGGTCGTCACACTTTTCCTTGGCGATGTCGTAGTCGGCATCAGCCTTGGCGATGAGGGCCTTTTCACTGTTCTTGGGCGAGGGATTGCGGCGCGATTCCAGTTCGGCCTTGGCCACGTTTTCCTGGCCCTTGGCCTGCTTCTCGCAGACGTCCTTGGCGTTGCCCTTGAGCGGCTTGCACTGTTCCTTGGCAGCCTTGTAATCGGCCTCGATCTGGTTCTTGGCGGCCGTGTGCTCCGCATTGGTCATGGCCATGGCGCCGGAGGCCATCAGGCCCAGGGCGACAGCGGAAAGCATGTGGCGAAAGCGTTGCGGTGTTTGCATGATGGAACTCCTTGTATTTGTACTGAACCGGCCCTTGGTGCCTGCGGCGGCGGGCCATTGGTGCGTGCCCTCAGGCACGCTGGCTGTCGAGGAGCGGATGGCGGCGCCGGCCAGGGCGTCCAACCCATCCGCAGTCCACCCTCGTCAGTCTTCGAAGCGGAAGTCGGGATTGCGCTTTTGCCAGTCGGTCAGCTGCTTTTCGGCAGCGTCGCGGGCCAGGCCCTGGCGCTCCTGCAGCTTGCCCAGGAATTGCTCGCGCTTGCCGGCGATCACGTCCAGATCGTCATCGGTGAGCTTGCCCCATTGCTCACGGATCTTGCCGGTGAATTGCTTCCAGTTGCCCTTGATGCGGTCTTCATTCATGGCTTGGTCCTTTCAGTGATGTTGAAGTAGCGCCGTGCAATCAGGCCTTGTTTTTTCAAAGCCGCGATCTGCATCAGCGACGGTTCCACTGTAAAAAACCTGGGGGCTGCGCGCCGTAGTCTGGACCTAGTGTTGACGGTCGTCCCAGGGGCAGCCGAGACGGTGGGATCGGGACTACAGCCCCTGACGGACGCGCGGGAAGCACTGGGTCAGGCGCGGCCCGCCCCTGCCCTGAGTACCCGGCCTTTCCCCGTATGTCAGCGCCTGCGTCGTGGCGGTTGCGGGGTTGCAGTCCCGCCGAAGGACAGGACTGCTTCGTCATCTGACTCGCCGTGATTGTTTGAACGTAGCGCGCAGCGCGAAGAGAGTTTCACGGCGAACCCCGCGGCCGCCACGGCGCAGGTTGCCCCGCAGCGAAGCGAAGGGGTCGCGGACATTCGGGTCGCCTTCTTTGATCTGACCTTTCTTGGCGAATCAAGAAAGGGCAGTCGGCTGCCGGGCCGAGACCCGGCCTCGAAAAGCAACCACCCGGCAGGGGCGGAAAAAGCCCCACTTGCTTGCAGAGCCAATTGCCCGAGAACAAAAAACGGCCAGCGGATGCAATGCACCCACCAGCCGTTCTCAAGAGAATGGATGGGCTGGAAATCCAGCCGCCGCTCAGTGCCCCTGCTGCCCCAGCCACTCATCGATCTGCGCAATGGCGGCATCGGCCGCCGTCGCCAGCGCCTTCGCGCCGCCTGCGGCATCGCCGGAGGCGGCAGGACTGCGCACCTCGAACAGCTTCTGACCCAGCAGGCGGTCCACGGCACCGCTTTGCTCGACCAGGGTGGCGCGCAGGCGCACGACTCCGGCACTGGAGCCGGGCGCGTAGAAGACCTGGCTGAACTCTTCGATGTCCACGCGCAGCAGCGTGGGCACGGCACCCTGCAGGCGCGGCTGGGCCACGCTTTCGCTGCTGGCGAGCACGGGGCGCTGCAGGCCCAGTTGGCTGCGCAGGCGCTGCTGCAGCAGCAGTGCAGGAGGCTGGCTCCAGCGCGCCAGCTGGTAGGGGCGCAGTTCCTGGCCGTTGGCATAGGCCAGGCGGTAGAACATGGCCGTGCTGCCGTCGGACAGGGCGGGTGCCTCCACATCGGCCAGCGCCAGCGGCGTGCGAGCCTGCGGGGCTGCGGATGTGGCGGACTGCGCGGGCGCGGACAGCGGCGCCAGGCCGAAGTCATAGCGCGCGGGCTGGGCGGGGGGCTGCGGCAGGGCCGAGCAGCCGGCCAGCAGGATCAGGGCGGCGGCCAGTCCAGCGCTGGCCACGGCGGTCTTGCGAGATAGGGGCATGCGGGTTCCTTGGGTCAGGGCTGGGTGGCTGCGGACGGGGCGACGAAGCCGGGCTCGCCCGGCCCCGGACGGGCCTGGCCCGGCCCGTAGATCACGGCCTGCGGGTTGTCGCTGAAGCGGCTGGCCGCCGTGCCCATCTGGCGCGCGGCGCGCGAGACATCGTCGGCCGCGCGGTTGGCGTGCGGCACCGTGCTGCGGCCCAGCGAATCGGCCATGCGGGTCAGTGCGCGCGTGCTTTGGGCGATCTGCTCCAGCGGCCCATCCTGCGCGTTCACGCGGCGCACGGTCTGCTGCAGTTCGGAGGCCACGGCAGAGGCGCCGTTGCTGGCCTTCTCCAGCGACTGCAGGGTGTTGTGGGCGTCGGCGGCGAGCTGCGGCACCTGGGTGGACAGCGTGCGGTCCAGGTTCTGCGTGAGCTGCTGCACGCCTGCGGCAGCGGCCGCAATGTTCTCCAGCGCCTGGCTCACGCGCTTTTGGTTGTCGGTGTCCAGCATGTCGCTGAGGCGGCGCGAGATTTCATCGGCGCGCTCCAGCAGCACCTGCCCCTGGTCGGCCAGCATGCTCAGCGGCGACGAGCGCAGCGGCAGGCGCGGCAGGCCGCTGGGGCCCGGGGGCAGCTGGGGCTGAGGCTGGTCCGCATCATCGAGCTGCACATGGGCCAAGCCCGTGACGCCCTGGTAGCCCAGCACGGCGAACGTGGTGGGCGTGATGGGCGTGTTCACACCGATGGCGATGCGGATCAGCACGTTGCCATTGGTCTGCGGATCGAACCCGATCTGTGTGACCTTGCCCACCGCCACGCCCTTGTAGCGCACGGCAGCCTGGGCCTGCAGCCCGCTGATGCCGTCCTTGGTGGACAGCTCGTACTCGTTGTACTGCCGCGTATCCCGCGTCAGCCAGATCGCCAGCCCCGCCAGCAGGGCCGCCACGACCAGCACGAAAATGCCGGCCGCCATGGCATGTGATTTGTTTTCCATATCAATGGTCCATAACGTTAGCCCAGCAAACAAGGCATGGGGCCGCGGGCCCCAGTCAATTCACAACTCAGGGCGAGGCCTTCAAAACCGGCGTGCCCGAAGGCGAGGGACACCGAGCAAGGGCCGCCCCGCAGTGAGGGTGTCGTCCCCCCCCGCAAAGCGAGAGGGGGGAAGGCGCGAAGCGACTCAGGGGGGCTTCTCATACCGTGCTCATCGCGCGCCTGCCGCGCTCGCCCTGGAAGAAATGCTCGATGAACGGATGCTTGAACTCGGCCACCTCGCGCGGCGGGCCGCTGACCAGCACCTTCTTCTCGGCCAGCACGGCCACGCGCGAGGACAGGGCGAACAGCGTGTCCAGGTCGTGCGTGACCATGATGACGGTCAGGCCCAGTTCGGCACGCAGCTCGCGCAGCAGTTCGCAGAATTCGTCGGAGCTGGTGGGGTCGAGGCCGGCCGTGGGCTCGTCCAGCAGCAGCAAGGGCGGATCCATGATCAGCGCCCGCGCCAGCGCCACGCGCTTGATCATGCCGCCCGAGAGATCGGCCGGCATGCGCGAGGCATGCTCGGGCTTGAGGCCCACCATCTGCAGCTTGACCAGGGCCGCGTCGCGCACCAGATCGTCGGGCAGCGTGCCCTGCTCGCGCAGCGCGAAGGCCACGTTGTCCAGCACGCTGAAGGCCGAGTACAGCGCCCCATGCTGGAACAGCATGCCCACGCGGCTGGCGGCGCCCTCGCGGCCCATTTCGCTGGCCGGACGGCCCAGCACTTCGACACGGCCCTTGGTGGGCTCCAGCAGCCCCAGCATCTGGCGCAGCAGCACGGTCTTACCCGTGCCCGAGCCGCCGACGATGGACAGCATCTCGCCGCGCTGCACATCCAGATCCAGGTCCTGGTGCACGGCAAAGGCGTTCTCGCCTTCGCCGAACACGCTCCACAGCCCGGCGATGCGCACGATGGGCTCGTCGGCTGCGGGCGTGGAGGAGGTTTCGGTGTCCATGGCCATCAGATGCCTACGTCCTTGAACAAGATGGCGAAGATCGCGTCCACCACGATGACCATGGTGATGGCCGTCACCACCGAGGCCGTCGTGCCCTTGCCCAGGCTCTGCGTATTGGGCTCCACGCGCAGGCCCCAGTGGCAGCCGATCAGGGCGATGAGGGCGCCGAAGACCACGGATTTGCCCATGGCGATCCAGAGGTTGCCGATCTTCACGGCGGCAGGCAGGGCCTCGGCAAAGTAGGCGCCCGTGACGCCCATGGTGAGGTCGGCCGCGAGCATGCCGCCGGCCAGCGCGGCCAGCGTGGTCCACAGCGAGACCAGGGGCATGGCGATGGCCAGCGCCAGCGCGCGCGGCAGCACCAGGCGAAAGCCGTGCGGTATGCCCATGACCTGCATGGCATCCAATTCCTCGGTCACGCGCATGACGCCGATCTGGGCGGTGATGGCCGAGCCCGTGCGGCCCGCCACCAAAATGGCCGCCAGCAGCGGACCCAGCTCGCGGATCAGCGAGATGCCCAGGATGTTGACGATGAAGGATTCAGCCCCGAACTGGCGCAGCTGCAGCGCCATAAGGTAGGCCAGCACCACGCCGATCAGAAAGCCCACCAGGGCCGTGATGGGCAGGGCCGTGGCGCCCATGGAATAGAGATGGCCGGAGATGTCGCGCCAGGGCCCCCGGTGCGGCGCACGCGCAAAGCGCAGCAGGTCGATCAGCAACTGGCCGATGAGCCGCGTCATCTGCGCGAAATGGCCGCAGGCGTTGATCACCAGGCAGCCCAGGCTGTCGATGCGCTCCAGCAGGTTCAGGCGCGGGGGCGGCGGCGCAGGCTCCTTGGAGAAACGGCCCACGCGTTCGAGCATGGCGCGCTGCGCATCGCTGGCCGCCAGGCGCGCGGGCAGGCGACGACCCCAGTGGTTCCACAGCAGCTGCGCGCCCACGTGGTCCAGCCAGTCCAGCCCTTCGAGGTTCCAGCCCAGGTCATCGCCCTTGGCATCGGCCAGCTGCGCACGCAGCTTGCGCCACTGCGCCCGCCGGCCCAGCTCGGCCGCGCCCCAGGAACCGGTCAGCAACGCCCACTGGCCGTCGTTGTCGCGGCGCAGGCTGCATTGGGGTGGATTGTTGAGGGCAGACAAGTGCGGGAGATCCTTGGGGGTTGCGAAGGCGGGGCGCGCGGGCAGGGCCGGGCGGCATTGCAGCCAAGACCGCAGGATAACCGAGCGGCGCGGGCCGCAGATTGCCTGGCGACGCCGTGCGCACGACAGCTTTGCCCTACGCGTGCAATTTTTATCAAAAAACCAGCGCGACAGCCATGACTGCTGCATGCGATGCTGCAAAAAAAGGAGTCCAGCGCGCTTTCCCTCTCGACAGTGCGCATGCCGTCCGCACAATGGGCCGAAGCACCAACCCCGGCTCCCAAGGACGCTCCGGCCCGCAGCGGGCGCCCGCCCATCTCCATGAGCAACACCACCTTCGACTACATCGTCATCGGCGCCGGCACGGCGGGCGCCCTCCTGGCCAATCGGCTTTCGCGCGATGGCCGCAGCCGCGTGCTGCTGATCGAGGCGGGCGCCAAGGACGACTACCACTGGATCCACATCCCCGTGGGCTACCTGTACTGCATCGGCAATCCGCGCACCGACTGGCTCTACCAGACCGAGCCCGACGCAGGGCTCAACGGCCGCAGCCTGCGTTATCCGCGCGGCAAGACGCTGGGCGGCTGCTCCAGCATCAACGGCATGATCTACATGCGCGGCCAGGCCCGCGACTACGACGGCTGGGCCGAGCTGACCGGGGACGACGCCTGGCGCTGGGACCAGGTGCTGCCGGCCTTCCGCCAGCATGAAAGCCATTGGCGGCTCGATGCCGGCGGCAACGCCGATGCGGGCTTTCGTGCCCTGCACGGCGGCACGGGCACAGGCGGCAGCGCTGAATGGCGCGTGGAGCGGCAGCGCCTGCGCTGGGACATCCTGGACGCCTTTGCCGAAGCCGCGCAGCAGGCCGGCATTCCGGCCACAGAGGACTTCAACGGCGGCAGCAACGAGGGGGTGGGCTACTTCGAGGTCAACCAAAAGGGCGGCCTGCGCTGGAACACCGCCAAGGCCTTCCTGCGGCCCACCTGCTATGGCCGCCCCAATTTCGAGCTGTGGACCCATGCCCAGGTCAGCCAGCTGCTGTTTGAACAGCTGCCCGCCGGCGGCCTGCGCTGCAGCGGCGCCCAGGTCTGGACCGGCTCGGAAATGGTCAACGTGCAGGCAAGCCAGGAGGTGCTGCTGTGCGCGGGCGCCGTCAACTCCCCGCAGATCCTGCAGCTGTCGGGCATCGGCCCGGGCGCGCTGCTGCAGAACCACGGCATTGCCGTGCGCCACGACCTGCCCGGCGTGGGCGAGAACCTGCAGGACCATCTGCAGATCCGCTCGGTCTACAAGATCAAGGGCGCGCGCACGCTGAACACCATGGCCAATTCGCTGTGGGGCAAGGCCGGCATCGGACTGGAATACCTGCTGCGCCGCAGCGGGCCGATGAGCATGGCGCCCTCCCAGCTGGGGGCCTTCACGCGCAGCAGCCCGCAGCAGGAGCACCCCAATATCCAGTACCACGTGCAGCCGCTGTCGCTGGACGCCTTCGGTGAGCCGCTGCACGGTTTTCCGGCCTTCACGGCCAGCGTCTGCAACCTCAATCCCACGAGCCGGGGCACGGTGCGCATCCACAGCGGGGACTTCCGCCAGGCGCCGGCCATTGCGCCGCACTACCTGTCCACACCCGAGGACCGGCAGGTGGCCGCCGACAGCCTGCGCGTGACGCGCCGCATCGTCGGCCAGAGCGCACTGGCGCGCTTCGCGCCCGAGGAATGGAAGCCCGGCGTGCAGTACCAGAGCGACGAGGATCTGGCGCGCCTGGCCGGCGACATCGCCACCACCATCTTCCACCCCGTGGGAACCACGAAGATGGGCCGCGCCGACGACCCCATGGCCGTGCTGGACAGCCGCCTGCGCGTGCGCGGCGTACAGGGGCTGCGCGTGATCGATGCAGGCGCCATGCCGCGCATCACCAGCGGCAACACCAACAGCCCCACGCTGATGATGGCGGAGAAGGCCGCCGGCTGGATTCTTGCGGACCGGCAGGGGCAGGGCCAGGAGACCGCACGGGAGAGCACGGAACCGGCCGTGGCGCTGGCCGCCTAGGACTGCTCCTGCAGCAGCGGCGGAATCGCCGCCAGCAGCGCATCGATGGTCACGCGCAGCCGGTAGGGCAGAAAGCGCGTGCGCGGCCACAGCACATGCAGGGGAATGCGCGCGGCCGGTACGTCGGGCAGCAGGCGCACCAGCGCTCCGCTGTCCAGCGCACTGCGCACCCGCCACAGCGGCATGTGGGCCAGGCCCGCGCCCTGCAGCGTGGCCGTGGCGATGGTCTCTATGTCGTCAAAGCCCAGCGCCGGCTCCAGCACGGGCGCGGCCAGCGACCCATCCTCACCGGCCAGCCACCAGGGGGCAGCGCGGCCGCTGCGCATATAGGCAATACAGCGATGCCCGGCCAGGTCGGCCACGCTGCGCGGCGCGCCATGGGCCTGCAGATAGGCGGGTGATGCGCACAGCACCATGGTTTGCATGCCAAGGCGCCGCGCAACCAGCCAGTCGCTGTCAGGCAGTTCCCCGCTACGTATGGCCAGGTCGATGCCGTCATCGGCGAAGTCCAGCTGGCGGTCGGTGAAGCTGGCCTCGATGCGCAGGCGCGGATGCAGCTGCGCCAGCTCCAGCAGCAAGGGGGCCACGTGGTGGCGGCCGAAGACCACGGGTGCGCTGATGCGCAGCCGGCCCACCACTTCCCGCCGCCCGGCTTCCAGCATGTGCCGGGCGGCATCCAGGTCCTCCAGCGCCTGCGCGCAGCGCTCGTAGAACATCTGGCCGTCCTCGGTCAGCCCCAGGCTGCGCGTGGTGCGCACGAACAGCCGCGCGCCCAGGCGCTCTTCCAGCCGCGCAACGGCCTTGCCAACAGCCGAGCGCGTAAGGCCCAGGCGCTCGGCCGCCTGGGCGAAGCTGCCGGCCTCGGCAGAGGCGACGAAAGCGCTGACGCCTGCCAGCCTGTCATTTGCAATTGGTTCCATAAATTCTACAAACCATAGCCTCAATTGAATCAATGCAATTATGAGGGAATCAATAGACTGAAGTCCTGTTTGATACCTGCCTCGAAAGGACCGCCTTCCATGACCGTGCCTGCGTCTTCCCCATTCATGCAGCAATGGCAACTGCCCGCTCTGGGCCATGAAAACCTGCAGCTGGTGCAAGTACCCATTCCCGAGCCCGGGCGGGGCCAGGTACTGGTGCGCGTGCATGCGGCATCGCTGAACTACCGCGATCTGCTGATCCTGCGCGATGGCATGGGCATGGTGCCGACCCTGCCCCTGGTGCCCGGCTCGGACATGGCTGGCGAGGTGGTCGCCCTCGGCCCCGGCGTCTCGGAGTTCGCGGTTGGCGACGCCGTGATCAGCACCTTCTTCGCCGGCTGGCAGGACGGCGTGCAGCCGCGCACCAGCCTGCCGCTGGGCTCGCCCGGGCCGGGCATGCTGTCGGAATACGTGGTGCTGGGCGAAGACAACCTGGTCGCCGCGCCCCTTCGGCTGGACTTTGCGCAGGCCAGCACCCTGACGTGCGCGGGCGCAACCGCCTGGTTCGCGCTGGCCGAGTCCGCGCCCACGCGGCCCGGCGACACCGTGGTCATCATGGGCACGGGCGGCGTGGCGCTGTTCGCCATGCAGATTGCCCATGCCCAGGGTGCGCGCGTGGTGGTGGTTTCGGGCAGCGACGACAAGCTGGCGCGGGCTGCGCAGCTGGGTGCAGACCACGGCATCCACCGCCACCGCACGCCCGACTGGGCCGCCGAAGTGCGCGCCCTCACGGGAGGACGTGGCGCCGACCATGTGCTGGAACTGGCCGGGGGGGATAACTTCGGCCGCTCGCTATCGGCCCTGGCACAGGGCGGCCGCGTGTCGGTGATCGGCAATCTGCAGGGCGATGAGCTGCGCGGCTCGGTCTATCCGCTGCTGCTGGGGCGCGCCACCGTTCAGGGCATCGGCGTGGCACACCGGCGTGCGCTGCAGGATCTGGTGCGTGCCGTGGACTGGCTGAAGCTGCAACCTGTGATCGACAGCGAATACGCGCTGGCCGATCTGCCGGCAGCCCTGGAGCATCTGGAGCGGGGTGCTTTCGGCAAGCTGGTGCTGCGCATGCGCTGAACGTCCGGCAACCGACAATCATCGCTCCAGCCCTTTGCTGGTGCAATCCCGCACTTTTGCGGTAACTGCGGGAAATCCCCGATGCACCACCCAGGTGCGACCATTAAAGTCCACCCACTCTCGCGGCACCACAGTGCTGCACAAGAGGGGCCGAGGAGACAACTCGTACACAACCAGATCAACATTCATAAATAGCATCTCAAGATGCATTTCCCAGAGCGCCGGCAAGTCCGGCGCTTTTTTTATGCCTGCGGCCAGCCTGCTGCGGCACCTGGGCGGTGCGACAATCGCCGCCCTATGGAATGGATCATCGTCTCGCTGGCCTCGATGCTGGCCGGCTTCGTGGACGCCATCGTGGGCGGCGGGGGCCTCATCTTGCTGCCCGCGCTGTTCGCCACCTTCCCCACCGCACCGCCCGCCACGCTGCTGGGCACCAACAAGAGCGCCTCGGTCTGGGGCACGGCCATGTCCACCTGGCAGTACGGCCGCAAGGTGCAGTTGCCCTGGCGCGCGATGATGCCGGCGGCCTGCGTGGGCATGGCGGGCTCCTTTGCGGGCGCCTGGGCCGTCACGCAGATCTCCCCCGATTTCCTGCGCCGGCTGCTGCCGCTGGTGCTGCTGGGCGTGCTGGTCTACACGCTGGCGCGCAAGGACATGGGCCGCCACCACACGCCGCACTATTCGGGCCGCGCCGAGACGCTGATCGCCTGCGCCATCGGCCTGTTGATTGGCTTCTACGACGGTTTCTTCGGCCCCGGCACGGGCAGCTTCTTCGTGTTCCTGTTCGTGCGGCTGATGGGCTATGACTTCCTGAACGCATCGGCCTCGGCCAAGCTGCTGAACATGGCCACCAACCTGGCTGCGCTGGCGCTGTTCGCGCTCAAGGGCCATATCTGGTGGCACCTGGCTGTGCCCATGGCGGTGGCCAATGTGCTGGGCGCCATGCTGGGCACGCACATGGCCCTGCGCCATGGAACGGGCTTTGTGCGCGGCATTTTCATCGGCGTGGTGAGCCTGCTGATCCTCAAGACCGGCTACGACGCCTTCATCGCCTGAGCACGGGCCAGCGGCGTTCGCAACACCTGCCATCGGCGTTGGCGACGGCAACCTTCTATAATTGCCGACTTTTCGCCTTGAGCTGCGGCGGCTGGTGCATGTCGCACCCCTGCCAGCGGCCGTACCCGACCAGCCGACCAGCCGCAAAAAACCGGCCCCGCCGTCCATGGCCCATGCACTGATGCGTGCCTAGATCGGAA
>Ga0209238_1000243_pt1 | contig 17936 bp, 18 predicted proteins | sample GraSoi013_1_20cm_FD_185823 | JGI IMG/M metagenome (GOLD analysis project Ga0209238, IMG submission 185823) | Grasslands soil microbial communities from the Angelo Coastal Reserve, California, USA - Sample 10_02_2013_1_20cm (SPAdes) (version 2) | ecosystem: Environmental > Terrestrial > Soil >...
GTCCATCCCCGCCCCGCCAACGCGCCCCAGCCCGACGCCAAGGTGATGTGGGACTTCTTCTTCAACAAGCCCAAGGACACCGAGCCTGCGGCGCCCCTGCCCGTGCAGCGGCTCACCCCGGCCGACCTGGCCGCCGCGCCCGAGCGCAGCCTGTACCGCCTGGGCCACTCCACGCTGCTGATGAAGCTGCGCGGCGGCTGGTGGATCACCGACCCGGTGTTTGCCGAGCGCGCCTCGCCCTTTTCCTTCATCGGCCCCAAGCGCTTTCATGCGCCGCCCATCGCCCTGCATGAACTGCCCGCGCTGCGCGGCGTGGTGCTCTCGCACGACCACTACGACCATCTGGACCGTGCCACCATCCGCGCCCTGGCGCCCCGGGTCGACATCTTCCTGTGCACGCTGGGCGTGGGCGACCGGCTCATGGACTGGGGCGTGGCCCCCGAGAAGGTGCGCCAGTTCGACTGGTGGCAGGACGTGCAGGTGGACGGCCTGCGCTTCACGGCCACGCCGGCCCAGCATTTCTCGGGCCGGGGCCTGCGCGACGGCAACCGCACGCTGTGGGCGTCCTGGGTCATCGAGGACCTGGAAAGCGCCGACACGCTGCGTGTCTTCTTCAGCGGCGACGGCGGCTATTTCGATGGCTTTGCGGAAATCGGCCGGCGCTTCGGTCCCTTCGACCTCACGCTGATGGAAACCGGCGCCTACGACCCGCACTGGCCCTATGTGCACATGCACCCGGCCCAGACCGTGCAGGCCCACCGCGACCTGGGCGGACGCTGGCTGCTGCCCATTCACAACGGCACCTTCAGCCTGGCCATGCATGCCTGGTGGGACCCCTTCGAGCGCGTGCTGGCCCTGGGTGCCGAGCACGGCATTGCCGTGGCCACCCCCATGATGGGCGAGCGCGTGGACCTGGCCGCCCCCCATGCAGGCGAGCGCTGGTGGCGTGCCCTGGTATCCCCTGCCGTGCAGGACGCAGCCGCGTCAGCGCCACAGGCCCAGCCGCGATAAATCCGTTTTTGCTGCATTGCGTCATCGGCCTACGCGGGCCGGCATCCATCTGGATAAAGTGAACCCAGCTTCAGGAGTGCACATGGCAAATCGCAAAAATCCCCGGGCCGCCCTGGTCGCCCGCCAAGCCACCGACCTGGCCGTCGCAGCGCCCCAGGTCGTGGCCCATCGTCTCACCCGCATGGCCATGGCAGGCGCCAATCCCTCCGCGCGGGACCGGCGTGAATTCACACGCATGGTGTCCGAGAAACAGACGGCCTTCCAGCAATCCTGGGCGGCGATGGGCATGCAGTCCATGGTTGCCAGCCAGGCCCTGATGCAGGCCTGGATGCGCATGTGGTGGACCCCCTGGAGCACCTCCACCTGGAACGGCGGTGCCCTGGCATCGCAGGCCTCGCAATGGCAAAACGCCATGTGGGGCGTGGTGGGCAAGGGCCTGGCCCCCGTGCACCGCACGGCGGTGGCCAATGCCAAGCGCCTGGCGCGCGGCTGAGCGCGGCTGAGCGCGGCATGAGCACGGCCAAGTGCGACTGATCGCTGCTCAACGCGGCTGATCCACCCATATCAAGCCCGCTCCATTCACCGGAGCGCGGCCGCGCGGCAGGGCCGATGCGAGGGCGAGGTTCGGGTATCCTCGCGGCCTTCGTTCCGTTTTGCTGCGCTGCCGCATTTCCAGGCATGGACTCCATGCAGAGACTGAAAACACGGCCGCGGCAGGCGGATTCCCCCTTTCTGCCATGGCTTTGCCAGTCTTTCCCGGAGTTCTCTGATGACACACAAGGCCCCGCCAGCCGGCCAGGGCCTGCACGGTCAAGACGACCTGCAGCGCAATCTCACCAACCGCCATATCCAGCTCATCGCCATCGGCGGGGCCATCGGCACGGGCCTGTTCATGGGCTCGGGCAAGACCATCAGCCTGGCCGGCCCGTCCATCATCTTTGTCTACACCATCATCGGCGTGATGCTGTTCTTCGTGATGCGTGCCATGGGCGAGTTGCTGCTGTCCAACCTGCAGTACCGCTCCTTCATCGACTTCTCGTCCGACCTGCTCGGCCCCTGGGCCGGCTTCTTCACGGGCTGGACGTACTGGTTCTGCTGGATCGTCACGGGCATTGCCGACGTGATTGCCATATCGGCCTACTCCCAGTTCTGGTTCCCGGACCTGCCGCAGTGGGCACCGGCCATCGCCTGCGTGGGCCTGCTGCTGGGCCTGAACCTGCTGACGGTGAAGCTGTTCGGGGAGATCGAGTTCTGGTTCGCCATGATCAAGATCGTGGCCATCGTGGCCCTGGTGGGCACGGGGCTGTACATGGTGGGTGCCGCCTTCGTCTCGCCTGCTGGCCGCACGGCCAGCCTGTCAAATCTCTGGAATGACGGCGGCATGTTCCCCAACGGGATGATGGGTTTCTTCGCGGGCTTCCAGATCGCGGTGTTCGCCTTCGTGGGCATCGAGCTGGTGGGCACCACGGCGGCCGAGGCCAAGGACCCCGAGCGCACGCTGCCGCGCGCCATCAATTCGATTCCCGTGCGCATCATCGTGTTCTACGTGCTGGCCCTGATCGCCATCATGGCCGTCACCCCCTGGCGCGACGTGGTGCCCGGCAAGAGCCCGTTCGTGGAGTTGTTCGTGCTCGCAGGCCTGCCGGCCGCCGCAGGCGTGATCAATTTCGTGGTGCTGACCTCGGCCGCCTCGTCGGCCAACAGCGGCGTGTTCTCCACCAGCCGCATGCTCTACGGCCTGGCGCTCAAGGGCGATGCGCCCAAGACCTTCCACCGGCTGTCGCGCAGCAGCGTGCCTTCGCGCGGGCTGCTGTTTTCCTGCACCTGCCTGCTGGCCGGCGCGTTTCTGATGTGGGTGGTGCCCGATCTGGTGGAAGCCTTCACGCTGGTGACCACGGTATCGGCCATTCTGTTCATGTTCGTGTGGTCGCTGATCCTGCTGTCCTATATCGCCTACCGGCGCCAGCGCGCGGCCCTGCATGAGGCTTCGCGCTACAAGATGCCCGGCGGCGTGGCCATGTGCTGGGCCTGCCTGGTGTTCTTTGCCGCCATCCTGGGCCTGCTGACCCTGCAGGCCGACACGCGCCAGGCGCTGGTGGTGACGCCGGCCTGGTTTGCCCTGCTGGCCATCGCCTACCAGTTCGTGCGCCGCCAGGCATCGCGCCAGTCGGCGGAGCGCTCCACCGCCCTTGCGGGCACGGCAGCCGAACCGCGCTGACCCTCTTCCGGCCGCCCCCCCTGCGCATGGGGGCGGCCATTGCAGGGTGCCTTTGGCGCCCGCGCTCCCTCTGCGTCCCCTTCTGCGCTCCCCCTTCTGCGCTCCCCTTCTGCGCTCCCCTTCTGCGCCTCCGCGGCCCCTCTTGCCGCGCACCAAACTTGTGCACAGCATCTTTGGCCTGTCCAGCAGTTAGATAACGAGTGAACAAAAATACAACTGTCTTTACGCCAACAAAAAGATGTGGATACAAATCGTTATCATTCGCACCTTGATTTTTAACCAAACCGGAACTTTACAAAGATGGTCAGAATCTCGGTGCTCCGCCCGCTTCCTCTTTGCGCCGCCCTGGCATGCACAGCCATGGCCCATGCCCAGTCAGCCGACAACAAGGCCGACACGTCCCTGTCCACGGTGGTGGTGACCGCCTCGGGCACAGCCGTGGACATCAAGGAAGCGCCGGCCAGCATCAGCGTGATTACCCGCGAGGACATCGAGCGCAAGCCCGTCACCAGCATCGGCGAGCTGCTGTCCACCATTCCCGGCGTGACCGGCGGCCTGTCCGGCACGGGCGCCCAGTCCAAGATCAAGCTGCGCGGCCTGCCCGAGAAGTACACGCTGATCCTGGTGGACGGCAAGCGCCAGGGCAACTCGGCCGGCATCAACTACCGCGACGACCTGGGCTCGCAGGATCTGGACTGGATCTCGCCCGAGATGATCGAGCGCATCGAGGTCGTGCGCGGCCCCATGTCCTCGCTGTACGGCTCCGACGCCATGGGCGGCGTGATCAACATCATCACGCGCAAGATCGGCAAGCGCTGGAGCGGCTCGACCACGCTGAACTACAGCAAGCCCTCCGACGGCGACCGCGGCGACACGCGCCAGCTGGGCTTCAACATCAGCGGCCCGCTGTCCGACAAGTTCGGCCTGCGCCTGGGCGGCAACTACACGGACCGCGCAGCCGACGAGAGCACGGGCGGCTTCCCGGGCACCTACCAGTCCACGGCCGGCTCGCGCAAGCAAAACCTCAACGCCCTGCTGAACTGGCAGCTCACGCCCGACCAGGTGATCGGCATCGAGGCCGCGCAAGGCATCCAGCGCGCCACGGGCTCCGACGCGCGCACGGCGTCGGGCGACCAGGTGGTCTATCCCTGGGGCCTGAGCAAGCTGGAGCAGACCAAGTTCGGCATCAGCCATGACGGGCGCTGGGGCGACCTGACCTCCAAGCTCAACCTCGTGCACAACAAGTATGAGGACAAGGGCGACACCATCGGCAACAACTCCAAGGAAACCACGCTGGACGGCCGCATCGACAAGCCGTTGAAGCTGTGGGGCCTGGACCAGGCCATGACGCTGGGCATGCAGTGGCGCCGCGAGTCGCTGGACAACCGCGACACCATCGGCCTGGCTCCCATCGACTACGCGGGGCGCCCGGTCTCGGGCTCGGGCCTGAGCGCCACCACCTGGGCGCTGTTCGGCGAGGACCAGATCTTCCTGCGCGACAACCTGGCGCTGACGCTGGGCCTGCGCATGGACCATCACCAGAAATACGGCAACAACTGGAGCCCGCGCGCCTATCTGGTGTACCACCCGGCCTCGGAGTGGACGGTGCGCGGCGGCGTCTCGCGCGGCTTCCGTGCGCCCAACCTGAAGGAAAACTCGGCCAGCGCCGCCACGCAATCCGGGGGCAACGGCTGCCGCAGCCTGGCCGGCATGGGCTGGACCAGCACCAGCGTGAATGCCGACGGCACGCGCGGCTGCTACATGGCCGGCAACCCCGACCTGCAGCCCGAGACCAGCACCAACTTCGAGCTGGGCACCAGCTGGGACCGCAATGGCTGGGCGCTGGGCGCCACCTACTTCCACACCAACTTCAAGAACAAGATCGACTACCAGCCGCTGGGCTTCTACAACGGCTTCTGGTGGACCCGCATGGCCAACGCCCAGCGTGCCCGCACGCGCGGCCTGGAAGGCTTCGTGAACGTTCCCCTGGCAAAGGGCCTGACCTGGAACACCAACATCACCAAGATGTTCGAGTCCAAGAATCTGAGCACGGGCGCCTCGCTGCTGGCCGTGCCCGAGCTGTCCATCTACTCGTCGCTGCAGTGGCAGATCCGCCAGGGCTGGTCCGCCATGTTCAGCGCCCGCCACGTGGGCAAGGAAGTCGTGACCACGGGCACGGCCACCACCTTCGCCAAGGCCTATACGACGTTCGACGTGTCCATGAACTACAACGTGACCGACACCCTGACCCTGCGCGCCGGCATCATCAACCTGGCCGACAAGGAAACCCGCACCATCGGCGCCAACTATGACAACGGCGGCCGTACCTACTTCGTGGGGATGACGGCGCGGTTCTGATGGCGCGGTTCTGATGGCGCGTTATCGGCCCTTGCGCTGACCCAGACAAAGCGCCCGTTGTGACGGGCGCTTTTTTCATGGAGAGGAGCAAAGCCTCACTCCCAGACACCGCCCTGCGCAGGGGGCTTGCGCGTCAGCAATTCCTCGTCTGTCAAGGGCCGGCCTGTCCAGACATTCACCTTCGAGGCGCCGGCCGCGTTGGCCAGCTCGCGCAAGGCCCTCAGTTCCACCTGGGTGAATCCGCCCTCGGGGTCGCCGAGCGGATGGATGACGATGTGCGGGGAGGCCGCAAGCCAGGCACGCCGATGCATGCGCCTGAGCTGGTACTTCAGAAGCTGCTCGGCCAGGATGAAGTCCGATATCAGCGAACGCGGGTGGGCGAAGGGATTGACGACTTCGGCAGGCTCCGATGCAGCCGCGAGCCTGGCCTGCGGGCCGGCCGCGAGAATCCGGCGCCGGGGCGGCGGACTCAGGGCCAGCTCGGGAACCTCCGACAGGGTCTGCCCGGTCTTCGGATCCTTCAGCGTCAGGCGCTCGGGAGAAATCTGTACGTAGATGAGTGATATGAAGGCAGAGAGCATGGATATCCATCAATCGATTTTCTGAACCACGGTCTGGCCCGGCAGCAAGGCCCGGCCATCACCACCGCGCGGCAGCATCGGCGCGACAGGCTGGCCGGTCTGGCGGTCCAGCAGCAGCGAATGCGCCTCGCCCGGCGCGAACAGATGGCCTTCGCCCCATTGCCGCAACGCCACGATCACCGGGAACAGCTCCAGTCCCTGGGCCGTGAGCACGTATTCCAGGTAGGCCGAGCCTTCTGCGGCGGGGCGGGTTTCGAGGATGCCGGCCTCCACCAGCCGGCGCAGCCGGTCGGCCAGGATATTGCGGGCCGCGCCCAGGCTGCGCTGGAAATCGCCAAATCGGCTGATGCCGTCAAAGGCATCGCGCACGATGAGCAGCGACCAGCGGTCGCCGATCACATCCAGGGAGCGGGCCACCGGACAGGGCTGCGGTGTGTCAGGACGGATGTCTTCTTTCATGGCGCTATTTTGGTTGCATTTCAAAACTGGTTCAACTAGCATCAAACCAGTTTTGTTTTGCAACTGGATTCAACCCATGAACGCCTTCCCAGCCTCGGACACGGTCCGCATGCCGCGCAGCCTGGTGCTGCTGTTCGCCGCTGCCAGCGGCCTGAGCGTGGCCAATGTCTATTACGCCCAGCCGCTGCTGGAGGCGCTGGCGGCCGACTTCGGCATCAGCCATGCAGCCGTGGGCGGGGTGGTCACGGCCACGCAGGCCGGGTGCGCGCTGGCGCTGGTGCTGCTGGTGCCGCTGGGCGACCGGCTGGAGCGGCGGCACCTCATGCTTTTGCAGTTGCTGGGCCTGGTGCTGGCCCTGGCGGCCGTCAGCACCGCGCGTTCGGCCGTTCTGCTGCTGGCGAGCATGCTGGCCGTGGGCCTGCTGGGCACGGCCATGACGCAGGGGCTGATCGCCTATGCGGCCAGCGCCAGCCAGGCGCATGAGCGCGGGCGCGTGGTGGGCGCAGCCCAGGGCGGGGTTTTCATCGGCCTGCTTTTGGCGCGCGTGTTTGCCGGCGCCGTGGGTGACCTGGCTGGCTGGCGTGGCGTCTATGCCTGCTCGGCCCTGTTGATGCTGGCCCTGGCCTGGCCCCTGTGGCGGCAACTGCCCCGGCTGGCGGTGCCCTTGCATGCACCCAGCTACACGCAGCTGCTCGCCTCCATGCTCCAGCTGCTGCGCCAGGATCGCATGCTGCGCACACGCGGCATGCTGGCCCTGCTGATGTTTGCCACCTTCAATATCTTCTGGAGCGCCCTGGTCCTGCCACTGAGCGCACCGCCCTACAGCCTGTCGCTCACCGCCATCGGCGCCTTTGGCCTGGCCGGCGTGGTGGGCGCACTGGCAGCAGCCCGTGCCGGCCACTGGGCCGACCAGGGTTTCGCGCAGCGCACCAGCCTGGGCGCGCTGGTGATCCTGCTGCTGGCCTGGGCGCCGATTGCGCTGCTGGAGCAGTCGCTGTGGGCGCTGGTTGCCGGCATCGTGCTGCTGGACCTGGGCGGCCAGGCCCTGCATGTGACCAACCAGAGCCTGATCTTTCGCAGCAATCCGCAGGCCCACAGCCGGCTGGTGGGCATGTACATGCTGTTCTATGCCGTGGGCAGCGGGCTGGGCGCGCTGATATCCACCAATGCCTACGCGCGGTTTGGCTGGCACGGCGTCTGCGTTGCGGGCGCGGCGTTCAGCCTGGCAGCCCTGGTGTTCTGGGCCATGACGCGGGAAACGGCTGTCCAGGCCAGCGTTCCCGCCTAGACCCGGCTCACCAGCTCCGAAGGCACCCGCCCCAATGCCTTGCGGAACATGGTGGAAAACGCGCTGGGGCTGTCATAGCCCAAATCCAGCGCCACCTGCGTGACCAAGGCGCCCGCAGACAGCCGCGACACCGCCGCCAGCAGGCAGGCCTGCTGGCGCCAGGCGCCAAAGGCCATGCCTGTGTGCTGCTGGAAAAACCGGCTGAAGGTACGCAGGCTCTTGTTCAGCGCCTGCGCCCAATCCTGGGGCGTGGCGCGGATGCTGGGCTGGGCCAGGAACTGCTTGCACAGGGCGGCCAGCTTTTCGTCGCGGGGAATGGGCGCGAACAGCGGCAGGCTGCGGGCCGAGGCCAGCTCATGCAGCACCAGCGTGACCAGGGCGCCGTCGCGGCCTGCTTCGTCGTACAGCGCCGGCAGGTCGGCGCAGGACAGCAGCAGCTGGTGCAGCAGCGGGGTGACGACCAGGGCCTCGCAGTGCACACCCGGGCGGGGCGCAGCAGCCGGTTCGATGTACAGGCTGCGCGTGCTCACGCCCTGCATGCGCACGCTGTGCGGCTTGCTGGCCGGAATCCACACGCCGCTGTAGGGCGGAATGGTCCAGGCGCCGTCGTCGGTTTCCACTTCCATCAGCCCGCTCATCCCGTAGAGAAACTGGGCACGCCGGTGGCTGTGCGTGGGCAGCAGCGTGCCAGGCGTGTAGTCGGTGCCGATGGCCAGCACATCGCGCGCCACGGCGTCCACGGAATGCAGCGGGATGTTGAGCATGAGAGGGTTCGGAAAACAGCCAACAGGCTTTGGCAGGAATTCGAGGATTATTGACCTATCCGCGAAAGCAGGCCAAACCGCGGCATCCTAAGGTTCAGTCCTTGCTCGTTTTTTCCAAAGGACTGTCTGTGTTCCCTCTCCTGCTGCTGGCTTTCGGTGTGCTTGCCGGCGTGACCACCGTGCTCTTCGGCTTTGGCGGCGGCTTCGTGGCCGTTCCGCTGCTTTATGCGCTGCTGACCTCCATCCACGGCGCGGACTCCGCCGTTGGCCAGGCTGCCATGCACATTGCCGTGGCCACCTCCACCTGCGTGATGATTTTCGGCGCCTCCATGGCCACGCTGCGCCAGCACCGCGCGGGCGCCCTGCCCTGGGATCAGGTACGGCCACTGGCTGGCTTCATCGCGGCCGGCGCCGTGGCGGGCGCGGCGGCCGCCACCTGGATCAGCGGGGAATGGGTGCGCTGGGCCTTCATCGCCTACCTGGCCCTGACCATCGCCGACGCGCTGCTGCGCCCGGGCTTCGTGCACGGCACCGCCGCCGGCATGCAACCCATGGGCCGGCGGGCGGCGGCCACGGCGGGCCTGGCCATTGGTGCGATCGCGGCCTTCCTGGGCGTGGGCGGCAGCGTGATGACCGTGCCGCTCATGCGCCGGCGCGGCGCCAGCATGGCGGCTGCCACGGCCATGGCCAGCCCGCTGTCTCTGCCCATGGCCGTGGCGGGCACCGCTGCCTACATGCTGGCATCGCAGGGCGCGGGGCTGGGCCCCTGGCATGTGGGCTATGTGGACCTGCAGGCCTTTGCGCTGCTGACGGCCGGATCGTGGACCGGCATCAGGCTGGCGGCCCCGCTGATCGGCCGCATTCCCGATGCCCTGCATGCCAAGGCCTACCTGGCCCTGCTGGGCCTGGTGCTGCTGGTCATGATCGTGGCCTGAGCGCTGCGCTCAACCCTCCTGGAAGATCGCCTCGATCCGGGTCTCGAACACCCGGGCAATGGCGAATGCCAGCGGCAGGCTGGGGTCGTAGCGACCCGTCTCGATCGCATTGACGGTCTGGCGTGACACGCCCAGCAGGTCCGCCAGCGCGGCTTGGCTCCAGCCGCGCTGGGCGCGCAGTTCACGGATGGTGTTTTTCATCGCCGGGCCGCCCCAAGATGAAAAGGCACCCCCTCGGGGGGCAGCGGACCTTGCACAGCAAGGGGAGCGCGGGGGTCATTTTTCATGGGAGGGGCACTTTGGCGGAACAGCTCATCGGCTGCGCAGCCAGTGGGCCACCGAGGCAGCCACCCAGAGCGCCCCCATCAAGGGCCACACCATGAACATGCTGAGCTTGGGAAAACCTGCCATTTCCAGGAATCCGTAGGTGAAGGTGATGCCAGCCGTGCCCGCCGCTGCAATCGCCAGTTGCTCCAGCATGGACTTGCGCAGGAACTCGTCGGTATCGCGCACCAGGCGCACGATGGCCCGCACGGCCAGCGCAAACGCCAGCATGGGGCTGAGCAGCAGCGCCGTGCGCAGGGCCCCGGCCTGCATGTCGGCGCTGAGCAAAAGCGCCCCCACAAGCAGCGCCATGTAGAGCAGCAGCGCAAATCCCAGCTCCTTCTGGTAGCGGCGGTTGGTGACCGTTGTTTGATTCATGGAAGTCTCTCGCAATGTGTAAAGGATGCTTTACATTGTGCGATGCCACCCGCGGAAATGTCAAGCAAGCTTTACATCGGCAATGAGCGCCCCGCCGTACAATCGCCGCCGTTGGTGCCAGCAGCCCCAGGGGCTGCGGTTAAACGGGAAACATGGGGCGGCCAGATAAAGCCGCCCGCATGTACTGCCCCCGCAACAGTGAGTGAAACGCCGCGTGCATGGCACCGGCCCCCGCCAAACCCGTGCCACTGGGCGTACAGCCCGGGAAGGCCTTGGCGAGTGCGTCACCAGTCTGGATACCGGCCAACAGGCGGCCGGCCGCGCATGCAGCGCAGCCGGTCTTTGTGGTTTCCGTGCCGGCGGGGTCGCTGGCGCGCAACTGGCTCGCATCCATGCACACCCTCGCCCTCGCGCGCGCCCCTGGCGCCGCTCTTCGCTCGCCCTCGGCGTTCCCCGTACTGCGCACGTTGTCCGCCCTGGCTGCGGCCTCGCTGCTGGCCTGCCAGGCCCAAGCACAGGTACAACAGGCACAACAGGCGCAGCGCGCACAGACCTCCCAGCTCGATACCGTGGTCGTCACCGCCTCGCGCAGCGAGCAGCCCCTGCGCACCGTCACGGCCGACATGACCGTGATCGACGCCGAGACCATTGCCCGCAGCGGCGCCACGGGTGTGGCGGACCTGCTGGTGCAGGTGCCGGGCGTGCAGATCAACCGCAATGGCGGGCCGGGCCAGGTCACCTCGGTCTACCTGCGCGGCACCAGCAACCAGCACACTGCCGTGTTCATCGACGGCGTGCGCTACAGCTCGCAGGAGCTGCAGGGCGGCGCGGTCTGGTCCACCCTGCCGCTGGCGCAGATCGAGCGCATCGAAGTGCTGCGCGGCCCGGCCGCCGCCATCTATGGCTCAGACGCCATGGGCGGCGTGATCCAGATCTTCACCAAGCGGGCGGACGGCCAGACCCGCGCCTATGCCGAGGCTGGCATAGGCAACCAGGGCACCAGCAAGCTGGCCACGGGATTTCAGGGCGGAGCCGACGGCTTCACCTACGGGCTGAACCTGGCTGACGAGCGCAGCGACGGCTTCGACGTCTACCCCGGCAACACCTTCTCGCCCAACCCGGACAAGGATGGTTACAGCAACACCTCGCTGGGCCTGAACGCGGGCTACAAAACGGGCATCCACCAGATCGATGCCAGCCTGCTGTACAGCCGCCTGCGCACCCACTACGACCAGAGCCCGCCGCCGTTCGACGACTACGACGTGGTCAAGAACACCACCGGCAGCCTGCGCTGGCAGGCCGGCTGGAACGCCATGTACAAAAGCGTGGTCCAGATCTCCCATACCGACAGCCAAAGCGACCGCCACACCCAGTCGCCCGAAAGCGCCAAGGGCCGCTCCACCAACTACCTGCTGCAGAACCTGTTCACGCTGGGCCAGCACCGTTTCAACATCGGCCTGGAGCGCCGCGAGGACAAGCTGGACACGCAATACGCCTGGACGCAGAACACCGACAGCCGGCGCGTGCAGAACTCCCTGTCGGCCGGCTGGCGCCTGACCGAGGGCCGCCACCAGTTCGACGCCAACCTGCGCCACGACCAGGTGCGCGACCAGCAGAACAAGACCACGGGCGGCCTGGGCTACGGCCTGCAGATCGACGAGCGCTGGCGCTGGGTGGCATCGGCCGGCACGGCCTTCCGCACGCCCACGCTGTACGAACGCTTCACGGGCCAGGCGGCGGCCGACCTCAAGCCCGAAAGCAGCACCAACGTGGAAACGGGCCTGCACTATGCGGCCGGTGCCAACCGCCTCTCGGCCGTGGTCTACCGCAACAAGTTCAAGAACCTGATCACCTACGACTGGAACAGCGCCGTTCCCTGCAACTGCTACCGCAACTGGCAGAGCGTGGAGATCACCGGCCTGACGCTGGCGGGCAGCACGCGCCTGGGCAGCGCCAATCTGGGCGCCTCGCTGGACTTCATGAACCCCGAGAACCTGGAGACCGGCAAGCTGCTGCCCTACCGCTCCAAGCGCATGCTCAAGCTCAACGCCGACACCCAGGCGGCCGGCTGGACGCTGGGCGGCGAAGCGCAGCTGTACAGCGGCCGCTACGCAGACGAGGCGAACACCTTCAAGCTGGGGGGATACGGCGTGGTCAACCTCTACGCCCAGCGCCAGCTGACCAGGCAATGGACGCTGCTGGCCCGTGTCAACAACATCGCCGACCGCGACTACGCCCCCACGCGCGGCTATGCCAACGCAGGCCGCACCGTGTTCGTCAGCGTGCGCTGGACACCTCTGCCCTGACCGCCATGCACCTGCTTGTGCGCCTGCCCCGCCTTCTGCTGCTGATCGCCGTGCTGGCCTGCGCGGGCGGCACAGGCAACGCCTTTGCGCAAAAGGCGGCGGATGCGGGAACGGGCGGGGCAACCACCGCCTACACCGTCACCGACATGCGCGGCCGTCAGGTGCGCCTGGAGCGCGTGCCGCAGCGCATCGTCTCGCTGCTGCCCTCGCTGACCGAATCGCTGTGCGCGCTGGACGCCTGCGAGCGCATCGTGGGCGTGGACGAGTTCTCCAACCACCCGGCGCGCGTGGCCGCCCTGCCCAAGCTGGGCCACACCTTTGCCCCGCTGGTCGAGGCCACCGTGCGGCTCAGGCCCGACGTGGTGCTGATGGCGTACTCCGCACCCGTCATCGCACAGCTGGAGCGCTTCGGCATTCCCGTGCTGGCACTGGACGCCAACGACATGGCGCAGCTGGAGCAGGTACTGCACAAGCTCGACCAGCTGCTGCAGGTGCAGCGCGCCAACGCCCTGCTGGCGCGCATGCAGGCCGAGGTGGACCAGCAGGCCAAGGCGCTGGCGGCGCTCACGCCCGCCGGGCAGAAGGTGTATTTCGAAGTGGACGCCACGCCTTACGCGGCAGGGCCGGACTCCTTCATAGGCCAGCTGCTGCAGCGCCTGGGCGCGCGCAATGTGCTGCCGCAGAACCTGGGGCCCTTCCCCCGCATCACGCCCGAATACGTGCTGCGCCAGCAGCCAGAACTCATCATCCACACGCCGCAGACGCCATCGGCCAGCTTTGCCACCCGCCCCGGCTGGAGCCGCATGCCCGCCGTGCGCTCGGGCCGCATCTGTGCATTGGACCTGGTCGAAACGGACGTGGTCTCCCGCCCCGGCCCGCGCCTGGGCGAGGCAGCGCGGGCGCTGGGCCGCTGCCTGCAGATGCCGGGCGCAGCGCCGCGTTGACTTCCCTTGCCTGATTGACCCGCTTGGTCTGCTTGGCCGATGGCCCTGCCTACTCCAGCACCACTGCCGTGCCGCTGGCAGACACCATCAACATGCCATTGCCCTGGCCCAGCACTTCGTAATCCAGGTCCACCCCCACCACGGCATTCGCGCCCAGTTCCTGGGCGCGTTCCTCCAGCTCCTTGAGCGCAATCTCGCGCGCCCGCTGCAACTCGCGCTCATAGGTGGCCGACCGCCCGCCCACGATGTCGCGCAGCCCGGCAAACAAATCCTTGAACACATTGGCGCCCAAAATCGCCTCGCCCGCGACCACGCCGCAGTAGCGGGTGATGCGGCGGCCTTCGATCTGGGGGGTGGTGGTGATGATCATGAGAAATCCTCGGTGAGTGACGGAGATAAGCCTTGAGCGCAAAGCCGGCCGGCGATCGGTTCAAGGAAGAACTGAACCAGGGCAGTCTGCCATAGGCCTGGAGTATCATCTCGCGCAAAGTGCTGAACACACTTCTTGCTAGCCGGTAAGCCGCTCCCGAAAGCAGTGTTGGAAAAATGCTTGGAGGCCTTATGGCTATTTTCTTTGCGGGCGTTTCAAAGCCCTTCCCCATCTCAATTTCCACTGCGCCACAGCTCTCTGATCTGTACATCGCTTCTTACCCTTTCTCCGCGCCCGGCTCCAAGCCATTTCGCTAAGGAGTCGCCATGTTGTACTTTCAGATTTCAGAAGACGAGTTCAACAAGCTGAATCGTGTGCATGATCAATTGGGACTGATCTCCAGCTTATTGATTGGTGCCTATCCTGGAAATGCCCTGGAAGTTGTTGAAACCGATCAGCTGCTCGCGTTCATCAATGCGCAGATTGAGACTATGGAATTGCTTACGGGAGCGGTTAGACAGCGAGGGGTGATGAAGGAATTGCTTGCTCGCTGAGCAGTTTTCCAGCCCCCCCTGCAGCGATACTTCCCAACCATTTCTATCCATAGATGCCTCGCCGACTAACCAGCTCGGCAAGGCATCGCCGCCCTAGGCGGGCTCTGAAATTTTGTAGCCGTTAGTTTTACAGATTACAGGTTAGATGATGCAAATGAAAGCTAAGCGGATCTGATTTTTTCTCTTGCCTCGCATATCGACCGGAATGGTGTCTTGCACCTGCTTGTCTTCAGGTGCTTGCCGAAGTTGTAGCTTTGAAGGAGTGCCTGGATTGACTGCTCCCTGCCAGCCGTAGCGGTAGTACAGGCCCTGCATTCTTGTAAGCAATGGGTGCAGGCCTTGCGGATCCACATCGTTGAGCGGGTTGTTTGCCACATACCCAAACCGATTCCACCCATCCTCCAACCCGATCGGGTCCGCCTGCATATACCGCCCCGTCGCCGCATCGTAGTACCTGTGCAGGTTGTACGACAGCCCCGTCTCTTCATCAAACACCTGACCCGGATACCTCAGGTCGAACTTCACCGCCTGCGCATAGCTGGGGCCGCTGACGGTTCGGCCGTAGCCACGGGCGCCCGTGGTGGGCCGCACTTCGTCAAATCCCGAGATCAGCCGGCTACCCTGCTGCAGGGGCATGTTCAGATGCTGCGTGTGACTAATCCACTCGAGCCGCAGGTACCAAGGTAATACCTGCACATCCTGCATCTAATCTATACATCAAGTCCGCTATTTTCACGCCACTTTTACGATAACGCATCGAATAAACCATCCTTTTTGGCATTGCATTTACCTCTTCGATAATGATCATTTCTTCACTATCCCAAGCAATAGATTTTGCGGCTTTTGAGAAATCTGAATTACTTGAAGCACATTGCTTCGGATTGGAAATAAATTCTTCGATTTTATCCAAAATATCTCCGGGAGAGGGGTACGTAGAGATAAATATCGCACCAGAGAAAATCAACCCCACAAAAACCAACAAAATCATATAGAATTTTTTATTCAGTAATTTCATTATCTTAAAAAATTCCATATTTTTGCCTTACAAGAATTAACAACGCACTTCTGCACACACTGCTGCGCAGTGCTCATGCAATTTTCATTAAATAGATTATATTTACTCGGCTTATTCCCACCAGACCTACAATCCAGAACACATTGGTCAATATATATTTCATCACAGCCAGCAACTTTGCCACAGTAACTTTTATCCACAATATCGCTGTCATCAACATACGCACCATTGCTATTCATTATTGCTGCCCATGGTCCTTTTAGTTTTGCCCCGCTATACCCCGATGGATACCAGCCAGCGCAATTAGCATTAACACAAGTAAATACATGAGGCCAGTCGTTATTAAATCCAGGATAAGTACATATTTGAGCTTCAAGCCCCTTAGGGCCAATGAAATTCAATGGATTTCCACCCACATACCCAAACCAATTCCACCCACCCTCCAGCCCAATCGGGTCCGCCTGGATATACCGCCCCGTCGCCGCATCGTAGTACCTGTGCAGGCTGTACGACAGCCCCGTTTCTTCATCAAACACCTGCCCCGGATACCGCAGGTCGAACTTCACGGCTTCCGCATACCTGGGACCGCTGACCGTCTGGCCGTAACCCCGGTCGCCCGTGGTGGGACGCACCTCCCCAAACCCCGAGATCAGCCATTGCCAGGCCATCTGCCCCTGCTAGCCGCCTGGGAGTGTCAGATGGTCGTGTGGATGGCGTACAGGCGCCCGTTGATTTCTGCCGCAATGGGCATGGGGCCAGCTGGCCGTAGGCAAGCAGATGATCTCGGTGCTGTCGGACGCGTTAAGACCGCAAAGCCTCCCACTTCATAGCCCTCCTGTGCTTGGCAGCAAACCTGACTTGGTTACCTACTTGAATTTCGATTACGCCAAGTTATACATTTCGAACGCTACCTGCAAGAGGCAGATGCTGCAATACCACAATCTTCCTCGAGAATAAATATTGGAGCCACTATATCTTTCATCTTCATCATGACAATTCCAAATTTCTTCGAGTAGAAATATTCCATTCCTGTCTTTTCATGAGTCACTTTATAAGAATCTATTTTCTTTCCAAAAAGTCTCAGCGGAACAGGCATTTTTATTAATTTATATTTTTCATCCCCCTTCTCCCAAACCATTTCCTCACCCTTAATAAATTTTGGGACGGAGAACTTCAAAAAATCAGAAGAGAAATAGAAAAACTCATCATCAACCTCACAGAATTTTATTTTCCCCAAATAAAGATGAGATTTTATTTCCCCAGTTTCTTTCGAAATGGATATCGCTTGCTCATAGCTCCCAGGAGGAGAGTATGTCCAATTATCAGAGTTTGCAAAAACTGGTAAACAGATAGCGAATGATATAAAAATATTTAACGCCGCAAACTTCCGCATGTGCATTTCCCCTTAAAAAGCTCTAGAGCGTATGAGTCGGCATCAAGTTCAACAGCCAAACCTCCGGTTGTTCCATTTAATCTATACTTCAAATACTCTGATCCGCCTGGACTAAGTATGCGATTCCCCTTCATCAAATGACGGAATTCATGTAAAAATACCGCATAAGGATCCTCTCTACTATTCTCGAACGGATTTATAAAGTTACTTGTTAGCCCAAAATAGTCAGATGTGAAATTTGTATGAAAATTATCTACATCCGTTGTAGGACTTCCACGCCGACCATCAGTACCAACCGTCCATTTATCAAAATATGACTTCAAATAAGAACTATCAGAAGCGCAAAGTGAATCTATCTTATCTTCCAGTTTTCTTCCATATTCACGCAACTGCTTCACCCACGGAGGTGGAGGGGTTGCAAAGCTGTCTCCCTTCCACATTACCTTGAACAATCCTTGTGGATCACCATAAATCAATGGGTTGCCCCCCACATACCCAAACCGATTCCACCCACCCTCCAACCCGATCGGGTCCGCCTGGATGTATCTCCCCGTCGCCGCATCGTAGTACCGGTGCAGGTTGTACGACAGCCCCGTCTCTTCATCAAACACCTGCCCCGGATACCGCAGATCGAACTTCACCGCCTGCGCATAGCTGGGGCCGCTGACCGTCTGGCCGTAGCCACGGTCGCCCGTGGTGGGACGCACTTCCCCAAACCCCGAGATCAGCCATTGCCAGGCCACCTGCCCCTGCTGGTTGGTCAGGCGCCTGGGAGTGTTCAGGTGGTCCGTGTGGATGGCGTACAAGCGCCCGTTGATCTCTGCCGCAATGGGCATGGGGCCGCTGGCCGTGGGCAGGTAGATGATTTCCGTGCTGTCGCTCTGGCCTGCCGGAGCTGCGCTGGTTGGCTAAGAGTGGCTAACACCACTTCGTCACAGGCCCCCGCAGAGCAGTTATGCTCGCTGCCCTCATGGCAAGACGACCCGTTAGCAAAGAACTGTGGCGACAGCTACAACCCCTGATCCCAGCCTTCGTGCC
>Ga0209238_1000246_pt1 | contig 17866 bp, 18 predicted proteins | sample GraSoi013_1_20cm_FD_185823 | JGI IMG/M metagenome (GOLD analysis project Ga0209238, IMG submission 185823) | Grasslands soil microbial communities from the Angelo Coastal Reserve, California, USA - Sample 10_02_2013_1_20cm (SPAdes) (version 2) | ecosystem: Environmental > Terrestrial > Soil >...
AATGGGTCTGGATTGACGAAATCAGGTGAGATTGTGCTCTTCGAAGAAGAAGGGCCTGAGTTTCAGCCGCTTCATATTCAAGGTCACCTAACGCGGGTTTTATTCATGATCCGGTCGGGCGATGTGATCGCAAAACTCGTTTGGGTAGTTCCTGATGCTCGATGTAGCGATGTTGACAAGATCGTCTTTTCGTGGGTTCGAATGTGGGAAGCGGCGTTCGGCGGCAGATTTCCTCCGACCGAGTACAGGGGTAAGAACGGATCATATCTTGGGTCCCTGGGAACGAGCCGAAACGCAAGACATCGTTCAGGACCAACATCAGCGAAGTCTGTTGACTTCGAATAGCGAGGATGGAAGAGTTTATGCTTTGCGGCCCGAGATGATCATCCAGTCTGGAATTTCTAGCCCTTCTCTCACAAGACGAGTGCGGTGCTTCTTCCAGAACGAACTCTTGACATCCCAGCTCTCAAGGAGATGTTGCGCTGCTCGGGCTCTTATGATCAGATTGCTCTTGAACCTCTTGACCCGGATGTTTCGAAACTCCGCTTGCTTTAGCGCCGACATTACCTGGTCCGGTCTGGGAGAAAACCATTCTCTGGGAGGAGTCTTTGTCCACTTCGGGTTACTGTCCGCCTCAATCAGCAACCTCTGTCGACGGTTTCTGGCTATTGGCGAAAGAAACGAGTGGACGGTAAGACCGCCGGGTCTCGCAACCCGAATGCATTCCGATAAGAACATGGACAGCTCGTAGGAATCTATCTCGGGAAGAAACTCGCTTGATATTACTCCCGCATATTTGTTGGAGAATTCTTCCCACAGCCAGTCTAGATAGTCTGCTTTGTGCACCTTGACCCGGCTCGTCAGCTTCGCTCCAGATAGGGCCTTGTTCAACTGACTAAGAGTCCCTTTGTACGCGCCAGTGAACGTGTCCACGAGGTTGAATCGGTGGCGTGGGAGAAGCTTTGCCATAGGGATAGTTAGCTGGCCTTTCCCGCACCCAATCTCTGCGAGAACCCCCCTCCTAGTAGGAACGAGATTTGCGATTTTTCTCGCAAGATTCTCGTATTGATGGGCATATGCACTTTCCACCTTCCTTGGATCATCAACGATCTGTCCCATACCGATACTCTCTTGTTTTCTCCTCAAAGTGATTGACTCTCCGGCCTACCTAAGTAGGCAATCACACAATTTATTTTGCTGGAAAGGTCAAAGATTGGGGTTGTACTCCGAAGAAGGTTCACTTAGGCCAAACCCGCCATTCGATTTTGCAAAATCGCTGGACTTTTTAGGAGTGTTTCCCCCGATGCGAGAAGACCAAACCATAAGCGAACTCTTGATGACCAAAGCAGTCCGGGTCGGTGGCCGAGCTATCGTGTTCCAGCTAAAGCCGACGGGAACAATCAAGATGCCCGGACTAAAGTATACTCTCTTTGCCGATCATCCCTTCTCTCGTGGACTAACAGAGGTTGTGATAGACCGGATCTCTTTCTTTCTAAGCCTCTCCGACGATCTAGATCAATTCTATCGAATCGCAATCAACGACTCCAATTTCGCACCAGTCCTCCAGAAGCTCTACGGGCTCCACCAGGTCAAGTTCCTCACTCCATTCGAATGCGCCTGCTGGGCCGTACTTTCACAGCGGAACCAGTTGAGCGCAGCGCGGAAGGCTAAGCAGGTGTTGCTCGAGCGTTTTGGAACGAGTCTCGAGGTAAATGGTCACGTTTATCGCGCCTTCCCCGAGCCTGGCCAACTTGCAGAAGCATCCAAGGAAGAATTGAAGGCCCTCATCAAACATGAGCGCCGAGAAGAATACCTCGGTCACGTAATCAAGGCATTCAACGAAGTCGATGAGAGGTTCTTGAGAACTGCTGACTATGACAAGGTTGAGGAATGGCTGAAAAACATCAGAGGAATAGGAGACTTCTCGTCAAAACTAATCCTTCTCAGAGGTCTAGGCAGAATGGAAAAATTGGCCTTGGAAAAACGACTAATTGCTGCGACGGGAAGAGTCTATGGAAAACCGATGAGTGTTCAGAGGCTCCATGTTATCGCGGAGAAATACGGACGATGGAAAGGATACTGGGCATATTATCTACGAACAGCTGCTGGCCCGTGACACGCCAGAACTACCGGTATGGAGAGCCTGGTATCGCGGTACTATCAAGCTACTTGTTAAGGGGAATTAGAGATTGTTACACTCGTAAGGTACACTGGACCGATTGGTTGACCGTCTGGGGGAGTGTAGACAGGAACGTTTCCTATTGTGTTAGCCACGTCCATCCCGCTGATTACCTTCCCGAATACTGTGTACTGTTTGTCCAGGGGAATGCTATTGTCCTTCAGATTGATGTAGAATTGCGAACTTCCTTCAGTTGTAAGAGAGGAATGAGCTATGCCGAGATAACCCGCATAGTTATGTAGCGAGCTGTCAACTTCAAGAGGGACAGTCTGCGGCGATCCGCCTTTTCCCCACGTAGAATTATCGCTACTTCTCGTGTTTGGATCACCCGTCTGGATTACGAACCCTTTCGCCACTCTGTGCCAGAGGAGGTTACTGTAGAAACCTGAGTTTGCGAGATTCACGAAGTTGTTAACAGTCTTGGGAGCAGAGTTCCCGTAAAGCTCGATCTCGATTGTTCCGTAAGAAGTGTTGAGCTTGGCGTACATAATTTTCGGCGACTGGGATGATGCATAAGCGAATACTCCAACTGCCACGATCGCTATGAGTACAAGGGCCACTATTAGATAGATTCTTCCCAGTTTTTCCCGCTTACGAGTCTTCTCAATTATCCGGCGTTTTTGAGGCGAGGGCATTGGTTGGATCAACTCAATTTGTGGGGGGTCTCATTCAAATACGATTCGGTAAAGAAGTCAGATCCAAGGATCCACTTGAAGCTTGGAAACCCCCGGTCCCACCATCTATGGATAGAAAGCGATCTTCGGATACTTTTCCAAACTCGAGTGACCCGTTGTCACAGTTTGATCGGGCGGTATTCTGTGGTGCAGGGCGATCCCATTGCAGCCCAGAGCCTTCTCTCAGAGAGATCCATGATCACTGACACTACAGTCTCGTATCTCTCGTACTCTGGAAGTTTCAGGTTCGAGTGACGGCATACAGATTCTGGCTTCCCATAATGATCTCTCAGCATGTTCTTGGCTGAGGCAAGATCCAGCTTTTGTCCGGCTCGAACCGTTCCATCCAAGAGCCTCTGAATTCTCCTGTAACGTTGAAGCGTGGACAGTCGTTCCTCGTCTAGGACCTGTTTAACGCCGAGTTTTTTCGGGTTTGAGAAGTGGTTGGTGTGGGCCACAGCTCCCTTGTCTGGGCCAAGTTTGCAGACAGCTTCAGGAGCGGATTCGATATCGATCACTTTTCCCTTGCCGGTTGTTTTTTGTTGTCCTAGGATGAAGTTGGCGGAGCAGTTTCGCTCGCCCTGCGAAATTATTCTAGCTGCTTTTCCAAGGGTTTTTGATCGGAGGATTTCCCAGCATCTTACGTGGAAGGGTTTCTTAAGCCGTGCCCAGTCGTCCTTGCTCGACACAATTCCGTTAATTAGCAAGCCAACTCCTTCGGAGTTCAAACCGATCTTACCTCCGACAACCCCCGCTTCAGTGAATGACAAGACATCAGGGCCGTTTTCGTTTCTGACCTTGAGGAAGAGCCCTTTGACCTCGGGTATCCAGTCCCAGTTTTGTGCCATCATCAAATGTCCGTTCTCGACCGCTGTCGGGAGTGTAGCGAAGGCTGTGCAGCCGAAAGTCTTTGTCATGGGCTTTAGTCCGATTTTCGAGAATTGGCTATACATCAGCTCGTAACGAACGTTCAACGCCGTAATATCGAGGATTTCCTGGCCCGAGCCGGCAGCGACACCCTTCATTGTTTCAGCGTATTCTGGGCTGACCTTGTTGATCACTTCCAGGAATTTTGAGGCTCGACTGATCGCGACATCATGCGAGAGTTCGGTTTCACTTTTGAAACGACGAAAGTAGACCGCCAGGTTGTTCTCTATTTCTGAACGAGCCTCCTTCCCATGATTGTATCCTATCTCGTAGGGTGGGCCTTTGAGGTTTAGAACGGGGAGCTTTGATTTCATTATGATCTACGCCAGGTTCTTCTCGAGAGTTATCCAGCCGACCTCTCGTTTGAAGCCAAGCTTCACGTTAATCCCCAACATGGGGGCGTTGGTCGAGTCGTTCCAGGTCTTGAGCTTCTCGTACTTGTTGTTCCTTGCGAACTCGATAACTTGGAGTTTCAAAGCGACCGCTATTCCTCGTCCACGATAATCCCGTACAACCCCTGTTAGTCCCTGATAGAGTCCCTTGGGATCCTTCTGAGCTTTCCATACCGTGCTCATACCCACGTACTTGTCGCCATCCTTCGCGATCATGTAGCCATCGGGAACGAGGTTGGGACTCTTCATCTCGAAAGCTGACCATTGCTCAAAAGAGACGGGTGTAAACTGCTCAGGTCGAGGAATATCTTCCGAGACTGCCTGAACCAGAGCGTGAAGTTTCGTGTAACATTCAGGATCACTCTTCATCTCATCGGCTAGCGTGACAAAGTGGATTTGATGCTGGGATGCCTTTTCTGCGTATTTTTGGAAAGCTGAGATGTCAACTGTGGCTGGGTTTAGGCGTGATTCCCAAGCTCTCATCTTCTCATGGAACCCGCGGTTGGTAGCGAACTTGATCGGATAGGGCATGTCCTCCTTCACACCAGTCCAAGAAGTGACAGCGCCAAGAGCCTTGAAGTCCTGATTCAGCCGCTCGTAGAGCGCGCTTCCAATGCCTTTTCCCTGATGCTGTGGGTCGACCCAGATGTCGAACCAGAGTTTCTTTGCATGGTACATCCAAGGGATGTGTTGGCACTGAGCGAACCCAACTGGTTCTTCGCTGTCTTTCGTCATACACGAGTATCGTTTGAAATGGAACTTCGACTTGTCGAGACTCTCGTCGTCAAACTTCCATTCCTCGGGCGTCCGGTCGTAATCTGGAAAAATTGAGCCGAAGACGTGGGCCAGTCTCCCGTAATCCTCCGGTCTGAACTCTCTCAGTTCAATTGGGAGTGTCCACTGTCTCGACATGAAATCTCCGATTATGGTCGCAATCGGTTAAACCTTTGTAAGACTAAGCGCATTATTTTCAGTTTGGTCAAGATCTTTGAGTGAGTCGCTTCAAGAATGGATTGTGCAACTTCCCAATGTCACAAAGGGCACCCATAGGTTGGGCGGCACGGAATTCCAAGTTCATGGTATCGAATTCATGCATACTCATGGGACTTTGCAGCTCGACATTAGACTCTCCAAGCAAGACCAAGAGCGGGTGCTGAAAGAGGGTAAGGCCGAACCTCATCACTTTGTTCATCATGAAGCCGGTTGGGTTACTTTCAGAATCCGATCGGAAGAGGATTCTGAGACGGCGAAAGGAGTGATCCGCTTAGCGTATGATAACGCGGAACTACGTGCCCGAAAAAAGTAACCAAACCTAGGGTTTTCCGAGTCTCACGAGAAAGTGCGCACGGTTTCCGCCGGCTTCAACAGGGATTAACCTCTCTTCGAAGGATACGGTCTCGAATTTTCTGAAACAGGATTCTAGTTCTTTGCGTGAAAAGAAGTGATGGATTATTCCCCGCTCCTCTCCTTTCGTAAAAACGAAGGTATTCTTCTCCAGTCTCCTGCCGTTGCCCTTTCTGAAATCTGCCATGGAGAGAGCAATGACGAACGCCGAGGCTCCCTTCTCCATCACTCGATGAAGCTCTTTGGTCGCCTGCTTGATCTGCGCCAGCCTGCCATGGTGGAGGACGTTTGTGCAGATCACGCCGTCAAAATAATCGTCTACGAACGGAAGCTCCCACATCTCATGGAGGACAAGAGTGACGTTGTCAATCGAGGCAGTTTTCAATCGAGCTTCGAGTGTTTTGAGGGCTGTTTCGGAAATGTCAAGAGCCACGACCTGAAAACCAGCTTTACCGAGAACTATGGAATGACGACCTGCCCCGCAACCTAGATCCAGAACCCTCTTTGCGCTCTCACGTTTCAGAGCGTCTGCGAAATCCACAACGGCAGAGAGTGGTGGGGAGGCTTCCGCCCACCTTTGTTCTCTCCAGGCTAGCTCCCAAGGATGCGCCTTTGGCATACTGGTCACGACGTCTTCAATGCGAGAATTATTTTCTTGACAAGAGATGCGAAATCATCGTACTCTGAAGGATTCTTGGAGTATTCTTCGAATAGTGGATACAATTCTTCGACCTTCGGATAGTAGTTCTTGTTTGGCACTACTCCTTTTCTCTCTATGTTAGGATCCACTGGTTTCGCTATGAAATCCTTGACACTAAAGTACGCAAGCATGTCTACCACCGTATGAGCGATCTCTGGGTCCAGCCTCGCTTTTCCCAACTCCTTCTTCACGAGCGCGCTGGGCGTTATAAGTTCAGAGAGTTCGTGGGCTAGGAATTTCTTCTGGACTTCGATATCCGGCAAAGTCGCGAAGGCGATACTGTCGTGCCAAGCGAATCCGCCACTTAGACAGCCCACAAAATGAACGCGAATCTCATCGGTGGTCCATTCGACATGAGAGAGCTGCGATAGATGCGACAACACTGAATCGGCAACCGGAGCCCATACGGATCCGAATTTCTCCTTGTATTCCTCCAGCCCTGGTCGGGTCAGGTCCCATGTTTGCTCCCAACCGTTTGACCCTCGAGACAAGATGTTCAGAAACAAATCAGTCATGGGCTCACGACCCTTCCATTCTGATACAACCTCTTCCAAGTCTTCAGCTCTCATCAGGTCTCTTGCGAAAGCGTACCAAGAGCCCGGAGAGATAGACGCTCTCTGAAGAGCATGAAGAATATCGTTTCGTACCAAAGGGGCGTTCCTCGATGCGTAGGCTTTGTTCCCGAGCATACCGGATGAGAGCTCGTGTGGTAAGCAGTTTGCATAGAGAACTGAAACATGACAGAATTCGTTTACGAGCCTGCCTACTTCAAGCGAGATTTTCGGAACCAGAGTCTTCGACGCCTAGCTTGTGACTCGACTTGGCGCCTAATAGCACATGAAGGCTTCTGAAACTAATCTGACCCTCCACAAGTCAGACCCTGAAGTACGTTGGACCGAGGAATAGAACCGGCACTGCTGTGATTTGCCTAGCTTCGGGACCGCGTTAAGCGAACAGACACTGGAGCTTGCTAACGAAATTGTTTTTCCTGTTCGAGGGGCTGGGAACCGAGTGATTCTAGAATGTAATGGGGTATCTGCCGAATCACTTCCTTCAGAAGGAAGTTTTCTTTCATTGTTTCATGGAGTAACGATTAACTTGTCAGAGGCTGATGATTTCGCCACGAATCTCATTATCCACTGTCAGAATCCCATAAGTCTTCTTTGTCGCGGGAAACTTTCCTGTCGCGCTACCGGGATTGAACCAGAGAACACCGTCCCGAAAATCGTTCTTCGTCCGATGACTGTGACCATGAATGACCGCTTGGACTCGCGGGAACTTAGGCCTCAACCTATGTTCTAGAGTAAGCGGAGAGCCTCCCTCAGCGGGATGGTTCAGCCCAATCGTAAAATCCTCTGCCTGGATGATGTCAATCGCCGGCAATTCTTTCCTGACTTCAGGCCCGTCAATGTTCCCGTAGACTCCTCTGAATGGGCCTATCTTGCGCAGCGCGTCTACGAGCCGTTTGCTCGTGAAGTCCCCCGCGTGAATGATCATGTCTGCACCGGATAACTCGTCGAGAACCTGCCGGGGAAGGTTGTCGATCGAGTCCGTGTGAGTATCAGAGATGACGCATATCCTCACGAGGGCCGACCGGCCGTTATAAGACGGGGGATCGATTTCTAAGTTTTCTAGACCCGTCTAATTTACGCCTATTCCCTTGAACGCCGTATGAACGGCTTTGAGAAAATACGTCCCTCCAAGGAACATCGCAGTTCTCCCTGTCCAGGAGATCGGATCACCAGGAGCTCTTCCGAAGAAAACCGCGGCTAGTCCCACTCCTGTCAGTCCGAGGGCTAGGACGTACCAGTAAAGAGTCCTTGACCTCGACCGAGAAGAGAAGTAGCGTCTGGCAAAGAGGATCGATGATACTAGGAACAGAGCCGCCGCGCTTCCGAGAACAGCCATTCGCAGAGTCGTCTGGCCAGCTCCCGGAACGAAGAAGAGCGGAGTCATCCCTTCTAGTGCGGCGACGGTGAGCAGAGCCGTAACTGCAAAAACGCTACCATAGGCGAGGACCAATATTGACCTTCGAATCCGAGGGTCCTTCTTCAGCGAGGGACCTTTAGACCAGGTCGCGCTCACCAGATGGAATATCGATGCAACGAGTGCCCCAGTGTTCGAGATTGTTATCGCCGCATTTGGTCCGCTGGGAAGATTCGTCAACCAACCTGAGAGGAGAGAGGTTGAACCCCATGCTATTGCACCGCTCCCCATGAGGACGAGGAACGCCCAGCCGCTCTGCATGTAGCTCTTGAAGGAAATGTAGCCGACCATGAACGATGTGAATGCGAGGAACACAGTGTACAGGATCGCGTTTAGGAATGGAGGTTCAAACGCTAACCCCTTGCTAAATTGTGCTGGAGGCGGCAGGATGACGTTGAACACAACTACTGAGATTATTACTAAAGGGAGAGGAATGGCGACGATTAGGTTGGGTTTCCACTGCGGGGGAACAGTTCCGGACGTCTGTCCGACTTGCCCCATTGAGCTTGGTTCAGGAATGTTTCTGTTTGTTCTTGGCAAAGGCCATCGCCCAGTTATTCGCTGCTTCTTCGGTCATGGATCTTCTCGGACTTCCGGTCAGGAGGCCCTCGTAATTTGAGAAGGGTGCAGAGACCTCGATACCGTGGGAGGCTATCTCGTACTGCCTCAATCGCTTATCATGGTCGCTGCCCCGCATTTTCCAGACAACCAATGCTTTTCGAACCGTGGACTCTATCTCCACGTGTTTGAGCGAGACGATACTATCCACGAGAAAACTGATACCTCCGTCGGGCAATGCTTTCGATGGGTCAGAGGAGTCGCTGCTCTCCCAAATGAGCAGAGAGCCGAGGCCCTTGGCCTTCAACAGCATGATCAATCGATAAAGTTCTCTCCTCAGCTCATCGCGGCCTGTGTACATGGCAAGGTGGCTTAGACTGTCAATCACAATCCTCTGCGCATGGATCTCTTTGATAGACTCCGAGAGAATGTTCTCTCCACCGGTATCCTCCAAGAGAATGTTTGGAGAGGTGCAGATCAATCGGAACTTGTTCTCATCCTCCAGCTCGCGTATGTCCCATCCAAGGCTCTGGCTGTCTCTGTAAATCTGATTAGGTAATTGCTCAAAGGTTACGTAGATCCCGTTCTCTCCGAACTGTGTTGCCCCGTTCACAAGGTGTTGGAGTGCAAGAGTGGTTTTTCCTGTCCCCGCCCCACCTGCAAGTAGCACCGCATCTCCCGGTAGGAAGCCTCCGTACAGCATTTCGTCTAGTTCGTGTATTCCGGTCCTTAGCCTCATTTTCTCCGATCAACCCTTCCCGCCGACCTAACGTCCTATTCGGCCAGCCATCGCTGGTACCCCGTGGATATGAGAAGATTGTAACCTTCGCTCACGAGACAGCAAATAGTGCGAGCAGTTTGTCAGAATTCGATAATTTCTCCACAGATTCGTACCGGTTGGCTGCCCGTGTGTAATTTATTTCTCGTTCAGAAAGGATTGGGCGATTCGTTCCCTGTTCGAATGGCTCCACTGGGCAGCCCTTGAATACAGGGTCAGCCCGTATCCCTCCTCTTCGGATTGTTTCGCCCTTTTTGGATCGTTTCTTATCGCCCAAAACGCGAAGACAAAATCCTCTGCGAAACCCGCGGTTATTAGGTCTGGAATCAATACAACCTCCTTGTCGGATAGAGGACGATGTTCCCTGTACGCCTGTAAGAAACGGCTTGCGGAATCTATGTCCAGCCGATGCCTGACCTTATTGTCCCTGCAGCAGTATTGCACTGTCACAGCGAGATCTTTGACGATGGGATCGTTTGTCTCGCTGACGTGCTCGAAGTCAATGACCCCGGCTAGCTTGCTCTGTTTCCAGAGCAGATTTTCTGAGATAAGGTCTCTGTGAATAGGATACATCCCAATGTTCGATTGAAGAGCGTCATCAAGACCCTGCAATATCGGGGTAAGCCTTGCGGACTCTACAAGAAACACGTTCTCCTTCCGATTCACCTTGGTTTTTCGCAGAATTTCTTTCCGGTACTCTTCAATCTCTCTCAACGTGCCAGCTCGATTGTACAAGGTCGAAGCCGGTTTTCCATTGTGGAGGTTTGACTTTTCGATCAGAGTGTGATACCGAGCCATCATCTGCGCAAGTTGTGCGAGATGTGACCGGTTGAGCCTCTCAACGACTCTGCCTTCGAGAAACTTGTAGAGCCAGTAGCAGTGCTCTTGAACGATTACGAATAAACTACCATTCCTGGTAGAAATTGCTGATGGAACGTCATATGGGAAATTCGACTGCTTGAGATAGACAAGGTAGGATAGTTCGAACTCCAAGTCACGAGAGCTCTTGTGATGAACATGGGAAACCTGTCGCAGGACATATTTCCCCTCGGACGAGCCAATAATGAAATTGTGATTGACGACACCTCTCTTGACGAGCCCGCACGTTAGTATTTCGCCTATGTTCCATACGGATAATGCGTCCCCAGCTTCTCTGGGAATCTGCAGCCTGCTTATTCTAGTCCAGCCCTGAGTAGGAGGGTATGATGCTCTTGGCGAATTCTTTCAGGTTGTCAAGATATCCTGTACGATGCAGGGGGGCTATGTAGTATAGTGCTCCGTCTTTTGCGGCTTTTTCCACGTCTTGACCGACGGCTTTTAGATCGAATTTTTGGTCTCGGTTGGCAACGGACCCGGCTGCAAAAGCTATCTTGTCCTCGCGATGGAATCTTCGTGCCTCTTGCTTGACGATGGATCGTGCCTTCTCCATGGGCACATGGACCCACGGTGGAATGTGGCAGATGTCAGAGTACTGGCCTGCTAGCCGTAGCATTCGCGTCCCGACGCCTCCGAACATTAGGGGCGGGTGGGGCTTCTGAACTGGTTTGGGATCTAGAATCGCGCCTTTTGCATGGTAGTATTTGCCCTTGAAGTCGACCAGTGGCTTCTGCCAGAGCTCGAGGATCAGTTCCACGCCTTCCTGTGTCTTGTCGACCCGCGTTTTCGGATCCTCCCATGTGCTGTATCCCTCGAATTCTGTCTGGGACCATCCGGCACCCACGCCGAGTATCGCACGTCCTGATGATAGGACGTCCATTGTGGACACCATCTTGGCCAACATTGCTGGTGGGCGGAACGGGATCGGAGTGACAATGGTTCCGAGCTTGATGTTCTGGGTCTTGGCCGCGAGATAGGTGAGTGCGACCCAGCTTTCCACAGTTGAATCCTTCTGTGGCTGTCCGTATGCTTCAGCCCACATATAGTGGTCGGGTATGACGGCGCCCCAGAATCCGAGCTTGTCAGCTAGCTGAACGGCTTGATCGGTCAGGCTCCATCCGTTGTACCAGTTTCCGAGACCTGAGAGAATGAACCTCAAAACTCAACTCCTCGTGTTAAGCTCTGGCCGCTATTTATTTCAGCTTGAGCCGTGTCCTTCAGCGTAATGAGACTCGTCTTCATCTACGGACCACCAGCATCAGGCAAGCTAACAGTCGCAACTGAATTGGCAAAGCTGACAGGGTTCAAGCTTTTCCACAACCATGTCTCGATCCAGTTTGTCCAGTCTATTTTCGAGTTTGGAACAAAGACCTTCTGGCGTCTCACCAACAAATATCGACTAGAGATGATAGAAGAAGCCGCGAAAGAAGGAATTGACACAATCTTCACCTTTGTCTACAGCAAAGGCGAGGACGACAAGTTTGTGAAGGCTGTACTCCAAAAGGTCAGGTCGAATGGAGGACAGGTGCACTTTGTGAGGCTCTATTGCGACCGGAAAGAGTTGGCTAGGCGTGTCAAGTCGAGTCAAAGAAGGAGGCTGGGGAAAATCGGTACCGAGAAGATGTTGAGCGACCTGTTTCGAAGATACAATCTCGACTTGGAAATTCCGTTTCATAGGAGTTTGAGTATTGACACTACAAATCGAACTCCAAGAAATGTCGCAAAATCGATCGCGCGTCGATACAGGCTATCGTCTCGAAGCGACTGAACATGTGAAATTTGTGGCACAAAATGTAGACAAAGATGGTTAGGCTTTCAGTTCTCGCAATAGCTGTTTTGCAATCGAGAGTCTCTGGATATCGTTGGTGCCCTCGTAAGTCTTGATGATCTGTGAGTCTCTTAGGAATCGTTCGACTGGGTATTCTGTGGCCACGCCATAACCGCCATGTATCATCATAGCAAGCAGCGATAGTTTCTCTGCCGCTTCCGTCGATGTGACCTTCGCGATTGATGAGGCTTTCACGAAGTCCTTACCCTGATCTTTCAGGGACGCAGCCCAGTAAGTCAACAAACGAGCAGTATGAACTCCCATAGCCATTTCGGCAAGCTTGTACTGGACCTGTTGAAAGTCGATCAACGGCTTCTCAAAGCTAGTCCGTGTCTGCGCGTAACTCACAGCCGCCTCATAAGCGGCCTGGCAAATCCCTACTCCCTGAGCAGCAACATCAATCCTGCCACGGTCGTATGTCTTTACTCCAACATAGAATCCATCACCTTCTTTTCCCAGCAAATTGTCTTTTGGAACTTTGACGTGGTCAAGGACTAGCTCCGATGGTTGCGAGCCGCGTAACCCGGTTGTCTCGATCTTGCTCGCGACCTGGAATCCATCGGTTCCCCTCTCGACTAGGAACGCGCTGAGACCCTTATGTCTCTCCTGCCTACTGGGCGACGGGCTCGTTCTGGCGAAGACTAGGTAAAGATCGGCTATCTCGCCGTTTGTGATGAATGTCTTTCGTCCTGATATCTCCCAGTGGGTCCCATGGAGTTTTGCTGTAGACTTTATCCCCGCTACATCTGATCCTGCGCCGGGCTCGGTCATGGCGTGAGCCCCGATCTTCTCGCCCGCGACCATCGGGATGAGGTAACGTTTCTTCTGCTCCTCTGTCCCCCACTCGTTCAAGGGTTCAGAAACAAGATGGCTAGCAACAAAGACCGTCGAGCATGCGGCGCTGACACGAGCTAATTCCTCGAGCGCGATAACCATCGATAGCAGGTCGGCGCCTAGCCCGCCATACTCTTCCTTGTAAGTAATTGCGGTCAGTCCGAGCTTTGCAATCTGGTTGAGCAGTTCGCGGGGAATGTGATTCTTCCGATCAATCTCGGCAGCTATCGGCCGAATCTGTTTCTCAGCGAAATCGCGGATTGTATTCCGAAGGCTCTCATGGTCCGGTGTCAACTTGACCTCGTAATCGGCTGACCGTGGAAGAATCGTGCTTGTCAAGGATGACCAGATGCTCCGAACATTGACAGCCTTAGCGTTCTTTAAACTTTGAATCTCGAGAAGACGCTCATTCTCACATCAAAAACGGAGACACAGCCTTTGTTGGTTTCTTTTTTGAGAGAAGAAAAGTGCCTAAATAATGGGTATTTTGGGCACTGTCACAATACTCACCTCGTGAAACCTTGGACTCCGTTGCAATGCCTTCTCATGAATCCGGGACTGAAATCCTAAGGAGATTCTGATTTGTCTGGCCCTTCTATTGAAGCTGTAAACCTGTCGAAACGATACGGCTCGTTTTCCGCGTTATCCAATCTCAATCTGAGGATTGAGGGTTCGAAATGCGTCGGTTTTCTCGGGCCAAACGGAGCTGGAAAGACAACTACTCTGAAACTCTTCACTGACATGATTAGAGCATCCGAAGGGAAAGCGCTGATCAATGGTATCTCGGTGCATGAGAACAAGAAGAAAGCTCTTGCTTCCGTCGGATCACTTATCGAGAGCCCGGAGATCTATCCGTCTCTGACCCCGAGAGAGGCTCTCTCGATGGTCGCGGAGATCCGAGGAATGCCGCGGTCGGAGAGAAAGAAGAAGATCGAAGAGGTTGTTGCCGAGGTAAAGATGGAAGAATGGCTGGACAAGAAAGTTGGAAAATTCTCCAAAGGAATGAAACAGCGGATCAACATATCCTCAGCCCTCCTATCAGAACCCGAAATCCTCCTACTGGACGAGCCGAGCACAGGGCTCGACCCGAGAGGAATGTCCGAGGTTAGAGAGATCGTAAAATCGCTCAAGCAAAAGAACCGGCTCATCTTCATGAGCTCCCATCTCCTGAACGAGGTTTCTGACATATGCGACGAGGTCGCGATGATCGACCATGGGAAACTCCTTGTCTACGACAAGCTTAGCAACGTTGTGTCACGGTTCTCCGGAGCCAATGGAGGTGCAATCATCATCGACGTAGGATTATCTAGAGAAATAGATGACCAAACAGTGAGCAGAACCATATCCTCTCTCCCCGGCGTGGTGTCCGCGGAAAAACTGGAAGGAAAGAACTTACGATTACACTTCTCGGGTGGCATAGAAAACCAAGAAAAACTTCTCTCAGACCTTGTAATGATGAAAATCGGCTTGATCAGTTTCCACCCATCCTCATCAGCCCTCGAAGACACGTACCTGAATCTAATCAAGGCAACACTGTGAGAAGCGTATGAGCAAGCCCTCTCTCAAGTCGGTTGGGCCTGTAGGAAGCCCTAGTCTCCCAACGAGCATTGCTCATGTAGGAACGATCACCAAATACGAGCTGCTGAACTATTTCAGATCGAGAAGGTTCTTCGTCCTTCTGATAATCGGGATCGTGATCAGTGCAATTTTCACAGCGGTAGTAGGGTACTACGGGATTGCCTACCTGAATCTGACGTCAGCTTTAGGATTCTACTCCTTCTGGTGGGGCAACTCCATAACTTTGGTCGTCATACTCTCAGGAATATTTTTTGGAGGAGACGCAATTTCTGGAGAGTTCCAGAACAAGACAGGCTATTTCCTGGTAGGGAACCCCTTGCGCCGATCCTCCATCTACATCGGCAAATGGATTGCTGCACTGACAGCATCATTGATCATATTCGCGATCTACGCCGCAATTGCGGTAGGCAATGGTATCTACTATTTCGGCGCAAACATACCTTACCAATTCGGCGAATCTCTCGTCTTCTCAGTGCTCTATCTGATTGCCGTGCTCGGGTTCACCTTCTTCTTCAGCTCGCTTTTCAAGAGCAGCTCAATGTCCATTCTCGTCACTGCAATCCTGTTTCTATTTGCCTTCTCGCTCATCGAGCTGATAGTGTCAAGGCTTGCGCAGATTGAACCATGGTTCATCATCACGTATGGCGCAGGGATAATTGGCAACGTGCTGATGGATCCGTATCCGTTAACTCAGAGCACTAGAGGACCCGGAGGAAGGGAGGTCTCAACTTTCGCCGTGAACATTCCTCAGGGGATCGCCATACTCGTTGGTTACTTCGTTATCACCGCCGTAATCGGTCTTCTACTCTTTGAGAGAAAGGAATTCACATAACGAATCTTCCAAACGCATAGCCTGAAATCTCGGGCTCGATCAGCTCAGGTATTCTCCGCGCCGTTTCTGTCTTTGACACCCTTTACATGCGCCAGCAGACACTGAGAACCTCCTCATCTAGCATGCCCTCGCCACTCAATCTCTCTAGATAATGCGAACTTTCCTTTGTGGGTTTTCAGCAGCTCGGGATCAAAGCGCTTGTCTGTGGCCAAAAGCTTCAGAGAAGTTCCACCCAGCATGCCGGATTCAAATCACAGCGACCGCACGTGTTTCACTTGACTCCGATGCAAACGTCCTTGCACGCCGATTTTAGGTTGAAGATATCTAATACTGAATTCGTTCATGGGTCCGCATGAGAGACCTACGGGGAACTCTTCGGTTCACCTCAAGAAGGCAATGGCGGAATTGGCTACAGCGAAATCATGCTGTAAAGAGAGAAGCACTTCTGATGGTCTACAAGAGAGCCCCGAAGAACGAGAAATTCCCCTCGCGGGCAGCCCTGGAGGAGGCACTCTGCTTTGGCTGGATTGACGGGTGGTTCAAGCCCATCGACACGAAGCGATGGGTGATCAGATACACGCCCAGGCGAAACGGGTCCAACTGGTCCAAGTACAACATAGCAACGGCATGGAAGTTGCTCAATGAGAATAAGATGACCCCCGCAGGCATTGCGAAACTACCGAAGGATGTTCTAGAGGTATGGGAGAAATACCGACCTCAAGCGACCGTAATTGTTAGAGTGACCCAGGGAAGAGGAATCAGATTCGCCGATGGGAGAAACTATCTCTCAATGGTCAGGATGCCGGCTCGAGCTCCCTGACAAGAAAATTCCGACCTAGATGCAATTTGGAAATCTCGGCGACCGCAACTTTCCAAAGCAGGGGCAGGCCAAGGTTGCAAACCCACATGGGTACATCCGTGGTGGGGCGGGTGGGATTTGAACCCACGATGTTCGCTCCTTTGGAGACGAACGCTCACTGGTGCCCGATAAATCAGTCATACCATACAACTACTCGCTTCCTAGTTTTGAATCTTCCGGTTTTCCGCGGAATAATTTCATTTGTTTCTTTTGGTTCGACATGCGACATTCAGCCAAAGCGTGATTTTTGGCGCGATCTCATGCTTAAATATGATTTTGACTCATCGAACAGTGAAAAGCGTCGTGATACCAGCCCGCCACAAGTGGAGAAACCAAGCGGGAATCTTTAGGAGAAACGCTGTTACTTCATGGAGTGAGGGCATCATCAATTTGCCTCACGAAAGGAATCCGACGGAGACCGAGATACGAACTTTAACTCCTTTGGAACTTCTTGGCCCTCTCAACGATGTCGAGAGAAAGTACGCACCCTCCACGCTGTTTTCCGCCGGTCCAATGGAAACTCCTCTACCAAACCCCAGAGTGGCAATCATTGGATCGCGGAAGGCATCTGCAAAAGGGCTCAGCACAGCAGCCCACATTACAAGTGTGCTATCAAAACGAGAGGTGGTGATCGTCAGTGGATTGGCTGAAGGTATTGATACGATGGCTCATGAAACAGCCATCAAAGAGGGCGGACGAACGATAGCCGTGCTGGGAACACCTTTGAACCGCACGTATCCGCAGAAGAACTCGCAACTTCAAAAGGAAATCATGACCAATCATCTCGCCATCTCGCAGTTCCCGGTTAGGTACCCTATTCAGCCAAGAAATTTCGTCATGCGAAACCGCACCATGGCACTGATTTCGAACGCCTCAATCATTGTGGAAGCAGGGGAAACAAGCGGTTCGCTCCATCAGGGATGGGAAGCTCTCAGACTCGGCCGACCACTATTCATTTGGAAGTCCATCATAGGCAATTCTTCGTTGAACTGGCCAAAGAAGATGTTGCGATTTGGTGCCATGGAGCTGACCGATCCTAAGGACGTCTTGGATGTGCTACCCTCGTCCAAAAGAATAAGTCAGATCGTCATGCGAATCTGAAACGTGCGCATAACATCCCTCGATTTCGGCTCTCTACTATGCTATTGTTCACGCATGCCTTCGCCGTCTTCACCCGCAATGCAAGATGCATACGATGTGATGCTCGCACTCAAGGGTGATACTTTTGCCGGAAACCCTCCCATACTAATGTCGGAATGGATAGCCAAAGCGATCCAACAAAATATGGGAAGCTTACCCTTTGCATATTTCTTCCATCCAGACACAATTCTCGTTCCGGTACCCAAAAGCTCCCTAATGCTAGCGAACACCCTTTGGGTTCCTTTACGGATCGCAACCGCTTTGGCGAAAAGAGGATTTGGGAGGCAGGTGGATTCGTGTCTAGTCCGTGTCACAGCGGTAAAAAAGTCCGCATGGAGCAAACCATCGGAAAGGCCAAAGCCTAGGGAACATATCGCTAGT
>Ga0209238_1000248_pt1 | contig 17821 bp, 11 predicted proteins | sample GraSoi013_1_20cm_FD_185823 | JGI IMG/M metagenome (GOLD analysis project Ga0209238, IMG submission 185823) | Grasslands soil microbial communities from the Angelo Coastal Reserve, California, USA - Sample 10_02_2013_1_20cm (SPAdes) (version 2) | ecosystem: Environmental > Terrestrial > Soil >...
CCGGACTCGGCTTCTGGCTCTTTCAAGCGGTAGAGGTGAAGGACTATCCTGTCATGCAGGCGATGTTCTATCTGATATCGCTCACTGTTGTCGCTGCTAACTTCATCTCAGATATTGTCTACGGGATTGTTGATCCTCGGATCCGGTATGAGTAAGAGAATGAGTCAGCAACTGACAGGAGGCTAACCAGTGATCGAGGGAACACTCGTCATTGGGAATTAGCTGAATAAACCTCGAAGTAACGGACCGTCCGCGATGCTTACCTGCTCTCTCGGGGCCTTTCGACCATCAGCTCCGTGGTCGCGATGGATAGTTCGTCGAGAGGGTTCAAGCCGATAGACTTATGATTAAATTGCGGGTCGCTAGGTATGAGTAGCATGCGGACTCTCAGGCTTCTACTCACCTTTGCCATCGTTTTCTCACTGGTAAGCCTTCCCAGTTTCGTGCCGAACAACTTCTATCTTCCAAAGATTTCTCTTGTGAGGGCTCAACAAGAGACGGCTGTTGGGTCATGGTATCCCGCAGGCGCGCAAGAACAGACTCTGTCAATAAGCCAGGGTGACGGCGCCAGCATTACCCAAGTCAACTGGCTTTTGACAGGCCAGGTTGATAGTGAGGACTGGCCGTTGACAGCGTCACAGCAAGGCAGTGGTGCAGGCGGTGTAAACTGTCCCGGCAACACCGCTGTTCTCTGCAGTCTTCCAATGCCGGATCACGGATACTTCGAGATCGAGTTCAACCTCGCGAACATTCTGTGGGGTATCCCCATGAGCTACGGCAATAGTGCAGCAGGCATCGAGCTTCGCCAGGGTATAGCTCATCTCCTCAACAAGCAGAGTTTCGCAGCAAGCAACATCGCCTGCTTGGGTGTAACATGTGTTCCTGATGATCAACCAATTCCCGCCTGCACCATATCGGTCGGCTGTACGAACGGTGGGCTGTACGCTGCCAACCCGTGTAGCTGGGATACAAAATACTCTGAGTCCAGCTCCACAAACTGTGTAGTGGGCGCTCCCGGCGGTACCGCCTACAATTGCAACTTTAGCACGACATGTCCCACGGGCACTGTCACCGGCACCACTACTTACCCTTGGCAGGCGCAGATCGGCAGCGCTGACTTTTGCGCTGCCGCACAGCACTTTGTCCAAGCCTTCGCTGATGCCAGCATTTCCGGCGTGACGACAAACGCGAACTGTGAACTCGTCCCGCCAACCGGCGGCTGGCCCTCGGTTGTTACAGCCATCAATACTGCACAAGGCAATGGGTGTGCTGGCGGATTTCTTGCCACCGGGAATACTTGCTTCTTCGTGCGTAGGACCGAGCCTCGCCAGAGCCTGGGTTACGGTCTAGGGCAGGAGATTTGCGCACTCTTCTCCCCCGCGTGGGGTGCCTGGACTACCATGGCGGGTAACCCATTCTCCTGCGACAATAGCAACACCGGTTCTGGCAACGCCGCTTGTGGCGGTGGGTCATGTCCGTTCCTCCAACTAATGCAGCCCGATGGTCAATTCTGCGGATTCAACACTAGCACTAACGGCGTCCCGATCAACTGCTGGGGACTAGGAACGTTCGGCTTTGGACAAGCCTTCCCGTTCGACCGCACCACGTACTTCGAGTACAACAGTCTCTTTGCCACGAAGACTACGGTTACCTGCACCAGTGCCGACTGCACCAGTAATGTTCCAGGCTCACCCTGTACCAGTGTCACATTCACATCCAGCGCATCCGACTACAACTATGTCTGCAGCCCCACCTACGATAGTCTAAGCTCAGGGATGGAGTTTTCACCATGCCTGAGCGCCGACGGGGATCCGACATCCAATGTTGCCACACCCACTTTCGTAAACTGTTCGGGTGGAACGGTGGGTTCTGGTACAGGCTCTACATCATGCATCGGCTCATCTCCAGCCTGTACAGCGATCAGTGCTGGCTATCAGGCTGAGGACTACTACGGCAGCCACGTTCTCACGATACCGGTCTGGTCTGGCTTTGACACTCAAGGTCGTCTCAGCAACTGGGCTCTAGGCGGCTCCTCACCGGGCATGGTCACCGCCTTGGGTGGCGGTTACTCGGCATCCGCGAACTACTTCAACTGGCTTAATGCCTATAGTGCTACTCCTGCTGTGGCTGGAACTTTTCGCCAGAGCTTCTTGACAACCGTTGACAGTCTCAGCCCATTCCAGTTCAGCACCCTCTGGGACGCATACTTGCTGAGCAACATCTATGACAATCTTTTCGTGCAGAACCCGCTCTGCAACGCCACTCCCCCTGCGGGCTCTGGCGTCAACCAGTGTTCTTCGATATTGCAGAATATCGACTGGATGACTACTAGTCACAGCTTTCTCTGCTACCCTGGTGGGCCGTCGTGTACTGCAACAAACCTGGGTTATGGTAACTCGACATACTTCGCAAACACGTCAGCGGATCTTCGTCTTTCGTTGAACCGTGCCAACCATTGGCAGGACGCTGGTCCTGTCACAGCGTGGGACGTAAAGTACAGCTTCACCAACCTTAACGCTACAGGCGCGTTCCAGGCAACATCGCTCGCCAACATTGCTCACATCAATGTGATAGACGAGTTCACTCTGGACCTGAACCTGAAGGCTAAGGGTCCGTTCACTGAGCTGTTCATCGGTGGCGTCACTATAATCCCAGGCCATATCTGGTCTGCTTGTGGTGCGAGCACTTGGAACAGCGGCGTGCTCGGGAAGAACATTGCAGGCACGAATATTGTCAATGCTGCAGAGGACACGTGTGTAGGAACCTTCGCTGCACCCAGCATCGTGACCGTTGGCGGCACACGTGCTGACAGTCCAATCTTCGATCCCATGACGAACAACTTCCTGATTGGATCGGGCCCATACTCTTGCCAGAGTATCGGTGGAACAGGTCATCCTCCTGTCGGAACAATTGGTGGGGGCTGTAGCATCGACAATACTCAGGCTCCGGCCTTCGGTCTCGGTGACTTTACCCTGACTAGGACTGGCTGTACTCTAACAGCGTCTGGCACCATGTGTGGTGTTGCTGGTTCTAGTAGCGACTACTTCCGTAGTAGCGGAGCACTCGCCTCGTACATCTGGTCTGGCGATATCGGTTCTGGCAGTGCTGACTTTTCGAGAGTGTTGACTGTGAACAGTTGCCACTCTTCTACTCCATCAGCCAACTGTCCTCACTGGGCACAGGGAATCGGCAACCCGGGGGGTACAGGGAGTAATCCTGTGGGTCTTAGCCAGCGTTTGAAGGTCAACTCTTACAAGGGTGTGAGCTGGATTGGTTTTGCGACTCCTCAGTCTGCCGGCACCGACCTGATCCTATCATGCAGCGCAGGATACACGCTACCCGGGACAACAATCACACCCTGCTCCATGTCCAACGCAGGTTGGACAACAGCCGTCCTACCCGGCATCGGGGTCTACGCAGCAACACTCTACGAGGTAGGCAGCCAGTTAACCATAGGGACAACAACAACCAGCACCTCTACACTATCACCAGCCAGCGTCGTCGGATGCGTAACAAACTTTCCTAACGGTGGATATGACTGCTAGGCATGCAAGTCTTCGGGACCCTAATCATCTTTGCAGTTGCCTTTTCACTGGTTAGTCTTCCCAGTGTCCTGTCGAACAACTTCTCTCTTCCGAGTATTCCTGTTGTCAGGGCTCAACAAGAGACGGCTGTTGGGTCATGGTATCCCGCAGGCGCGCAAGAGCAGACTCTGTCTATTAGCCAGGGTGACGGTGTCAGCAATACACAAGTCTACTGGCTGTTAACAAACCAGGTCGACAGTGAGGACTGGCCGCTGACAGCAAACCAGCAAGGTGCAAGCACCGTAAACTGCTCAGGTAACGCGAATGTTCTCTGCAGCCTTCCAGTTCCTGACCATGGATACTTCGAGATCGAGTTCAACCTCGCGAACATTCTGTGGGGTATACCCATGAGCTACGGCAACAGTGCAGCAGGCATCGAGCTCCGCCAGGGAATAGCTCATCTCTTCAACAAACAAAGCTTCGCTGCGAACAACGCCGCATGCTTGGGCGTAGCTTGTGTCCCTGACGATCAAGCGATACCGGTTTGTACAATATCCGTCGGTTGTACAAACGGTGGGCTCTACGCAGCCAACCCGTGTGGATGGGATACGAAGTACGTCGAATCCAGCTCGACGAACTGCGTCGTGGGCGCTCCAGGTGGTACATCTTACAACTGTAACTTCAGTACCGCATGTCCCACTGGAACTGTGACTGGCACTACCACCTTCCCGTGGCAAGCTCAGATCGGAAGCCCTGACTTTTGTGCTGCCGCGCAGCATTTTATCACAGCATTCGCTGATGCTGGCATTAGTGGCGTGACAACGAATGCGAACTGCGAACTCGTCGCGCCCTCTGGCGGATGGCCATCCGTCGTTACAACCATCAACACCCTAGGCTGTGCTGGAGTCACTCCTATTGCTTCGGCAAACACATGCATGTGGCTACGTACCACTGAACCCCGGAAGAGTCTGGGTGAAGGCCTTGCCCAGAATATCTGCGCACTCTTCTCGCCCGCATGGGGCGCGTGGACCACACTTGCAGGTAAGCCAATCGGCTGTGACAATTCGAATACCGGCTCAGGCAATGCTGCTTGTGGAGGTGGATCATGCCCATTCCTTCAGCAAGTGGAGGGAGGCTCGCAGTTCTGTGGATTCAACACCAGCACTAGCGGCGTCCCGAATAACTGTTGGGGACTAGGAACATTCGGCTTTGGACAAGTCTTCCCGTTCGACAGCACCGCCTACTTCGAGTACAACAGTCTCTTTGCCACAAAGACAACGGTTACCTGCACCAACGCTGACTGTTCCGCCAATGTTCCAGGCTCACCGTGCGCTAGTCCCACATTTTCCGGCGGTGCGTCCGACTACCAGTACGTCTGTAGTCCCACCTATGACAGTCTGAGCTCAGCGATGGAGTTTTCGCCATGCCTCAGCGCCACGGGGGATCCGGCACCTGGTGCTGCCACGCCGACTTTCGTAAGCTGTTCAGGCGGAACAGTGGGTTCTGGTACAGGGTCTACATCATGCATCGGCTCATCTCCAGCCTGTACGGCGATCAGTGCTGGCTATCAGGCTGAGGACTACTATGGCAGCCACGTTTTCACGATACCAGTCTGGTCTGGTCTGGACACTCAGGCTCGGCTATCATGTTGGCATCTGGGCGGCTCGTCACCGGGCATAGTCACTGCCTTCGGTGGCGGTTACTTGGGATCAGCCAACTACTTCAGCTGGCTTAACGCATACTGTGGTGCTCCTGCCGCGGCCGGGACATACCGTCAGAGCCTCTTGACAACCATTGACAGTCTCAACCCGTTCGATTTCACCACCATCTGGGACGGTTATGTGATGAGCAATATCTATGACAGTCTCTTCGTGCAGAACCCTCTGTGTAGCCAGACTCCTCCCGCGGGCTCGGGTGTCAACCAGTGTTCTTCGACATTGCAGAATATCGACTGGATGACTACTAGTCACAGCTTCCTCTGCTACCCGGGTGGTCCAGCGTGCACCTCTACGACATTGGGCTATGGAAACTCGACATATTTCACTGGAACAATAGCGGATCTTCGTCTCTCGTTGAATCGTAGTAACCACTGGCATGATGGTGGACCTGTCACAGCGTGGGACGTGAAGTACAGCTTCAGCAATCTCAACGCTACAGGAGCATACCAAGCAACAGCTCTAGCCAACGTCTCCCACATCAACGTGCTTGACGAATATACTCTGGACCTCAATCTCAAGGCTGAGGGTCCGTTCACTGAGCTCCTCGTCGGAGGCGTCACCATAATTCCAGGCCATGTCTGGTCTGCCTGCGGAGCAAGCACATGGAACACAGGTGTGACAGGCAAGAACATTGTAGGCACAAGTATCGTAAACGCTTCGGAGGACAATTGCGTAGGACACTTCGGTGCACCCAGCATCGCGACAGTGGGTGGTGTGCGTGCTGACAGTCCAATCTTCGATCCCATGACGAACAACTTCCTGATTGGATCCGGCCCATACACTTGCGAGAGTATCGGTGGGTCGGGTCATCCTGCTGTTGGTACACTTGGTGGGGGCTGTAGCATCGACAATACTCAGGCTCCGGCCTTCGGTCTCGGTGACTTTACCCTGACTAGGACTGGCTGTACTCTAACAGCGTCTGGCACCATGTGTGGTGTTGCTGGTTCTAGTAGCGACTACTTCCGTAGTAGCGGAGCACTCGCCTCGTACATCTGGTCTGGCGATATCGGATCGGGTAGCGCTGACTTTTCCAAGATGTTGACCGTGAACAGCTGTCACTCTTCGAGTCCGTCTGCTAACTGTCCACACTGGGCACAGGGCATCGGCAACCCGGGGGGTACAGGCAGTAATCCTGTGGGTCTTAGCCAGCGTTTGAAGGTCAACTCTTACAAGGGTGTGAGCTGGATTGGTTTTGCGACTCCACAGTCTGCCGGGACACAACTGATCCTGTCATGTAGTGCAGGATACACGATTCCACAGACAACAATCACACCATGCACTTCCTCCAACGCAGGATGGACTAGCATTGTCCTACCGGGAATCGGTGCATATGCTTCGACGCTCTACGAGGTCGGCAGCCAGATAACGATAGGCACAACAACAACCAGCACCTCTACACTATCGCCAGCGAGCGCTGTAGGCTGCGCCACAACCTATCCGAACGGAGGATATGACTGCTAGGAGTGCCCGTCGTTAGGACCGTAATCATCTTCGCCATCGCATTCTCACTCGTAAGTCTTCCCAGCGTCCTGTCCAGCAACTTCTATCTTCCAAGCATTCCCGTTGTGAGGGCTCTGCAGGAGGCTTCTGGGGTATGGTACCCAGCGGGCGCCCAGGAACAGACCCTATCCATAAGCCAGGGTGATGGTGCTAGCGGAACTCAAGTGGGCTGGCTGTTGACCAACCAGGTCGACGCCGAGGACTGGCCACTGACAGCATCCCAGCAAGGCAGTGGCAGCGGGAACGTAAATTGTGCGGGGAACACTGCAGTCATGTGCAGTCTTCCAGTGCCAGACCACGGATACTTTGAGCTCCAGTTCAACCTCGCAAACGTTTTCTGGGGGATTCCCATGAGTTACGGAAACAGCTCTGCCGGTGTCGAACTCCGCCAGGGGATCGCTCACCTAATCAACAAACAAAGTTTCGCTGCGAACAACCCTGCTTGCTTGAACGTCGCATGTTATCCCAACGATGCCGCGATCCCCGCGTGCACCACCACAGCAGGCTGTACAAACGGTGGCCTCCCCACACCAAACCCGTGTAACTGGGACACTCTGTTTTCAGAAAGCAGTTCCAGCAATTGTATCGTAGGATCGCCCGGAGGCACAGCCTACAACTGCGCCTACTCGACGTCCTGTCCGACAGGATCGGTCACAGGCACGAACACCTTCGCATGGCAGGCAACAATTGGAAGTCCCGACTTTTGCGCTGCGGCCCAGCACTTCATCCGAGCCTTCACCAGTGCTGGGATAACAGGTGTGATGACCAATGCAAGCTGTGAACTTGTTGCACCCACAGGCGGCTGGCCAGCAGTCGTGACAACAATAACCACCGCCGGTGGAGTATGTGCTTGGGTGATGCCCACAGCGAATGTATGCATGGGCATCCAAACAACTGAACCGCGAAAAAGTCTTGATGAAGGCATCGGCCAGGACATCTGCGCTTTGTTCTCACCTGCCTGGACTGGTGCTGCTGGCTGGACTACGCTTGCAGGTCAACCCGTCTACTGCGACATTTCAAACACTGGCACGGGCAATGTTGCTTGTGGTGGTGGGCCATGCCCGTTCCTCCAAGAAGTTGAGGGTTTGGATACATTCTGCGGATTCTCAACAAGCACCAACGGCACTCCCAACAATTGCTGGGGAATGTTGACCGCGGGCTTTGGTCAAGCCTTCCCGTTCGATAGCACGGCCTATTACGTTTACAACAGCCTGTTCGCTACCAAGACCGACTATACCTGTACCAATGCTAATTGCACGAGCAAGACTCCGGGTTCTACGTGCACAAGCACGACGTACACAAGCTATACGGCCGACTACATGTACCTCTGCAGCCCTACGTACGACAGCCTGTCCAGCGCGATGGAGTTCTCAACGTGCCTCGACTCGCCTTCCGCCACCAACCTAGATCCTACATTCAACCAGAACGCAACCCAACTCACCTTCGCAAGCTGTTCCGGTACATCAGTGCCCGTGGGCGGACCCTTCGCGAAGGGTGTAACATCCACCACGTGCATAGGCGCATCTCCCAATTGTAGCGCTGTCAGCGCTGGCTACCAGGCTGAAGACTATTTTGGCAGTCACGTTTTCACGATACCCGTCTGGAGCGGCAGGGACACTCAGGGTAGTCTCAGCAACTGGGCTGGAGTGACCTATTCGCAGCCCGCCTTCAACACTGCCTTCGGCGGCGGTTACTCGGCATCCGCGAACTACTTCAACTGGCTCAATGCTTACAGCGGCACGCCCGCTGTAGCCGGCACCTTCCGCCAGAGCTTCCTGACAACGGTTGACAGTCTCAACCCGTTCGACTTCAATACTCTCTGGGACGCGTACTTGTTATCGAACATCTATGACAGTCTCTTCGTCCAGAACCCGCAATGCACCAACTCGGCTGGTCTAGCAGCTACTGCTGGTGTTTCTCAGTGTTCTTCGATATTGCAGAACATTGACTGGATGACTACCAGCCACAGCTTCCTCTGCTACCCCGGTGGCCCTGCGTGCACTGCAACAAACCTTGGCTATGGTAACTCGACATACTTTGCGAACACTGTTGCCGATCTTCGTCTCAGCTTGAACCGCAGTGACCACTGGCAGGACGGTGGTCCGGTTACTGCGTGGGACGTAAAGTACAGCTACATGAACCTCAACGCTACTGGTGCGTTCCAGGCGACCTCGCTCTCTAACGTTGCTCACATCAACGTCATCGATGAGTTTACTCTTGACTTGAATCTCAAGGCTAAGGGTCCATTCACTGAATTGTTCATCGGTGGTATTACCATAATCCCAGGCCACATTTGGTCTGCTTGTGGTGCCAGTACTTGGAACAATGGCGTGACCGGCAAGAACATTGCAGGCACGAGCATTGTTAATGCTGCCGAGGACACTTGCGTCGGACACTTCGGCGCACCCAGCATTACCAGCGTCGGTGGTGTGCGTGCTGACAGCCCAACCTTCGACCCGATGACGAACAATTTCCTCATAGGATCTGGACCATATACTTGCGAGAGCATCGGTGGTACAGGTCATCCTCCCGCCGGAACAATTGGAGCAGGCTGCAGTATCGACAATACACAGTATCCCCCGTTCGGCTTGAATGATTTCACTCTGACCAGGACTGGCTGCACCTTGACTTCGACCGGCACAACTTGTGGTATTGCAGGTTCTAGTAGCGATTATTTCCGAAGCAGCGGTGCACTAGCAAACTACGTCTGGTCTGGCGACATCGGTTCGGGTAGCGCTGACTTTTCGAAGGTGTTGACTGTAAACAGTTGTCACTCTTCTACTCCATCAGCCAACTGTCCACATTGGGCTCAGGGAATAGGCAACCCGAGCCTCACAAGCACCAGCAACCCTGTTGGTCTCAGTCAGAGACTAAAGGTCAACTCGTTGAAGGGTGTAAGCTGGATAGCCTTCTCGACAGAGAAGACTACCGGTACGCAGCTGATCCTCAGCTGTATTGAAGGATACACACTACCAGGAACAACACTTACACCATGCAATTCGTCTAATGCTGGATGGACAGGCAGTGTCCTGCCGGGCATTGGAGGATACGCTAGTACACTCTACGAGGTCGGCAGCAACGTCCTAACCACTAGCACCTCGACGCTGTCACCTGCCAGTGCCATCGGATGCACATCAGACTATCCAAACGGCGGATACGACTGCTAGTGCAGAAGTTTGTTGCAACTCTAGTTCTGACCGACCCAGAAACTGTCTCACGAGCAGAAGCCCTTCGGCAATCTTCTAGGCTCTGGGCAATACTCCTATATCTCAGCTCCAGCAAGACCAGGTCTCGCGGAATAAACGATCTGCCGGTGAGCTGACAGAGCTCGAAGGCAATCCGGTAGGAGTCCTGAATGGGCCAAAAGATCAAGAGAGAGAACAGCTTTGATACGCTTCTCAATCAATCACTTGACAAGCAGGTGCACGGTAGGCCTACAGCAAGATACGCTGGCAAAGCCGCTAGCAGGATTTGGCCGCGGCGTCATGTCCGTCTCACTCTCTCACTGACCATTCTCTTGGTAATTGGGCTGGGAGCATCTGTCTGGGCCTGGCAGAACGGCATCTGGTTCCCCACGTCTAGTCCCAACGGTCTGAGGGCCGTGCTGATCGACGGGCTCTCAGTGAACAACCCTGATCCGTCATTTACCGACAATGTGACGAGGACACTCTCTTCAGTCGGGTATACGGTTGACTACATCGGTCCAGACAAGTTCACAGTAGATACTCTTGCAAATCTTCCCTCTCAAGGGTACGGTCTTGTGATCATACGAGCCCATACAGCACACTCAGCTATCATTACATCCGAGCCCTACACAAGCTCCAAGTACGTCTTCGCACAGCTCGCCGGCCACGTATCTCCCGCAACGATAGGGACCCCAGTAGAATATTTCGCAGTCGAGGCGCAGTTCATTAGCAGCGAATCTCATGGACGGTTCCAGAATTCGATCATCGTATTGATGGGCTGCGGCGATCCGGGTGACCGAGAGACTTTTGGCGCAGCCTTCGCGGACAAAGGAGCCGGCTACCTAATAGGATTCGACAATTCAGTGAGCGCCCAGTTCACGGACTCGGAGACCTCGACGCTCGTGTCGGCTCTCGCTCATGGAAACACTGTACAGGAATCCGTCAATCTAGCCTCTAACGCTGACCCCGTATACCGTGGACAATTTGGGTTTGTTGTAGCGAGCAGTATCTTGCAACAGAGGACAGTCAATCTTCTCTCCGAACTATCCCTCTTCGCGATTTTCTTCATCATACTTGTGTTCGGCCCACTATCCGTATTCCTAGTTCCAAAGCTACTTGCCAGACGTTAGCGACTCGCGACTCCTACAAGAATCGATTGTTCGACACGTACTATCCCACTAGGCGATCATTCGCTAGCATCCACCTTTGCGGGGACATCGGTGGCCCCGAGGCAGGTCTTCAATCGCGACTACTAATGTTAGGGATAGTGAAATTGTCCTTCAGGAACAATAATTCTGGCCTGTTTCTCTTCTCCGACTCCTCCTAATGCCTCCAGTATCAATAGAACGAGGCCGATTAGGAAGATGATCACGCTAATGGGACGGTAACCATCTTGATAAAAGTACAGAATCGCTCCTGAAGTCATCAGGAGAAGCGACACACTCGTTACGATATTATCCACATATTTTGACCATTTCATCGGCGAGCACCCTCGGAATGCTGACAACCTCTATTCGGCTAGGTTTCCTCGGTCTTGAAATTTGCCTATTGGCTAGTGATCCCTTACTTTGGAGTCAGGGAGTAAACTTGACTATGTCCGATTGCGCAACACTTGTGCAAGAATGAAGGTAGGATAGTATGGGTCTTCCTGAAAAGATCAAGCAGATAGAGGAGGAGATGAAGAAGACCCAGATCAATAAGCACACCGAGCATCATATCGGACTATTGAAGGCGAAGCTTGCCAGAATACGGGCAGAGCTCGAAGCTTCCACCTCAAAGGGTGGGGGTCCAGCTTTCGAGATTCGCAAAGGAGGAGACGCCACCGTTGTCCTGATCGGTCTCCCCAGCGTTGGCAAGTCTACTATCCTCAATCGTCTAACGAATGCGAGGTCGAAGGTCGCTGCCTACGCGTTCACGACGCTAACTGTAGTCCCAGGAATATTGCGATACAACGGCGCTGACATTCAGATTCTCGACCTCCCCGGGATCATCAGCGGTGCCTCCTCTGGAAGAGGGAGGGGGCGCAGAGTCCTCTCCGTGGCTCGTAATGCTGACCTTGTCCTGTTGGTCCTGGACGTTTTTCAGCCAGGTCAGGTAGAACTGTTGAAGCGTGAGCTTCACGAGATGGGTATTCGAATCAACCAGAAGCCACCCGATGTAGTGATTACAAAGTCCGGCAAAGGAGGGCTAGCCCTAACAACCAGCGTCAAACTCACCAAGCTCTCTCAGGCGACAGTCAAAGGGATAGCAGAGGCGTACGGGCTGACCAATGGCAGCATTCTGATCCGTGAAGACATCACGGACGACCAGCTCATCGACGTCTTAACTGGGAACAGAAGATACGCTTCGGCACTCGTCATACTCAACAAGGTGGACCTCGTCAACGAGCAGTATCTTGCTGTTGTGAAGAGACAGGTTGGAACTGATTTCGTGCCCATATCTGCCGAGAAGGGTCTGAACATGGACATGCTTACGGAACGGATCTGGGAGACACTGGATTTCATACGAATCTACTTAAAGCGTCCAGACGGCGAACCTGACTTCGACAAGCCGCTTATTCTCCCGGCGGGCTCCACGCTGCGAGATGTTTGCAAGAAGATTCATCCCCGGTTTGTTGAAGGCGCCAAGTACGCGTTCGTCTCGGGGTCCAGCGTAAAATTCGAGGGTCAGAGAGTTAGCTTGGACCATGTTCCCGCCGATAAGGATGTCGTCACGATAATGCGATAGCAGTGTCTATCACGATCACGGAAACCTCCAATTGTTCTCCATAGCAGTCTATTCATATTCTGTATCTATCGAACCGATCAATTTCGTGACACCTAATATTAGAATTCTTAGGTTCTATCCCTAGGCGAACGCTACGTTTGGACTGCTAAACATTGTTCGAAGAGGTGCGTTCTTCGACTTTGAACTTGCCCAGTATTGCGTAATTCTTCGCCCGTAGCCTAACGGTTTGCAGACGAGGGACGCTTTCTCCATCCCATATTTTCCAGTTCTGTCCTAGATCATCTTGAAGTCGACCTGTGGGATGTCTGCACGGATCATGCCTCCTGTGCAGCCGTCGATGATGGCGCTGTAGCTCTTTCCCTTGTACTCATATTGTACGAACCAGAGTGGCGCATGCAAATAGGTAGGTTTCTCAACGTTGAAACTGGTGTCGAACTGTGTTACTTGGTCCACTTCTTGTTTTAAGAGGAATCGCTGGTTCTCCTCAACTTCATCTTTCGCTCGAATAACAGCCTCATCGCTGTCCAGTTCGCTGTTCAGAAATTTCGCCTGAGGCTCAATCTTGGTGAAGTCGAAGGGTATCTTTCCTTCAGCCGGGACTCTATAGTCTCTTGTCGGGAATTCTGCAGCCTTTCTTCCCAGGACCAGCCAGTCGTACTCGTTCTGAATCGTTCCTTTTCGTGTTGTTACCGGTGAGATTCTCTCGAGCATTCCTTCGTATGTGCTGGTGGCGGTGAGGGGCACCAGCCAAAAGGGAAGGTATCTGAGTTCTAGCATTGTGAGCTTGCTTTTCTTGGCCAGGTCTCCTGGTTTCATGAATCCGGACCTCATCCAGTCTTGTAGATCCTGAGTGACTCTTGTGTTGTTGAGGTTGTTGACTATGAGGCTGTGCTGGAGCTGAAATGGAGCGTTCGCGCCCACTACAGATGTGTAGCCGCAATATCTACAAGTAGCTACGAGCTCTCCCGGAGATAGGTTGAGCTGGGCTCCGCAGTTCGGACATTTGATCTCTGAGACGATCTGAGACATGGTCAGGATTTTCCTCTTCTTCTGGGCTAGAATTAAAGAAGGGCCGGATTAAGTTCTCTAGGATCGGAGATGGATCATGGCGGGACTTGGGGCCTTGAAGCGTACGATGGGCTTCACGATCATCCTAGTATTCGCCATATTTCTGGGTCTTATCACTCTGATCTCCGTCTTCTTCATCTCAGACCCCGTCACAACACTGGCTCTGGGTCTGACAGGCGCCTTCTTCATAATTCTGCTGCAATATCTGATCGGTCCTGTCATAGTCAAAGCTACTAGCCGGCTCCACTATCTCGCTCCGGGTGAGAACCGATGGCTGGAGACGAAGGTTTCCCAGATGGCATCAACATCTGGCATTCCAATGCCACGATTAGCCATTTCGCCGGACCCTACGCCGAATGCGTTTGTGTTCGGCCGGACCCAGAAGAGCGCCACTCTGGCGGTTCATCAGGGGTTGCTCCAGCGCTTGGATGAGGCCGAGATCGAGGGTGTTATTGCCCACGAGCTTGGTCATGTCAAACATCGTGACTTTATCGTTGTTACAATGATCTCAGCCATACCGTTGGTCGCGTATCTAATCGCACGGTCTGTCCTCTGGGGAGGCTACGTCAGCGGATATAGTGGTCGGGGATCTAACCGGAATAACAGCGCTGGGGCGCTGATAATCATCGCCGTCGTCGCTTACGTTGTCTACATCCTGACAACATTGCTTGCTTTGAGGCTTACGCGTCTGCGGGAGAGCTACGCCGATGCCTACTCCGCCTATCTGACCAAACAGCCTAGAGAACTCGAGAGTGCTCTGACCAAGATAGCTTACGGATTGTCTTTAGCTCCTGGCGAGCCGCATGGTGCTAGAGCCTTCTTCATTGAAGACCCGGCCCAGGCGAAACAGGATGTGGCACAGATAATGGATCAGAAGTCGAAGTACGACTTGGACCATGATGGGGTTCTGAGTGAGCGTGAGTTGGAGAACGCGATGGAGGCTGAGGCCAAATCGAACTGGCGAAAGGCGGCTCAACTCTTCATGACCCACCCGCCCACCTACAAGCGGATTCTCATGTTACGAGAGATTGAAGAAGAAATGAACACAGGAACTTTTCAAGAGTCAAACGTCTACAATCATGTCTGACCAGAGTTTCGCCTCCGCTTACCAGTCCAACTACAATAGTACTATAAACAAGGGATAGTCTGAGGTTTGTTGAATCTGCAATGAATCGTGTTCCCTGGGCGCCTCTCAACGGCAGCGTTTTCCTAATAATTCTCGGGGGGCTCATCCTGGCATCACTCCTCACCGGGCTAACCATTTTCGCAGTCTTTCCCTTGGTCTTTACGTTCTTCGGAGCGTGGATGATCGTTGAAGCATTTGTTTTTCCTCCAGCGAACTCGTATGCTCCGCCCAGGATAATGGTGGTAGGCTGGGGTGCTCTGATGACCGGTTTCGGAGTTCTCTTGCTTGTCTCGTACTTTGCTGCTATACTGTTGCCTGTCGTGTTCGCGGTGATCTTGATCGTCGTGGGAATAGCTGGTGTCGGCTACAGTTTCAGAAAGTCAAGTCCCGGCACGCCGAAGACCTCCACGTCGTAGCCCGTGTTTGACCCTAAGGCGCGGTATGTCCGGAGCCTCTTCTCAAAGATCCCGTTAGAATACGATATTCTCTTGAGCCTGCTTTCCTTCGCACAGGACAGGCGTTGGCGAGCCTATGTTGTAAACCGTACTCGACAGAAGCGCAATGAACGGATACTTGACGTGGCTACCGGGACAGGGCTTTTAGCGGCTGATTTCGCCAGGACCGTTTCCCGCAATGGGTTTGTCGTCGGTGTCGACCTTACCCTTTCCATGCTGAAAACCGCCCGGTGGAGATTGCAAGCAAGGAACGTTGGAGACAGGGTTGACTGGGTCTTGGCCCGAGCCGAGAATCTCCCGTTCCGTGATGATTGTTTCGCATCTGCTTCCATCAGCCTTGCCCTCAGAAATGTCTCCAGTGCCCAGATGACATTTCGAGAAATGTCACGCGCTACCGTCCCGGGAGGCGTTGTGATATCACTTGACTTCGCTCGTCCCCAAAGCCGCCTCTTCCGAATCTTCTACTACGACTATCTCCTCGGTCTCTTCCCATTCTTCGGCCGAATGGTTTCAGAAGCTTGGGGCAAGACATTGTCCTACCTGGGCCGATCTATCTTGAGAGCAAGAACTGGAGAACAGATTGCGAATCTATTGAGGGAGGAAGGTCTTGTTGACGCAGTGTCAGTTCCTTTGACTGCTGGAATTGTTTGCGCAGTCTACGGAACGAAGAGATAGTACGCGAACGCGGACGGAGAGAGGGTCGGGCAGTCAGGTTGTGCCGGTTATAGCAGAAAGAATTCCGCTAGCGAAGAAGATGAGTCCGAAGGAGAGGAGAACGACTCCGGCTATCAGGTCCAGCAGCCATCTGGGTACTCGCATCAGATAGTCGTAGGAGACTGCTGAGACGGCAACTAGGACGATGAGGCTCACGGCTGCGCCAATCAAGGTCCACTGGATATTGAACGCCCCAGCCGCCGCCAAAACGAGGCTCGCTTCAAAGCCTTCAGTGAGAGTAATTGTTAGGACGGGGAGGGAGTTTGGGACGGAGAAGCGGATTGGTTGAGTTGAGTCAATCGCACCTTCCCGCTTGAGATCTTTCTCAATCACCTCTTTTTCCATTCGAGCCATTTTTTCTCTGAAGGACTTGTGCCTGATCGCGTACTTGATGAATCCACGCAGAAATCGGCTTGAGAAGTAGAACAGGACTATTGATGTTGCGAAATCAATAACGATTGCGGGGAGCAAGAGGAAGACCCGCCATACGACTAGGAAGGTGACGATTGAGCCTAGTCCCCCAGCAATGACTCCGAAGAGGATGTTATTCCTCCCAAGTTGTTTTATCGTTGCAAGTGAGAGAATCGCAACTTCGCTTCCTTCAATCAGTATGGCCTTGAAAGCGAGGAGGAACGATCCGATTATGATGACTGTATCAGTCATTCGTGTTTCGATCCTCGCCCTTTTCCGTATGTTGCTCGCTCGATTCGAAAGCGTATGTCTTTAGAGTTTCTTCGCTTCTCAACCAAGGACGTTCGGTGTCTTTTCTCTTAAGGTTAAAGCCTCATTTCTGAGCCAGAGTTGGAAAGCAGTTGCCCAAAGTTTCTCCTTCGAAGCTGAAGATCGCGGTGGACTTGGATGGAGTCTTGGCGGAGTCGATGCTCGTCTGGTGTGAACGAGCCAACAAAGAGTTCGGCACACATTTGAAAATGGAGGATCTTGACAGTTGGTCTTCGTGGAAGAGGTTTGCAATATCGAAAGATGACTTCTACCGGATACTGGACGAATCATGGGACGAGTGGAGGGAAATTCCACCAACCGAGCCAGAGATCGCCGAGAAGGTTGCTCGCATCGAGAAGTTTGGCGATCTGGACATTGTAACTGGTCGGAGCAAGAGAACTGTGGACGCTGCTAGGAGTTGGGTCGATAGTCAGAAAATTCGGTATCGCCGTTTTGTAAGAGTCCTGGGCTGGAGAGACAAGATTCTGTTGGATTATGATGTCTACATTGATGATGCACCTGATCTCATGCCTCTAATCTCGAGAAATCCAACCGCGTGGGGCGTACTCTACGAGAGGCCATGGAATCGAAGCGTGGAAAGCATGCCCAAGGTTCTGAAGGCGAAGAGCTGGCAACGAGTCCCCGTCCTCTTGAAACGGATTCAGGCAAGTAAGACTTAGACTAATAGATCCCTGAATGAGACCAGACTATTATACGGGACGCCTTACTATCTACAAATTCCGTGTCCATACGTTGAAAGGCGAATTCCAGATTCCTGCCGAGTTCCACTACACGAAAGAGCATGAATGGGTCCACGTAGAGGGCGCCGACTGTCGAATAGGCGTCACCGACTACGCGCAAAACTCGCTACACGAAATCGTGTACGTTGATCTTCCAAAGGTCGGAGCCAAGGTGGCTCAGATGCAGAGTCTCGGCACTGTGGAGTCTGTGAAAGCAGTCGCCGACGTATACTCCCCGATTTCCGGCGTCGTCCTTAAGGTTAACAGCGAACTTTCTGATGCCCCTGAGCTTGTCAACAAGAGTCCCTATGAAAAGGGATGGATTACAATAATCAGACCGGACG
>Ga0209238_1000252_pt1 | contig 17785 bp, 17 predicted proteins | sample GraSoi013_1_20cm_FD_185823 | JGI IMG/M metagenome (GOLD analysis project Ga0209238, IMG submission 185823) | Grasslands soil microbial communities from the Angelo Coastal Reserve, California, USA - Sample 10_02_2013_1_20cm (SPAdes) (version 2) | ecosystem: Environmental > Terrestrial > Soil >...
TCGGTTTCCACAATACGTTGCAGGAGTGACATGTGGTAAAATGAAGCATCAATACGTTTGGGGGAACAACAAGCAGACCTATGTCAGATGTACAAGATGCGGCTCATGCAAGACCGTGAGGCCCCATCGATCCTAACTAGGACCATTTGATCTGTATCATACTTCTATCTTGACGAATGAATAAATCGATGTAGGATCTTGGAAGGATCATGGCCAGGCTAGGGCGAGACGCCATCTTAATCCCAGCCAATCCGAGTGGTCTCAAGAACCCGGCACTAGGAAGTATCTTGCTTCACGCAAGACACGCGGAACATTACGGCAAAGTCTTCTGGGACGTATTTCCTCAGACACAAGATCTTCCGGGGCCGTTCCCGCATCCAGAAATCAGAATAGCCTATTTCTACGATGTGATCGATAGATTGGTTAGATACAAGGCGAAAGTGCACGGGGTATTCAGCGGCAGGGAATTAGCAAGGGTCAAAGATGGTAAGAAATACCTTCTGAAACACCGTAGAGGGTATTATGGGGCCGACTCGTGGGGCTACTGGGTTCTTCTTTCAGACTTTTATGAACTGGAGAAGCCGGTAAGGCTTCGAAGGCTCCGGCTCGCGAATGGTGGAGCCTACATTAGACAGGTCCGCAGATATGCACTCGTTCTAGACCCTCATTTGAAGCCGATACTCTAGTACGAAGGTTAACCTTCGAGGAAACCCTGTGATTGGTGCCCAAGCATAGTGGTAGGGACCCGATGCCCAGACAATTGGAGAAGCCATCCGCAGAACTACTGCAAGAAGAGGGCAAATCTCAGTGGGTGAAATGCTGGAAGTGTGGGGCATGGATTCATTGCAGGAAATGCTTGACACATCATCTCTACAACACCCCTCACAAGTAGTGAGGATAAGCGCGGGGCAGCGTCCCTGATGGCGCCAAGGAAATCGCGTAGAAGTCAGCCTAGGGGGCATTAGAACTCGCGAGGAACCACTTGCATCAAGACAACGATCCTCCCGGCTCAAGTTCAATGTGAAATTCGACCATGGCGAATTATATGGGGTGGATAGTGTTCGTGATGTTCGGGTTGTTAACAACCTGCCACACGGAACACTAAGCTAGTCCAGCCACAGTTTGCGATCATGTTTCCCCAGAGAGGCATTGTTTAATAGCGTTCCGAGAATCCGGCCGTGACTTTGCTAACAAGAAAGGGATTTGGCGCCGCACTCTTATTCTTGACTATCGCTATGGTTGTTATTTCAGCTGGTCCTTATGTCCCGACCGGCCACGCTGTGAATGGCCAGACCGTCCAGACTGTCCACTCGTGGACAGACATACTGTCAGGAGGCGTTTGGGCGGGGCTGAATCACTTAGGGAATAACCGTACAATCCTGGACTCGGCCCAGGCACAAGCAATGATCGGGTCCATAGCCTCAAGCCCGGCCTCAACCCAGGATCCACCTAGCCCATTCACCAACAATTTCAGGGTCACCGGAAACTCGAGCCTCTTCCCCTTAGAGGACGAGCCCAGTATCACTGTGAGAAACCAGACAAGCCAGTTCTTGATGGTCGTCGGCGCAAACAGCCTCAGCACCGGACAAATGGTCTCCTATGTCTCCGCTGACCAGGGAACAGACTGGTCAGCCCCATCCTTTCTACCCTTATCCAGAGGCAACGATACTTTCGCCTCTGATCCTGCCCTCGGAGTTGACCGCGCGGGGACCTTCTACTACTCCTTCCTATCCCTAGCCTCTACATCCGGTAATATGTCAGACGACCTCGTAGTTGCGACGTCGACAGACGGCGTCCACTGGACTAACCATGTCGCGGTCCAGCGAAAAACATTCACCAGTACATCAACAATCACGTCAGAACTATACGACAAGGAGTATCTCACGGTCGGTCCCAACAAGAACAACCCGTCCCTCGACACCGTATACGTGACCTATACTGACTTTACAGAATTCTGTCCCCTCCTCTCCTCCTGCAAAGTGAACTCTACGATAATGCAGGTCCACTCGACAAACTCGGGAGTCACCTGGTCCAGTCCAGCAGCCGCAAGTCCCCGGGCAACATCGCCCGCCTCTTCTATGACCGGCCGAGTAATCACAGGCTCCATGCCAGCCGTCGCATCGAACGGCAACCTCTACCTCGCCTACTTCGACACCGGAACAAACGGATTCCTCAACGCATCAGCCAACATCATGATAACCAGATCAATAGACGGCGGAACATCATTCTCCCCGCCCCTAGTTGCGGCTCCGATTCCCCAACAGTTAACCTTCGCAAGCCAAGGCAGCTCGTGCTGCTTCAGATGGTGGAGTTCGATGTTCCCCTCAATGGACGTCGCTCCGGACGGGACCGTCTACATCGCCTATGGAGCCCGTCAGGCAAAGTACAGCGCCGACCCCGCAGACGTCTACCTGGTAACATCTCTCGATGGAGGGACGACTTGGAGCCTGCCAGCTATGATAAACGACAACTCCAGCCAGAACGGACACTTCTTCGCATGGCTGAGAGTGTCCAGTGACAACATCGTCCATATTATCTGGGGAGATCAGCGGCTCGACCCCGTCGGGTTAGGTTATGACATATTCTACGCCACAGCCACGAACCACGGTACCACAATAAGTGCAAACAGTAGAGTTACAGACGTAGGCACAGATCCACTCTTCACCATCGGCTTCATCGGTGATTACTTCAACCTCGCCGTGTCCGGAAACCAAACCTACCCAGTATGGACGGACGGAAGAAGGGCAGTAAGACCGCTCGGGAGAGAAATCCTGACGGGAGAGACAGACATTTTCACGGCGAGACTCGGCCCACGCGACACGCCGAGCCTAGCCATACAGAACACCGGGAACTCGGGCTACCAACAACCCGTCACAATAACAGCCACAGGTCTACCTAGGGAAGCGTTCTTTGTAGCAAGGATGAGCGGAATACCGGTAATCTCCCAGACACACCTCCTCAGCTTCTTCTTCTCCACTAGATCCGGCAACCTAACAGACACGATACTGCCCACATCCAACTACTACGGCGCCTACAGCATCGGACTCGACGAATGGCTCTCAGGAGCCCCATTATCCACCGCAACCCTATACGTTGTTGACAGTCGAAGCCTTCAGGTCTCAATAAACGGACCCACAACCGCGTCCCCAGGCGACAACATCACCTGGACAATCCAAATAATCTCGCCAACGGGACCTGCACCACAAGGCCTCGGCTCAACGTTCACGATCACCAAAGCATTGTTGACGACCCCAGGCCGCTCAGTCCAAGACCTCACCAGCAACGTCCGACCCTCCGGCCAAACATCCTACTCTGTCTCAATCAAGCTCCCGTCAAACGCAGCCGGATCCTACACTCTACTCGTAAACGCTTCACAAACCGGGGCACTAGTCAGAAGCAGCGGAACAGGAACAGCCACTGTAACAGTAAACAGTCAAGTCCAGAACATCGCGAATCTAGCCAGCTCGGAACAGACATACACAATAATCGTTGGCCTAATCGCGGCCACTGGGGTAGCCCTCCAAGTTATCCAGCTGACGAGACGAAGACCTAGCCCTCCAGCAACAACTCCTCCTCCCGCCAATCCTCCAACTACACCACCGCCAGCCTGAGAAGACTGCTCGGCTGTCGGTAAGATGCTTGGGTCAGGCCTACGGTCTGGACGTTGAATGACGGAAAGCTTACATGTATCCCTCATGGGATATTACATGTGACAAGACATGGAACGCAGGGTGGCTCAGACAGAGCTGGACTCTGCCGAGTATTCAGCCCTAGCCGTGACGGCCAAGAAGAACAAGCTCTCCATCAAAGAGGCCCTCCGCCAAGCAGCCCTCCAGTGGGTCCAAGAAAAATCAGGCATAAACCCTGATGATCCAATCTTCCACCTCAAACCCGTCGTCTTCAGAGACAAGAAGGGCAGAGTCGACAAGAGGGCCTCGGTGGACGTTGACAAGATAGTCTACGGCGAGGAGCTCTCCCGCACCCGTTGAGACTCTTCCTAGACACGGGACCCTTCATAGCCCGCTACAGTAGAGCAGACATACACCACCTCGACTCCGTCGAGACCTTCAAGAAGATAGGCCGGGGCGAGACCCCCTACCGGAAACTCTACACCTCCGACTACATACTCGACGAGGCCGTCACAGGCTGCAGGCAGAGAACCCGCACCCATGCAGCCTCCGTCGAGCTCGGAAACGCCATACTATCCTCGGAATCAATCGTCCTCCTGAAAGTGGACGAGGAGGCGCTCATGGAATCCTGGAGCCTCTACAAGGAGAGGAGCCAGATTGACCTCAGCTTCACAGACTGCACAACCGCCGTCCTAGCTCGGAGGCACGGAATCGTCGACTTCTACACCTACGACGACAGAGACTTCCAAGCCTTAGGATTCCACACCGTCAACAAACTATGACAGATGCTCTGCGGGATCTGCCTCAGCTCAGCCGCTACTTCCCCTAGATCGCTCATCCGATCCTCTTGTAGTTTGACTGCTAGTTCCTGTTCCATTCCCCGACGGGGTTGGCGTGCAGTCGTTCGCGCCAGTCGCTCCGCTGACCCGACGTCTGTAATGTTGAGCTATCTTTCAGCTATTGCTCAGACACGAGAACGAAACTGCTCTCGTCAATCCATTTCGTTCATCGTCAGCTAGCTCTCGCGACTATTAGCAACGTGTCACCCAGCGAGGCCTCGGCCCTTCATGCGCTTCTCCATTTCTTCGGAAGACACCTCTTCGACACGGCTGGCAATCCACCAGACGTTTCCAGTCGGATCCTTCACTGCAGCGGTCCGGTCGCCGTAGAACTGGGTTGTAGGTTCCTGCTCAGAGGTTCCGCCAGCCTTCAAACCTCGCCTATAGGTCTCGTCCACGTTCTCAACGTAGACGTACAGCTGGCTCGGTATCGGATCATACTGAGCGGTTGAATCGGCCATCATGACTATGGAGTTGCCGATCTTGATCTCAGCATGACCCACATGGTCTTCCTTGTCGTTGATCCGTGCCCTCTCTTCTGCCTGGAAAGTCTCCTTCAAGAAATCGATCAGTCTCGGCACACCATCCACAATCAATTACGGTGTAACGGTTCCGTAGTCTTGGGGAGCGGGGTTTGGTTTGCTGGTGACAGATTGCATAGGCTCGATAATGTACTCCTCATTGGTTTAAGAATTGCTGAGATGAGAAGGTCACTACAGTGAAAACCTTGAGATTCCGAGCCTTTAATCCCAGCCTATCCTCCAGCTTCGACTGGTTCGCGTTAGTGCTCTAAGCTACGGGAGACCGGATGAGATCTTGAAGAAGAGCATTGAACAACTTCTCATGAAAATTTACGCTGGTCGAGCGGATATTCACCTAGACCTGTATCAATTGTCGAACCAGCATCGGCGTAAGCATGGGCGGGATTGCGACATGTACCCCAGCGACCCATTGCAGGCACCTCTATGGACGACGATCGCATCATTGACGCATGCGCGGCGTATGTTAGAGGTTGGCTGTGGCCACGGGTACACTGCAGCAGTGATGGCTTCGGCAGGAGGGGCCAATTGTCATGTAGACACGATTGAAGCGAATCCGCAGCATGCTAAACTAGCGGAGAAAGCGTTCCAGGAGCGAGATCTCTCCGAGCGCATCACTATCCTACGTGGGAGGGGACAAAATCTCCTTCCAAGGCTGAAGGGCCGTTACGATGTTTTGTTTCTCGACGGTGACTGGCGCGAATACCCTCGATACCTTCCACACCTCCGCCGTCTCACCCGTCCTGGCAGCATTATCGTAACCGCGAACCTCAACCCGCTCTTTGGCGGCTGGGGCGGAAGGTTGCAGGGAAAGCCAGCGATCCTATCCTACTTGACACGCCTTGTACGGGATCCACACTTCCGCACATACATCGTTCCTGGCGAATGGCATTCGATCAGCGTGCGGGTGTAGTGCTCGAAGTATCATCTGTTCAATGAGTCATAGGAGCCGGAGCCACTCGCACCTCGTGAACAGATTCCGGAAGAGTCTGACCCCTGCAGAGTGCCTGAAAACAGATCGTAATTTTCTGTCACTTCACTAGTATCGGTACTTGTTTTGAGGAGTCGATACAGCGGTGGGTCCTGATGCCATTGTGTGCTCTCAGCGTCAAGAACGGATTGGCTATCGTTAGCACTCGATAAATACAACATCGGGATCAGTCTGGCCCTGCCTTGACAGAGCCTGTACTTGTTTCACCGAGATTGATCTATGTTGAGCGTGTCATTGGCATTCCCGATATCGAGTTGTTCGACCTTTCGAAGGACGGCAAGACTGCCCTTGCACTGTCCAACAAGACCGGGTCTTACCAGCTAGCAGCCGTGGATGTGAGAGGGGGTCAATTACGCCCCGTCTCTCACGGAAAGGAACGAGTAGCCTGGGCTCGCATCTCGAATGACTCGGAGACTATCTGCTTCTCCAGAGATTTTGGCGGAAAGGAGGAACATCAGCTCTTCACAGTTCCCCTAGCTGATGGCGAGGAGGAAGAGCAACTCACTAGGCTACCCGCGACCCGCGCTTTCAACTTCAACTGGTCAAACGGCGATGACAGGATCGCTCTCGCAGGAGCAACACAGGAGACCAACGCCGTCTGGACTGTCGACTCAAGCAACGGCCAACACTCACAGATCTTTCAGAACAGACACTGGGTCTTCAACCCGGAATGGTCAAAGGATGATTCTAGAATCTGCGTCTCCACCAAGACAACAGAACACCCGACCGCACTGGAACTTGTTCTCCTGTCTCCTGAGAAGGACAATGACCCCCTAATCTACACACCAAAAGTAGACTCGGAGAATACAAACGGCGGATGGCACCCCTCCGAGCCCTGGGTACTCTTCAAGACAGACGCAAGAGGCCGATACGAACTCGCAGTCTACAAGACCGATACCCAAGAACTAAGCTATCTCAACGGCACCGATCTCGGCGTTGACTTTCCAGTCTTCGCATGGATGCCTGAGGGTAGATCCGTCTATTACCTCGCTACAAACACGGGCAGGACCCGGCTCTACATCGAAGCGCTCGACTCATCCGAACCTCCGCGAGAGATTCCCTTACCCGAGGGCTACCATGCCGGCTTCTTCGGCACCTCGGTGAAAGTAGCCAAGACAGGCGAGTATTTCCTCTTCTCCTGGTCCTCACTGTTCAGCCCGCCTACTCTATCCCGGTACGATCTGAAGACTGGAAGAGTGGAGACGCTCAACGAGCATTTCACAGACCTTCCTCTGGGAAGAGCGGAGCCGGTGGTCTACAACTCGTTTGACGATCGTCCCATACACGGATGGTTCCTCAAACCAACACGACAAGAGGGAAGAAGACCCTGCGTCCTCTGGATTCACGGAGGTCCCGCCTGGGAAGTTGCAGACGTCTGGAACCCCGCCATCCAGTCCTTCCTAGTCGCTGGCTACACGCTCTTTGCCCCGAACATTCGAGGGAGCACAGGCTATGGCGTAGAGTTCCAGAACCTGAACATACACGACTGCGGAGGCGCAGACCTCAAAGACGTTGAAGAGGCAGCCAAATATCTCAAGTCCCGGCCGGACGTAGACCCGTCGAAGATCGCTCTGGTCGGAGCAAGCTATGGTGGCTTCATGACATTCCTCGCCACTACAAAAATACCCGACTATTGGTCAGCGGGCGCGGCAATCGTGGGCATCACCGATTGGAAGGAAATGTACGGGCTGTCCGACGCCGCCTTCAAGAGCTTCATCGAAAGATACTTTGGAAAACCAGAGGAGAACCCGGATCTCTACTACGACCGGTCTGCGATAAACTTCGCCCAGAACCTGAAGGCCCCCTTGCTCATATGGCATAGAGGCAATGACTCGCGATGCCCATTGGCTCCAGTCCAGAAATACGCTGATAGACTCCGTGAATTGGGAAAGGACTTCGAGATGAACGTGGTCTGGGATGAAGGCCACGGATTCCAGAAGACAGAGAACCTGGTCCGCCAGTACAAAGCGATCATCGAGTTCCTCGACAAGAAGATAGGCTCCTCAAACTAACAGACCCAGTCAAGGGAGCACTACGATCAACTCTTCGAGATCCGCAAGGAAGCGTGAGCCCGGAACGATAGGATAGTCACACGACTAGTCGCTATTTGTCGTCTTGTAGTTTGACCGCTAGTTCTTGTTCCATTCGTGAGGGGTTGGCGTGTAGGCTTTCGCGCCAGTCGCTCCGCTGACCCGACATCTTCCGGGTTGAGCTATCACTTCGTATCACTCGAGGTAGGAATCCTATTCGCGAAGGATCGGAGCATCAAAGCGAATTCTTCGGAATCTGACCGGCGGAGTCTGAGAATTCAGTTTATAGCGTGACCGCCAGAAACCGTCAGATTTTTCGTTTGAGATTTATCAACTCGTACTCTATGACAACGCTTGTTGTTCTTGACTCTGTCTGAACGTGCTTGGAAGCATATTCGTGGGAGGCATCCTGAGGTCTCGGCTTACAAGCATTTGATTGGGGAGGTCTTGGCGGGGCCGGAGTTGGTCATAAGAGGCAAGAGGGCTGAGTCAAAGGCTGTAAGGCATGTTCCGAAAACCCATCTTGGACCAAAGTATCTTGTCGTGGTTTACAGGGAGGCATCGGGTCAGAAGCACATAATAACGGCCTACTTCACTTCTGATCTGAAGAAGATTAAAGGGGACGTTGTATGGAGAGCATAGTACTGAGACCGGACAAGCTCGATGTCGAGTACGACAAGGAGAATGACGTTCTCTACATTTCGACGGGCAAGCCCAGAGAGGCGGATGACAGCATCGAGCCTCAGGAGGGCGTAGTGATTCGAACCAGAAAGGGCGAGCTTGTCGGCATCACAATCATCGGTCTTCAAAAACATCTCTCCTCATAGCCTTCGTACCGATTCTCGCCTACATGCGAAGCACTAGTACGAGACTAACTTTCTAGATGGACCCGAACGTCAACTAGAATTGGTCGGTTGGGCCTAAGTGGAAAATAGAAGTCGCCCGTGGTTATGGGTATCTCGACTTTTGTTACATGGTTTATTCGGTTGTGTCTGTAGTTTGATTGCTGGTTCCTGTTCCATTCGTGAGGGGTTGGCGTGTAGTCGTCCGCGCCAGCCGCTCCGCTGACCCGACATCTGGCCAGTTTCAGCTGTCTCTCGGCTATTGCTCAGACACGAGAACGAAACTGGTTTGGATTGCTCCAATAGACGGACCGGTCTCGTCTGGACTCAGTCGACACATGACATCATCATCAACATCTTATTCTGATGGCCAGTTTACTGTCGGTCGACTCTCTGGACCAAGAGCACTCAGCATCTAACATTCAGGCATGCCACTTTCAACGATTGAATGGAAACTCCCCTCTCTTCTCCGTTTGCTCATAGCAGCTCTCAGCCTAGAAACCGTTAGTCAACACGGGACCTCTAAAGGAGCTTCCCAACGACGTGAGGGAGTCCGGTTTCTCAGTCCAGATAATTTGAATGATGTCAAAGAGTTTCGGACGAGACTTCAAAGAGCCGACCTCGATTTAGCCAAATTCTTGCTGGGAATAGTCGAGGCACTGCTGGAATTCAAACGTGGATCAGAGGATCCGCAGAAAGTAGAAGAGAACAGAATGCATCTCGAGACAATCGAAAAGGGCGAGTATCGTGAAGGCAGAGGATGGATATGGAACGGCCATCTGGTTCCGGAGCCACAATCGAGACGCGACTTTTTTGAAAGAAGAACGAGGATCATTCGAAATGGGGTATGGAATCCTACTCGTCGGGGGTGGGAGTATCAAGGCGAATTCTTTGGGGTTTGGGATCATTGATGCGAATCGGACCGTTTTAATATGCGGCGCTCAATCTTTGGGCTGGACGAGATGGCGCGTAGAGCCGATTCGATACAACTGCCTAAGGATCTCGTTGCGGACTTGCTTGAGTCATCGTTAAGGTTCCAAGAAGTCGTTGAGACCCTGGAGGTTCAGCTGGACAAGAAGACAGTCAAGAGGCTCAAGATTGGGGACAAGGAACTCAAGAAACGACAGTACAAGGTAGCTTCCAGCCGAGAGGATATCGACAGGATCCTCAGTTGAGATACGAGGCAGTCTTCCTAAACACCTTTCTGAAACAGTTCAAGAAGCTCCCTGGCAACGTCAAGCAACGAGTCAAGCAGAGGATCCAAGAGCTCGCGACAAACCCCTACTTGGGTTTGATGCTCAAGGGAGGCCTTGAAGGCTTCTGGAAAGACCGCGTTGGCATGTATAGGATCCTGTAAAAGATTGACAGTGGAGCGGGAAGAATAATCTTCTATGATGTCGATCTCAGAAAGCGAGTCTATGATTGAGGACCATGCGATAGGAAACATTGGGTTTCCTAGATCCAATGCAAATTATCCTAGTGCCTCCCAGTCTGATTGCTAGTTCTTGTTCCATTCGTGAGGGGTTGGCGTGTAGTCGTTCGCGCCAGTCGCTCCGCTGACCCGACATCTGCAAGGTTGAGCTTATCGACAGGATCGCAGCTCGACTGCACACGGACATTTCAAGAAAAAAGGAGGAGAGGCGTTTTCTGTTGCTGGGTGTGGCTAGGATATTGTGTAGCTTGTCAGCTGGAACGTCGCTGAGCCTGTGGCTCCGTCTACACCGACTCCGTTTTCGAAGAAGAAGCCGCTGCCGAACGAGAGTCCGACGTTCTTGATGTTGGATATTGACGCCATGAAGGCTGCGGGGTCGAGGGTGGCATAGTGGCCGCAGAGGTCGGACCAGTTCATCGGGTCCAGGCTGACCTGGAGCATTATGGGACCGTTGGAACCTCCACCCGTTGGGGAGAACTGGTAGTAGCTGCCAGGGATGCCGGTCATGGCTCGGATTGGCGTGTTGGACCACCAGTAGTCGAACTCGTTCGCTACTACCGCGTGTTGGCTATTGCCGTTTAAGCCGAGACATGAGGACATGCCGGCCTGTGGAAGATTTGAAGTGAAGTATAGCCGCACCGCTCCCGGACAATAGGTCGGTGACGATGCGGGGCAGCCGCCGTTCGGGTTACCCACGAACATTGTTGTCGACGATGAGGTGAGGACCTTTATTGTGGCTGTAAGCGTATTGCTGGTTGTTAGGCTTGCTGTGAAGCCGTTGGTCAATAGGTTCGCGTAACCTGCAGGGGTTGCTGTAGCGTCGAGAAAGAGGAATTCGACGCCTCCCGTTGGGACTGTGTTAGCGTGACTCGTCTTGATCTTCGATCCGAGCAGCTCTAGAATTGCCCATTGTGAACCGGTCATTGGAAGGGAGGTGTCCGCGTAGACAGTTACGACTGGAACCAGTAGAAGCGACGTGACCGCTAGAAATGCGACTATTGGAATGAATGGCTTCAAGTTTTTTCGCGGGGCTACTTCAAAATCTCTGCGTATTTATCGAACAGGTATACAATCGGGGACATGTGACAATGTATCGTGGTCCGAGAATTTCGAATCTCGATATGAAAACTCGGGGTGATGGCTGTCCTTTTTTCTACGGTCCTAGCGGTTTTCTCGAGCTTAGCCGGGCTATTGCTTCTCGTTTAGCCTCTTCCAAGACACTGTCCAGGATCCTCTGGGCGTTGCGTATTTTGGCCGACTTGAGGTGGAAGACTATGGTGGCGTCGTCGAAGTGCAGTCTGAGCATCTGACGCACAAGGTCTCGGACGATCTCGCTCAATCTTTGCCAGTCTCGGTACCTCTCCGTTTTGACGCTTCAACCTGCCGTTACCGCCGACGTCGCCTATCCTGATCAGCTTGAGGGTGCCACGAAAACGTTTGGAAAACAACCTAGGGGTCTGTCGATGATAAGATCCACTGGACGGTAGAGCTTGGAGCCAGCTCTGGTCGGCTGGTCAACGCGCGTCTACTTGCTGGTTACTGTGACCGTCGCTGTGATAGTGTGGCTTGTTGTTCCGCCTGTTCCCGTTATCATGACAGTGTAGGTCCCGCCGTTTGTCGCCCGACTTGTGGATATTGTTAGGCTGGTAGTGGCCGTAGGGTTTGCAGCTGTCAAAGTCACGCTGTTGATAGGTGAAAGTGTTGGAGGATGCTTGTTCGCGACTTGGATTGTTCCAGATAGGTTGATGGTGCCTGTGAATCCATTCACGGCCGTTACGGTTATCGTGAGGATTGCGCTGGACCCTTTGGCTACGACGACCGAAGCTGGGTTGACCGTGAGCTGGAAGTCAGGTGCTTGGATCGTGATGGTGTTTGATGCGACGGGTATGGTCTGATACGGGCTCTCGTAGTGGATGACTCCTATGATAGTATACGAACCTGCCGGGACTGGCTGGCCTTGCTGGTTGACCTGTTTCCAGTCTAGCATTCCGACGGTCATCGTCTGGCCGGGCTGGATGGTGAAGGTGGTTATCACCTGGGCACAAGGCGCAAAGGGCGGAGGCACGTTTGTGTAGACTAGGTTGCCGGTGGAATCGGTGATCTGGAACTGGAAGCCGCTGCAGGCGTCTCTGAATGTGAATGTTGCGGGCTGGGTTCCCTTGTTTGTCGCGTTAAGCTTAGCGTGCACAGTATCGCTTGGGACGTACGTGTCCTTGTCGGTAATCACACTATAGACAACGTTCTGTCTTGATTGTCCCACCGTGAGGGTCTTGGACACTGACGAGTCGCCATATGATGTGAGTAGTGTGAGGAGGATCCTGTAGCTAGCCTCTGTCGAGTAGGAGTGCGTAACGGTCACTCCCGTGCCGCTGGTCCCGTCTCCGAAGCTCCAGTCGTACTCTTTGATCGGATTGGTGGAGTTGTAGGATATGCTATCGGACGCGTTGAACGTTACCTGTTGGCCAACGACCGGATTCGTCGGCTGGAACGTGTAGCGTGGGACGGTCTCAAAGAGGACCAACTGGCTAGCCGTATCCGTCAGGCCCGCCGAGTCCTGGACGGTCAGAGTTACCTGCCATTTCGCCGGTGCACCCCCGTAGAGGTGGGTCGTCATCGGGCTACTGGTCTTAACTGGGGGCGACCCGTCGCCAAAGTCCCATACGTACGAAACGATCGAAGCGCCGCTCGTACTCCAGTTGCCGTTGAAGGAGACCACGTCGCCAGGTGGGACGCAGGCAACGCACGACTCGTAGGTGAAGGCCGCAAGGGGATTGGAGGCTCCGTTTGTCTTGACGGGCATCCCTACTGCTGAGAAGAGTACCGAGATGACGAGTATGATCGCAAGATTTCTCAGGTGAAGTCTCGGATTCATTCCTCGTCAGGACTTGCGGCAGGGATATCTTAGCTTTTCGGAAACCGTGTTGGCGGGCTCTAGCTATCTTGAGCAGGATGAAGGTTCAAGCAGCCGCAAAGGTTCTGGCGAATGAAGCTTTTAGGGTTCGTCGAGAGAGTGGCTCACCCCGTGACCCAGACCGTGGCTCCACATCAAGGGTCGAGCCAGAAGCCGCCCGAACAACTCCGAGAGTTGCTGGTCAAACTGCCTGGTGTCACGACGGGGTCGAGGTTTGGTGGGGAAGCATTCTTCTTTCGGAAGAGATTCTTCTGCCACTTTCACCCGACGAGAGAGCATCTCTTTCTCGAAACATTCGTCTGGAACAATGTCGACGCCGTCATAAATGAGGTGCCAGGGACGATTCCTCACCCGGAGTACGGAGGCTACGGCTGGGTCAGACTTCCAATCGATTCGGAGGACGCAGTTTCCAGAGCGCGGCAACTGATTGAAACAACCTACAGATATCTACGAACGACAAGAAGATTGTCCATCTCCAGAGAAGAATTCCGGCCAGAAACACTTGGTCTCCTCAGAACAGAGCTGCCAGAAATTAAGGTCAAGGTTAAGGAGTCGAAAAAGAGAAACCAGATAATTCTTGAAGCTCGCGGCCAGTCAGATTACGAAAAAGCTGACGACTTATTCGACAGAGCTATCAGAATTCTCAAAGGCTCTCGTAACAAGGTTCTAAGTGGGAGTTGAACTGTCAGCTGGTGGACCCCGGCCCTTCATGCGCTTCTCCATTTCTTCGGGAGATACGTCTTCGACACGGCTGGCGATCCACCAGACGTTTCCAGTCGGATCCTTCACTGCGGCGGTCCGGTCGCCGTAGAACTGGGTTGTAGGCTCCTGCTCAGAGGTTCCGCCAGCCTTCATGCCTCGTCTGTAGGTCTCGTCCACGTTGTCAACGTAGACGTACAACTGGCTCGGTATCGGGTTGTACTGAGGGGTTGAATCGGCCATCATGATAATGGAGTTGCCGATCTTAATCTCGGCATGACCCACATGGTCTTCCTTGTCGTTAATACGTGCCCTCTCTTCTGCATGGAAAGTCTCTCTCAAGAAATCGATCAGTCTCGGTACTCCATCTAGGATCAGGTATGGTGTCACGGTTCCGTAGTTTTGAGGAGTGGGGTTTGGTTTGTTAGTGACAGATTGCATAGCGCTCTATTAGGCATCCGTCATCGGTTTAAGAATTGCGGAGATGAGAGCGTAGCTAAGAACCCAAGAGGGTACGGGGCTAAGAACGTCTCGGGCCTTTTCAGAGGGTTGCTCCGCAGTTGGGACACTTGGTCGTCCCGCCTGGTAGGGCGGTGCCACAGTTCGCACAGAACTTTCTCATTGCCGGAGCCACTAGTGTCGGCTGCGAACCCATTGACTGGGATCCCATCGAAGATGATCCTCTATTGTACTGTCCAGATTTTTCCAGCTGCGAGAGCGCCCCATCCACAGCCACTTTGACAATGGTCGCGTAGAGTCCAATGACTGCGATAAAGATGATGAGGAAGATTCCAAGAAACGACGCCGCGAGAAATCCCGTGATGAATCCGGTAGGGTTGGAGGTCACGGCAGTCGGATTAGAGACTAAGCTAGAAAGAGATCCGCCGATAACAAGTACGCCGACTATTCCGGCGACGATGGCCCAGACGATGCTCCAGAGGAGCACGACGAATCCCCTGCCGAACGCAAAACCCCAGCCGACCATGAATCACTCTCCAAGCTCCTGCGGATATTTGAGCTTACGAGAACTCTGAGACACGAGATACCGGACTGGCGGGAGGTAGGAATCCTTTATTCATGACCTGACCTTTTCATCCGCGAAAGGTTGAACGACCACGACTGATGTTGAGTACAGGGCACCGCCCTCTCGCCGGAACAACAGGTTCCGAAGAATGAGCCCCGAGGAGCGCGTCAACATTGGGCTGGAGCTGTCCAGCTCGATCACCAGCATAACCATGGAGTCCATCAAGAACCGTTACCCGCACATCTCGACTTCCCGATTATTGGAAAAGGCGAGAAAGCGGTTCCAGGCGGGACGTCGAACCCACTGAAACCCCGTAGTTTCCAAGAATTCGTTCAAGCCCTCATCAAGCATTTCAACCGTGAAAAAACTGGCTACGCAATCACTGGAGCCGTAGCTGCAAGCTACTACGGCATACCACGCACAACTCTCGACGCCGACTTCGTAGTTTACATTTCCCCACAAGAAACGAACAGGTTCTTCCGTGGAATGAAAGAGGCTGGTGTCAAGGCAGACATACAGAAAATTCGTCGACTACTAAAATCCGGATACAATGTCATCACCGTCGCAGATAGACTCTCACCATTCACTGCTGATCTAATCTTGGTCGAGAGCCCTCCGGAGAGAAGGAAGGGGATAGTTAAGGGAGTCAAGACTTACTTCCAGGTTCCCGAGTCGTTGATCCTCGCCAAGCTCAGAATGAGTAAAGCGACCATTCCTGGAGAGAGGATCCAGAAGGACATGGATGACATTAGAGCAATTCTCGCAAACACTAGAGTCAACAAGCGAAAGATCACCGACCAGGCGAGAAAAGATGGCACAATCGAGATCTTTAGCGAAATCCTTCAATCGATGAAAACCCGCAAGAACCGTCAGTAAGTTCGTCTTCTTGGCGGCTTTTCTTTCTTCGACTCCAGACCAATGGGTAAGCAATAATCATAAATATCCAACGTGGAGACCCGAGCTCGATTCATCATGCCATTTGTTACTGTTGGGAAAGAGAACTCCGGGAATGTTGACCTCCACTATGAAGATCATGGATCAGGCAAACCAGTCGTCCTGATCCACGGATATCCGTTGAGCGGGGCTAGCTGGGAGAGACAGCTCCCGCCTCTCTTGGACGCCGGCTATCGAGTAATCACATACTCCCGCCGGGGCTTTGGCCAGTCAAGCAAGCCCACAACGGGCTACAATTACGATACGTTCAGCGAGGATCTTCACCAGCTGCTCAACAAGCTCGACCTCAAGAATGTCGCTCTAGTCGGTTTCAGTATGGGAGGCGGCGAAGTCGCACGCTACCAGGGACGATATGGCTCCAAGAATGTTTCGAAGTCGGTGTTCATCAGCAGCGTCCCACCATACTTGCTCAAAGCGCCTGACAATCCGGAGGGCGTCGACAAGCCAGTCTTCGACGGTATAGAGAAGGCAGTCGCGGCAGATCGCTACGCTTTCTTCACAGATTTTTACAAGAACTTCTACAACACGGACCAGAACCTTGGAACAAGGGTGAGTGAAGAAGTGGTCCGGAATAGCTGGAACATCGCCGCCATAGCTGGGTCCGTCGCCAGCGTCGCCTGCGTCCGGACGTGGTATGAGGATTTCCGCAAAGACCTAGCCCGCATCACATCACCAACGCTCGTCATTCACGGCGATGCAGACCGGATCGTCCCATATGCCAGCTCGGGACAGCGCACTGCCAAACTCGTCGCGGGAGCGCGTCTCGTCACAATCAAGAATGGACCGCATTGCATAACCTGGACCCATGCGGACGAAGTCAACACCGCACTCCTAAACTTCCTGCGAGAAGAGAAGAAGCTCCTTCTAGAGACGCCCGCGTAGAACCAGAGGCAACAATCCAGCATCATACAACCGTTCGTTCAATTCAGAGAACTGGCACCAGATCCGGCTCAACCCAGCCTGCACGAGCCCGGTCCGAGTTGAAAGTCTCTGCTCGCCAGTGACGATAAGGAAGACTCTTGTCGAGCAAGTATGGAAATCTCGCCAGGAGATCGTCAATACTCCGAGCTTCTGGCGCATTCTCGATCGCGTGACCCACGACGCGTACCCAGAAACGCGTCAGGGTATCATGATACCTGTTCGAAGCTCCATTCGCGACAGCAAACCGCCGAATTTCGCGAGCAACCATACTCTCAGCCTCGATCCTCGAATGTTTGGAGAGAACGAGCCAAGCAAGGCGAAGATGACCCCTGTGACGAAACTCTTCTCCTGAAAGGTTTCCGTCGTGGAAGAGGCGGAGAAACTCGCCATCATCCATTGAGTATCAACCCATGAATATCGTTTCGGAGCATTAAACCGTTCATTGGACCTGGTCAAGAAGCCCTGTCATTTTCGGCTGGAGAGAACTGGGCATCTGTCTCTCAAGGATAGGTCTGAATGACACTGTCCAGATTGAGAAGGTTGATCGCTAAGAGTGTGAAATCGTTGCTCAGATTCTGTAGAGTAAATAAGGTCAGCGGACCCGTATAGTAGTTTGCGAGTTTGAGGTAGTAGAGGCAGATCGTCTGGTAGAGGCTCGTAAAGTTCGAGTTGCCAGTATTCATCTTGATCAACTGGAAGTCTCCTTTAGCCGTGAGGTTGCAGAGAGTCAGATTCTGGCCGAAGACAGTCGAGGAAGCGTTCGCTGCCTTGAACACTAAGTAGACAGAGTTGAAGCCCGCACTAGGCGATTTTACAGACTTGTTCTGTGAATCAACGGCCAGCTTGCTAAGCACTAGTTGGAGATAGCCGTAGTAGTTGACTTCAGTGCTCTTGATGCTCTCCTGTATCTTGTTGTAGTCGAGATTCCCGTCAGCATATCCAGCGGAGTACCCTGAAGCGTATCTTCCGGCGTG
>Ga0209238_1000253_pt1 | contig 17757 bp, 11 predicted proteins | sample GraSoi013_1_20cm_FD_185823 | JGI IMG/M metagenome (GOLD analysis project Ga0209238, IMG submission 185823) | Grasslands soil microbial communities from the Angelo Coastal Reserve, California, USA - Sample 10_02_2013_1_20cm (SPAdes) (version 2) | ecosystem: Environmental > Terrestrial > Soil >...
CGCGTCGCACCAGCTGCGCGCGCCCGTACTGGTGCTCCCCGAGCAGCCCGCCCAGCCCCGGCATCGCCGCGACCACCGCGTTGCCGTGGATCGCCACGGCGGCGCGCGGCGCGTAGGCGGTGAGGACATACGTCGTCACGGCGGTGGGCGACACCACCGCTCCGAGGATCAGGACGTCGCTCGCGAGCAGCAGCTTGCTGATCAGGTCGCCGCCCGAGAGCCAGCCGGAGAGGCGCAGCAGGTGCCGCGTGTCGGCGCGGGCGGGGCGGGCCACGCCGAACCACGAGACGTAGGTCCGGGCCAACACCCAGAAGCAGAGCCCGCTCACGCCGGCGATCGCGATCTGCGCGCCGGCGACGCCCACGAGGCCCAGGCCCGCGTACACCGCCCCGGCCGTAAACGCGCCGCCGACCACGTTCAGGGCGGCCTGCAGCTCCATGCGCTTGTAGCCGAGGTTCATCCCCTGGAGGGCCGATTCCGGCAGGATGGCGAGACAGGCGAGCAGCGTCGCGCCCAGCGTGAGCGCGGCCGCGAGCCGCAGCGTCGCGTGCAGCGCGGGCGCCGCGCCGGTGATCGCCGGCGCCACCCACGCGATGACGGCGGCCGCGGCGACGGCGAGGGGCAGGAAGATCAACCAGACGACGAGCGCTGCGCCCAGGGCGCGGCGGTGATCCTCGGCGGGGGCGGCCTGGCGGTTCGCGACCACCAGCCGCAGCGCTTCCGCCGGCCGGCCGCCGATGGCCGCCAGGTAGCCGGCGAGCCGCCCCAGCATCTCCCACACACCGAACAGCCCGGCCCCCAGCCGGTCCACCAGCAGCGGCGTGAGCACCAGGCTCACGCCGGTCTTGACGCCCAGGTCGAGGGCGAACGCGATGCCGTTGAGTGACGCGCGGCGCGTCAGCGGAACGGGTGGAGCCGGGGTTGCCGCGACGAGCGGCTCAGCCATGGTCCCACGATTTGCCGGCCCAATCCTGCTCGGCGAGCTGCCGCCCCCGTAGCAGCGTGCCGTCGTCCGCCTCCACCTGAAGCAGCGTCACCGCCGCGCTGCGGCAGGCGACGACCTGCCCGCACGCCGACTCGTCGGGACTGATCACGGGCCCCAGCACCGCGCCGGGAGCGAGGCCCGCGGTAGCGGCCGCGGCGCCGGGGAGGAGCGCGGCCTGCCACACCGTCCAGCGGCGGCCGTCGAGCCAACCGAACGCGCCCGGATACGGCTTCGTGAGCGCGCGGATCGTGTTGTAGACGGCGCAGGCCTCCTGGTTCCAGTCGATCAGGCCGTCGGCCGGCCGGCGGCGTGGCAGCACCGCCCCTTCCGATCTGGGCTGCGGCCTGCCCGGGTGCTCGCCCCGGAGCAGTCGCGGCAGCACGCGCATGATCATGTCCCGGTTCGAGGCGGCCACGCGCTCGTACAGGGTGGCGCACGTATCGTACGGCGTGATCGGGAGCTCGGTCTGGTCGATCACATCGCCCGCATCCACCGCGTCGGCGAGCCAGATGAGGGAGTTGCCGGTGATGCGCTCCCCACGGATCAGGACCCAGTTGATGGGGGCGCTGCCGCGGTTCTTGGGGAGCAAGGAGGCGTGCGCGCCGATCATGCCGAGGCGCGCGCTGGCCAGCGTTTCGGGGGCGAGGATCTGGCTCCACCCGATCACGAACACGAGGTCGAGCCCCAAGCCCTGCAGCAGCGTGCGCGACTCGGGATCGTTGATGCTGGTCACCTCGTGCAGCGGCACGCCGAATCGCCGGCACAGCGGCCGGTAATCGGCGGCGCCCGAGCGCGAGGCCGCCACCTCGGGTTTGAGGGTCAGCACCGCGACGACCGGCGCGCCCGCTTCCAGGACCGCCTCCAGCGCGGGAATTCCCTCCATGTGAAACCCGACCCAACCGAGCTTCATCGCCGGTACATGCGCGTCACGTCGAGCACCGCCTCGATCACGTCGGCCACGTCCTGGTCCGACATGCGGGCGTTGAGCGGCAGGCTGAGCATCCGCTCGAAGTTGCCGAGCGCGACCGGAAAGCGCTGCGGGGCGTAGGCGTACTTGTCGCGGTAGTAGGGGTGCAGATGGATCGGGATGAAGTGCACGGACGTCCCGATGTTGCGCGCCGTGAGCTCGTCGATGAACCGGTCGCGCCCGATGGACAGCGTCTCCGGCACGAGCCGCAGGACATAGAGGTGCCACGCGTGCTCCACCTCGGCGCGCTCCACCGGGAGCTCGAGCGCGTCGGCGTCGCGGAACGCCTCCTGGTAGCTCCGCACCACCTCGCGGCGTCGCTCCTGGAAGCCCGCCAGTTTCTTCAGCTGCCACAGCCCCAGGGCCGCCTGGATGTCGGTCATGTTGTACTTGAAGCCGGGCGCGAGCACCTCGTAGCGCCAGCTCCCGCCCTTACCGTAGCGCTTCCAGGCGTCGCGACTCATGCCGTGCAGGCTGAGCACCCGGGCGCGGTCGAGGAAGTCGGGCGCACCCGTCAGCATGCCACCCTCGCCGGTGGTGAGATTCTTGGTGGCGTAGAAGCTGAACGCCACAGGGTTCGGGCCGGCGCCGATCCAGCGGTTCTTGTAACGGGCCGGCAGGGCGTGGGCCGCGTCCTCGATCACCGCGGCGCCCACACCGCGCGCGGCGTCGTGGATCGCGTCCAGGTCCACCGGATGCCCCGCATAGTGAACGGGGAGGATGGCCCGCGTGTGCGGCGTGATGGCGGCCCGGACGGCGGCGGGATCGATGTTCAGGGTGTCGGGCTCGACGTCCACCAGCACGGGCCGCGCGCCCACGTGCTCGATCACGTTCACCGAAGCGGTGAAGGTAAGCGGCGTGGTGATGACCTCGTCGCCCGCGCCCACGCCGAGTGTGGCGAGCGCGGTGTGCAGGCCGGCGGTGCAGGAATTGAGCGCCAGTGCGCCGGGCGCGTCGAGGGATGCGGCGAACTCCGTTTCGAAGCGTTTGGTCTTCGGGCCGGTCGTGATCCAGTCCGAGCGCAGCGTGTCCACGACCTCCCGGATCTCTTCTTCCCCGATGACCGGGGGCGCGAAGGGCAGGAACTCGGTACGGCGGGCGGGAGCGCGGGTCAGCGACACGGGCGCGCCTCGGCCGTTCAGGCGGTGGCGGATGTGGGGGCGCCGTCCGCGCCGGCCGCGCGCGCGTACGCGGGCCGGAGCGGCGAGCGGGAGTCGGGGGTGGCGCGCGCACGCGCGGGGGCCAGGAGCGGTCGTTCGCGCGTCTGCCACGGCACGTACTCCGGCACGAGGCGCGAAATGGCGTCGATCAGCTCGTCGCGCGAGCCGTTGGCCAGGGTCTCGAGGAGGTGCTCGAGATCACGCTCTACCGCCGGTCCGTCCGCTCCGTTGCGCTCGATGACGCGGATCTTGTCGTCGGAGGTGGCGACGGTGTCCTCGGCGCACGCGACGAGCTCCTCGGCGAGTTTCTCGCCGGGGCGCAGCCCGCTGAACGCGATCGAGATGTCGCGGTAGGGCTCGAGGCCCGACAGCCGGATCAGCTGCTCCGCCAGCTCGAGGATGCGGATCGGCTTGCCCATCTCGAGAATCGAGATGCGGCGCGCGGCCTCGGGCAGGGCCGCCGCCTGGAGCACCAGCGCGACCGACTCGGGGATCGTCATGAAGTAGCGGGTCACGTCGGGGTGCGTCACCTTTACCGGCCCGCCAGCGCTGATCTGCCGCTTGAACAGCGGGACGACGCTCCCGTCCGAGCCCAGCACGTTGCCGAACCGGACGGCGCGGAAATCGGTCGCGGCCTCGCACAGCGACGGCAACTCCAGCACGATGCGCTCGCCGATGCGCTTCGTGGCCCCGAGCACGCTGGTGGGGTTCACCGCTTTGTCCGTCGAGATCAGCACGAACTTCTCCACGCCGTGGAGGGCGGCGCACTCGGCGACGCGCAGCGTGCCAAACACGTTGTTCCACACGGCCTCGGTCGCGTTGCTCTCGAGCATCGGCACGTGCTTGTAGGCCGCGGCATGGAACACGTAGTTCGGCTGGTACAGCCGGAACATCTCCTCCAACCGGTCGGGGTTGGTGATGCTGCCGATGAACGGCACGACCTCGACGCCGGGGTTCGCCTTCGCGACCTCGAGGTGCGTGAAATAGAGCGCGCTTTCCGCGCGCTCGAGCAGCACCAGTCGCGCGGGCCCGTATGAGGCGATCTGGCGCGCCAGCTCCGAGCCGATCGAGCCGGCGCCACCGGTCACGAGGATCGACTTGCCCGCCAGGTCCTGCTTGATCTGCTCGAGGTTGAGGTGCACGGGGTCGCGCCCCAGCAGGTCCTCGATCGCCACGTCGCGCAGCTGGTCGATGGTGGCGCGCTTCTTCAGGAGATCGTCGATCGAAGGGATGATCTTGAACTCGACGCCGGTCTCGCGGCAGCGATCCACGATGCGGCGGGTCTGGGCCCCCGTGACGCTCCGCATCGCGATCACCAGGAGCTCGACGTCGTATTTCGCGGCCAGCTCCTTGAGCCGGCCGGTATGGCCCAGCACGGGCACGCCGTGGAGCGTGCGACCGTGCGTTTCCGGCTTATCGTCCACGAAGCCGACCACGTTCATCCCGGCGCGCGGGTCGTGCAGCACCTGCCGCAGCAGCTGCTCGCCGCCCTCGCCGGCGCCGATGATGATGGTGCGCCGCCCGTCGTCCAGGCGGGCGCGCGCCAGGCGGTTTTCGCGCAGCGCGCGTGCGGCGAAGCGGATGCCGCCCGAGAAGAAGATCATCACCACCCAGTCGAGCAGGAACACGGAGCGGGGCATGCCCCGCAACAGGCCCAGCAGGGACAGCGCCGTCACGAACGCCGCCGAGCTGATCGTGACGGCGAGCCCCAGGTCCACGAGGTCGCGCAGCCCGACATGCTTCCAGTAGCCGCGGTACAGCCCGCCTGCCCAGAACACGATCAGGCGAATGCCGAGCAGATACCACACGGTGGTCTGGAAGTGGGCGAATTCCTGCGGCGGAATCTGGAAGTCGAAGCGCAGACCGAACGCCGCGAGATAGGCGAGCGGGATCAGTGCGATATGCACCAGCAGGATGAGCGTGCGACGGTACAGCAGCGGTCGAGCAGGCAAGCGCAGCGGCATGCGGTCCTCTCAAGCAGGTCTCGTGCACTCGGCCACATCGTCGCACGTGGCTTGCGCGGCAAAGAGTTACGCGTGCCCGCCGCACGCGCCGGCGGCGGGCTTTGATACGAACCCGTTACAACTCCGCTGCCCAGACGCGACAAGCCGGCGCGCGCCCGGGGCGGCGACGCGTCAATGGGCGTGCGCGATCGCCGCCGCCGGAAACGCGACGACCGCCGGGGTGTGACCCTGGCGATCAGCTACTGAGCCATTTTGTCGCAACCCTGTTACAGATCACCGCTGTAGGGGCTGGGCGCACCGGGAGGCCGGGTCCGATGGTTTTGGGCTGGAAGGAGTTGCGCCGGGCGGGCGGCGCTGCGCCGCGGTACCGAGCTTGCGGTGCTAGGTCGGCAAAACGCCCCCCCGTTTGTGAAAAGGAGTCCCGCGACAGGGTATGCGCACCGAGCTGTCGACTGAACCGCTGTCTCACGAGCCGAATCGCATCGCCCGGAGCCCGGCCCCGCCGGGGGCGGGCGTCGCTCCCTGGACCCTTCCTCCCGCCCTGCCTCCCGCGGCCGAGTGGCAGCGCTATCTCGCCGCCGCGCTGCGCTTCAAGTGGGTGGTGCTCGGTGTGACCCTGGCGTGCACAGCGCTCGGCGTGCTCGGCGCCCTGCTCGTCAAGCCGAGTTACGTCGCACGCGCCACGGTGTGGGTGCAGGTGCCCCTCCGGCCCGCACGGGATGAAGGCCCCATCTGGTCGGGCCAGCTGCCCATTTCTTCGGGCTGGATGGACCTGTTGCAGTCGTACGCCGTGCTCGACGACGTGGTGCGTGGACTGCAGCTCTACGTGACCCCGGTCGAGCCCCGTGATTCCGATGCGTTGCGCGGCTTCGGCATCAAGGACGCGGTCCTGCCGGGGACGTACCGGCTCGAGGTAGACTCTCTGGGCCAGCGCTTCACGCTGACGGCGCACGGGCGCGAGGGGGTGGTTCAGGAGGGGTCGGTGGGGGACTCGGTCGGCGCGGCGATCGGGTTCGTCTGGGTGCCTCCGGCCAAGGCCTTGGCGCCGCGCCGCCGGGTGGCGTTCACCGTTACGGCACCGTACGAGGCGACGGGGCGGCTCGCGAAGGAGCTCAAGGTCAGCGCGGATCTGGACGGCAACTTCCTCCGCATGGCGCTCGGCGGCACCAATCCCGCGCTCATTGCCGCCACGGTGAATGCCGTGGCGGACCGGTTCGTGGAGGTCGCGGCCAGCCTGAAGCGCGAGAAGCTCACCGAGCTGACCCGGATTCTCGGCACGCAGCTGGCGCAGGCGCAGATCCGCCTGGGCCAGACTGAGGATTCCTTGCGCATCTTCCGCGTTGGGGCGGTGACGGTGTACTCCAACCAGGACGGCGCGTCGGTTACTCCCAACATGCAGTACCAGCGGGATCCCATGTTCGCCGGACTGCTCGACGTGAAAGTGAGCCGCGAGGAGGCCCGGCGCGACCGCGCGACGATCGAGCGTGTGCTGGCGCAGCTCCCGGAGTCTGCGCTGGCGGTGGATGCGCTGGGGATGATCGGCTCGGTGCAGCGCTCCACGGAGCTGGCGCAGGCGCTGCGCGACCTCTCGGCGAAGCAGGCGGACCTGCGCACGTTGCGCGCGCACTACACCGACGCCAGCCCGGCGGTGCGGCGTCTGGCGGCGGAGGTGGCAGCGCTCGAGCGACAGACGATTCCCGCGCTGGCGGGGGCGCTCGCGGCCGAGCTGCGGGTGCGCGAGCAGCAGCTCGGCGAGCGCGTGGATGCCGCCTCGGCGAACCTGCGGAAAATCCCGCCCCTGGCGGTGGAAGAGACGCGCCTGCAGCGCGCCGTGACACTCGCCGAGCAGGTGGTGGTCAACCTGCAGCAGCGGTACGAGGAGGCCCGGCTGGCCGACGTCAGCAGCCTCTCCGACGTACGCGTGTTGGACCGCGCCGTGGTGCCCCAGATGCCCGGCGGGAGCCTCGGGCCGATCTTCGTCGTCCTGGCGCTGATCGGCGGTCTCGGCCTGGGGGTGGCCGGGGCCGTGGTCCTCGACTACGGCGACCGCCACGTGCACCACCCCGATCAAGTCACCCAGCGCATGGGGCTCGCGATCCTCGGGGCGGTCCCGCACGTGGACTGGCACAATGGCAAGCGCGAGGAGAGCGCGGGCCAGGTGATCGAAGCGCTGCGCGGCATCCGCCTGAGCGTGGCCAACCGCCACGGCGGCGCTGGACCGGTGGTGGTGACCGTCACGAGCCCGGGCCGCTCGGACGGGAAATCGTTCGCGGCCTCGAACCTGGCGCTCGCGTTCGCCGACGCCGGGTCCCGCACGCTGTTGATCGATGGCGACGTGCGGCGGGGCCGCCTGCATCACGTTCTCAACCGCCACCGTCGCCCCGGTCTCACGGAGATCCTGGCGGGCGTCGTGCCGGTGGAGCAGGCGATACAAGGGACGAGCACCCGCAACTTGAGCTTCATCAGCTGCGGGGCCCGCAGCCACGCGGGGCCCGCTCTGCTCGGCTCCGCGGCCATGGTCCAGCTGGTGGGGCAGCTGCGTGGTCAATTCGGCGCGATCATCGTGGACTCAGCACCGCTCGGTGCCGGCGCGGACGGCTTCGCCCTGGGGACCGCCACCGGCAGCCTGCTGGTCGTGCTCCGCACGGGCGTGAGCGACCGGGAGCTGGCGGAAGCGAAGCTCGGGATTCTGCAGCACCTGCCCATCAACGTCCTCGGCGCCGTCATGAACGACGTGCGCCCCGGCGGCGCGTATCGCTACTACTCGTATTATCTCGAGGGCTACGGCACGCGCGACGAGCTGGATGCCGCGGACCAGCAGGTCCTGCAGGACCCGGTGACGACGAAGTCGGGTTAGCTCGACCGGATCCGCTCCGCCCCACCGTCCGCGAACAGCGCGGCCAGCGCCGATCGTGCCCGGCTGACGAGCTCCGCGGGATCGCGCAGGGACGTGCGGAAGTCGCGGCCGACGTCGTAGCCCGCGCGTATGCCGAGCGCGTCGCCGCTGGCCAGCTCGGCGGCGGTCTCGAGGAGACGCTGCGCCAGGCGCAGCGCGGCGGGCGCGTCGGTGTAGGGCGCGAGCACCGCCAGCTCGCGCCGCCCCACCCGCCCGATCGTATCCGAGCCGCGCCCCACCGACCGGAGGATGCGCCCCAGCGACTCGATCGTGGCATCGACGTCCGTCGTGGCATCGGGTGCGAGCACCACACAGGCCAACGCGGCCCCGCGCCGGTCCACGTGGCTCGCGAGCTCGCGCGCGCGGCGCTCGAGTCCCTGCGTGTTGTACAGGCCCGTCTGATGGTCCAGCAGCCCCTCCTCGCGCGCCCGGTCGGCGTCGAACTTCACCTGGAGCTGTCCGTCGAGCCGCAGCAGGAACTCCTCGGTGTCGATGGGATCGGCCCACACGCTGTTCGCACCCGCCCGCAGCGCATCGCTCACCTGCTGCCGGGTCGTCGGGCCGGCCGTGGTGACGAAAATCGGGGTGCTGGCGGTGATATCGGGATCGACGCGCAGGGCGCGACACAGGCCCGAGGCATCGCCATCGGGGAGCGCCGTGTCGAGGATGATGGCGTCAGGCTGCGAGCGGCGCGCTTGCTGGAGCGCATCGGGTCCCGTGAAGGCCTCGAGGACGGTGTACCCGGCGGGGCGGAGCGCGCGCTCCAGCTCCCGGGAGCGCGAGCGCCACTCGCGTCCGTGGGCCAGGAGCACCCGAGGGGCCAGCGGGGGAACGGGGTCGGGAGCGGAACCCGGAGCCGGACGTTGGTGCATGGGAAGCCGCTTGGGCAGGACTCGTGCGCCCGGGCGGTCGGGCGCAATCGCTTGACGTTCCCGCGCTTGCGCGAGCGGGCGTCGCACCACGTGCGTGTGAAGCGCGGTGATATGCCAACAAGCTTGTAGCGAAGCTGCCGCGGTTGGGCGTGGCGCTGGGAACGCCTGCGGCCGCTGATGGTGGCCTCAATCTTGAACTGCTCACCTGTGATATGTGTGGCATCATCGGATACGTGGGGAAACGCCAGGCCGCGCCGATTCTGGTGGACGGTCTGCGTCGCCTGGAGTATCGCGGCTACGACTCCGCCGGCGTGGCGATCCAGAACGGCTCCGGCATGGCGGTCGTCAAGCTCGCGGGGCGCGTGCAAGGGCTCGCCCAGCATTTGGAGCGTGAGCCGGTGCTCGGCACGAGCGGGATCGCGCACACGCGCTGGGCCACCCACGGGGTCCCCTCCGAGCGCAACGCGCACCCGCACGGCGACTGCCACGCCCGGGTGGCGCTGGTGCACAACGGCATCGTGGAGAATGCCGACGCGCTGCGCGTCGCGCTCGAGGCCGCCGGGCATCGGTTCATCACGGAGACTGACACCGAGACGCTGGCCCACCTGATCGAGGACGCCGCCGGCGACACCCTCGAGGAGCGCGTGATCGCCGCGCTGGCGCACGTGGAGGGCACCTACGGCCTCGCCGTCATGAGCACCGACGAGCCCGGGAAGATCGTGGTCGCGCGGCGCGGGTCACCGGTCCTGCTCGGGATCGGCGAAGACGAGCTGTTCGTCGCGTCCGACGCCTCCGCCGTGCTCGAGCACACCCGCTCCGTCGTGTACCTCGACGACGGCGATATCGCGGTGCTGACGGCCGACGGCTACCACGTGGTCGACGCCGAGTCGCACGTGCAGCTGCGCGAGGTGGACGACGTCGCCTGGGACCTGGCCGAGATCGAGCTGGGTGGCTACCCGCACTTCATGCTGAAGGAGATCAGCGAGCAGGCGGAGACGGTGCGCGCCACGCTGCGCGGCCGCCTGCTGCAGGATCGCGGGACCGCGCGGCTGCACGGCCTCAATCTCACGCCCGCGGACTGCCGCGACCTGCAGCGCGTCGTGATCCTCGCGTGCGGTACGTCGTGGCATGCCGGCCTCGTGGGCCGGCATCTGATCGAGGACCTCGCCGGCCTGCCCGTCCAGGTGGAGTACGCGTCCGAGTTCCGCTACCGCCGGCTGCTCGCGCTGCCGGGCACGCTGACCATCGCGATCTCGCAGTCGGGCGAGACGGCCGACACGCTGGAGGCGATGCGCGCGGCCCGCGCCGCGGGATCGCGCGTGGTGGGGATCGTCAACGTGGTGGGGAGCACGATCGCGCGCGAGGCGGACGGGGGCATCTACCTGCATGCCGGCCCCGAGATCGGCGTGGCGTCGACCAAGGCCTTCACCTGCCAGATCGTGGCGCTGGCGCTGCTGGGGCTCTATCTGGGACGCGAGCGGGGCCTGAGCGAGGAGCGGGGTCGCGAGCTGGCGGGCCGGCTCATCCAGCTGCCTCAGCTCGTGACCGGCGCGCTCGCGCTCGAGCCGCAGGTCCGCAACCTGGCGGAGCAGTTCGCGCGCGCGGCCAACGTGCTGTACCTTGGCCGCGGGGTGAACTTCCCGGTGGCACTCGAGGGTGCCCTGAAGCTCAAGGAGATCAGCTACATCCACGCCGAGGGCTATCCCGCGGCGGAGATGAAGCACGGGCCGATCGCCCTCATCGACGAGCACATGCCGGTGGTGTTCGTCGCGCCCAAGGACGAGGTGTACGGCAAGGTGCTGTCCAACATGCAGGAGGTGAAGGCGCGTCGCGGCCGCATCATCGCCATCACCACCGAAGGCAACGGCGACGTGTCGGGGCTCGCGGAAGCACAGCTGCGCGTGCCGGCGACACTGCCGCTCCTGTCCCCCGTGTTGACCACCATTCCGCTGCAGCTGTTCGCCTATCACGTCGCCGTGCTGCGGGGCTGCGACGTGGACCGGCCGCGCAACCTCGCCAAAAGCGTCACCGTGGAGTGATTGCCATGCATCGCACCTTACTCATCGCCTCGCTCGCGGCGCTCGCCCTCGTGCCCGCGAGCGGCCGGGCCCAAGGGTCCGGCGACGAGACCGCTCGCCGTCTCCAGGCCACGCGCGCCGAGCTCGAGGCGCGTCGCGACGCGCTGCGCGAGATGGCCCGGACTGCGCGGCCCGACTGGCTCGTGGCCGAGAGCACCGTCGTGCAGATGCGTCTCGATCAGGGCGACTTCCGCGTGGGCGACCGCGTGGTCGTGACCGTGGAGGACCCGTCTCCGGTGCGGGGTGCCGCCGACCGCGCGGGCGTCAAGTCGGAGGAGCAGCAGCTCTCCGACACGTTCACGGTGGGCGCCGGCCAGGAGCTGCTGCTCCCGGTGGTGGGGACGGTGTCGCTGAAGGGGGCGTTGCGCTCGGAGCTCCAGCCCATCGTCGCACGCGAGATCGCCCGGTTCATCCGGGATCCGGTGGTGCACGCCCGGGCGTTGCTCTCGGTCGGGGTGACCGGAGAGGTGGCCCGGCCGGGGTACTATGCGGTGCCGGGCGACGCTGTGGTGGCGATGCTATTCACGGCGGCGGGCGGTCCCACGAAGGACGCGGAGATGAAAAAGCTGAAGCTCGAGCGCGCCGGCAAGACCCTGTGGGAGGGAAACGAGTTCCGGCAGGCGATTGCCGAGGGGCGTACCCTGGAGGATCTGCGGGTGCAGGCGGGAGACCAGCTGATCGTGCCCAGCAACAAGCACTCGGATCTGTTCAGTCCGATCCGGTTTATCGCGGTACTGCTCTCCATCCCGGTCACGATCTACACCCTGACCCATCTCAAGTAACCCGGCGCCCGACGCCGAGGCTGGTGAGTCGGTCAGGTGGGTTGGGCGGGCGGGAGCTCCAGGTCGAACCAGAATTGCGTGCCCACGGTGGGGTACGTCTCGAGGCACAGCTCCGAGCCCATGGCTCGCACCAGGCGCCGCGTCAGCGCCAGTCCGAGGCCGGTGCCCGAGAAGAGGTAGCGACCCGCCTTGGCGCTGCGCCGGAACGGATGAAACAGGCTCGCCAGCGCCTCGGGGTTGATGCCCGGGCCGGTGTCGCGCACGGTGAACCTGATCCGCGTGGACGACTCCTCCACGGCGACGATGTCGACCGACCCCCGCTCCGTGAATTTCAGGGCGTTGGTGGTGAGGTTCAAGAGCACGCGCCGCAGCGCGAGGGCGTGGCCCAGCCGCAGGTCGGTGGTGGGGAGCGTGACGCCGACGGTGAGGCCCTTCTCGGCCGCGATGGGACGGACGATGTCGCACACGGACTCGAGCAGCTCCGATACGGACAAGGGCGTGGGCCGATCGTCCGCCAGCTGGTCGCCGCCGCGGGCCAGCTCGATCGTGTCGCTCGTGAGCGAGCTCAGGCCGAACGCGGCACTGTAGATCAGCCCGAGCTGGCGCTGCTGGCGCTCGTTCACCGGGCCCGAGCGCTCCTGCATCAGCGTCTCCGCGAGGAACAGGATCGACGTGAGCGGGGAGCGCAGGTCGTGCACGATCTGCACCAGGAAATCCAGCCCGTTGGCCCCTCCCAGCTGCGCGCCGAACTGCTCCGCGGCGTCGTGCTCCAGCGCGTCGCGCACGTCCTCGAGCGCCTTGAGATGACGCAGCAGGCGGAGCGGCGACGTGGGCGACGCGTCCGACCAGGAGCGCAGCAGCTCCGACTGCACGAACGCGAGCAGGCGCTGCGTGATGAGCCGCGGCGGCCGTGGCTCGAGCGAGAGCAGGTAGCTCGGGAACCGCCGGTCCACCGCCAGCCCGATGGCGGCGAGCACGCGGGGGATGCCGTCCGGATCGTCGTCGTCGGCGTGGTCGCTCACCCAGCGCTCTTCCGCGCGCCGAATCGCCGCGGTGAGGAGCGGGCACGTCACGCCGGCGAGCGGCTGTGGCGCCGGGGCTGTGGGTCGCGGCCGCACCAGGGAAGGGGAGGCCGCCTCGATTGTCTCGGGCTCTGGGGTCGTGGTCGACGTGAGGCGCGCCACGGTCACTCTGAGCCGCCGGTCAGCAGATCCCGTTGCAGGCCGTGCCGCTCCATGAGCCGGTAGAACGTCGTGCGGTCGACCTGTGCGAGCCGCGCCGCTTTCGAGAGGTTGCCGCCCGCCCGCATCACGACGCGCGTCAGGTAGCGCCGGTCGAACCGGGCCAGCAGGCGGTCGCGGGCGGAGTAATAGCTCGCCTCGTCGCCCTCCGGCTCCTCGTCCGCCAGCTTCTCCGGATCGGTCGCCGCCGACTCGATGAACGGAATGTCCTCGGGACGCACTTCCGCCCCGGGCTCGAGCAACACGACCGCATGCTCGATCACGTTCTGCAGCTCCCGCACGTTGCCGGGCCAGGCGTGCGCGCCGAGCGCCCAGAGCGCGCCCTTGCTGAGCTTCGGCACCGGGGTCGTCGGGTCGCGATGCCGGGTCCAGTAATGCGCGAGGAAGCGCTCGGCCAGGAGCGGAATGTCTTCCGGACGCTCGCGCAGGCTCGGGACGTGGATCGGCACCACGCGCAGCCGATAGTACAGGTCCTCGCGCAGCAACGCGGACTGCACCGCCTGCTCGGGATTGGTGTTGGTCGCGGCGATGAAGCGGACGTTCACGACCGCGTCGGTCGTCTCGCTGCCCACGCGCCGCACCACGCCGTCCTGGATGACCCGCAGCAGCTTCGCCTGGATCGACTTCGGCATCTCGATCAGCTCGTCGAGGAACAGCGTGCCCCCGTTGGCGGTCTCGAGCAGGCCGGGCTTGTCGCGCACCGCGCCCGTGAAGGCGCCCTTGCAGTGGCCGAACATCTCGGACTCGAGCAACGGCTCGGGGAGCGCGGCGCAGTTCACGGCGACGAGCGAGCGACTGGAGCGCCGGCTGTTGTCGTGGATGAACTGGGCGAACAGCTCTTTCCCCGCGCCGCTCTCGCCCGTCAGAAACACCGACGCGTCCGTCGCGGCGACCTTGCGGGCCAGCGCGATCGCTTTCTTGAAGAGCGGCGAATCACCCAGGACCGCGATCCGGTCGCCGTCGCCAGGGTGTTGGGCGCGCTGCTCTTCCAGCACGCGGGATTCGCGCGCCACCAGCACCGCGTGGGCGGCGCGCCCGATCAGGATCTGCAGCTGGGTACCGGAGAACGGCTTGGGCAGGTAATCCCACGCGCCCGCCTGGAGCGCCTCCAGGCTCGATGCCACCGACGGGTTCCCCGTCATGATGATGACGATCGTGCCCGGGTTGGTGGTGAGGGCGATGTGCAGCAGCTCGCTGCCCGGCACCTCGCCCATGAACCAATCCACCAGCGCGATGTCGAAGGGGCGCCGCTTCAGCGTCTCGCGGGCCTCGTTGCCGCGCCCGCACAGGGCGACGTTGTACCCCTCCGCCTGGAGCACGCTGTGGCAGCTTTCGCGCAAGGTGCGCTCGTCATCCACCACGGCGACCCGGATGCTCGACCGGGTGGCGGAATCCACGGGGGGCAGCGGGGGCGTACGACGGGCCGGCTGGGCGGCGAGTGTGCGCATCATGTGGTCTCGGTGGTGAGTCGCAGGCGCAACACTCGCATCTGCACGTCAATAGTTGTGGTAATACTGGTGCAACTTCTGCGCCGATTTACCTCATAAAGGGACGCTTGTCAAGAGACGCTCAACATTGCTGCAGCGACGCCACATATCGGGGGTCACGTCCGCGCTCCGTCATGTTCGAAGCGCCGAATCCGTCCGGCCTCCGGATGGCGCGCGGCGGCGGCCAGGGCGGCGCTGGCGTGCGCGAGCAGGGTGGCCGGATCGAATTTCGGGGCGGCGGCGTCGGGGACGGCGTCGTAGCCCGCCAGGAATTCCACCCCCGGGCCGATACGCCGTCGCCGCCGGGCGCTGAGCGCGCCGGCGAGGCGCTCCGCCAGGTGGTGAGCCGCCTCGGCGCTCGTCTCGGGTGCCAGGACCACGAATTCCCGGGGCCCGATCCGTCCCAGCGCGTCCGAGGTGCGGCCGGTTGCCCGCAGCACCCGGGCGACCGTCTCCGCCGAGGGGCCGTCCGCCTCCCCTGCGTCCACGGCGAAGGCCACGCACGCGAGGGGCGCGCTGCGGCGGCGGGCCTCGGCCCCGAGCTCGCGCGCCCGGCGCGCTATGCCGCGCCCGTTGTACAGCTGCGTGGCGTGGTCCACCAGGCCTTCCGCCCAGGCACGGTCGGCGTCCGCCTTGGCCCGGTTCTGCGCGGCGAGGCGCAGCAGCAGCTCTTCGGCATCGAGCCGCTGGCCCCACAGCTCGGCGGCACCGGCGCGCAGCGCCGCCAGCGTTTGCCGGCGTGTGCTGGGCGTCGGTTGCGTGAGGATGATCGGCGTGCTGGGCGTGACCAGGCTGTCGGCGCGCAGCATCCGGCACAGGTTCAGGCCCTCGCCACCCGGCAGGTCAACGGCGAGGATCAGCGCGTCGGGCTCGGTCAGCTCGAGCTGTTGCAGCAGGCCGGTCGCCGTGTACGCCTTCACGACGCTGTAGCCGCCCGGCACGAGCACGGACTCGAGGGCGCGGGAAAACCATTCGTGCGCATCGGCCATCAGGACCAGCGGGGAACGGGTCGCTGCTCTGGCGCTGGGCATCGACAAGACCTATGGCATGGTGGACCGGCGCAGCTGCCACCGGAAACGCATGGACGCGGGTTGCAGTGAGCGCTCCCGTAAGGACTGCATATCCTGCGCGGCCGCCCCTCTCCTGGTGCAATCAGCGTGCGCGGGCACAGAACCCGCCAACTCATTTCGCCAGAACGGCTTCTCCTCGGGCCTTGGGGGTCGCCCCGAGCACGGTCGCGGGAGAATACTCACAAGCGTGTAGCTGGGTTGCCGCGCCCGGGGGCGGCCGGTCCCCCGCCGCAGGCGGAGAGCCGCGGCCCCAAACTTGAAGACAGTACTGGCGATACCAGGCTCGACCATGCTCTGCGCACGTTGTGACACACCCGTTCCCACCGATCGGCCGGCGCCCGAAGGCGCGCTGTGCCCCGAGTGCGGCGCGCTCCTGCCCTCCGCAGGGCTGGCGCGACGCCTGTTCGCGAAGATCACGCAGCTCGCGCGCTTCGGACTCACCGATCGCGCGGCGCCGATCCTCAAGCCTTCCGATCCACCGTCCGCAGCGTAAAGATCGGCAGCTCCGGAGGACAGAACAGCCGGGCCGGGAGCCCCACGGTTCCGATGCCGCGCGACACGTACAGTGGCGCCAGTGTGTCACGGTACCACCCGGCGACGAACCGGCCGCTGCCATACGGCGTGAAGGGCGTATAGAAGGGAAGACGTACCTGGCCGCCGTGGGTGTGGCCGGAGAGGACGGCGGCAGGACGCGGCACCACGCCCGGGTGGATCGTGTCCACGTAGCCCGGCGCGTGTAGCACCCAGAGGCACGGCGCGCGGCCGGCGAGGCCGCGTGTCGCCGCGACGACATCGGGATCCCCCCGCACCGGATCGTCGATCCCCACCACCGTCAGACTCGCGTTGCCGACCCGGATCCGCGTGGTCGAGTTGTACAACAGCTCCACTCCCGCGATTCCGTATGCTTTCTCGCCGGTGGCCCGATCGATCCCGGCGTCGTGCTCCCAGTTGCCCAGCGTCGCCACGGTGGCGACGGTGCCTCGGGCGTGGCCGGCGAAGGCGACCAGGTCCTCGAGATCGATGCGGCGGTTGCACATGTCGCCGATCAGCGCCACCAGGTGCGGCCGCTCGCGCGCGAGCTGCTCGAGCGTCGCCCGGGCTGCGCGGTGGATGCCGCTGTGGAGATGCACGTCGGTGATGCAGGCGATCCGGAAGCCGTCGAGCTCGTGCGGGAGGTCGGGGATGGGGACGTCGTGCCGCGTGACGTCGATCGAGACGGGCTCTATGAGAAACCCGTCGCCCAACGCGGCGGCGGCGACGGCGGCGCCGGTTCCGACGAGGAATTGGCGACGGGAGAGCTTCGGCATGGGGGAAAGCTAAAAGGAATTCGGCCCTAAGAAGCGGATCCTTCGCGCCTTCGGCGCTCAGGATGACAGGGAGAAGCCCCCGCTCTCCTCACTCTCTACCGTAGCCGCCCGGTGTTGTCATCCTGAGCGAGCGCGCGGCACGCGCGCGACGCGAAGGATCTACCCCGCGTACCCCTGAATCCAATTCGGCCCGCCCTGTCCCTTGGCGGCGCGGAGCGCGGTGGTGGCGCGCGACAGCAGGTTCTTCGGCTCGATCGGTGTGTAGCGCGCGTTGCCGACGGCGTCGTAGCCGGCGCGCAAGCCCGGTGTCGCTCCGGTCAACGTCTTGACCCCGCGGGCGAGCCGCTCGGCCAGGAGCACGGCGCCCGCGCGGTCGGTGCCGGGGGCGATCACCGCGAACTCTCCCGGGCCGACGCGCCCGATCGCGTCGGAGCGGCGGGCCGTGCCGCGCAGCACGTCGGCGAGCAGGTCCACGGCGACGGCATTCTGGCCATCGGTGGTGACCGGCGCGAGCGCCACGCAGGCGAGCGGCTGGGCATGGTGGAACGCCTGCAGCGTCAACTCCTGCGCGCGCAGCGCGAGCCCGCGCACGGTATAGAAGCCCTCCGCGTCGGCGATGCTCGTCTCGCGGCGCGCGCGGTCGCTGTCGAGCTTCAGCAGCACGTAGGTGTCGAGCTTGGCGGCGATCTCTTCGGCGTTGAACGGATGGCGCAGGAATTCCCAGACGCCGGCCCGCAGCGCGGCGTGATGCTGCGGCGACGACGGTCGCTGGGCGGAGATCAAGAGGAGCGGGGTGCCCGGGCCCACGTCGGCATCGTCGCGCAGGGCGCGCGTCGCGGCGAACGCGTCCATGTCGGTGAGCGACTCGTCGAGCACCACGAGATCGGGTGGCGCGGCGTGCGCCCGCTCGAGCGCCTGGGCGCCGCTCTGCGCGCGGCGCACGGCGTA
>Ga0209238_1000258_pt1 | contig 17586 bp, 16 predicted proteins | sample GraSoi013_1_20cm_FD_185823 | JGI IMG/M metagenome (GOLD analysis project Ga0209238, IMG submission 185823) | Grasslands soil microbial communities from the Angelo Coastal Reserve, California, USA - Sample 10_02_2013_1_20cm (SPAdes) (version 2) | ecosystem: Environmental > Terrestrial > Soil >...
CTTCCTGCCGGACCCACGGGCCGCCCGGCTGGTACTCGACGCGCCCCCCGCGCGGGTGACCCCCGAGATCGCGGCACTCGTGACGGCGGAGAGCCTGCAGGTCGAGCGGATGAACGTGCTCGACGGGTATGTGGAGACGGCCTGGTACGACACGCAGTCCCGCCGGTCATTTCGGGGCACCGGAGACGTCCCCGACCTCGCCGCCACGGTGAAGATCCGCTGCTGGGCGGATCCCTACGTGCCGGGACAGACGCACCTCACCGTGGAAACGGTGTCGCGCCCTCGCTACGACCCGTCCCGCACCGAGCGCGATCTCGAGGTGGTCGTGCCCAAGACGCACGCGGGACACACGATCGCCGACTCGCTCGTCGCGGCGCTCAAGAAGCGCTTTGGGACACCCAACTCCGCACCCACCGCTCCATGACGTCCAGATCCAGCATGGCGTCCCGGCACGGGCCGTTGGGGAGTCGCATCGTGAGCCCGAGGACCGGGAGCTTGCCGGCGACGTCCCGCAGACCGGTCGTCATGTCGCGCTCGCACGCCACGGCCACCACGGCTCGCGGGCGCCGCTCGCGGATCACGCGCCGCGCGAGCTGCCCGCGGGTCGCCACGAACACCGGTACCTCGTAACGTCCGGCGATCGCCAGCACGCCATCCAGCGCCTGTTTCGAGAGACAGCGCGGGATCAACACCAGCAGCTCGCCCTTCCCCACGCTGCGCCGACGGCGCTCGGCGAGGGCGTTGTAGACGTCGATGGCGGCGTGCTCCGCCCAGTCCCGCCGACCGAAGAGGCGGGCGAGGTAGGAGGTGAAACTCATGACGTGCAGGTACGGCCCGCGCTCGAGCAGCCCCTCCGGCAGCAGCAGCACGCTTCCATAAAAGGAAAGCAGCAGCAGTACGAACCATAGCGCGCACGCGCCGGCCCCGACTGCCAGCGCGACCCACAGCAGCGCGGGCAGCGCGGGAAGCACGGCCTCGAGCCGCGGCGCGAGTAGGAAGATCAGCGCCCCGGTCGCACCGAAGCCGACCGCCAGTGTCAGGGCGGCGAGCCGGAAGAACAGTCCGGGAGGTGCCGAGAAGTCGCCGTTGCCGGGGAGCGGCTTGCCGTCCCACTCGTCCCACTCGTGACCCAGGCGGCGGTCTGTCTCGATATGGATGAGCTGGGCACGCGGCGCGTCGGCAGGCATCACGGTCAAGCATCACCCGGGCGTCTGGCGGTGTCAAGCTGACAGCGCGCGTGGTAATTTCCACCGTGCCCCACGCGGCCCTTCTCCCTGCCCCTGTCCCCAGCCTCACCACCGACGAGCGCGTCCGCGCCGCGTACTCAGAGGGCGCTGGGATCTACCGGATCGTCCCGGCCGGCGTCGCCCTACCGCGCGGCGTGGAAGAGCTGCAGGCGCTGGTGCGCTGGGCGGCGGAGACGCGCACCCCGCTGGTGCCGCGCGGGGCGGGCAGCGGCATGCCGGGGGGAGGGGTGGGGCGCGGGGTGGTGGTCGACCTGAGTCCCGGATTCCACTGGATCGCCCCCGATTGGTCCCACCGCGCCGTATGGGTCGGCGCATCGGTCACGGCGGCGGACATCAGCGACGCGGCCCGTCCGTTCGGCCTGCGGCTCGCGCCCGACCCATCGTCGGGGGCGTTCGCGACCTCGGGCGGCCTGACGGCGACCAACGCCGCGGGGCCACGCTCGGTGCGCTGCGGCAGCGTGCGGGCGTGGGTCGACGCGGTCGAGATCGTCGAGGCCGACGGGACGGCGCGCCGGGTGACACGGGGAGCAGGGAGATGGGAGACCGCCGTGCGGTGGCGGCTCGAGCCGATCCCCCCCGACGTCGCCGGAGCGTCACTCGGCTTCGGCAGCCTCGACGCGCTCGCCCAAGCGGTACCCTTTCTGATCGCGCTCAACCCGTCGGCCGTCGAGCTGCTCGACCGCACGTTCCTCGAGCTGGTGCGCGGCGATGGGCTCGACCTGCCCGGCGGCATCGAAGGGCTGCTCCTGGTGGAGTTCGAGCGCGACACTCGGGCTGCGGCGCGCGGCGTCGTAGGGGACGCGGTCCGCGGTCTCAAGACCTCGACGGTGCACGTCGCCACGGCGGTGGATCGGGGAGGGCTGGAGCGGCTCTGGTCCGTGCGAAAGCTCGCCAGTCCCGCACTCGCGCGCCTCCCTCCGTCACGGCGCTCGCTCCAGGTCGTGGAGGACGGCTGTGTGCCGCTCGAGCGGCTGGCGGAATACATCGCCGGCGTTCGCGCGGCGGCCGAGCGCTGCGGCGTGCCGGTCGCGCTGTTCGGCCACGCGGGCGACGGTCATGTGCACGTGAACGCCCTCCCCGACACGACCGTGCCGGGGTGGCAGGAGGCGCTCGCCGGTCTGTTCGCGGCGGTGACCGAGCTGCTTGTCAAGCTGGAAGGCACGCCGTCGGGGGAGCACGGCGACGGCCGCCTGCGCGCCGGGCTGCTGGAGCGGTTCTACGGCGCCGACGTGGTGGCACTGTTTCGCGATGTGAAGCGGGCGTACGACCCCCGGGCGATCCTCAATCCCGGTGTTATACTCCCCTCGCCCGAGTGGGCGCCCCTCTCCGATCTGAAGGTCGGTGCGGCCGCGGCCCCGATCCCCGACGACATCGGCGCGCGCTTGCGCGAGATCGAACGGACCGCCGGCTGGGCCACACCGAAGCTGGAGCTGGCGCGATCCTCGAGCCCCTAGCCCCGAGCCCCGAGCTCATGGAAATCTTCCGCGCCCCGCGCGTCACGCTGATCGCCCGGCCTGAGTTCCTCGAGCCCGAGCACCTGCGGGTGCAGTGGCGCGGCGACTCCTCTCCCGGGGAGCGGCTCGCGGAATTCGCCGGGCGGATCTGCTACATGAGCCAGCACAACCCCGCGCACCGCAGCACGGCGGAATATCTCGAGAACATCAAGAAGCAGGGACACGGCTCGGTGTTGGAGCACGCAGTCTACGTGCTGTTGATCGAAGGGATCTCGCGCTCCTGCTCGCACGAGCTGGTGCGGCACCGGGCGGGCTTCGGCTACTCGCAGCTATCGCAGCGCTACGTAGACGAATCCCACGCGGCGTTCGTCCTGCCGCCGGCGATCATCGGGGACGCGACGCTCGAGCGCGAGTGGGAACGCGAGGTCGCGGACGCCCAGGCGGCGTACGTGCGCGCCGTGGACGGGCTCATGCAGCGGTTCGAGTGGGTCGCCGACAAGGTGCACCGCCGGAAGCTGGCGCGTGAGGCCGCGCGCAGCGTCCTGCCGAACGCGACCGAGGTGAAGATCGTCGTGTCGGGCAACGCGCGCGCCTGGCGCACGATGCTCGAGCTGCGGTGCGGCGAGGGCGCGGAGCTCGAGATCCGCCGGATGGCAATCGCATGTCTGCGCGCGTTGCAGCGGGAAGCCTCCGCGCTGTTCTCCGATTTCGAGATCTACGTCGCGGACGACACACAGGAAGCAGCGCGCGTCGCGTATCACAAAGTTTGAGGTCCGACGTCGAAAAAAATCCGTACTTCCCTATTGCGCATCCCGCCGACGCGTCGTATTGTCTACTCGACAGCGAGTTGCTGATTCCCGGACCGCACCAGCGGCCTTTTTTTGTAGGAGGTCACCCCGAGACCACATGCGCATCGGTCTCGCTTACAACCAGAAACCGGACACCGCGAACTCCGCCGCAGAGCCCTCGAGTACCAACGACGCGTTCGCCGAGTGGGACGACCCGTCCACCATCGCTGCGGTGGAGCAGGCTCTCGGTCTCTTCGGCAGCGTCGTCCGACTCGAAGCCGATCAATCCTTCCCGCAGCAGGTCGCACTCGCCCGTCCGGATCTCGTGTTCAACATCGCCGAGGGGCTGCGGGGCCAGAGTCGCGAAGCGCTGGTGCCCGCGATCTGCGAGTACCTGAACATTCCGTACACGGGCTCCGATCCCCTGACGCTCGGGTTGTCACTCCACAAGGGGCGCACCAAAGAGATTCTCGCGTACCGCGGCGTGCCCACGGCGCCGTTTGCGTGCGTCGAGACGCAAGCGGAGCTGGAGCGGTTGCGGCTGCCGTTCCCCGTGTTCGTCAAGCCGGTCGCTGAAGGGTCTGGTAAAGGTGTATTCAGCAATAACTTATGCGACACGCCCGCGCGGTTACGTGAGCGCGCGCTGTTCCTGCTCGAGCGCTATGCGGAGCCGGTGCTGGTCGAGACATATCTCCCGGGCCCTGAGTTCACCGTGGCGATCCTCGGCAACGGGGCGGCGGCGTATTGTCTGCCGGTGATCGGTTTCGATTTCTCGGCGCTGCCACCCGGCGCGCCGCCCGTGTACGGCTACGAGGCCAAGTGGGTGTGGGACCGACCGGAAGCGCCGCTCGCGATTTTCCAATGCCCGGCGCTGGTGCCGGCGGGCCTGTACGCCGAGATCGAGCGCACCGCCCTCGACGCCTACCAGGCACTCGGTTGCCGCGACTGGTGTCGCATCGACATCCGCGTCGATCGCTTCGGCGTGCCGAACATTCTCGAGCTCAACCCCCTGCCCGGAATCATCCCCGATCCCGCGATGAACTCGTGCTTTCCCAAGGCCGCGCGGGCGGCCGGCTTCGGCTACGACGAGTTGATCCAGGAGGTCGTTCGCATCTCCTGGCGGCGGCTGACGGGAAAAGACATCGCGGTGGGGACACGCGGAGCGCCGCAGCATGCCGCGCCCCCGCAGGTCGCCGGGATCACGGCGTGAGGATCGTCATCCTGTACGACCCGGGAGCCGCCGACTGGACCCCCGAGGACATCCGTGGCGTGATGAAGGCCGTGGACGAGATCGGGACGATCTTCGCCGCCCGCGGGCACGAGATCCGCAAGGTTCCGGTGCGGCACGACCTGCGATGGTTCGCGGTGGCGCGGCGGGCCGACCTCGTCTTCAACCTGTGCGAGGGCGTGCACGGCAAGAGCGAGTGGGAGGAGCACGTGGTCGGGTCGCTCGAGTTCGCCGGCGTCCCGATCACCGGCGCGAGCCTGTGGACGATCGCCGCCTGCCGTCGCAAGGCGGTCGCCAACGCCCTGCTCGCGCAGTCCGGTCTCCCGATTCCGCGCTGGACCATCGCGCAGGGAAAGATCGACGACGACTTCCCGCTGCCCGCCATCGTCAAGCCGGCCGCCGAAGACGCGAGCGCCGGGCTCGACCGCGGCTCGGTCGTCGCCGACCGGAAGGCGCTGCGCGCCCGCGTCGCCGCGATGACCGAGCAGTTCGACGAAGTGCTCGTGCAGGAGTACATCGCGGGCCGCGAGTTCAACGTGGGGTTCGTCGGCACCCGCACCCTCCCCATCGCCGAGATCGATTTCACCCGCATGCCGGAAGGCGCCTGGCCGATTCTCACCTACGCCGGCAAATGGGAAGCCGGATCACCCGACGACCTGGGCAGCGTGCCCGTGTGCCCGGCCGCGATTCCCCAGAAGCTCGCCGAGCGGCTCGGCAAGCTGGCGGAGGCGGCGTGGCGGGTCATGCAGGGGAAAGGGTACGGCCGCGTGGACCTGCGGCTCGACCAAGAGGGGCGCCCCTGGGTCCTCGAGGTGAACCCGAACCCCGACTTGAATGACGATGCCGGCCTCTCCCGGATGGCGAAGGCGGCCGGCTGGGACTACGCGGAGCTGGTGCGCCGGATCGCGGAGGTGGCGCTCCGTGACGCCCAGGGCGTGAGCGCGGCCCGTGACCTGCTTGCTCCGCCCCGTCGGGCGCGCGCAACGCGCACCGCTTGAACGGCTCACCCGGGCGACGGGTCTCTTCCGCCCCGAGGAGGTCGCGCTCGCGGTCGAGCTGCTCGACGATAACCTCGCCGGGGACGACGATTACCGATTCCTGGGTGCGTACGCGGGCGAGGACCTCGTGGGCTACGCCTGCTGGGGGCCCACCCCGGGAACACAGGGCACCTACGACCTGTACTGGATCGTCGTCGATCCGACCTGGCAAGGGAAGGGCGTCGGCACGCGGCTCCTCGCCGCGGTCGAGCAAACGCTGATCGCCGACCGCGGTCGGCTGATTGTCGTCGAGACGTCGTCGCGCGCCGACTACGCGCCGACCCGCAGCTTCTACGAGCGGCGCGGGTACGCGCAGGCGGCTCGGCTCCGGGGGTATTACGCTCCGGCCGACGACTTGGTGATCTACCGGAAGGACTTGGTGGATGGCGTCCTGGCAACAACGACTGCGTAACCAGAGCCTCGCCTCGCTGGAAGCCCTCGTCGCCCGGTTCGGGCCCGAGCACTTCCCCGACCTCGGGCGCCTGCGCCAGGCAGCCGAGAACTTCGAGTTCCGCATCTCGCCCGCCATGGTGGATCTCATCAAGTCGCCCGGCGACCCGATCTGGCGGCAATACGTCCCGGACCTCCAGGAGCTCGAAGTACACGACGGGATGGTGGATTCGCTCGCCGAGGACGCGCACTCTCCCGTCCCCAATATCACGCATCGCTACCCGGACCGGGCGTTGTTCCTCGTTTCGCCGGTGTGCGCCTCGTATTGCCGCTTCTGCACCCGGCGCCGCAAGGTCGGTGATCCCGAGAAGATCCCGCTGTCCCAGCTCGAGTCGGCGTTCCGCTACCTGGAACAGCACAGCGAGATCCGCGACGTCATCATGTCCGGCGGCGATCCCCTGCTCCTCTCGGATCGCCGGATCGAGGAGCTCTGCAAGCGGCTGCGATCGATTCCCCACCTCGAGATCATCCGGATCGGGAGCCGCATCCCGTGCCACCTGCCGGAACGAATCACGCCGGAGCTGTGCGACATCCTCGAGAAGTATCACCCCCTCTACATCAACACGCACTTCAACCACCCCGACGAGCTCACCCCGGCCGCGGTGCGCGCGCTCGGCATGCTCGCGGACGCCGGTGTCCCCCTGGGATGCCAGACCGTGCTCCTCAAGGGCGTGAACGACGACGCCGCGGTGATGAAGCGCCTGATGCAGAAGCTCCTCACCGCGCGGGTGCGCCCGTACTACATCTATATGTGTGACCAGGTCGCGGGGGCGGAGCATTTCCGCACCACGGTCGAGAAGGGGCTCGAGATCATCAAGGCGTTGCGGGGCTGGACGTCTGGGCTCGCCGTGCCGCACTTCGTAATCGACGCGCCGGGCGGCGGCGGCAAGATCCCGCTCCTCCCGGAGTACGTCGAGTCCATCACGGACGAGGAAGTGGTGCTCCGGAACTACGCCGGACAGCGATACGTGTACAAGCAGCCGGAGGCAGCCGAGCCGATCCTCGTCGGCTAGGGGTTGGCCTCGCCCCCCCCGCCTTCGCTTTTTCCCCAGCGTTTCCTCGGAACGCCCGCGACCCGACGCTCCCTCAAGTACCGTTGCAGCACCACCACCCGGGCGGCGTCCGCCCCCAGGAAGCGCCGGCCTTGCATGACCGTTCGAATGGCGCGCGTCAGATCCTCCACCGGGCCGGCCTTGTCGACGAAGCCGTGCGCGCCAGCCTCGAGCACGTCCAGCAGCTGCTGCTCCTGCGGCAACCCCGTGAGGATGAGCACCCTGGTCCCGGTACCCAGGGCGACGATGCGGCGCGTGGCCTCGAGCCCCCCCTGCCCCGGCATCGCCAGATCCATCAGGACGACGTCCGGCCGGACCGCGCGAACCCGCTCCACGGCCTCATCGCCGCGCCCGGCTTCGTCGACTACGGTGACACCCCGCTGCTTCTCCAGGAGCGCGCGCAGGCCGGCGCGGAAGACGACGTGATCGTCGACTAGCATGAGGCGGATGGGTGCACGCGAGCGGCGCGTGTGACCGATGGCAAACATGGGCGTGCCCGCTGCAAAAGCCGTGCACCCTGCCGAGCGCAGTACCAGGGTAACTGGCGCGACATCGGAGATGCCTCGGCTCGTCAGTGTGTCGCGCGGTCGCTACACGTCCCTTGGATCCGCGGTGGCGCTACGGCAGCTGCCAGATCTCGACGCGGTTCGCGGTGAGCACGGGAATGAGCACGCGGTTTCGCTTCGCGTCGTACCCGATGTCGGCCGGGCTCGGAATGCTCGTGACGAGCTTTACCTCCTGACCGGTCTCGTAGCTCGACACGGTGGAATCACTCCAGCTCGAGACGAGGATCTTGCCGCCGACGACCACGACGCCGTCGAACCCGCCAGGTCCCTTGGCGATCACAGTCGGCGCCTTGTCCTCCGGCTTCCACGCGAGCACCGATCGTCCACCGAATTCGACGATCACGAAGCGCTTGCCCACGGGGTCGAGCGCGATCCCGTTCGGCCGGCCCAGCGTGTCCCCCCGCACCGCCACCGTCACCTTGCGATCGGGGCCGATCCGGAACACCCGGTCCGGGCCCGGGTGCAGCACGTTCCCCACGTCGTCGAACTTGATGCCTGAGTCGGTGATGTAGAGCGCGCCCGTTTGCGCGATCGCGATGTCGTTCAGAAACACGGCGCCCAGCGTCGCAAGACTCACACTGTCGCGAGGGGCCCCGGTTCGGGCGTCGAACGCGCGCACGACGTCGATGTCGGCCACCCAGAGCGTATCCCCCAGCAGCGCCAGCCCCTTCGGGGCGTGAAGCGTGACACCGTTGTGGCCGCCCTCGATGAACTTGAGGTTTTCGACCGCCCCGTCCGGCCGCACTCGGCTGATGAAGCCGTTGTCGTCCTTCGCCGTGGGGCTGCCGTTGATGTTTGAGACGAAATAGATGTCCTGCGCCGTGTCATGCAACACCGACTCCGGCGCGAGGAATCCTGCGATGGTGGCGACTCTCGTGGCGGCCGGAGGCGGCGGCGTGAGAGGCGGTGGCGCCGGCGACACGTGGACGGCCGTGGAGTCCGCCGGCGTCCCCGGGGTCTGGGACGCGGACGGTCTCCTGACCGCGGGCTCGCAGGCCGCGCCCGCGGCGAGCAGCGCGCACACCACGCTCCGCCTCATGAGGCCTTCGCCTCCGCCATCTCTTTCTTGCGCGTCTCGATCAGCTTGTGGGCCACCTCCGCCGGCACTTCCTGGTAGACGTGGAATTTCGACCGGTACGTCCCCCGGCCGTGTGTCAGCGAGTGCAGCGCGGTTGCGTAGCGGTCGAGCTCCGCCTCGGGCACGAGCGCCTTCACTTTGGTGAGCCGGCCATCCTTTTCGGTGCCCATGATGTGGCCCCGTCGGGAAGAGAGGTCGCCCATCACGGCACCCTGATACTCGTCGGGCGTCCACACGTCGACTTCCAGGATGGGCTCGAGCAGCACCGGTTTGCAGTTCGGGCTCACGTTCCGGAACGCCAGGATGCCGGCCATCTTGAACGACATTTCGTTGGAGTCGACGTCGTGGTAGGAGCCGTCGTACAGCTCCACCTTGAAGTCCACCACCGGATACCCCGCCACCGGGCCGCGGGCCGCAGCCTCCTGAATACCGCGCTCCACCGCCGGGATATACTGGCGCGGGATCACGCCGCCGACGATCTCGTCCGCGAATTGTAACCCGGAGCCCCGGGGCAGCGGAGCAATGCGGATCCAACAGTCGCCGTACTGGCCGCGGCCGCCGGTCTGCTTCTTATGCTTCCCCTGGCCTTCGGCCTTCCCCCGGAACGTCTCGCGATAGGCGACTCGCGGCTTCGTGGTCACGGCGTGCACGCCGTACTTGCGCGCCAGCCGGCCCACGATGATTTCGAGATGCCGCTCGCCCAGCCCACGGATCAGCGTCTGTTGCAGCTCCGCGTTGTACTCGTGCTGGAAGGTCGGGTCCTCCTCGTGCAGCTTGTGCAGGCCGTTCGAGAGCTTCTCTTCCTCGCCGCGCTGCTTGACTTCGATCGCCACGGTGATGACGGGCTCCGGGAACGGGATCTTGCGCAGCACGATCGGCGCCTCCCGGGTGGACAGCGTGTCGTTCGTGTGCGTGTCACGCAGCTTCGCGACGACCCCGATGTCGCCGGCGTGCAGCTCGGCGATCTCGAAGCGGTCCTTCCCGACGTTGACGCACAAGTGGTTCAGCTTCTCGACCGCGGAGCGGGGGGCGTTATACACGTCCTGCCCGTTGCGCACCGCGCCGGAATAGACGCGAAAGTAGGTCACATCTCCCACGTGCGGCTCGGACATCGTCTTGAACACCTGCGCGACGAACGGCCCGCCATCCTCCGCCCGCAGCATGATCCGCTCGGCGCTACCCCACTTCTGGGCCTCGACCGGGGGGCGCTCGTCGGGCGCGGGGAAGAGCTCCACCATTTTGGACAAGAGGGCGCGCGTCCCGTACGTCAGCTCCGCCGCGCCGCAGAACAGCGGGAATAACTCGCCGTGCGCCATCCCCGCCTTCATGGCGGCGATCGCCTCATCCCGCCCGATCTCCTCGCCGCCCAGGTAGCGCTCGAGCAGGGTGTCGTCGGTCTCGGCGATGCGCTCGATCAGCTCCTTCGAGTACCGGTCGAACCGCTCGCGGTACTCCTCCGGGACGTCCACCTCCTCGTACTCGCCCGCCTTCGTCCCCTTCTTGTACAGGTGACACTTCTTCGAAAACAGATTGATGATCCCGTGGAAGTCGGGGCCTTCGCCCACGGGGATCTCCACCGGGATCACCTTCGGCGTCAGCTGCCGCTTGATCTGCTCGTACACCCGCTCGAAGCCGGCGTGCTCCTTGTCCATCAAGGAGACGAAAAACAGCCGCGGGATCCCGCGCCCCTCACAGTAGTCCCACACCTTCTCGGTGCCCACCTCGACCCCACCGGTGGCCGAGACGACCACCACGGCGCCGTCCGCCGCGTACACGCCCGCCAGCGCCTCCCCCGTGAAGTCGAGATAGCCGGGTGTGTCGATGAGGTTGAGCTTGGTGTCCATCCATTCGGCGACCGCCAAGGCGAGATTGATGGAGTACTTGCGCTCGATTTCGTCGGGAGTGTAATCGGTGAGAGCCGTGCCGTCCTTCACGGCGCCGTGGCGTTTGCTGGTACCGGCCACGAACGCGAGCGCGTCGACCAGTGAGGTCTTGCCGCTCGCGCCGTGGCCCACGACCGCGACGTTGCGAATCTCCGGTGTCTTGTACACGCGCATCGCGCAGGCAGCTCCGGCAGGGGATCAGGAGAATATGAGGCGGCAAACAGTGACTAGGCTAGACTCCCGCTCACTCAAGCGGTTCACCACGGTGCGTCTGTGCGTCTAGCCGTTGCATCTCCTGTAACTGCACACTGCTCACGCCTGCTACCACCATGATCGCGCCCGCCAGCATGAACACCGTCCGCTGTCCCAGCCCGTCGTACGCCCAGCCGGCGCCGAGGGGGCCGACGCTCCGGCCGAGCGCGGCGAACGCCTGCGCGGCGCCGAGGATCGTGCCTTGCTCCGTGGGGTCGGCATAGATGGAAACGAGCCCCGAGGCCGCCGGCGCGAACAGACTGTTCGCGAAGGCGAGCGGGACCGTCAGGATGTAGAGCTGGAGACTGTTCATGGCGTACGGCACGGCGGCGATGCTCGCCGCCATCCCGAACAGCCCGACGATCAGCAGGGCGCGCGCCCCGGTGTGCCGCTCGAGACGCCCGAACAGAAACCCCTGCACGGCCGCGGCGATCACACCGATTACCACGAACAGCCAGCCGAGCTCCTTCGCGCCCCAGCTCAAAGCCTGGGTCGCGTGCAACGGCAACGCCACGGTGTAGCCCGCGAAGGAAAATGGGGCGAGGAACCACACGAGCATGAGCGGCCGCAGCCGCTCGCGCCGCAGCGCCTCGCTCATGTGCCCGAGATCGAACAGCGGCCGCTCCCGCCGGTGCTCGGCGGCGAGCGACTCGCGCAGGATCACACTCGCCGAGACGAAGTTGATCAGCGAGAGCCCGGCCGCGATGAGACCGGGGGCGAGGTGCCCGAGGTAGTGGTCCGCGAGCCCGCCGATCATCGGGCCCAGCACGAACCCAATTCCGAACGCCGCGCCGATCGTGCCCATACCGCGGGCCCGCTCGGCGGGCGGCGTGATGTCCGCCACGTACGCCTGCGCCACCGAGATGTTGCCGCTCGCGAAGCCCGAGATCACGCGTGCGATGAACAGCAGCGCGTACGAGGGGGCGAACGCGAACAACACGTAGCCGGCGGCATTGAACAACATCGTCGTGAGGAGGATCGGCCGCCGGCCGATCCGGTCCGACAACCGCCCGAGCAGCGCCGTCGCGACGAACTGCATCGCCGAGAAGACGAACACGAGGGCCCCATAGCCGAGCCCCTGCGCTCCGAAGCGTTGCGCGTACAGCGGCAGGATCGGCATGATAATCCCGAAGCCGATCAGGTCGATCAGGACCGTGAGAAAGATCACGCCGAGTCGGGAGCGGCTCGCGGCCATACGGGCTACAATCTACCCTCCGAGGGAGCCGTCGAGCGCGCCGCGTGATGCGGGTCACGTTGACGACGGGGACCGACTGTTAACGTCGCGTCCATCGTCCTAGTCTCATCCGTGAACCTCTACCGAGGACTCTTATGCGAGGCCGATTCGCGCTCTTGATCGCTCTGGGGCTTGCCCTGAGCGTGCCCGCCGTCATGTCAGCACAGGCTGTGGGTGATTCCGATGGAAAGAAGGTCCGGAAGGACATCCGGCACGACCGCCGCGAGCTGCACGGCGATCGCACGGACATCCGGCACGACACCAGAGACATTCGCCAGGATCGCCGGGACATCCGGCAGGACCGGCGCGACGTGCGTGAGGACGTGAAGGAAGGCGACCTGAAGGACGCGCGTCAGGACCGGCGCGAGCTGCGCGGCGATCGCCGCGACCTGCGCCAGGACCGCCGCGATCGTCGCCACGACGTGCGCGACGCACACGCCGACCGCCGCGACCTGCGGCAGGACCGGAAGGACGTCCACCAAGATCAGGAGCACCAGCAACAGAAGAAGGACAGCACCCGCTGAGCGCCGTACCGCCGGAGTAGCCGGTTACGCGGCTACTCCGGCGCGTCGTTCCTTCCCCTCTCAGACTCGCCCCCCCGCTCCCCGACGGGTAAGTTCGATGCAACAAACACGGCAGGAGCACCCAATGTACGCTCGATCGACCCCCGTGCCGCTCGCCGTCGTGGCGGCGTTCGTGCTCGCGGGCTGCGGCGGCGGCGCCGGCAGCCAGGCGGGCCACGAGCCGGTCCCCGTTCGCTCGACCGACGTCGTCACGCAAGAGGAGCTGGGCAGAGTCGCCACGGCGTCGACGTTGTACGAGGCGCTGCACGCCTTGCGACCGGGCTGGTTCCGTCGCAATCCGACGACGCTCCGCCCCCAGACCGAAGGCGACGTCGTCGTTTATGTCGACCAAAGCCGCCTGGGGGGCCCGGAAGCGCTCCGCACGCTGCAGGTGAACGCCGCGGTCGCGATCCGTCACTACAGCGCGTCCGAGGCGGAAGCCCGTTTCGGCCCCGGACACCTGCACGGCGCCATTCAAGTCGTCACCTCACGGTGACGCTGCTGCTGCTCCTCGCGGCGCTCCAAGGGGACACCGCGACCTTCACGATCGCCGACTTCCGGTTCGCGAGCGGAGAGACCCTGCCGGTCCTGCGGCTCCACTATCGGACGCTCGGACGGCCCGAGCGCGACGCGCGCGGGATCGTGCGCAACGCCGTGCTCATTCTCCATGGCACCGGGGGCTCGGGCAGCCAGTTCCTGTCGCCGCTCTTCGCCGGGGAACTGTACGGCCCCCGTCAGCCACTCGACACGGCCACCCATTATCTCATCCTGCCGGATAACATCGGTCATGGAGCGTCGAGCAAGCCGAGCGACGGGCTCAAGGCCCGGTTCCCGCACTACACCTACGCGGACATGGTCGCGGCGCAGTACCGGCTGGTGACCGAGGGGCTGCACGTCGATCGCTTGCTGCTGGTCATGGGCACGTCCATGGGGTGCATGCACGCGTGGCTGTGGGCGGAGCGGCATCCCGACTTCATGGACGGCGTGGTGCCGCTCGCCTGCGCGCCCACGCAGATCGCCGGCCGGAACCGCATGATGCGCGGCATGATCATCGAGGACATCCGCGGCGACCCGGAGTGGCGGGCCGGCGACTACCTGCAGCAGCCGCGGGGACTGGTCGCCGCCTTGCAGATCCTGTTTCTCATGGGATCGAGCCCGCTCCCCCTGCAACGCGCCGCGCCGACGCGCGACTCGGCGGACGCCTACATCGCGCGCTGGCTGCACGACCGGCTCGCCGCGGCCGATGCGAACGACATGCTGTACCAGTTCGCGGCGTCGCGCGATTACGACCCGAGCCCCGATCTCGGTCGCATCACGGCCCCGGTCCTCGCCATCAATTCCGCGGACGACCTGATCAATCCGCCCGAGCTCGAGATCGTGCAGCGGCTGATGCGGAGCGTGAAATCGGGTCGCTTCGTCCTGATTCCGACGAGCGAGCTGACGCGCGGCCACGGCACCCACACCGTCGCGGCGGCGTGGAAACAGTACTTCGCGCCGTTCGTCGCTTCCCTCGAGCGGTCACGCGAGGCGCCCGCCCCGCCCGGCCGGCCCGGCCCCAGGCGATGACGGTCGCCGTCGGCCAGAAGGCCCGGCGCAGCCTCACGCTCTCGGCGGAGCACGTCGCGACGTACGCACGCCTCACCGGCGACTACAACCCGCTGCACTTCGACGCGGCGTTCGCCGCGAAGACAAAGTTCAAGACGCTGGTCGTGCAGGGCGGGCTCACGACGGGCCTGCTGCACGCCCTCGTGGCCATGGACCTCCCCGGGCCCGGCACCGTGTTCCTGAGTCAGCACTGGAAGTTCACAGCCCCGGTCTACGTCGGAGACACGATCACGGCCGACGCCGAGGTGGTGAGCGTCCACGCGACGAAGCCCGTCTGTCGGCTGCGTATTACGGTCACGCGGCAGACCGGCGAAACCGTGCTCGAAGGAGAGGCGTGGTGCTACACCTTCCTTGACGACGACCGGACGTGACGGTCAGCGGTACCCCGCCGCCTGCAGCCCGAACAGCTCCGCGTACAACCCGCCTCTCCCCACCAGCTCGTCGTGCGTTCCCTGATCGATCAGCTCCCCGCCCTGGAGGACGAGGATGCGATCGGCCATCCGCACCGTGGAAAAGCGATGCGAGATAAGCACCGCCATCCGCCCCCTCGTGAGCTCGGCAAACCGTAAGAACACCTCATACTCCGCGCGGGCGTCGAGCGACGCCGTCGGCTCGTCGAGGATCAGCACCTGGGCGTCGCGCATGTAGGCGCGCCCCAGCGCCACCTTCTGCCACTCGCCCCCCGACAGCTCCACACCCCCATCGAAGCGGCGGCCCAGCATCTGGTCGTAGCCGTGCTCCAGCCGCCCGGCCACCGAGTCGGCGAGGCTGCGGCGCGCCGCCTCGCGGATGCGCGCCTGGTCCTCCAGCCGCTCGATCTGGCTGACGCCGATGTTCTCCTTCATCACGAAGTCGTAGCGCACGAAGTCCTGGAAGATCACCCCGATGTTGGTGCGCAGGCTGCCCAGGTCGTAGTCCCGCAGGTCGACGCCGTCGAGCAGGATGCGGCCCTCGTCCGGGTCGTACAACCGGGCCAGGAGCTTCACCAGCGTCGTCTTCCCCGCCCCGTTCTCGCCTACCAGCGCGATGCGCTCGCCGCACTCGAGCGTGAAGGACAGGTGCCGCACCGCCCAGCGGTCCGATCCCGGATAGCGGAACCCCACGTCCTGAAACTCGAAGCCCCGGCGGATCGGCACCGGCACCGGCCGCGCTCCGGGACGAGAAGTCACCCGGGGACGCACGTCGAAGAACGTGAACAGGTCGGACAGATAGAGGCTCTGCTCCCACACCTGCGACAGCGAGAGCAGGACCCGTTGGATTAGGTCCCGGCTCTGGCGAAACGAGCCCGCCAGGAACGTGAGAGCGCCGATCGTGAAGTGGCTCAGCACCGTGAGATAGACGATTACCGCGTAGGCGCCGTAGTAGCCGAGCGTACCGATGGTGACGAACAGCGTGGAGACGAGGTTCCGCCGCACGGCGAGCCGCTTGTTCGCCTCGTAGAACTCGTCCGAGAGCTTGGCGTAGCGGCCCACCAGGAAGTCCGACAGGTCGAAGAGCTTGACCTCCTTCGCCATCTCGTCCGAGGCCCCGACGTAGCGCAGGTAGTCGAGCAGCCGCCGCTCCGGCGTCCAGGAGAAGAGCAGTGAGTAGCCGAGAGCCGCGTAGTGCGTCTCGCCCAGAAACGACGGCAGCACCGCGACGACGAGCAGCAACAGGAGCCAGGGGAGCTGCACCAGCAGCACGCCGCCGAGCGAGGCGAGCGTGATGATGTCCTGTCCCGTGGAGAGCAGCAGGGCGATCAGGCCGATGCGCCCCACCGTCTGGCGCCGCGCCCGCTCCAGGTGGTCGTACGTTTCCGGGTCCTCGTACTGGGCGAGATCGAGGGTGGCCGCGTGCTGCATCAGGCGCACGCTGATGCGGTTCGAGAACAGATCACCCAGCAGGCTCTCGAGCAGGGAGGACAGTCGGGCCAGCCCTTCCCCCGCGACCGCGATGCCGAGCTCCAGCGCGACCAGACCGCCGAGATGCCACCAGTCGATGCCGCCCCCGCCGGCCCGCAGCCGCACCGCCGCGATCACGCCGTCGATGATCAGCTTGCCGATCCACAGCACGGCCAGCGGCACGAACGACCGCACCACCCGCAGGACGAGGATCGCCACGGTATAGCCGCGGTGCGTCTCGTATACGAGCTTGAGGAGCGGGGGCACGTACTTGAGCGCCTGCAGCCGCTCGTCCCACGTAGGCGGCTTGCCGTCCCGACCCGGCACGCTGATGCGTCGCGTAGGGATACCGTGCGGGGTGAAACGTGGCGCGGTCACGACCTTAACTTCCCTCAGAGGCTGTGCGTCAATATAACCGTATGAAAACCCGGACCCTCGTGTGCCTGTGTGGCGCGCTCGCCCCGTGGCCCCTGGTGGAGGCGAGCGCGCAGGCGCCGGCCCTCACCCCCCGCGACTCCGCCCTGCACGCACTCAACCGCCTCGCCTACGGCCCTCGGCCTGGCGAAGTGGACCGCGTCGCCGCCGATGGGGTGATGCGGTGGGTCGACAGGCAGCTCTCGCCCCGCAAAATCGACGACGGCCCGCTCGCCGCGCGGGAGCGGCGGTTCAAGATCCTCGACTACGACGCGGGCGAGCTGGCGCGCGTCTACGTCGACGCCCAGCGCGAGCGGCGCGAGCAGAAGCGCGCGGCGGCGACTGATAGCATGACCGAGAAACCCGAGCAAGCAGGACCGCTCGAGCAACGCGGACGCCGCTTGGGGGCAGAGTTTCAGGAGCTCGCCGTCATCCGCGCCGTCCTGTCCGAGCGTCAGCTGTACGAAGTGATGGTCGACTTCTGGGCCAATCATTTCAACGTCTTCTTCGCCAAGGGCGCGGACCGGTTCCTCACCCCGTCCTACATCGAGCAGACGATCCGGCCTCGCGCCCTGGGGAAGTTCGCGGACCTCCTGATCGCCACAGCCGAGAGCCCCGCCATGCTGTTCTACCTCGACAATTGGGAGAGCGTGGCGCCCGGTGCCACGCCGCCGCAGGCGATGCGGCTGCGCGCCCGACCACTGTTCGGCCCACGCCCGATGTTCGGTCGCCCGCCACTGTTCGATCCGGGACACGATCCGATGCGCGCGGACTCGCTGCGCCGCCAGGCGCTCGCGCGCGTGCCCAAGGGCATCAACGAGAATTACGCCCGCGAGCTGCTCGAGCTGCACACGC
>Ga0209238_1000262_pt1 | contig 17429 bp, 18 predicted proteins | sample GraSoi013_1_20cm_FD_185823 | JGI IMG/M metagenome (GOLD analysis project Ga0209238, IMG submission 185823) | Grasslands soil microbial communities from the Angelo Coastal Reserve, California, USA - Sample 10_02_2013_1_20cm (SPAdes) (version 2) | ecosystem: Environmental > Terrestrial > Soil >...
CGAGGGCCGGAAGCAGACGGCGCATGATCGCTTTTGACCGCCGATGGCGATCAGGAGTTTCCCCAGGTTTACAGAGGCTTACAAAGACGCTCTGCGAGACGCACTGCAGCGTACACCTAGAGGATGTCCGAGGCGAAATCGGCCAGCCGCGAGCGCTCCCCGCGCACCAGGGTGACATGCCCGGAATGCGGCCAGCCGCGGAAGCGATTCACGGCATAGGTGAGACCGGAGGTCATCTCCGTAAGGTAGGGCGAATCGATCTGGGCGATGTTGCCGAGGCAGGCGAGCTTGGTGCCAGGGCCGGCGCGGGTGATCAGCGCCTTCATCTGCTTCGGCGTGAGGTTCTGCGCCTCGTCCAGGATCAGGAAGCGGTTGAGGAAGGTGCGCCCGCGCATGAAGTTCAGCGAGCGGATCTTGATCCGGTTGCGCAACAGGTCGTTGGTGGCCGCGCGGCCCCAGTTGCCTCCCTCCTGGGACCCGGTGAGCACCTCGAGATTGTCGATGAGCGCACCCATCCACGGCTCCATCTTCTCCTCCTCGGTGCCGGGCAGGAAGCCGATGTCTTCGCCGAGCGGGATGGTCACGCGCGTCATGATGATTTCCACGAAGCGGTTGGTTTCCAGCGTCTGCATGAGGCCGGCGGCGAGCGCCAGCAGCGTCTTGCCGGTGCCGGCTGGCCCGAGCACCGTGACGAAGTCGATTTCCGGATCCATCAGCAGGTTGAGCGCGAAGTTCTGCTCACGGTTGCGCGCCGTGACGCCCCAGACATTGTGGCGCTCGTTGCGATGGTCGCGCGTCAGCTCGATGGTGGCGGAATCGCCGCTCATCTTGCGCACCAGGCCCTCGATGCCTTCCGGCATGTCCTCGAACACGCCCTGGTTCGGCTGCCAGTCGCGCACCGCGGGGCCGGAGATTTCATAGAAGGTGCGGTCGGCTTCCTTCCACGAGCGCATGTCCTTGCCGTGCCGCTCCCAGAAGTCCGCCGGCAGCGCCGTCATGCCGCTGTAGAGGATGTCGGCATCCTCGAGGGTCTTGTCGCTGTAGTAGTCCTCGGCGTGCACGCCGAGCACCGCCGCCTTGATGCGCAGGTTGATGTCCTTGGAAACGAGAATGACGCGCTCGTCCTGGTGCTCGTTCTGCAGCGCCAGCACCTGCGCGAGGATGGCATTGTCGGCGCCTTGCCCCGGCAGGCCGTCCGGCAGCACGCTCGGCAGCTGGCGCGTCTGGAAAAACAGCCGCCCGGTGGAGGGTTTCTTGCCGTGGTTGCCCGAGTAGCCGCTGGGCAGCTGCAGGCCGCGGTCGATCTGCTCCTTGGTGGCGTCGCGCATCATGTCGTCCAGGAAGCGGCTCACCTGGCGCACGTTGCGCGAGGCTTCCGACAGGCCCTTCTTGTGCGCGTCGAGCTCCTCGAGCACCACCATGGGCAGATATACGTCGTGCTCCTCGAAGCGGAAGATCGCGGTCGGATCGTGCATGAGCACGTTGGTGTCCAGTACGAACAGGCGCCGGCCGGCGCGCGGCGGGGGCTTCATTTCCCGTGACTCGCCCGAAGCGGCGGTGGGACCGGGTTCATAGAGGCCGCGCTGCGTGATCGTTGTCATCACTTTTTCAGGACTTGACCGGTTCGAGAATGGCGTCGAGGTTGAGCGAATCGCAGAATTCCATGAACTCTTCGCGCAGGTGCGCCACGTGAATGCGGCTCGGGACGTTGACGATCATCTGCACCGCGAACATGGGTGCGCCGGTATGCGCGGCCGGGTAGCTGCGGGTCGAGACTTCGGCGATGTCGATCCCGCGCGTGGCGAAGAAGCCCGACAGCCCCGAGACGATGCCGCTCTGATCGAGGCATACCACGTCGATCGAGTACGGCAGCATGTCGGTGCGCGGCGTGCGCGGCTCGGTGCGCTTCAGGTGAATGCTGAGGTTGCTCGTCTCGGCGAGACGCTTGAGCTCGGTTTCCAGCTTCGCCAGCGCGTGCCAGTTGCCCGACACCAGCAACAACATCGCGAATTCGGTGCCGAGGTTCGCCATGCGGCTTTCGCTGATGTTGCCGCCGGACTCGCTGATGACGCGGGTCAGCTCATGAACCATCCCCGTGCGGTCGCTGCCGATCGCCGAAACGGCCAGGTGCTGCTTCATCTGTGGGTGGCGGGTGTTCTGCTGGCGATTCGCCCAGCTTGAAGTGTACCGGGAGCGGGGGCGGGTTGCGACCTCGGCGGGCCGGCGCGCGCTTCGAGGCTTGCTTAGACGCAAGCGTCACTCGTAACATCAGACGCTCCCCGCGCAACGCGTGCAGGTCTCATGTTTTCAGGCAGCCTGGTTGCCATCGTCACTCCCATGCGACCCGATGGCGCGGTCGACCTCGAAGCCTGGGCGCGCCTGCTCGAGTTTCACCTGGCGAACGGCACCAACGGCGTCGTCGTCGGCGGCACGACCGGCGAGTCGGCGACGTTGCGCGAGGCGGAGCTGCGCGAGCTGACGCAGCGCGCCTGCGCGCAGCTGCGCGGGCGTGTGGCGGTGATCGCCGGGGCGGGTACCAGCAGCACCGCGGACACCGTGGAGCGGGTCGGGTGGCTCTCGGCGCTGCCCATCGACGGGCTGCTGCTCGTGACCCCGGCGTACAACCGGCCGACGCAGGAGGGACTGTACCTGCACTTCGCCGCGGCGGCCGCGGCCGCTCGCAAGCCGGTGCTGTTGTATAACGTTCCGGCGCGCACGGCGGTCGATATGAACCCGGCGACGGTGGCGCGCCTGTCGAAGGTTGCCGGAATCGTCGGCGTCAAGGAGGCGGCGCCGCAGGCGCCGCGCGTGCGCGAGCTCATCGACAGCTGCGGCAGGGACTTCGTGGTTCTGAGCGGTGATGACGCCACTGCGCGCGCGAGCATCGCCGCGGGCGCGCGCGGGGTGATCTCCGTCACCGCCAACGTGGCTCCGCGTACGATGTCGGAGATGGTGGCCGCGGCGCTGGCCGGGGACGGCAGCGAGGCGCAGCGGCTCGATGAGCGCTTGAGCGCCTTGCACCGCGAGCTGTTCGTGGAGGCGAATCCGATTCCGGTGAAGTGGGCGCTGGCGCAGATGGGTCTCATCGCGAGCGGGATAAGATTACCGCTCACGCCATTGGCGGCGCAGTATCAGGCGGGCGTGCGGGCGGCTGCGCGCGCGGCGGGCGCGTTGCCCTGAAGCCGCGCAGCGCGGCGGTTTTTCAGAAAGCGAACGAGGTTCATGAATGAAGTCTGTCGGCGCAATTGTCTGGCTCGCCCCGCTGCTGCTGGCGCTGAGCGCTTGCCACGCGTTGCGGGCCAAGTCCTGTCACGGGCCGCAGGCGTACATGGGCGCGAAGAGCATTGCGCCGCTGAAGACTCCCGCCGGACTCGATGCCCCCGAGACCGGCAGCGCGCTGCGCATACCGGCGCTCAACGAGCCGGCGCCTCCGGCGCGCAAGGGCAGGGAGCCGTGTCTGGATGAGCCGCCGCCGTTCAAGGCCCGGCAGCCCGCGGCGCCGCGGCAGGCGTAAGTAATTGATTGGAGAGGTGGCCGAGCGGTCTAAGGCGCTGGACTGGAATTCCAGTAACATCTCAACGGGTGTTCGTGGGTTCGAATCCCACCCTCTCCGCCAAATGGTGATAAACAGTCGTGCATGGTGTTCGCCCCGGGCGGGAGGATTCAGTTCAGCGGCTCCCGGCGAGAGGGTGGGAGACGACCGCAGTCCTGCGGTCGGTCCCGAGCGAAGCGAGGGATGAGCGGCCGTCCGGCCGCGAACAATCCCACCCTCTCCGCCACCTTGACGGCGCGCGTGGCGTGACTATGGTGGCCCGCATCGGTTTCTCCGCGACGACCAGTCGTGAATCCCGTCAGGGCCGGAAGGCAGCAGCGGCAGCGGCGATGTCGGGTGCCGGAGCTTGAGCTGGTGCGGGCCGCCTCCAATGCTCGCGCATTTTGGGATCGTTCATGAGCTACACCGCGCTGGCGCGCACATGGCGCCCGAAGACATTCTCTGAGTTGATTGGCCAGGAGCACGTGCGGCGTGCGCTCGTGAACGCGCTCGAGAGCGGACGCGTGCATCACGCGTTCCTGTTCACCGGCACGCGCGGCGTCGGCAAGACGACCATCGCACGGATCCTCGCCAAGTGCCTCAACTGCGAGCGGGGCGTCACGGCCGAGCCGTGCGGTGAATGCGCGAGTTGCCGCGAGATCGACGCCGGCCGCTTCCCGGATCTCATCGAGGTGGATGCGGCCTCGCGCACCAAGGTGGACGACACCCGCGAGCTGCTCGATAACGTGCAGTACGCCCCGGCGCGCGGCCGCTACAAGGTGTACCTCATCGACGAGGTGCACATGCTCTCGGCGCACTCGTTCAACGCGCTGCTGAAGACGCTCGAGGAGCCGCCGCCGCACGTGAAGTTCCTGCTCGCGACCACCGATCCGCACAAGCTGCCGGTGACCGTGTTGTCGCGCTGCCTGCAGTTCAACCTGAAACGGCTGCCGGTCGCGGACATCGCGGCTCACATGCGCCGGATTCTCGAGCAGGAGGGCGTGGGGTTCGACGCCGCGGGCCTGAAGCTCGTCGCGCAGGCGGCCGACGGCAGCATGCGCGACGCGTTGTCGCTCCTGGATCAGCTGATCGCGTTCGGCGGCGGGCAGGCGGGGGAGGCACAGGCGCGCGCCATGCTGGGCACCATCTCGCGCGATCACGTGGTGCGCATCGTGGAACTGCTGGCGGCCGCCGACACCGCCGCCCTGGTGCGCTGTGCGCACTCGCTCGAGGAGTTCGCCCCGGATTACGCGCAGGTGCTCGATGAGCTGGCGGCGCTGCTGGTGCGCATCGGACTCAAGCAGGCGCTGAGCGATTACGAGGGCGATGAGCTGTACACCCCCGAGTTACTCGAGCCCCTCGCGCGTGCCCTGAGCCCCGAGGACGTGCAGCTGTTCTACCAGACCGCGATCATCGGCCGGCGCGATCTCGGGCTCGCTCCCGAGCCGCGCACCGGCTTCGAGATGACGTTGCTGCGGATGATCGCCTTCCGCCCGGCGGGCGAATCCAGCGGCTCCCGCCCGCCACGGAGCGCGCGCCGCGCGCGGCGGCGGGCGCTGCGGCCGGCAGCGTTGGCGCTGCCGAGGGCGCGAGCGCCCCCGACCCCTGGGCGACGATCGTGAACGCGCTGGAGCTCTCGGGCGCGGCGCGCCAGCTCGCCAGCCACTGCGTGTTCGTCGGCCGCCAGGGCGCGGTCGTGCGTCTGGCGCTCGATGCGCGCAACCAGCCGATGCGCACGCCGGTGCAGGAGGAAAAGCTGGCCCAGGCGCTGTCGCGCTTCTACGGCGAACCGGTGCGGCTCGAGTTTCAGGTGGGAGGCGCGCTCGCCGAAACCCCGGCGCTTCTCGCACAGCGCCTCTCCGAGCAGGAGCTGGCAGCCGCACGGCGCGCCTTCGAGGCCGACCCCGGCGTGCAGGGGCTGCGCGAGCGCTTTGGTGCGACCGTGCTGCCCGACAGCGTGCGTCCGGTAAAATGACTCCAATCCGGGCGCGCAGCGCCTGACAGGCAGCGACCCTCATGCGTGGCAACTTCAACGACCTGATGAAGCAGGCCCAGGCGATGCAGGCGAACATGCAGAAGGCCCAGGCCGAGATCGGCACCATCGAGGTGGTCGGCGAAGCCGGCGGCGGCATGGTGAAGGTCACCATGAGCGGCCGTCACGAAGTGAAGCGCGTGCAGATCGAGCCGGCGGTCGGCGGCGAGGACCGCGAGATGCTCGAGGATCTGATCGCGGCCGCGACCAACGACGCCGTGCACAAGGTCGAGGCGCGCGTGCAGGAGAAGATGGCGAGCCTGACCGCGGGACTGCAGCTGCCGCCGGGAATGAAGCTGCCGTTCTGAAGCATCCGCGATGAAGCATTCGCCGCATCTCGCCCGCCTGATAGACGCGCTGCACACCTTGCCCGGAGTCGGGCCCAAGACCGCGCAGCGCATGGCGTTTCACCTGCTGCAGGAGGGCCGGCCAGGGGCGCGCGCGCTCGCCGAGGCGCTCGATGCGGCGCTCGAGTCCGTGGCCCGCTGCCGGCGCTGCCGCATGCTCACCGAGGGGGAGTTGTGTGCGATCTGCGCCGCTCCGCAGCGCGACGCAGCGCTGCTGTGCGCGGTCGAGTCGCCCGCCGACGTGGTCGCGATCGAGTCCTCCGGGAGCTACCGTGGCCGCTACTTCGTGCTCATGGGGCACCTCTCGCCGCTCGATGGCATCGGGCCCGAGCAGCTCGGCGTGCGCGAGCTCGAGGCGATCCTGGCGCAGGGCGGGGTGCGCGAGCTGATCCTCGCCACCAACTCCACGGTCGAGGGCGAGGCGACGGCCCATTTCCTCGGTGAGCTCGCCGCGCGGCGCGGCGTCCGCGCCAGCCGCATCGCCCACGGCGTGCCGGTCGGGGGCGAGCTCGAGTACGTCGACGGCGGCACGCTGGCGCACGCGCTCGCCGGGCGCCAGTCGGTCAGTTAGCGCTCCTCGCGCAGGCGGCGCAGTCGCCGGTAGCTCTCGTAGCGGCGCGCATGCAGCGCACCGCCCGCGGCTGCCGTGCGCACCGCGCATCCCGGCTCGCGCATGTGGCGGCAATCGCTGAAACGGCACCCGGGAGCCAGGCGCTCCACCTCCACGAAGCCGAGGGTGCGCTCATCGAGTGCCGCGGCGGCGGGCGCAAAGTCGCGCACTCCGGGGGAGTCGATCAGCGCGGCGCCGTGTGGCAGATCGAACAGGCGCGCAGCGGTGGTGGTGTGCCGTCCACCATCCTCCGCGCGCACCAGTGCGCCGATCGCGACCTGCACCTGCGGCAGGATCCGGCGCACCAGCGAGGACTTGCCGACCCCGGATTGTCCGACCAGGGCGGCCAGCGCGCCGGGCGTCAGGACGGCACACAGCTCGGCAACCCCGCTGCCGCTATCGGCCGAGCAGGTGACGGTGCCGTAGCCGGCGTCGCGGTACACCGCGAGCTCGGCGGTAAGCGCCGCGTCGATGCCGAGGTCACTCTTGTTCACGACCAGGGTTGCGGGGAGTGAGGCGGCGGTGGCCGCCGCCAGGTAGCGGTCCACGACGAACAGGTCCGGTGCCGGCAGCGGCGCCAGCACCACCAGCAGCCGCGTGAGGTTGGCCACCACCGGTTCGGCGCCGCCGCGCACGTTGGCGCGATACAGCGCCGTGCGCCGCGGCAGCACTTCCACCACGTGCACCTCATCGTGGCGTGCATCGAGGCGGCAGCGCACCTCGTCGCCACACACGACGGTGAGGGCGCGCCCGAACGGACGTGCCCGCACTTCCTCACCGTCGGCGTCGCGTACCAGCAGGTGCCGGCCGAAGGTGGCGATCACGCGTCCAACCAGAGTCTGCTTCATGCGGCGGGTGAGCGGTCGTCTGCTACACTTGGATCGCCTGTTGCGCGGTCATTACACGCTATCACATTACCCACGCGCCCATGCCCAGCGGCGACTATCTGGTCTGGATCGATCTGGAGATGACGGGTCTGAAGCCCGACACCGATTCGATCATCGAGATCGCCACCGTGGTGACCGACCGGGAGTTGGAGCTCATCGCCGATGGCCCGGTGCTCGCCATCCATCAGCCCGATGAGGTGCTCGCGCGCATGGACGACTGGAATCAGCGCCAGCACAGCTCCTCGGGCCTGCTGGAGCGGGTGCGCGCGAGCCGCACCAGCGTCGCCGAGGCGCAGCAGCGCACGCTCGAGTTCCTCGCGCCGCTGGTCAATGCCGGCAGCTCGCCGATGTGCGGCAACAGCATCTGCCAGGACCGTCGCTTTCTGGCGCGCTGCATGCCCGGGCTCGAAGGCTTCTTCCACTACCGCAATCTCGACGTCAGCACGCTGAAGGAGCTGGCGCGCCGCTGGGCGCCGGCGGTGGCCGAGAGTTTCCTCAAGCAGGGGACCCACCTCGCGCACGCCGATATCCACGAATCGATCCGCGAGCTGCGCCACTACCGCGCGCGGTTGTTCGCGCCGGCTTACACCGGCGGCGGGAGCCCCTGAGGCCGTGCCGCTGGTGACGCATCGCGGCGGCTGCCATTGCGGCGCGGTTGCCTTCGAGGTGGATGCGCCGGCGCGCCTCACGGCGAGTGAATGCAACTGCTCGATCTGCCGCATGAGCGGCTACCTGCACCTGATCGTGCCGCGCACGCGCTTCCGGCTGCTGCGCGGGGCGGAGAGCCTGAGCGAATACCGCTTCAACACCGGCACGGCGCGGCATCTGTTCTGCCGCCATTGCGGGGTGAAGTCCTTCTACGTGCCGCGCTCCAATCCCGACGGCTACAGCGTCAACGTGCGCTGCCTCGAACGCGCCACGCTCGAGCACGTCGACATCGAGCCGTTCGATGACAACGACCGCGCCGCCTCCGAGGCGAAGCTCCGGGATCTGTCGCGCGCGTAGCCGCGCCCACGGCGCCCACGGCGCAGCCGCCGCAGCGGGTCAGCGGGCCGGGCCGGGCGCCGGCGCCTGGGCGAGGAACAGCCAGGTCTCCACCACCGTATCGGGGTTGAGGGACATGCTCTCGATGCCCTGATCGAGCAGCCAGCGCGCCAGGTCGGGGTGATCCGACGGGCCCTGGCCGCAGATGCCCACGTACTTGCCGTGTTTGCGGCAGGCGCTGATCGCCATCGCCAGGAGCTTGCGCACCGCTTCGTCTCGCTCGTCGAAGTGGCCGGCCATGATGGCCGAGTCGCGGTCCAGTCCCAGGGTGAGCTGTGTCATGTCGTTCGAGCCGATGGACATGCCGTCGAAGTGCTCGAGGTACTGCTCGGCGAGCAGCGCGTTGGTCGGCAGCTCGCACATCATGATCACCTTGAGCCCCTGCTCGCCGCGTTGCAGGCCGTTCTGCGCCAGCAGCGCCGTGACCTGGCGCGCTTCCGCGAGGCTCCTCACGAACGGCACCATGACCTGCACGTTGCCGAGGCCCATGGCCTCGCGCACCCGCTTGAGCGCCTGGCACTCGAGCTCGAAGCAGGGGCGGAAGGTCTCGTCGACGTAGCGCGCGGCGCCGCGGAAGCCCAGCATCGGGTTCTCCTCCTGCGGCTCGTAGCGGCTGCCGCCGATGAGATTGGCGTACTCGTTGGACTTGAAGTCCGAGAGGCGCACGATGACCGGCTCGGGGGCGAACGCCGCGGCGATCTGCGCGATCCCCTCGCTGAGCTTCTCCACGTAGAAGTCCACCGGGGTGGAATATCCGGCCATCTGCGCGCGGATCTGCTCCTGCAGCTCCCCGTCCAGGCGGTCGAACTCGAGCAGCGCACGCGGATGCACGCCGATCATGCGGTTGATGATGAACTCGAGCCGCGCGAGCCCCACGCCGCGGTGTGGGATGTTGGCGAAATCGAAGGCGCGCTCGGGGTTGCCGACGTTCATCATGATCTTGACCGGGATCTCCGGCAACGCATCGAGCTCGATCTGCCGGCGCTCGAACTGCAACAGCCCTTCGTACACGTGCCCGGTGTCGCCCTCGGCGCACGACACGGTCACCTCCTGTCCCTCGCGGATGCGTTGCGTGGCATCGCCGCAGCCGACCACCGCGGGGATCCCCAGCTCGCGCGCGATGATGGCCGCGTGACAGGTGCGGCCGCCGCGGTTGGTGACGATCGCGGCGGCGCGCTTCATGACCGGCTCCCAGTCCGGATCGGTCATGTCGGCGACCAGCACGTCGCCGCTCTGCACGCGCGCCATCTCGCCCGCGTCGCCGATGACGCGCGCGGCTCCGGCGCCGATGCGCTGGCCGATGCTGCGGCCGGTGGCCAGCACCCGCGAGCGGCCCTTGAGTGCGTAACGCTGAATGGTACCGCCGGCGCGGCTCTGCACCGTCTCGGGCCGCGCCTGCAGGATGAAGATCGCGCCCGAGGCGCCGTCGCGCGCCCACTCGATGTCCATCGGCCGGCCGTAGTGCTCTTCGATGATCAGCGCCTGGTGCGCCAGCGTGACGATGTCCGCGTCGCTCAGGCAGAAGCGGCGCTGGTCCGCCGGCGGCACCGCCACCGTCTGCACGCGCGCGGGTGAGCCCGCCGGCGCGTACACCATCTTCACTGCCTTGCCGCCGAGGTTGCGGCGCAGGATCGCGAGCTTGCCGGCGCGCAGCGCGGGTTTGTAGACGTAGAACTCGTCGGGATTGACGGCGCCCTGGACCACGGTCTCGCCCAGGCCCCACGCGGCGGTGATGAACACCACGTCGCGAAAGCCCGAGTCGGTGTCGAGCGTGAACATGACCCCGCTCGCGCCCAGATCGCTCCTCACCATGTGCTGCACGCCGGCCGACAGGGCCACCGCGGCGTGTTCGAACCCCTGATGCACGCGGTAGGAGATCGCCCGGTCGTTGAACAGCGAGGCAAACACCTCGTGCATCGCCGTGAGCACTTCAGCCTCGCCGCGCACGTTGAGGAAGCTCTCCTGCTGGCCGGCGAAGGAGGCCTCGGGCAGATCCTCGGCGGTCGCCGAGGAGCGTACCGCCACGGCCAGATCGCCGCCCGCGCTCATGCGCTGCAGCTGCGCGCTCACCGCCCCCGTCAGGGCGGGCGGGAAGGGGGTGGCGAGAATCCACTGCCGGATGCGCGCTCCGGTGGCGGCGAGCCGCTCCACGTCATCGACGTCGAGCTTGGTGAGCTCGTCGCGGATGCGCGCCTCCAGCCCGCCCTGTTCGAGGAACTCGCGGTAGGCGTGCGCGGTGGTGGCGAAGCCGCCGGGCACCTGCACGCCCGCTGTGGCGAGGGAGCCGATCATCTCGCCGAGCGAGGCGTTCTTGCCGCCGACCGTGTCCACGTCGCGCATCGTCAGCTGCTCGAAGGGGATGACGTAGGCTTTCAAGAACGCTCCTGCCGGTGCCCGCCTACCGCTTGCCGGCGCGCGCCCCGGGTGAAACACTGTTCACCGCTCGCACCAGCCCGGACGGGTACACTCGCGCCGTGAGCCGTCGAACGGTATTTTTCGTCTCGGACCAGACGGGTGTGACTGCGGAAACACTGGGCCACAGCCTCATGACGCAGTTCGAGGGGTTGGAATTTCGCCCGGTGACTTTGCCATTTGTGTCGAGCGTTGACAAGGCGCAGGAAGCCGTCCGGCGCATCAACCACGCGGCCGAGGAGCAGGGCCTGCGGCCGATCGTGTTCAGCACGCTGGTGCAGGACGAGCTGCGCGAGATCGTCGTGGGGGCGAATGCCCTGTTCCTTGATCTGTTCTCGGCGTTTGTAGGTCCGCTCGAGCGCGAGCTCGACACGCGCTCGACGCATCGCGCCGGCCGGGCGCACGGCATGGCCGATCTCGCCGCGTACACGACGCGCATCAACGCCACCAACTTCGCGCTCGCCAACGACGACGGCAGCGGCGGCGACTACGCGCTCGCGGATGTGGTGCTGGTAGGGGTATCGCGGGTCGGCAAGACTCCGACCTGCCTGTACCTGGCGCTGCAATACGGGGTGTTCGCCGCCAACTATCCGCTCACCGAGGATGATCTGGAAGCCGGCAGACTGCCGCCGCGACTGGAGCGCTTCCGCCCCAAGCTCTATGCGCTGACCATCAAACCCGAGCGGCTGCAGCAGATCCGCACCGAGCGCCGCCCGGATAGCCGCTACGCCTCGCAGCAGCAGGTGCGGTACGAGCTGCGCATCGCGGAGGCGCTGTTCGCGCGCTACGCGCTGCCGTGGCTCGATACCACCGAGTGCTCCATCGAGGAGATCGCCAGCCGGATTCTGAACACCAGCGGCATCGAGCGGCGGCTGCGCCCGTAGCGCCCGCGCCCGCCAGCTGCATATTGTTGCACGACTCGCGGCGCGCGTGTCAGGTCGCACGAAAATTGCAAGCGCCGGCCGGGCGCCGGCAGCGACAAATTCGCGCCGCGATCGGCTTGCAGGGCGAGCCTTGTGCGTTATAGTCGGTGCGTGCTGCTCACTGACACACAGACCCCGGTTTCATGGCGCGCGCGGCCGCGCAGCTTCGTCGCGCTCATGGGACTGTACGAGAGCAACTTCATACGGTTCGGCTGGCTGGCCGGAAAGCTGACGGCGCTCGCCGGCCGGTATCGGTCCCGCGTGCGTGGCGATTGTGACCTCGTTCTCACCGTGACCGAGCGCTCCCCGTACACCAGCACCGTGAATCTCACCTATCTGCTGCCCGATAGGCACGGTTCCCTGCCGTACCCCGACATGCAGGTGCGCATCTACCATGACGCGCACCTGGTCGAGGCGCGGCAATGGGCCGCGGTTCACGGTCAGCCGCTGCTGCGGGCGCTGCGCACTCGCGCGGAGCGTGAACTGGATCAGCGCTGGGCGCGCAACATGATGTTAAATAAGTGGCTGGAATACTGCGTGGAGCGAGGTCATCGCTTCTCATCGAGCACGGAGCCCGAAGCCGGCGCGTGAGAAGGGGCGGTCGGCCGCCGCAACCCTCATGAAGGCGCTGCCTCAACTCGGCTTTCTCAAACTCAGCCTCCGCCCGGATGGCCAACCCGATGAGGACCACCGGGTGCTGGCGCTGTTTCGCAACCGCGCCGAGCTCAAGAAGGCCTACGGCGGGCTGCAGGAGGAGATCTTCCGCCTCAAGGACCTCCTCAAGCAACAGGAGGGCGCCACCCAGCGCGTGCAGGAGATGCTCAATACGCTCGAGGGGCGCCTGGGCGCCGCCGAGACCGCTTACCCGGCGCTGGTGTTCTATCAGCTGCGCCACCTGTGGCAGACCGGCCGCGAGCTCGTCACCCAGCTGATCGCCGATCTGGTGCGCCAGCAGGAGGAGCGCGAGCGGCGCGCACACCTCGCCCAGCACAATCGCCGCCAGTTCGACCGCCGCCAGGTCGCCGAGGGCGTGTTGCGCGCGGCCCAGGGGCCGCACGAGCAGGCCACCGCGCAGCTCGCGGCGGTGGAAAAGGAGCGGGCGGCGCTCACCCGCTTCTGGCACTACTTCGAGCGCCGCGCGCTGCAGCGGCGCATCGCGGCCGCCGAGGCGGCGGTGGTGAGCGCCGGGGTGTCCCTCGGCGAGGCGCAGCTCGGCGTCGAGGCAATCGCCGGCGAGGCCATACCGGCGTTTCCGGGACTGTCGCTGCCGGCGCGGCGCGCGATCAATCTCACCGCCATCGCCTATGCGGAGGCGCTGTGCCTGCGCCTGACGCCACTCAAGGTCCCGATGCTCACGCTGGCGCGCGAGGCGACCGCCCGCCGTGAGACCGCCGACGACTACGGCTCGCCCCGGGAATGCGTGCTGTTGATGGGGCAGATCGCGCGCGCGCACACTCTGATCAGCGCGCGCGAGGGTGTTACCCAGGAGATCCGGGCCCGCAGCGACAGGCTGCAGCGTGTGGCGCGCTACCGCGGCGAGGCCGACACCTCGCCGGCGCCGAACTCACTCGCGTTCACCGAAGGCGACGCGCTGCCGGCTGCGGGGCCGCGGGCCGATGCGCCGCCGCCGAACGTGCTCGCCGAGGACACCTGGGACCTGTTCCGGGTCCTGCTGCGCTGAAACTCGCTAACTGGCGCGCGCAGTCTTTTGCGGTGGCTGCGGGTGCGCCCCGGTCACCATGTCGGCCATGACCTGGGTCGCCTGCTCGAGCACCACGTCGGCGGCCTCGTCCTTGGACTTGTCGAGCTCCTCGACGCTCTTCAGCGGCGGCAGATTCTTCGCCGCCCGCCGGCTGTTCTCCCGCGCCAGGCGCTCGCCCTCGATCCGGGCGCGCTCGTCGCGCCGCGCCTTGAGGTTGAGCGACACGCTGTGCTGCCCGCGTACCGAGTCGATGGCGGCGATGTCCGACACCAGCCAGCGGTAGTCCGGATCGTGCTGCGCGCGCACATCCTCCTCGGTCGCCAGTGCCGCGACCGGCGGGGCAGCGGCCGTGCCGGCACTCATCCTGAAGGGCACGCCCGCGATGCGATCCCAGGGCAGGGCGGACTCCAGTGCGCTCTCGCCGATCTCCTTGATGTCGAGGGGCGAGGCAAGCGGCACGTCAGGCTCGACACCGCGGTGCTGGGTGCTCTCGCCCGTGACCCGGTAGAACTTGCCGATGGTCACGGTCAGCTGTCCGTTCACCGGCTTGGGCGACCAGCGATCGAGGGGCACCAGGTTCTGCACCGTGCCCTTGCCGAAGGTGGTCTGGCCGAGGATCACGCCGCGGTGATAGTCCTGGATCGCGCCGGCGAAGATCTCCGAGGCCGAGGCGCTGAGGCGATCGACCAGTACTGCGAGCGGACCGTCGTAGGCCGGTGCGGGCTCCGGGTCATCCAGCACCTCGAGCCGGCCTGCGGTATCGCGCAGCTGCACCACCGGGCCGTGATTGATGAAGAGTCCGGTGAGCGCCGTGGCTTCGGGCAGGTAGCCGCCGCCGTCACCGCGCAGGTCGAGGAGCAGGCCATCCACGCTCTCGCTCTTGAGCTCGCGCAGCAGTTTCAGCACATCGTGCGTGGTGCTGCGGTAGTTCTGGTCGCCGGCGTTCTGCGCGGCAATGTCCTGGTAGAACCCGGGCACCGTGATCACCCCGATCTTGAGCGCGCGGCCGTTGCGCGCCACGGTCTTCACTTCCTTGTGCGCGGCCTGCGCTTCGAGCGTCACCTTGTTGCGCACGAACTCCATGACCTTCTCCGTGCTGCCGGGGGCCGCGCCGGCCGGCAGTACCTGCAGGCGCACCGACGTGCCGGCCTTGCCGCGGATCAGCTGCACCACGTCATCCAGCCGCCAGCCGATGACGTCGGTGAACGGACCCTCGTGTCCCTGACCCACGCCGATGATGCGGTCGTTGGTGCTGAGCGTGCCGGCTGCCGCCGCCGGGCCGCCTTCGAGCACGTTCATGATGGTGACGTAGTCGTCCACCACCTGGAGCGACGCGCCGATGCCCTCGTAGTTGAGGCTCATCTGGATGCGGTACTCCTCGGAGCTGCGCGGTGAGAAGTAGCTCGAATGCGGATCGAAGGCGCGCGCGTAGGCGTTCATCAGACCTTCGAATACGTCCTCGCTGCTCACCTGGTCGACGCGCTTGAGCACGCGCTCGTAGCGCTTGCGCAGAACCTCGGCCGCATCCGGCCAGGCCTTGCCGGTGAGCATCAGCGACAGCGCATCGTTCTTGACGCGCTTGCGCCACAACTCGTCCATCGCGGCCTGATCGACCGGCCAGGCGGCGTGCGCGCGGTCGAACTCGAACGACTCGTTCGCCGTCCAGTCAGGCTCGCTCTTGAGCAGCTCGATCGCATGCTGCATGCGCTCGCGGTTACGCTGCTGGAAGCGCGCGAAGATCAGGTACGCCGGATCGATGTCGCCGGTGCGGATCATGTCGCCGAACCGCAGGCGGTAAGCGTTGAACTCCTCGACGTCGTTGGCGAGGAAGTAGCTGCGCTGGCCGTCGAGGAATTCCAGATAGCGGTGGTAGACCACATCCGACATCCGCTCGTCGAGCGCCGCGCGGCTGTAGTGCGCCTCCTCGAGGATGCGACCGACCCGGCGCGCGGTCGCCCGCTGAGTGTCGGAGGGCGCCAGCGTCCCCGCAGGCAATGGCGAGGTGCCGGCCGGGGCCTGCGCGGAGCCGGCGAGCGCCAGGGCCAGTACCAGCAGGGCCGCGGCGGTTATCCAGGATCGGCGCAGGGCTAGGGTCGTCATGAGGGCTCGCAGGTTCGGTAGACTCTTGGGGCTAAGGTAGAGCGTGCGGTTCGTCTTTAGCAAGTACGGCCCTCACATCGTGAGACCTCTGACCGCGTTGCTGGGAATCGTCATGGGGTCGGCCGTGGCCCTGGCCATCGGGCTCCTGATGACCTGGATTGTCATCCTGTTCCTGCCGGCCGACGAGGCGCGGTTCGCCCCCGAGCACGCCCCATTGCTGCGCGCGATAGCGGTCTTTACGCTATTTTCGGCGGCCTCGGCCGGCAGCTTCTACGGGGAGCTGCGCGAGCGCTCCTGGCGCCTCGCCGCCCATGGGGCGACCCTGGCCATGCTGGCCACGGCAGCGTGGATGTACTGGCCGAGGTGAGGCGCCGCGGTCCTCAGGCCCAAGACAGGCATGGGCGAGCCGGCCGCCCGCCTCAGTCGTCGCCCGAGGCCGGCAGCACCCGCACCAGGGCGACGAACAGGCGGATCAGCAGCAGCAGCACCGCCGGCCCGAGCGCCACGGCCCAGAACACCGCCGACCCGTGGAGCAGCCCCAGGAAGAAATCCGCCAGCAGGGCGAACGGGCCGGCGTGTGCATTCTGGCCGTGGGTATAAGGCCCGAGCACGCGGCTGCCGGCGAACCAGATGAGAAACGGCATCACGATGAGCCCGCACAGCAGCGCCAGGCCGAAAATGACCAGCTCGCGGCGCGCTCGCGACAGTGCGCCGTAGGTATCGCGCAGGTGCGCCAGGCGCTCCAGGGGTGCCGTTCCTTCGGTCGGGGGCGGTGGAGGCATTGGCTGGCAGCCGTTCCTTGACAGTTACCCTGCGGGCATGCCCGCGCGGGCGGGCATAATAGCCTTCTCATGCAGAAAATCAGAGCCGCGGTCATCGGCGTGGGCTACCTGGGCCGCTTTCACGCACACAAATACGCGCAGGCGGCGGGCTGCGAGCTGGTCGCGGTCGCGGATTCGCAGCCCGAGGCGCGTGAGCAGCTCGCCGCCGAGCTCAAGACACGTGCCGTGAGCGACTACCGCACGCTCCTGGGCAGCGTCGAGGCGGTGAGCGTGGCCACACCCACCCCGGCGCACTTTGCCATCGCGCGTGACTTCCTCGAAGCCGGCGCGCACGTGCTGGTGGAGAAGCCGATCACGGATACGCCGGCGCAGGCGCGCGAGCTGATTGCGCTCGCCGCGCGCGTCAAGCGCGTCCTGCAGGTCGGGCACCTCGAGCGTTTCAACGCCGCCATACTGGCGGCCGAGCCGCATCTGCGCTCACCGCGCTTCGTCGAATGTCATCGCCTCGCGCCCTATCGCGAGCGCGGCACCGACGTGAACGTGGTGCTCGACCTCATGATCCACGACATCGATATCGTGCAGACCATCGTCGGCGCGCCGATCACCTCCATCGACGCGGTGGGCACGCCGGTGTTCTCTGAAGGTATCGACATCGCCAACGCGCGCATCCGCTTCGCCAACGGCTGCGTCGCGAATGCCACCGCCTCGCGGGTCAGCCTCAAGACCGAGCGAAAAATGCGCATTTTCGAGGACGACGCCTATCTGTCGCTCGACCTGCAGCAGAAGATCCTGACACTCATCCGCAAGCGCGTGCCGGCGGATGCCCCGGGCGCGCTGCCGGTGACCATCGAGGAGCAGAGTCTGGAGCCCGGCGATGCGCTCAAGGCGGAGATCGACTCATTTCTGGAGTGCATTCGCAGCGGCCGCGCGCCGGTGGTTCCGGGCGAGGCCGGACTCATGGCGCTGGAGACCGCCATGCGCATCACGGAGCAGGTGCACCGCTCCCTCGCCGAGCGCCGGGTGCGCACCTAGGGCAATCGATGCCTGGAGACCCTGAG